>ENA-OZVY01000212-OZVY01000212.1-human-gut-metagenome-genome-assembly--contig:-NODE-212-length-25002-cov-7.283962_pt1 | contig 25002 bp, 27 predicted proteins | sample MGYA00243453_ERZ654061 | MGnify/ENA primary metagenome ERZ654061 (study PRJEB26926, sample SAMN06165135) | human gut metagenome | biome: ENVO:00009003; feature: ENVO:2100002; material: ENVO:00002003... | reverse complement strand
TTTAGCTGTATTCAGAAGTAATAATCATATGTATGCTCAAATTATTGACGATACAGTTGGAAATACTCTGGTTGCAGCTTCCACACTTGACAAAGATGTAAAAGCTGAATTAGAAAAGACCAATAACGTTGATGCAGCAGCATATCTTGGAACAGTAGTTGCAAAGAAAGCATTGGATAAAGGTATTGAGACAGTTATCTTTGACAGAGGCGGTTTCATATATGCAGGAAAAGTTCAGGCTTTAGCAGACGCAGCTAGAGAAGCTGGATTGAAATTTTAAGGAGGAAACGATACATGAAACGTGAGATCATTGATGCTAGTCAGTTTGAGTTAACCGAAAAAGTGGTATCAATTAAACGTGTAACAAAAGTTGTTAAAGGTGGACGTAACTTCCGTTTTACAGCTTTAGTTGTTGTCGGTGACGGCAATGGACATGTAGGTGCCGGTTTAGGTAAAGCAGCTGAAATTCCTGAAGCAATCCGCAAAGGAAAAGAAGATGCAATGAAAAAACTCATCACTGTAAAATTAGATGAGAACAACAGTATTACACATGATATTACCGGAAAGCACACAGGAGCTTCCGTGTTACTGAAAAAGGCTCCGGAAGGTACCGGTGTAATCGCTGGTGGTCCTGCGCGTAACGTATGTGAGTTAGCAGGAATCAAGAACATCCGTACAAAATCACTGGGATCTAACAACAAGCAGAACGTTGTACTTGCTACGATCAATGCTTTAAGTCAGTTAAAATCCCCAGAAGAAGTTGCAAGACTTCGCGGAAAATCTGTAGAAGAGATTCTCGGTTAGGAGGGTGTAAAAAATGGCAGATAAATTAAAAATCACACTTGTGAAATCAACCATTGGTGCCGTTCCAAAAAACAAAAAGACGGTAGAAGCTTTAGGATTGAGAAAAATCGGACAGTCTAAAGAATTCCCAAACAATAAAGCTACCCAGGGTATGATTCAGAATGTTAGACATTTAATCAAAGTAGAGGAAATCTAAAAATAACAGATAGGAGGTGTCACAATGGACTTATCAAACTTAAGCCCTGCAGCAGGTTCAAAGCACAGCGATAATTTCAGAAGAGGACGTGGACACGGTTCAGGAAATGGTAAGACAGCCGGAAAAGGACATAAAGGTCAGAAAGCGCGTTCAGGAGCTCCAAGACCGGGCTTTGAAGGTGGCCAGATGCCATTATACAGAAGATTACCAAAGAGGGGATTTAAGAACAGAAACAGCAAAGAGATCGTAGCTGTAAATATCTCTGTATTGGAAAACTTCGACAATGATGCAGTTGTTTCAGTAGATACTTTAATTGAAAAAGGAATTGTTAAGAATCCAAGAGATGGAGTAAAGATTCTTGGAAACGGAGAATTGACTAAGAAGCTTACAGTTCAGGCAAATGCATTCAGCGCAAGCGCAAAAGAAAAAATTGAGGCTCTTGGTGGAAAAGCAGAGGTGATCTAATGTTAGAAACACTTCGCAATGCTTTTAAGATTGAGGATATTCGGAAACGTATAGGTTATACGTTTCTGATGCTCATAGTAATCCGAATCGGTTCTCAGTTACCGATTCCATGTGTAAACAGTGAGGTATTTGCGAACTGGTTTGCAAATCAGGGAGGCGATGCATTCAGCTTCCTTGATGCAATCACAGGTGGTTCTTTCTATCAGATGTCTGTGTTTGCATTAAACATTACGCCGTATATTACATCTTCTATTATCATTCAGCTTTTGACGATCGCGATTCCAAAGCTGGAAGAACTTCAGAAAGATGGAGAAGAGGGAAGAAAGAAGATTACAAAGATAACCCGTTACTTAAGTGTGATCCTTGCATTAGTAGAAGCGATCGCAATGGCAATTGGTTTCGGAAGAAGCGGATATCTGGATAAATTCAATGTGATCAATGTATTATTAGTAGTTACGACGTTAACAGCAGGATCTACCATTCTGATGTGGATCGGTGAGAGAATTACAGAAAGAGGCGTAGGAAATGGTATTTCCATCGTACTTACCATCAATATTATCTCCCGTATCCCGGCTGATCTGACAGCACTGTTTGATCAGTTTATCAAAGGTAAGACCATTGCAAAAGGAGTACTTGCAGCAGCCATTATTGCAGCGATTATCTTAGTGACGGTTGTATTCGTAGTAATCCTTCAGGATGCAGTACGCAAGATTCCGGTACAGTATTCCAAAAAAATTCAGGGAAGAAAACAGGTAGGCGGTCAGTCAACATACATTCCGCTGAAGGTTAACACAGCCGGCGTAATCCCGGTTATCTTTGCACAGTCCCTGATGCAGTTCCCGGTTGTCATTGCAACGATTGCAAGAAAGAACAACGGAGACGGCGTTGGAAGCAAAATATTAAAAGGATTATCACAGTCAAACTGGTGTAATCCGGATGAACCGATTTACAGTATTGGATTGGTTGTATATATTATATTGCTGATTCTGTTTGCATATTTTTATACATCCATTACATTCAATCCATTGGAGATCGCAAACAATATGAAAAAAGCAGGTGGCTTTATACCGGGAATCCGTCCGGGAAAACCAACCAGCGATTACTTATCAAAGATTTCAAACCATATCATCTTCATTGGTGCCATTGGTTTGACCATTGTAGCGATCATCCCAATTTTCTTTAATGGAATATTTGGAGCGAGTGTAAGTTTCGGTGGAACATCCATCATCATTATCGTAGGTGTTGTAATAGAGACCTTAAAGCAGATCGAATCTCAGATGAGAGTTCGTAATTATAAAGGCTTTTTAAACGATTAATTTAATAAAGAAACCTAGGGAGATACAGGCATAGCCGTATCTCCAAAGGTGTTTATAGGAGAAATTATAATTGATACATTGAATGAAAATGGTGTACTTATAATTGGAGAAAAGGATATTATCGAAAAGGCATATTACATAGAAAAGTAAAAAAATAATTTAGAACAAAAAGGAGGATTTTCTATGAAGATTATTATGTTAGGTGCTCCTGGAGCAGGAAAAGGAACTCATGCAAAGAAAATTTCTGAGAAATATGGAATCCCACATATCTCAACAGGTGATATTTTCCGTGCAAACATCAAAGAAGGAACAGAGTTAGGCAAAAAAGCAAAAGAGTACATGGATCAGGGATTATTAGTACCGGATGAGCTGACCTGCGATTTAGTAATGGATCGTATCCAGCAGGATGACTGCAAGAACGGATTCGTATTAGACGGATTCCCACGCACCATTCCACAGGCAGAAGCATTAGATGCAGCCCTGACAAAGATCAACGAAAAGATGGATTATGCATTAGACATCGAGTTAGCAGATGAAAAAATCGTTGAGAGAATGTCCGGAAGACGCGTATGCGTACAATGCGGTACACCATACCACATCGTAAACATCCCACCGAAAAAAGAGGGAATCTGCGACAGCTGTGGTGGAGAATTACAGTTCAGAGCAGACGATCAGCCGGAAACCGTATTAAAACGTCTTGGTGTTTACCATGAGCAGACACAGCCATTGATCGAGTACTATGCAAAACAGGGCATCTTAAAAGAGATCGACGGAACACTTTCAGTAGAAGACGGATTTGCTTCCATCGTAGCTATTCTGGGAGAATAAAGTATGTCAGTTACCATTAAATCTGCGAGAGAAATCGAACTTATGAGAGCCGCCGGAAAAATCTTAGCCAAGGTTCATCAGAACCTTGGTGAGGCACTCAGACCGGGAATGTCTACCTATGAAATAGACCGTCTTGGTGAAGAAATGATACGAAGCTACGGATGTATTCCGTCCTTTAAAGACTATCAGGGATATCCGGCAAGTGTCTGCGTATCCGTTAATGAAGAAGTAGTACATGGTATTCCAAATAAGAAACACCACATTCAGGAAGGCGACATCGTCAGCCTTGACATCGGTGTCATCTACAAAGGATATCATTCGGATGCGGCACGCACACACGGAGTAGGTGAGATTTCACAAAATGCGGCATTATTAATAGAAAGAACAAGACAGAGTTTTTTTGAAGGCATTAAATATGCAAAAGCCGGGAATCATTTACATGAGATATCAGCAGCCATAGGCGATTATGCAGAGAGCTTTGGCTATGGTGTCGTAACGGATTTGGTTGGACACGGCATAGGAACGCACTTACATGAAGAACCGGAAATTCCGAATTTCAGACAGGTCCGCAGAGGAATTAAACTGCGGCAGGGGATGACACTGGCAATCGAGCCGATGATTAATGAGGGACGGCCGGATGTGGAGTGGTTAGGAGATGACTGGACAGTAGTAACAGAGGACTCATCCCTATCCGCACATTATGAGAACACAATTCTGATCACAGATGGAGAACCGGAGATTCTGACACTTACAGACAAAGAACTTGAGAACATGTAGGGAGAGGAAAACCGATGAACATCCAGTTTGCAAAATCAAAAGCAGGGCATGATAAAAATCAGCTTTACTTCATATTAAAAGAAGAAGAGGAATTTGTGTATCTTGTCAATGGAACAACAAGACCGTTAGATAAGCCAAAGAAAAAGCGAAAAAAGCATGTGCAGGTCATACACCGGATACCGGCAGAACTGTGCAGCATTTTAGAGGCAGGCATCACAAATGAGTCTGTAAAACGGTCCATGAAATTATACAGTGCAGGTTTCAGGCAGGAAACATCCGCCGGAACCGGAGAAAATCAGGAATAGGAATCAAGGGATTCATATAAGAGGAGGAAATAAAATGTCAAAAGCAGATGTAATTGAAGTAGAAGGAACTGTTGTAGAAAAACTTCCAAACGCAATGTTTCAGGTAGAATTAGAGAATGGCCATCAGATACTGGCACATATCAGCGGAAAGCTCCGTATGAACTTTATCCGTATCTTACCTGGAGACAAGGTAACCATAGAGATGTCTCCATATGATCTGACCAAGGGCAGAATTATCTGGAGAGATAAATAAGACATAAAAAACATATTGATTTTTAAAAGCGTCCGTGCTATAATGTTAGTCGGACGCTTTTGAAATATGCCCTACCACTATGCCCAAAACCAAGGAAAATCAAGGGTTCGGGGGATTGCGTGGGGTGCTTAAGACGGTCAATGACCGAAAGATAAGAAAGGAGAATTTGCTGTGAAAGTAAGATCATCCGTAAAGCCAATTTGCGAAAAATGCAAAGTGATCAAAAGAAAAGGAAGCATCAGAGTAATCTGTGAGAATCCGAAACACAAACAGAGACAAGGTTAATTGTAGCTATTATGTGCGGCTGTAGCGTGACATCCTCAAACTCACGCTATTCATAATAAAACCAGGTGTATGCTTTAATACCGAGAGGCATATATCATTTTCATGCCAGAGGGCAGTAACCAGAGGAGCAGGTGTATGCACACATTTCAGGGCGGGAAACCGCAGCTGCATGGGTTTGTTCCGAAATAGAAAAAACAGATAGGAATAATGGAGGTTAACACACATGGCTCGTATTGCAGGTGTAGATTTACCAAGAGAAAAACGTGTTGAGATTGGTTTGACTTATATTTATGGAATCGGAAGAGTAAGCTCTAACCGTATTCTTGAGGCAGCAAACGTAAATCCGGATACGCGTGTCAGAGATTTAACTGACGAAGAAGTAAAGAGAATCAGTGCAGTCATCGATGAGACTCAGACTGTAGAAGGTGATCTCAGAAGAGAGATCGCACTCAATATCAAGAGATTACAGGAGATTGGATGCTATCGTGGTATCCGTCATAGAAAAGGACTTCCTGTTCGTGGTCAGAAGACAAAGACAAACGCAAGAACAAGAAAAGGTCCTAAGAGAACAGTTGCAAACAAGAAGAAATAAGCAACATAACGAATCATAAAGAAAGTAGGTTAGTTTAGATATGGCTAAAAAAGTTACAAAAAAAGTGACAAAAAAGCGTGTAAAGAAAAACGTTGAACGCGGACAGGCACATATTCAGTCATCTTTCAATAACACAATCGTAACAATTACAGATGCTGAAGGAAATGCTTTATCATGGGCAAGTGCCGGTGGTCTTGGATTTAGAGGTTCAAGGAAATCTACTCCTTATGCTGCTCAGATGGCGGCAGAGACTGCAACAAAAGCAGCTCTTGTACACGGATTAAAGACAGTAGATGTTATGGTAAAGGGACCGGGTTCAGGTAGAGAAGCAGCAATCCGTGCGCTTCAGGCATGTGGACTCGAAGTATTAAGCATCAAGGACGTAACCCCTGTACCACACAACGGTTGTCGCCCGCCAAAACGCAGAAGAGTTTAATTAGGAGGTAAGTCTAAGATGGCAGTAAATAGAACACCAGTCTTAAAGAGATGCAGATCTTTAGGTTTGGATCCGGTTTATTTAGGATATGATAAGAAATCAAAAAGAGAATTAAAAAGAGCAAACAAGAAGATGTCTGAGTACGGTCTTCAGTTAAGAGAAAAACAGAAAGCAAAATTCATTTACGGTGTATTAGAAAAACCTTTCCGTAATTACTACAAAAAAGCTGACAGAATGAAAGGTCAGACAGGTACAAACCTGATGGTTATTCTGGAGAGCAGATTAGACAACGTAGTATTCAGATCCGGTTTTGCAAGAACAAGAAGAGAAGCAAGACAGATTGTAGACCATAAGCATGTTTTAGTAAACGGCAAGCAGGTAAATATTCCTTCTTACTTAGTAAAAGCAGGCGATGTTGTTGAAATCAAAGAAAAATGCAAAGGAATGCAGAGATACAAAGATATCTTAGAGGTTACAGGCGGAAGATTAATTCCTGAGTGGTTAGACGTAAATCAGGAAGGCTTACAGGCAACTGTAAAAGAGTTACCATCCAGAGAAGCAATTGACGTACCTGTAGACGAGATGCTCATTGTCGAGTTATATTCTAAATAATATGTAAAGCAATGATACCCGAAAAGGAGGGACTTTGTAGTGTTTGAGTTTGAAAGACCCAAAATTGATATCGCTGAGATTTCAGAAGATAAAAAATACGGCAGATTTGTCGTAGAACCTCTCGAGAGAGGGTATGGTACAACACTTGGAAACTCTCTGAGAAGAATTATGCTTTCTTCTTTACCAGGTGCAGCAGTAAGTCAGGTTAAGATTGATGGTGTGTTACACGAATTTTCTTCCATTCCGGGAGTAAAAGAAGATGTGACAGAGATTATCATGAACATCAAAAATCTTGCCATTCGAGATAACAGCACATCTAACGAGGCGAAAGTTGCTTACATTGAATTTGAAGGCGAAGGCGTAGTAACCGCAGCAGATATTCATGTGGACGGAGACGTTCAGATCATGAATCCTGAACTTGTGATCGCACACTTAAATGGCGGTCCGGACTGCAGACTGTATATGGAATTAACCATTACAAAGGGCAGAGGTTATGTCAGTGCCGATAAGAATAAGAGTGAAGATGTACCGATTGGTGTCATCGCAGTAGATTCCATCTACACACCGGTAGAGCGTGTAAACCTTACCGTTGCCAATACTCGTGTCGGACAGATCACCGATTACGATAAATTGACATTAGATGTATATACCAATGGTGCTATTGAGCCGGATGAGGCAGTCAGCCTGGCAGCAAAAGTATTAAGCGAGCATTTGAATTTATTTATCGACCTTTCAGAAAATGCTAAGACAGCAGAAGTAATGGTAGAAAAAGAGGATGACGAAAAAGGCAAAGTTCTTGAGATGAACATTGACGAATTAGAGTTATCCGTTCGTTCCTACAATTGTCTGAAACGTGCAGGAATCAACACAGTAGAAGAGTTGACCAACCGCACACCGGAAGATATGATGAAGGTTCGTAACTTAGGACGCAAGTCTTTAGAAGAAGTATTAGCAAAATTAAAAGAATTAGGTTTACAGTTAAATCAGGGAGAAGAGTAATCCATCCCGGTAAATCATAACGCACATATGGAAGACCGAGCTGGTAAGACCATTCAGGCACGGCAAGGGATATCCATGAGTGGCAGTCAATGACATTCGGTAAGTAAGACCAAAGAGCGTGGCCGGATGTTCCACAAATGGAGGATAAGCAAATGGCAAAATATCGTAAATTAGGCAGAACCTCAGATCAGAGAAAAGCCTTAATCAGAAACCAGGTAACAGCATTATTATACAATGGAAAAATTGTTACCACAGAAGCAAAAGCGAAAGAAGTTCGGAAAGTAGCTGAAGGTTTAATCGCCTTAGCTATAAAAGAAAAAGACAACTTTGAAGAAGTAACCGTAACAGCAAAGGTTCCTCGCAAAGACGCTGAAGGCAAGAGAGTAAAAGAAGTTGTAGATGGTAAAAAAGTTACTGTATATGATGAAGTAGAAAAAACCATCAAGAAAGATATGCCTTCCCGCTTACATGCAAGAAGACAGATGTTAAAAGTTCTTTACCCTGTAAAAGAAGTTCCAACAGAGGGTGCTAAGAGAAAGAAAAACACAAAACAGGTTGATTTATGTGATAAGTTATTCACAGAAATCGCACCAAAATATGCAGACCGCAATGGTGGTTACACAAGAATCATCAAAATCGGACAGCGTAAAGGTGACGGTGCTTTAGAAGTTGTACTTGAGTTAGTATAAGAGACCGTAAATATGACCCGCATGAGGTATTTGAAATGTACCTCATGCGGGCCTTTTTATGTGATGAAATATCAACTCTGAGTGAAGTATCTTGAAGGGATTGTAAAATAGAATCATTGTATTGTAAGTATCCTAAAGGTATTGTAGAATATAAATAATATTTAATAAAGATGGAGGTAGTAAACGTTATGAAATTATACAGTGAGCTTTTTTGTACATATTCCATGGAAGAGAAAAACCGAGTAATTCATATTTTAGAAGAACATCAGATACCGTATAAAATATCTACGAATGGAAATACGATGAGGAATCTCGGCAGCAGGGGAATGGCGTTAGATCAATTCGGTGAAAAGCCGGAGGTATCCTGTGAATACAGAATCCGTGTACCGAAGGAACAGTTAGAGCAGGCACAGCATTTATCTCACTTAGGTTAAGGTCAGCGTAAAAATAAACTCTGTGCCAACACCTTCCGTACTGATGACGTTGATATTTTCATCATGTGCTTCGACAATTTCTTTTACGATCGAAAGGCCGAGCCCGGTGCCGCGTTTGTCCCTGCCACGGGAGAGGTCTGTCTTGTAGAAACGCTCCCAGATTTTGGTGACGCAGTCTTTCGGAATACCCATACCATAGTCTTTGATGGAAATATAGGCTTTGCCATTGCGGGAAATCGTTTCAATCGTAATCTTAGAATCAAAGTGGGAAAATTTGATGGCATTGTCGATCAAATTATAAAGTACCTGCTGGATCTTTCCCATATCGGCATGGACACGAAGAGAACCGGAAGAAAGTAACAGCTCAAAAACAAGATGTTTTTCCTTGCAGGTTCCTTCAAAAGTTTCGCAAATCTGTTGGATCATGCCGTTGATATCAAAATCGGTCATCTCCAGAATGACTTTTCGTGATTCGTATTTGTTCAACTCTAAGAGACTCTCTGTGAGCTTTGTCAGACGTTCCGTTTCAAATAAAATGATATTTAAATATTTTTCTTGCATTTCAGGAGGAATTGTTCCGTCAAGCATGGCATCCACATATCCACGGATTGAGGTCAGCGGGGAACGGAAATCGTGTGAAACATTGGAAATAAAATTCCGCTGCGTTTCTTCAATCGTATCTAAATTAGAAGCCATGTAATTTAACGAGGCAGCGATGTAGCCAAGCTCGTCATCGTTGCCATGAACAGGGATTTTCTGACTGTAATTGCCTTTTGCAAATTCTTTTGCCCCGATTGAAAGTGTGCGGATCGGGCGGTAAACTAAGATAGCAAAGCAGAGAACCAGCACTGCAGAGAACACGAACAAAAGCCCCCATGACATATAGGAGATATTTAAAAGCTCATTATGAAATTTGTAAAATTCCTGCAGGGGTTTATGTATGATGACATATCCGGTGGAATTGCTTCCCCACTTGAATTCGGATGCAACACTCAGATGATTTTCGCAAAAATATCCGTAAAAGTCACCGATCAGAAAATGGGTAGAGCCAAAATCGTGAATCGAAAAAGTCGGGATCTTTTCCGTACAGGAGGTATCCGTTTTGCCCGTAAACGTATAGAGAATGGTTCCATCCTCTTTTAAGATCCAGATAGGGGATTCTAAATAACGGCTCAGATAAGAAAATGAAGATTTTTCCTCCTTAGAAAGGATCAGCCGCTCTTCGGTATGGGAATTTAGCACATCAGCAACGGATGAGGCAGCCTCTGTAAGATTGGTCACTTCATCGTGTTTTAATTTGTCAAAAGAAAGCTTCGATGTAAAGGTTGCCACGATCAAAAAGCCAAACAGCCCAAAGAGCAGAAATCCAAGAAAAATTTTTGTCAGGAGTGTCCGTTTCATATGTCATCCTCATTTCACTTCAAACTTATATCCAATGCCCCATACCGTAGCGATCCGCCAGTGGTCATGGTCCTTGATCTTTTCACGCAGACGTTTGACATGGACATCTACGGTTCTGGTATCACCGATATATTCATAGCCCCAGATGTTGTCTAAAAGCTGTTCTCTGGTAAATACCTGATTTGGTGAAGAAGCCAGAAAATAGAGCAGTTCTAATTCCTTTGGAGGCATCTCAATGGCTTTGTCATAGTAGAGAACCGAGTAATTCGAAAGATTTACGACTAAGTCATCATAGCTGACACATTTTAAATTCGGATTCTGTACGGCGTTTGGACTGACCGGCTGATAGCGGCGTAATACGGCTTTAACCCTTGCAACCAGTTCTTTGGTATCAAACGGTTTTAACATATAGTCATCAGCACCCAGTTCCAGTCCTAATACCTTGTCAAAGACTTCGCCTTTGGCAGAGAGCATGATGATCGGAGTGTTTGATTTTACACGGATCTCGCGGCAGACCTGATAGCCGTCAATGCCCGGCAGCATCAGATCTAAAATAATCAGGTTTGGCTGGTAGTTGTCAAAGACCTCTAATGCCATTTCTCCATCATGTACCATTCTGGTATCAAAACACTCCTTCGTTAAGTAGAGTGCAATCAGTTCCGCAATATTTGCATCATCGTCAACGATGAGAATTTTTTGCTTGTTCATAGTAGTTCCCTCTTTCTATTTGAATTCGGCAATCGTTACTCCGGCATCGCCTTCGCCAAATTCTGCTAAATGATAATTCTTAATGTATTTTGATTTTTTCAGATAACCATGCACGGCATTTCTGAGTGCTCCGGTTCCTTTTCCGTGTACGATACGCACGGAGGAGAGGTGTGCAAGGTAAGCATCATCCAAATATTTGTCCAGTTCGCTGAGTGCCTCATCCACAGTCATGCCAAGCAGTTTGATCTCCGTGGAAATGGTAGCACTTTTATTCATCTTGATCTTACCGGCACTGGTCTTTCTGAATTTTTTCTCATTGGTATTCGTATCATCGATTAAAAGCACTAAGTCATTGATATTGACCTGTGAGCGTAAAATACCCATCTGTACGAAAAGGTTGCCTTTGGCATCCGGAAGCGTGTGCACCGTTCCCTTTAAGTTCATGCTTAAGACCTTGACAGAGTCACCGATACGGAGGTTTTTCGGAGCCTTCGTATTCGCAGGGGCCTTAGGCTTCATTGCCATATTCTTTTCGACTTCCTTCATCTTATTACGCAGCTTGGTACGCTCTTTTTCCATGGTCTTGTTGTCCGCATTGACTTTTCCGTATTTCTGGAAATTACGGATAGATTCATCTGCGACTTCTTTTGCTTCACGCAGGATCTTGTGAGCTTCTTCATTTGCTTCACGCAGGATTTTTTCACGGCTGTTATCCAGACGTTCCTGTTTTTCCTCTAAACGTTTTTTCAAGGTCTCAATTTCTGCTTTGTAAGACGAAATTTCTGCCTGTTCTTTTTCAATCGTTAAACGGCTGTCCTCTAAACGTGCGATGAGATCCTCAAAGTTCTCTTCGTTTTCCGTAATTCTGGACTTGGCATCCTCGATAATGGAAGCGTCTAAGCCGAGCTTTCCGGAGATGGCAAATGCGTTACTTTTTCCCGGAATACCGATCAAAAGACGATAGGTCGGGCTTAAAGTCTCCATGTCAAATTCACAGCAGGCATTTTCCACACCTTCCGTAGAAAGGGCAAAAACCTTGATCTCGCTGTAATGCGTCGTTGCCATGGTACGGATGCCGCGGCTATGAAGCTGTGACAAAATGGAAATAGCCAGTGCCGCACCCTCCGTCGGATCGGTTCCCGCACAAAGCTCATCAAAGAGCACTAATGACTGCTCATTGACATGTTCTAAGATCGAAACGATATTGGTCATATGGGAGGAGAAGGTACTCAGGTTCTGTTCAATACTCTGCTCATCTCCAATATCGGCAAATACGTCTGTAAAAACGGACAACTCACTGTTATCGTTTGCCGGAATGTGAAGCCCTGCCTGTCCCATTAAAGTAAAAAGTCCAACGGTCTTTAAAGAAACGGTTTTACCACCGGTATTCGGTCCGGTTACGATCAACAGATCAAAATCGGTGCCAAGGTGGATGTCGATCGGCACCACCCGCTTCGGGTCTAACAACGGATGACGACCCTTGCGGATGCGGATGCGTCCGTCGGTATTAAAGACCGGGGCAGTTCCGTTATAATCTTTTGCAAGCAATGCCTTTGCAAAGATAAAGTCAAGTTCCGATAAAATACGATAGTCTTCTAAAATAAATGGGATATATTCAGAGACTAAATTGCTTAGATCAGCGAGGATCTTTTCAATCTCTTCCTGTTCCTTTAAGTAAAGTTCCTTTAATTCATTATTTAAATTCACAACAGCGAGTGGTTCGATAAACAGTGTGGAACCGGTGGAGGACTGGTCATGTACCATACCGGAAACCTGGTTTTTATACTCGGATTTTACCGGCAGGCAGTAGCGTCCGTTACGCATGGTAATAACGTTGTCCTGTAAGAGACCACTCGCAGAAGCGGAATTTAAAATGCTGTTCATCTGCGAGTGGATCTTATCCTGCATACCTTTCATGCTGCGGCGGACTGCTTTTAATCCGCTGCTGGCATCATCACTAATCTCATCAGAAGAAATGATACATCTGCGGATCTCTTCTAAAAGTGGAGTCAGCGGTTCGATACCGTCAAAAAATTCATCTAAGGAATCGGAAGTTTCGGCTTCCTCTGTGCGGTCATTTCTGGAATATGCTTTGGCACGTTTTGCGACCTCTAATAACGATGCTAGATGCAGCAGTTCCTCGATACTTAGGGCTGCTCCGATTTCAAGACGCTTCATGGAAGCGGTAACATCGTGAACGCCTAAAAAAGAAAGACTTCCTTTTTTGAAAATACGGCTTAATGCATCCGCGGTCTGTCTCTGTGCTGTTTCGATATCTGCAAGAGATGTCATAGGTGTTAATTTTTTACAACGCTGCTTTGCTGCCTCGCAGTTTGCGTGGCACACGAGCAGATCTATGATTTTGTGATATTCTAAGGTTCTTAATGCTTTTTCGTTCATTCTGATTCTCCATACATTTATTAAGGATATTTTACCCCAAATTGTTTTGAATGAAAAGGAAAAAGAAAGGAAAAAAAGGGACATTAGAAATTTCTTGCAACAAATACGGCAAAACCGTATAATAAAAAGGAAAAAACGAGATTTTTTAGAAAGGATGCACAACGTGCAGATTGATTATGAAATATATTGAATCACTCCGAGAAGGAGAAAGAATTAGTGAAATTTACCTTTGCAAATTTAAACAAACCGCATTAACGAAAGCGGGCAAACCTTATGAAAATGTGATCTTACAGGATAAGACCGGAACTTTGGATGCAAAAATCTGGGATGTCGGTTCGATTGGAATCGATGAGTTTGACGCTCTTGACTATGTTCAGGTCAATGGAGATGTTACCTCTTTTCAGGGGGCATTGCAGTTAAACATTAAGAGAGTGCGTGTGGCACAGGAGGGAGAATTTGATCCGACAGAATATCTGCCGATCAGTGACAAGGATATTCCACAGATGTATGCGGAGCTTTTGGACTTTGTCCGCAGCATTAAGAATCCATATTTAAGACAGCTTGCAGGCAGCTTTTTTGAGGATGAGGAGTTCGCAAAACGTTTTCAGTTCCATTCCGCTGCGAAGAGTGTCCATCACGGATTTGTCGGTGGCCTGTTAGAGCATACGTTAAGCGTAACAAAGATCTGTGATTTTTATGCAGGCAACTATCCGATCATCCACCGCGACCTTCTGATCTGTGCAGGAATGTTCCATGACATCGGAAAGTTAGAGGAGATTTCAAGATTTCCACAGAATGATTATACGGATGAGGGCCAGCTTTTAGGTCATATCATTATTGGTACAGAGATGATCAGTGAGCATATCCGGGCAATTCCGGATTTCCCGGTGCAGCTTGCAAATGAATTGAAGCACTGCATTTTATCCCATCATGGGGAACTGGAATTTGGTTCTCCGAAAAAACCGGCGCTGGTTGAGGCAATGGCGCTCAGCTTTGCCGACAACGTTGATGCAAAGATGCAGACCATGAAAGAGGCATTAGCAGCAGTGCCGCAGGGAAATACCGAGTGGCAGGGCTTTAACCGTTTCTTAGGCACGAATATCCGTAAAACGGCAGAATAAAGGCTGGGGATCGCAATGAAGAAAAATGATGTTTTGACAATCAGAATAGAAGATATGGGAGTGGATGGGGAAGGCATTGGAAAAGTGGATAACATTCCGCTTTTTGTCAAGGATGCGTTGATCGGTGATGTGGTCAGCGTGAAGATCATGAAGATGAAAAAAAATTATGGATATGCCCGTCTGCTTGAGATTTTAGAGCCATCGAAGGATCGTGTGACTCCACCGTGCGAGTTTCACCGCTCCTGCGGTGGCTGCCAGCTTCAGGCGCTTTCCTATGAAAAACAGTTGGAATTCAAACAACGGAAGATCCGAAATAATTTAAAACGCATCGGCGGTTTTTCGGAGGAAATGTTAGAACAGGTCATGGAGCCGATCATCGGCATGGACGAGCCGTATCACTACCGCAATAAGGCACAGTTTCCAGTGGGGAGAGACAGAGAGGGAAGGACTGTTACAGGATTTTATGCAGGCAGAACTCATACGATTATTCCAAACCGGAATTGTCTGTTGGGAATGCCGATGAATGAAAAAATTCTGGAAACAGTTCTTTCTTTTATGGAAAAATACCGGATCGAGCCTTATGATGAAAAAACGAACCGGGGCGTAGTGCGCCATGTGCTGACACGTTACGGTCATACGACAAAGGAATGGATGGTCTGTCTTGTGATCAACCGGACGAAGCTGCCGCATGCGGACGCTTTGGTGGAAGAGCTTGTAAAGTTGGAGAGCATGACCAGCATCTCCATTAATATCAATCAGAAAAATACGAATGTGATCCTTGGAGAAAAAGTGGAGACTCTCTGGGGCAGTCCTTATATTACGGACTATATTCATCTTAGGACCGGAGCGGACTGGCAGGTGGAAGGGGATGGCATTGCCTACCGTATCTCTCCGCAGTCTTTTTATCAGGTAAATCCGATCCAAACGGAGAAACTTTACTCGACGGCGCTTGCTTATGCCGGCTTAACCGGCGAGGAATCGGTATGGGACTTATACTGTGGCATCGGAACGATCTCCCTGTTTTTAGCACAACGGGCAAAACAGGTCTACGGTGTGGAAATTGTTCCGCAGGCAATCGCCGATGCAAAAGAAAATGCAAAACTGAACGGCATCACCAATGCAGAATTTTTTGTCGGAAAGGCGGAGGAGGTTCTGCCGGAGTTCTATGAGCGGATGCGGCGGGGCGATTCCGGGATATCTTCCGGCACATCTTCCGGTCTATCGGATGCAGAGGTATTAGACATGGATGCGGCTACGGATGTACAGATGCTCACCCCGGATGTCATTGTGGTTGATCCGCCACGCAAAGGCTGTGATACAAAATGCCTGGAAACGATTGTGCAGATGTCTCCGAAACGCGTGGTTTATGTAAGCTGTGATTCGGCAACGTTAGCGCGTGACCTGAAGTTCCTGTGTGAAAACGGGTATGAGGTGAAGCGGGTGCGGGGCTGTGATATGTTTGGGCAGACAGTGAGTGTGGAGACGGTTGTTCTTTTGTCCCAACAAAAACCAGATGACACGATAGAGATCGACTTAGACCTGGACGAGCTGGATGCCACCAGTGCCGAGTTGAAAGCGACCTATCAGGAAATCAAAGATTATGTGCTGAAAGAATTTGGCTTGAAGGTTTCAAGTTTATATATTTCTCAGGTAAAACGCAAATGTGGAATTGAAGTGGGAGAAAACTATAATCTTCCAAAATCAGAAAATGCAAGAGTTCCACAATGCCCGAAAGAGAAAGAAGATGCTATCAAGGCTGCCCTGAAATATTTTGCGATGATCTAAGGACATCGCTGATTTCAAGGAGGAATAACACATGAAAAGCACATTTGAAAAAATGGGTGGAACCTACACACTTGGCGCAGACGGAATTTACTATCCGAATCTTGTCAGTACAGATGAAGAACCGCATTATGGGAAATATGGAATAATGCGGAAAACGTATCTGAAAGAGCATCGTCCGGCAATGTATTCTCTGTATATGTTGGAAGACAGATTGACAGAACATCTGAATCTTGTCGACGATGAAGCGCAGGAGAGGATGGGTATTCTGGTGCGTCAGATGATGGAGAAGCAAGGTGTTACGGAAGAATTGAAAGCTCGTGATCAGATGGAATGGGTCAGGGCGGAAAATAATATCCGGAATGCTGCAGAAGAGATTGTGTGTAATGAACTAATTTATAGGTAATAACGGTGAAGGAGACTGTCACATAACGATAGTCTCTTTTTCTATTTTTATGAAAAATATTTTTGTATAACGAGAAAATGATGGTTTGGGACAAAAAACAAGCAAATATGTCCACTTCTATTGACTTAAATATAACAAATGTTATATATTATGTAGTATAATAATAGGAGGAGTGTATGTTTGCGAACCAGGTTAAAAATGTAAGAACACAATTAGAAATGAGTCAGAAAAAATTAGCGAATGCTTTGGGTGTAAGTTTTGCTACCATTAATAGGTGGGAAAATTCAAGAAATGAACCGAGTCAACTAGCTAAAAATTCTTTCTATGAATTTTGTGAAAGCAATTTTATTGATGTTAATGAATTGAAAAAGCTATGACGATTTTCTTGTTTATTTATAAAACTCGATTGGAGGATGTAAAATGGCCAGAGCAGATTTACTATGTGAATTAATTAAGGCAGGATTGCGAAAAGATGATATGACTTTCCGGAGAGCAACGCAGGCAATTTGTGCCGAAGAACGAACAAAACAACATGAGATATTAGCGAATAAAATAGAGCAGCTTCTAAAGGAAAACCCAGAACAGACAACTTATACGTCGAGAAATCCGAGTATGCATACTATAAATAGTATTAATAGTATTCCAAAGCATTTGTTTGAAGAAAAAATGCCAGAAAAAAGATTAGAGCAATTATTACTTCCGGATAATGTTGTTGAAACATGTAGAGCAATTATTGAAGAACAGATAAGAGCAGATTTGCTTAGATCTTATGGGTTGGAACCAAGAAATAAAATTTTGCTTATAGGTCCACCAGGAAATGGCAAGACATCCTTAGCGGAGGCAATTGCGGAAGCTCTTATGGTGCCACTTATTACGGTAAGATATGATACAATTATTGGAGCATATTTGGGGGAAACAGCCTCAAGGCTTTCAAAACTATTTGAATATGCTAGTACGAGGCAATGTGTGTTGTTTTTTGATGAGTTTGATACAATTGGAAAAGAACGAGGAGATCAACATGAGACAGGTGAAATAAAAAGAGTCGTTAGCTCGCTTCTTTTACAAATCGATTCATTGCCAAGTTATGTTGTTGCAATAGCAGCAACTAATCATGATGCTTTATTAGACCAAGCTGTTTGGAGAAGGTTCCAAATGAAATTGGAATTACCAAAACCGACACGAGCCAATCTAGAAAAGTGGTTTGTGTTATTTGAAAAACGTATGAACTTTTCCTTTGGACTTGCACCAAGTACCTTGGCAAAAAAATTATATGGAAAAAGCTATGCGGAGGCGGAGGAGTTTGCATTCTCTGTTTTTCGTCAATATATTTTGAATGGACCAAGTGTTAAAACAAAAAATATTACCAATACGCAACTTCGCCTTTGTGGATATCAGACGGAAGAAAAATAAGGAGGGATAAGTAATGCCAGAAAGACCATTAGTGTTGTTTGCAGCTCCAACGGTTGCTGATAAGGAAAGAAGATATGGTGGTGCACCCAAATATTATTTTCCATCACATTCACGACAGGTATCAAGACTAACACCTCAGTTTAACGTGCTACAGAATACAATGAATAGTGGAAGTATATATTTTACTAATTATGCTACAGGCGTTGATCCAGAATATACATTAGTATTTGAGACAGTAGGAGATCCACATGATTTTTACAAAGCGGTTGATAAATTAAAAGAGACCTACCCGACCGTTGAATGGTTAATGGAGTTATCGGATTCTAATTTGGATAATTCTGATGATTTTTATGTTATGAATAGTCAGTCAGTTCGTGATGATTCAAAAAAACTAACGACAAAATTATTTTGTATCATGACGAATCAAGTGGCATTGAGTGAAATCATATCGTTGTGGAAGCATTATCAAACTGATGAAAATTTTAAGTTTCCTAGAGGAATGACTGGTTTCAAGCAATTGTTCAGAACATTGTATGATGTGCATAAATGGGGAATTCAGGAAAGGTTAGAGGATACGGGACTAACAGAAATATGGAAAGAAGAATTGCAAGATGCATCGCTGGAAAAGGTAAAGGTTCAGATTGAATTATTTTTTCGTTCATCAATTTCAAAGCGTCAAGAAGTAGAAGATAATATTAAAAATATTGTTATTCAAGTGGGAGGAGAAATTTTTAGTTGTTCGGTCATACCAGAGATTGAGTATCATGCCATTTTAGCTGCTGTTCCTCGTGAATATGCTCAAAAAATTATAGATAGAGAAGAAGTGGCACTTGTAATAGCTGAACCAATTATGTTCTTAAAACCATGTGTTCAAGCAATATTTTCAAGTGATAATAATAACTTTTCGGATTCAAATAGTTTTAGTGTTCCAACCAATGTAATTGAGGATCCTATCATTGCTATGTTTGATGGCGCGCCTCAAGCCAACCATCCTCTGCTAAAAGGAATGTTGACGGTCGATGATCCAGATGGATTTGAAAGTTTTTATGAGGTACGTGAGCGTGTTCACGGGACTTCTATGGCATCACTTATATTGAGAGGACAGGATATGTCTACTATTGAGGAAAAAATAAGAAAAGTATATGTTCGTCCTATTATGAAACCGGAAACTTGGAATAATAAAGTTATGGAATATATTCCAGACGATTTTTTATTAGTAGATAAAATCCATGAAGCTGTTCGTAGATTATTCGAACCAGAAGCTGGACAAGTGGCTTCGAATGTTCGAATTATTAATTTATCAATTGGGATACGGTATAGAGAATTTTACAATATTATTAGTCCTTTGGCACGATTATTGGATTGGTTGAGTTATAAATATAGAGTTTTATTTATAGTGAGTGCTGGGAATCATCCAGACGAAATTGAGACAGGGATTGATTTTAATAATTTTAAAAATTTAAGTGATGAAGAAAAAGATTCAATAATTATTAAATTCATAGATCAGGATATTCGTAATAAGCGTTTGTTATCTCCGGCAGAAAGTATGAATGCTTTGACGGTAGGAGCAATATTTGCTGATAATAATGATGAAAATCCAATTGGTTCTTTAGCAAAGTTGTGTTCTGATAATATACCTGCTGTTTATAGTTCATTTGGAAGTGGAATTAATAATGCAATTAAACCTGATATTTTCTTCCCGGGAGGAAGAAATTTTGTCCATGAAGATTATATGCATAGAGGTATGGTTAAATGGAGGGAAAGTTCAACAAGGGCACCTGGCATTTCTTCAGCAGCACCAGGATTAACGATGGGAGCAATTGTAAACAAAGCGTTTTCTTTTGGAACAAGTGATGCGACCGCACTTGTTACTAATAAAGCTCAGGAATGTTATGCTGTGCTGGATGAGATTTTCATGAAAGAGACAGGAATGGGAGTTCCTAATGAATATGTTGCTGTGTTAATAAAGGCAATGCTTGCCCATGGAGCATCTTGGAATGGCTGGGATAAAATGTTTCAGGGTGTCTTAAATATATCTGGTACTAATGCAAAGAATGCATTACATAGATATTTGGGATATGGAGAACCCGATGTTGATAAAGTTAAGGAATGCACAAAAGAGCAGGTAACCTTGATTGGATTTGGAGATATTGCCCAAGATAAAGCATTTATTTATTCAATACCTATACCTATTGAGTTTCACGAGAAAAGATTAAAAAGAAAATTGACAGTAACTCTTGCATATTTATCTCCTATACATCCTTCATCCATTAAATACAGAGAGAAACAAGTTTGGATGACAATAAATAATGGAAATAGTTTAATTGGTTCTAGAGTGGAATATGATTATCATGCTGTACAGAGAGGTACTCTTCAACATGAAATATTTGAAAATAATAGTATAGAGGTATGGGACATTGATGAGTCTATTGAATTAAAAATAAATTGTCGAGGATGTGCATCGGAGAATAACCCTGAAATGCTAATACCATACGCACTATTTGCAACATTTGAAATGGCACCAGATTGTGGAGTTGAGGTATATCAAAAAGTTGTTACTAAAGTTCAGACCAAGAATGCGATTAAAACTATGTAAGAGTATTTTTGAAGGTTTTTTTGGCAGAAATAGTATTGAGGAGAGAAAGAAAATTCTAATAATTAGTACAATAATAGCTTTTCAGTATATGATTATGAATAATGGTGTAGAAGAAATTATGTATACTAAAGTAATTTGAAAAATAGTGAAAGTTGAATAGACCTAAGATCTATTCAACTTTCATTACGTTATTGAAAGATATCTTTCTATAAAGAATCCAGTTTTTGGGTTATATCTCTAAATTATGCGATTTTTTCTTAGTTCGAGCAGGCTGATTTCGCCGCATTTCCTGTTCTCTCTGATATTTAAGTTCCCATGAACGATGGGAGAAAACATCAGGATCCTCCACATTGAGATAATCCACCTCATTGGCTGCAATATCACGGCGGTGATAGTCATAATACTTACCAAAAGTACCTTTGAGCTGCTCGATCAGCTTATCCCGGAAATCAGGACGTATCTGGATTCTGGTGTCCAGCAATTCTGTATACTGTTCAGGTTCAGGACGAAATTTTTCTTCCCGGAAAGCGGCGGCGTCTTTTTCAAGCTGTTTTTGGAGCGAGATGTCCTGAGAATCCAGGATATCAAGATTGTTATTCATCTGGTCATATTTCTTGGATAGATTTGTCATATCTTTATCGGTAGAGCATTGTGCCTGGAAGATTAGCTGCTCTTTCCTTGATTTCAGTTCTTCAATTTCTTCGGTAACAGTGGTAAGCTGCTGATTCAATTTTATATGCTGAATGGGATTCAAAATACTGGTTTTCTCTTTTTTTACATTCAGCTCTTTCCGTTCTGTAACTTTAGCTTTGAGTTTCTTTTTAACGGTGTTGTATTTATTCAGTATTGGATTAAAATGATTCATCCAGTCATGGATCACTTCTTTTTGCATCTCATTGTGGAGCAAATGATATTGTGTAAAAATCATGTGACTTCGGATTGCTTCCAATGTTTCTGCAATTATCGGAACAGATTTTTCTACAGCTTCAGCCAGTTTTGCTACATTTGCTTTTAATTCTTGGAGCATTTTGTTATCCGCACGAATCTGTCGGTTGATTTCACAGCGGTCTGCTATTATGCCTTTCTTTTCCATATTCTGGGCAATGTAGCCTTCATGGATGGTTGGCTGTTCGGTGATTCCCTGATCTGCAAAGCTGCGGTGATCAATGGTAGCATTTATCTGATTACGTGCAAGCATTTTATTTACGGCATCTGCCCAGTTTGCCCGCCAGATGCAAAGTTGTTCATCACTGTTCCATTGTTCGGAAATAGGATTCTGTCTGCCATATCGGCTGCTCTTGGGGTGTTTATCAATCCGTTCATATCCTTTTTCCTGTGCGGCAGAGGAAGTCAGATATTCTTTCTTTTTTCCAACTTTATAGCGATATTGCTTTTCCCATCCCTGTTTCTGAGCAGTTTTAAATTCAGAAGCAGTAAATCCTTTTTCTTCTCCATCTTTGATACAGAGATATTCTTTTTCTGTTTTATACTGCCATGTTCCATTTTCATTTAGTGGTCGGACAGTAAGAAGAATGTGTGCATGGGGATTGTGACCATCTGTATCGTGAATGGCAAAATCAGCACACATTCCCATATCTACAAAATTCTTTTTAATAAAATCCTGAAGAAGAGAAATATTGCTGTCTTTATCCAACTCAACAGGGAGTGCGACAACAAATTCTCTTGCCAGTCGGCTGTCTTTGGTCTTTTCGGTTTCTTCCACAGCATTCCAGAGTTGTTCCCGGTCAATCCATTTGGATGGAGCCATTGGAGGAAGCATCACTTCCTGATAGATCAGACCCTGCTTTCTGGTATAGTCATGCTGAATGCCATCGTAATCATTGTACATGCGGCTACAGCTCATATAAGCAGAAGCAGCAACAGCAGACCGACCGGAACCACGGCTGACGACTTTGGCTTGCATATGATAAATTGCCATATCTGGCACCTCCTTTCGATGTTGCCTGCAGCAGTGGATAAAGCCCTCGGCAGAGCGCACGAGCCCCGAAGGGGATACCACTGCCTGATTTATCAGGTGGTGAGTAAGTGCGCCCTTCGGGAGTAGAACTTGTGCGTTTACATTCCCCGTAGCCGGATCATCAGCTCCCGTTTCAGGGAATCTAAATCCATTTCTTTAATATGGGGAACAATACTTTCCAGAATGGCTCCTTCCTGGACTAATCGGTGTGTTCTGGCATCACGTTCTTTTTTGCGATTTCTTGCTTCGGCTTCTTCCTGGCGGTGTCTTGCCTGTAAAAGTGCTTTTTCTTCCGGTGTCATGATTCTTTTATCTGCCATATCTGGCACCTCCTTTTTATGCCCGTATCCGGGCAGTTTTGGTTTTAAAATCTTTTGGTTTGGTACTATGGTTTTAGATAACTGACAGTGGCATATTTCTGGTAATAAATGAGGAAAGAAAGTAGTACCACTGTCAGTGAAAAGTAATCATTGTGTTATACTTCTTCGAGTCAATTCTGGTTCGGAGCATGATTGTTCAACAGGATTTTTTTCGCCTGTTTTAAATTAGCTGTTGCATTGTCCTGACGAATATTCCGGTTATTGATACGGACAGGAATACATCTCTCCAGAATACGGTCATAAATTCGTTTGTGTGCGATATCAGCGGCGTTATTCAGCTCTGATAAAGTGAGATTGGTCGTTATGATCAGGGGCTTTTTACTGCGGTAACGACTGTCGATCACATTGAATACCTGTTCCAGTGCAAAGTCAGAGTTCCGCTCAATTCCGAGATCATCAATAATCAGAAGACTGTAGCGGTTTAAGCTGTTGATGAACTGGTTTCTGTCTTCAAAATGCATTCCGGTAAGGGTATTCAGAATCCGGGAAAAGTTGGTCATCAGTACAGGAACGCCTTTTTCCAGAAGGGCATTGGCAATGCAGCCTGCAAAAAAAGATTTTCCAGTACCGACATCACCCCAGATGAGAAGTCCGGAAGCGTTTGCTTTCATCTCTTCCCAGTTGCTTACATAATTGTGTGCCAGTTTTATTTCCGGATTGATGCCGTTATCCCTGGCAAAAGTGTAGTCATAGAGTGCTTTGTCCTGTAAGCCGCTGGTTTTAAGATGCTCTATTTCCATTTGTTTTTCATGAAGTTTTCTCTGGGCCTCTTCCTGCTCAAAGATTTCCTGCTGGCATTTACAGCGGATGGAAGGAATAAGAACCTTTCCCTGTAATTCATGCCGGCATTGTCTTGGCGTATTGCATTTGGAACAGTAGATCAGGTGGTCTGTTTCGTTAAAATATTCATCAGGCTGAAGTTCTCTGTTTGGTGTTATAGCATTTTCTTTTTCTGTAAATCTTGTCATAGTGTTTCGTATTCCTCACTTTCGTAATTCCTTTGCCGGGAAGCAGGATGATCCTGTCTTGCCCAACTGATGATGGTAGCTGCATGGTTCTGATATTGCTTTCCGGTAGAAGCCATATAACCGGATAAGCGTTCAATATAATCCTTCCAGTCAGGGATTGTCTGCCGGATATCTTCAAGCTCTTTTTCTGACAGAAAAACATTTTGAAATTTTCCATAGGGTGAGAGTGGATCCTTACTCCCTCTTTTTTCTAAATTGTTCTTTTTTATCTCTTTCTTATTACCAGACAGTTTTCTGTCTGTATCAGGGAAAGAATCCTGTCTGTCAATAGGACAGTTTTCTGTCTGTCTTAGGGAAAGAAATCTGTCTGTATAGTGGATGGTTTCTTTTGGGAGTTTTACATAAATCCGATTAGGCTGTCCGGGTCCCTGCCGTTTTCGGAAGATAAGCTCCTGTTTTTCCAGTACTGCCAGAGCAGTTTTAACCGTCATCTGGCTTTTGTGGAGAACTTCTGCCAGTGCTTCAATCGTAAAGTAAATGAACACATGACCATCTGTATCTGACCAGCCCTCATTTTTCTGGGAAAGCCTTGCCCGGTCGAGCAGGATAATATAAAGCATTTTGGCAGTTTCGTTTATTTCCATGTCCAGAAGGAAACGGGGAAACATCATATAAGATGGCAGGTTGGTGTCTGCTGTCAGAAAGTCAGTCATGTGTTCACCTCCAATCAAAAGGGTTTATTCTCCAAGAAAATCCCAGTCTACATCACTATCTGGCTGTGAATTTTCAGGTGCTGGAAAGGACGCCCTGATTTGGGGCTCCCTTTGCGCCATGCCTGCAGTCAGTCCGGAAAGAAAAAGT
>ENA-OZVY01000210-OZVY01000210.1-human-gut-metagenome-genome-assembly--contig:-NODE-210-length-25083-cov-5.404067_pt1 | contig 25083 bp, 15 predicted proteins | sample MGYA00243453_ERZ654061 | MGnify/ENA primary metagenome ERZ654061 (study PRJEB26926, sample SAMN06165135) | human gut metagenome | biome: ENVO:00009003; feature: ENVO:2100002; material: ENVO:00002003... | reverse complement strand
GGGTCTCGTGGGCTCGGAGATGTGTATAAGAGACAGCGCGTGCAGCTCGCCGGGGTGGTGGGCGTAGTCGTCGTAGACGTCCGCGCCGTGGAAGCTTCCCTTGTACTCAAAGCGGCGGCCCGCGCCGGTGAACGTTGCAAGGCCGAGACCGACGGCCTCGCCGCTGACGCCGAGAAGATATGCGGCGCTCGCCGCGGCCAGTGCGTTCATCACGTTGTGCTTGCCGCCCACGCGCAGGGAAACATGAGCGTAGTAACTGCCGCGGATATAGATGTCAAAGCTCGGAAGCCCGTCCGTCCAGGCGACGTTTTCCGCGCGGCACTGCGCGGCGGGATCGTCATAGCTGAACCAGAAGATCGGCTGGGAAATGCCCCTGAGCGCATCGCGCGCGCCCTGATCGTCCATATTGGCGACCACATGTCCGCCGATGGGGACGAGCTCTGCAAAGCGGCGGAACGAGTGTTCCACATCCGCTAAGTCTTTGAAGAAATCGAGATGGTCGGCCTCCACGTTCAAAATGACCGCGACGGTGGGGAAGAAGCTCAAAAACGAGTTGCAGTATTCGCAGCTCTCGGCAATGATCGTATCGCCCTTGCCGACGCGATAACCGGAATGAAGCAGCTGTAACGTGCCGCCAATCATGACGGTCGGGTCTTTCTGCGCGGCCATGAAGATGTGCGTCGCCATCGAAGTGGTCGTCGTCTTGCCGTGCGTGCCGGAGATGCAGAGGGCGTTTTTGTAGCCCTTCATAATAGCGCCCCAAGCCTGCGCGCGCTCGAAAACGGGGATGCCGCGCGTCACCGCGCCGGAGATCTCGGGATTATCGTCGTGGATGGCGGCGGTGCGGATAACAAAGTCGCACTCGCCAAGGTTGTCCGCTGCATGGCCGATGGCCACGGGGATGCCGAGCGAGCGCAGATGCTCGACGGACGGGCCGTCGTTCATGTCGCTGCCCTGGACCTTGAGGCCCATGCCGTGCAGCACCTCTGCCAGCGGGCTCATCGAAACGCCGCCGATGCCGGCCAGATGCGCGCACTTGCCGGGGACGAGATAGGAGAAAATATCCTTCTGATTAGTCATTGTATCAAATCCTTTCCTTGTGCGGAGCACAGGAGATTTACTTTTTATGGATTTTCTATTATAATATAGCGGTGAACGGAGTGCAATGCTAAAAATTTGATTTTTTGTGAGGGTTCCATGCTCTTTTTACCGAAGGAAGTCGAAACGGTCATCACCACGCTGCAAGGCGCGGGTTATTCGCCGTACCTGGTTGGCGGCTGCGTGCGCGAAATGCTGCGAGGCAAAGCGCCGTCCGACTACGACATGACATCCGACGCCCTGCCGCAGGAGGTGCTGCGCCTCTTCGGCAAGTGGGCGCACCCGACGGGATTACAGCACGGCACGGTGACGGTCGTGAGCGGGGGACTGCCCATTGAGCTCACGACGATGCGCCGCGACGGCGCGTACAGGGATAACCGCCACCCAGATTCCGTCACGTTCGGCACGAGCATTGAAGAGGACCTTGCCCGCCGCGACTTCACGGTCAACGCCATCGCTTTGTCGCCGGACGGCACGCTCGTCGACCCCTACGGCGGGCAGGAAGACCTGAAAGCAGGCGTCCTTCGCTGCGTCGGCGAGCCGAAGCGGCGGTTTGAGGAAGACGCGCTGCGCATTTTACGGCTCGTGCGCTTCTGCTCCGTGCTCGGTTTTTCGGCGGAGAAGGAGACCGCCCGCGCCGCGCATGAGGCGCGCGGCCTACTCGCCCACGTTGCGCATGAGCGCGTGTATGCGGAGATGAACAAGCTCCTGCTCGGTGAGAACGTGGGGGAGACGCTTTTGACCTTTTCAGACATTCTGGGCGTGCCGATCCCGGAGATTTCACCCTGCGTCGGCTTTGACCAGTGCAATTACCACCACTGCTTCGACGTCTGGGGTCACACGGCGCGCACTGTCGCCGCCGTGCCGCCAAAGCGGGAGCTGAGATGGACGATGCTCTTCCATGACCTCGGTAAGCCCCTGTGCCGGACGTTTGACGAGCAGGGTGTCGGACATTTTTACGGTCACACGGCGATTTCCGCTCAAATGGCGGAGGACATCATGGCACGGCTGCACTTTGAAAAGGCGCTGCGTGACAGAATACGCGCGCAGCTCGCCTGTTTCGACGATATGTTCCGTCCCGAGCGGGCGGCCATCCATAAGGAGATGGCGCGCCTCGGCGCGGAAACGGTGCAGAATCTTCTCTATACCAAACAGGCGGACAATGCCGCGAAAGCGCCCGCGGGATTAGAGCGTGCGCAGGCGCTGTGGCACGAAGCACAGAAAATCTACGACGAGCTGATTTCAGAGGGCGCGTGCTGCTCGATCCACGAGCTCAAGATCAGCGGGGAAGACCTCGCCGCCCTCGGCTACCACGGGCGTGAGATCGGCGCGGTGCTTGCGCGGCTTTTGGACGAGGTCGCGGCGGAAAAACTCCCCAACAAGCCCGAGGCGCTGCAAGCGCGCGCCGTGCGGCTGTGGCGCAGCGGCTATGCGCGCCATACGATGAAAGAAAACGAGACCCATTGACGGAGGTTAACGATATGGCAAATCTGATGGATTATCTGGACTGGCGCGGGGATCTGACGCTCGAAATTTCGCCGTTCAACGAGGTGGACGCGCTGATTCTGGCAGAGCTGAGCTTTGTCGACTTTGACGGCATCGTGCCGCCTCCCGAGCTCGGGCGCGGCCTGCCGCTGAACGAGGCGGCGGAGGCGTTTTTCGCCCGCCATGGCGGGAAGGACGTCCCCATGGGTGTCCTCGTGCCGGACACGATCTCGAAAATGCTGCGCAAGCTGATGACGAGCCCGCGCTTTCGCAATATGACGCTTAACGGCTACACAGCGCTGCTTGACGATTCCATCGAGCAGCAGTTTGCGGCGCTGACGGTCGACCTTGGCAACGGCAGCATCTATATCTCGTTCCGCGGCACGGACGATACGATCGTCGGGTGGAAGGAAGACCTCAACATGGGCTTTTTGGAGGAGATCCCCTCGCAGAAGCAGGCGGTCGAATACGTCGCGCGCGTCGCGCGGCAGTACAGCGACAAGACCATCCGTATCGGCGGGCACTCCAAGGGCGGCAACCTCGCCGTTTACAGCGCGGCCAAGAGCAGCGGCGAGATCCAAGAGCGTATCGTCGCCGTCCATAATAACGACGGCCCCGGTTTCGCCTGGGACATCAGCGAGACGCCGGGCCACAAGCGCATCGCAAGCCGCATCCATACCATCCTGCCGCAGACGTCTGTCGTCGGCATGCTGATGGAGCATGAAAAGCGCTATCAGGTCGTGCATTCGACCTATGACGGCCTTTACCAGCATGACGGGTTTTCCTGGCAGGTGCTGGGTACGCAGTTTGTCCACCTCGACGACTTCTCCCGCGAGGGAAAGCTCGTCGATGAAACGCTCTCGTCCTGGGCCGATTCGCTCAACACCCAGCAGCGCGAAGCACTGGCCGACGCGCTGTACAGCGTCTTCACCGCCTCGGGCGCAAAAACGCTCAGCGAGCTCACCGAGGAAAAGCTCAAAAGCGCCGCAGCGATGCTCAAGACCTATAAAAACCTCGACCGCGAGACCCGCCGCATGGTCACCGAGGCGTTCATGCTGTTTTTCAAACTCGGCACGAAGAACTTCGTCCTCGACACGCAGGAGGAAGGAAGCCGCGAGATCGAAAATATTCGAAAAAAGATCTCGGAACAATACCAGAAATTGGTGGAGCGCAAGAAGTAAATACAACATTCCCGCTGCGCGGGGAGCGTGTTTCCCCTGCACTCCGCAGGGCAACGGGACAAAGGGGTCATTCTCTTTCGCAAAAGAGAATGGCCCCTTTGGAACCCCAAGAGAAAGGCTTTGCATTGGCAGATTGGCACTTGAAGAGCTGCGCGGCCTGCGGAATCAGGTGCCTGCCGGGTGTTGTATCTAAACGACTTGGTTTGCTTCTATCTTCGCTGTCGCTTTGCCTGCGATTCGGTAGCCTTACGCAATTTCCGCCTACTTTGGACTTGTACAGATTTGCTATTGCCTGCCGAGGCGGCTTTGCTGGCGCTCGCCGCAGTACGCACTACCAAGACGATATGCATTGTCAGATGATTAGGCTGCACCAAAACAAGATGAGCAGAGCGGCAGCGGATGATAGAAGTAGGCCAAATCGTATAGCAATGCTAACGCGGCTTCGCCGCGCGCAGGCATTCCCATCCCGGAGGCATAAAAGTCATTCGAATCCGAGACTGCCAATCAAAACCTTTCTCTTGGGGGATTTAAAGGGGGATATTCTCTTTTGTGAAAGAGAATATCCCCCTTTATCCGTCCCATGCGCGGCGCAGGGAACAAATGCAGCGCTGTCGCGCTGCCATATTATTTTTTTACTCTGCGCTCGGCAGCTTCGCTGCGTGCTTCATCAGCAACGCGCAGATGACGATCGCGAGGATCGTGTTCGGCAGCATATACGTGCCGTTGTACAGCACGGAGTAGAACACGGGAGACGTCATGGTCATGCCCATGAATTCCTCGGGCATATACTGCGCGTAGACCGTCACGCCCGAGATGAAGTGGATGACAAAGCGGCCGAGGCAGCCGACGAACGCGGCGAGCGGGAGCTTGGAATAGTCGTTGCCCTTCACGCGGAAAAGGCCCGCAAGGCCGACCGCGCCGTAGGCGACGGAATAGTCGAAGATGATGGACACCCAGCTCACGGCAAAGCCTTCGGCGAAGAAATACTTGAGCGTGCCGAACGCGACGCCCGCGAGGATGCCCCAGGGCGCGCCATAGCGCACGGCGAAGAGGATGAGCGGGACCATCACAAGGGTGATCGAGCCGCCGAAGCCGCCAAACGACAGACCGATGGGAATTTTGAGATAGCTCAGCACAAGGGCGAGCGCGATGCAGATGCCGCCCTCGGTCAGGCGGCGGGTGCTGGAATGGGTGGACGTGTTGCTCATAAGGGATTCCTCCTAAAAATATGGTCCCTGTCCGCGCCGCGGCACAAAAAAGCACCGCGGCGTCGACGTCACGGTGCAAAGCTCAGGCAAGATTATCTTTGCATTCCTACGCCGGCATTACCCGGATCAGGTCTGAGGGACAGCGACGGCGATACGCCGCATCACAGCCGGCTTGCGCCAGCGCCCCTTGCAGGTATGGCGACATCTTAGTCCAATGTTCAAAATTTGTCAAGGATTTGAGGCAGAAAGCGTGATTCCGAAAATAGAATATCGAAATTTAGAATTTGTGTTGCGTCTTTGTTGTGCCTGTGCTACAATAAAATTAGTTAGGCAACCAAAATAATTGTGATATTTGTGATTTTCTCGTGAACAGGAGATCTGAAATGGCTGCATTCGTTGTCAACGGTACACCGGTCACGGTGGAGAAAAATCAAAAACTTATCCGCTATCTTCGCGACGAGCTGCATCTGACCAGCGTCAAGGACGGGTGCAGTGAGGGTGCGTGCGGCACGTGCCATGTCCTCATCGACGGCAAGCCGACGAAAGCCTGCATCCCTCAGACAGACAAGCTGGAGGGGAAACATATCGTCACGGTCGAGGGCCTTTCCGCCTTTGAAAAGGAGGCCTTTACCTACGCTTTCGGCGAGGCCGGAGCCGTGCAGTGCGGCTTCTGCATTCCGGGCATGGTCATCTCGGCCAAGGGGCTCATCGACCAGAATCCAGACCCCACGCGCGAAGAGGCGGCCTTTGCCATCCGCAACAATATCTGCCGCTGCACGGGCTATGTCAAGATCATCGACGGCATCCTGCTTGCGGCGAAGATTTTACGCGAGGGGAAAATTCCCGAAAAGAAGGAAGACTTTCAGGTTGGCTCGCGCGTGCACCGCATCGATGTTGCCGAAAAGGTGCAGGGCTACGGCAAGTACCCCGATGACATCTATGTTGACGGCATGTGCTATGGCGGCGCGGTGCGCAGCCAGTACCCGCGCGCCCGCGTACTCTATATCCGCACGAAAGAGGCGGAAGAGCTCCCCGGCGTCGTATGCGTGCTGACGGCAAAGGACATTCCGGGCCAGCAGAACGTCGGCCACATCCAGAAGGACCAGCCGACGCTCATCGGCGAGGGGGAGATCACGCAGTATCTCGGCGACGCGGTGGCGCTTGTCTGTGCGCGCGATCAGGAAACGCTTGAAAAGGCGAAAAAGCTCGTGCGTGTCGTCTACGAAGAGCTTCCTGCGGTCTACGGGCCTGAGGAGGCGTCCGCCCCCGGTGCGCCCGAGGTCATCATGGGCAACCGCGGCAATTTGCAGGCGCACCGCCACGTTGTGCGCGGCAATGCAGACGAGGCCATCAAACATTCCAAATACGTCTTACACGAGAAGTTTGAGACTCCGTGGACGGAGCACGCCTTTTTGGAACCCGAGTGCTGCGTGGCGCTCCCGCTTGAAAACGGCGGCGTGAAGCTGCTGACGACCGACCAGAGCGCGCACACCACCCAGCACGAGTGCTCGGCGATGCTCGGCGTCGACTTTGCCCACTGCCAGGTCGAAAATATGCTTGTCGGCGGCGGCTTCGGCGGGAAAGAGGACATGTCCGTGCAGCACCACGCGGCGCTCATCGCATACATCGCGCGCGTGCCGGTCAAGGTGAAGCTCTCGCGGCAGGAATCCATCCTCGTCCACCCCAAGCGCCACCCGATGTGGATGGACTTTACGATGGGCTGCGACGAAAACGGCATTATTCAGGGCGTAAAGGCGAGCGTCGTGTCCGACACGGGCGGCTTCGCCTCACTCGGCGGCCCCGTGCTCGAGCGCGCCTGTACGCACGCGGCAGGGCCTTACCACTACGAAAACTTTGAGATCGAGGGCCACGCTTACTATACGAACAATCCGCCCGCGGGCGCGTTCCGCGGCTTCGGCGTGACGCAGACCTGCTTTGCGACTGAAACGCTACTCAACGAGATGGCCGACCTTGTCGGCATCTCCCCGTGGGAAATTCGCTACCGCAACGCCATCCGCCCGGGCGAGGTGCTGCCGAACGGCCAGATCGTCGGCCCCGAAACGGGCCTTGTCGAAACGCTCGAGGCCATCAAGCCCTGCTATGACGAAGCGGTCAAAAACGGCGAGCCGGTCGGCCTTGCCTGCGCGATGAAAAACGCGGGCGTCGGCGTCGGTCTTCCCGACTATGGGCGCTGCAAGCTCGTCATCGGCGAGGACGGCAAGGTCCATATCTGCGCGGGCGCGTCCTGCATCGGTCAGGGTCTCGGCACGGTGCTGGTGCAGCTCGTCGTGACAAACGCAAAGCTCACGCGCAATCAGGTCGTCTACGACGGCAACAGCACATTCATAACGCCTGACAGCGGCGATACCTCCGGCTCGCGCCAGACGCTCGTCACCGGCGAGGCCTGCCGCCGCGCATGCCTGCTGCTGCGCGACGCGATGGAGTACCGCTCGCTGAGCGATTTGAAGGGGCAGGAGTTTTACGGCGAATACTACGCCAAGACGAACCCGCTCGGCGCAAATGTGCCGAACCCCGTCAGCCATGTCGCCTATGGCTACGCGACGCAGATGTGCATTCTCGACAAGGAGACGGGCAAAATTAAAAAGATGGTCGCCGCGCACGATGTCGGCAAGGCCATCAACCCGCTGTCCTGCGAAGGGCAGATCGAGGGCGGCGTCGTGATGAGCATGGGCTACGCCTTGACAGAGCAGTACCCGCTCGACCACGGCAAGCCCACGGCAAAATACGGCACGCTCGGCCTGTTCCGCTCGCATCAGATCCCCGAGATCAAGGCGATCGTCATCGACAAGCCGGGATTAAACCTCGCCAACGGCGCCATCGGCATCGGTGAGATCACGTCCATCCCCACGGCGCCGGCCATCGCGCAGGCGTATTACCGCTACGACGGCGAGCGCCGCCGCAGCCTGCCGCTCGACCATACGCCGTACAAAAAGTAATACAATCAGGAGAGAGCTATGAAACGAGTTCTCATCATCTATACCGGCGGCACCATCGGTATGACGCGCACGGAAAACGGCTACGCGCCGCGCGCGGGCTACTTCCGCGCCGCGCTCGACGTCATCCCCGACCTCCGCGCGCCGGAGATGCCGGAGTGGGAATTCTATGAACTCTCGCCGCTGCTGGATTCATCCAACATGACCGTACGCGAATGGAACTGCATCGCAGAGCTGATCGCGCAGAAATATGACGATTACGACGGCTTCGTCGTCCTGCACGGTACGGACACGATGGCCTACACGGCTTCGGCACTGTCGTTCATGCTCGATGGGCTCGACAAGCCCGTGGTGCTCACGGGCTCGCAGATCCCGCTGTGCGAAATTCGCAGCGATGGGCGCGACAACCTCATCACCGCGCTGCTGATTGCGGGGGAAGGCATCGTGCGTGAGACGTGCCTGTACTTCGGCGGAAAGCTGCTGCGCGGCAACCGCGCGACAAAATACTCCGCCGACGGACTCATCGCTTTCGTTTCGCCCAACTACCCGAGCCTTGCCGAGGCGGGCATTTCCATCAAATATAACGAAGCCGCCCTCCTGCCGCGGCAGGAAGGCGGGCTCAAGCTCCAGACGCTTGATAATATTCCCATCGGCGTCATCAAGGTATTTCCGGGCATTCAGTTTTCGCTGTTCGAGGCCATTATGACCGAAAAGCTCCGCGGTATCGTCATCGAGACGTTCGGCGCGGGCAACATCCCCGGCGACGGGAACGCGCTGCTGCCCATCATCCGCAAGGCGTTTCAGAACGGCACGGTGCTCACGGTCTGCTCGCAGTGTCCGCAGGGCGCGGTGTCGCTCGGCACCTACGAAACGTCCAGCGCGCTCAAAAAGGCGGGCGCGGTCAGCGGATTCGACATGACGACCGAGGCCGCCGTCGCCAAGCTCTACTATCTCTTCTCCTGCGGCTACGATAAGGAGAAGATCAAGCGGGCGATGGAGGAGAATCTCCGCGGCGAGATCAGCGTTTCTTAAGCGCTTCGAGCGCTTCCTTCGTGTCAACATCGCAAAGCTCCGTCTCCGGCGCTTCAAAGAGCAGCAGATCATCTAAATGCCTCTTGATGACCGCGCTGCCGCCGACATCGCCCTCAAGCGATAAAAGCTCAGGAAAGAAGCGGGCAGGGAAGAGGCAGGGGTTGCCCCGCACGCCGTTGTGTCCCAATCCGACGATGTTTTTGCTGTGCGCGCGGAAGAACTCAAGCTCCTGCGCGACGGTCTTGCGCTTGAGCATCGGCTGGTCGGCCACCATGAAGCAGAGCGCGTTACAGTCTGACAGCGCTGCCGTGCCGAAGCGGATCGTCTCGCTCTGGCCGCGCTCGGGATGTTCGTTCCGCAGCGTTTCAAAGCCAAATTTTTTGGCGGCCGCTTCCACGTTTTCGTGCTGCGTCACGACCAGCACGCGGGAAAAGCTCTCCCGCGGGATCGCCTCAAGCGCATGCTCGATAAGCGGCTTTCCGTTTACCATCGCGGCGAGCTTGTTCTCGCCAAAGCGCGCGGCATTGCCCGCCGCCATGACCACGCATCCTATTTTCAACGTGTTATCCATCTATTAAATCACCAGTCATTCGTTTCTTTTTCACCAATCGGCAGAAAAAAGCGGACAAAATGGTACATCCGCGATCATTTGTATTATATCACGCATGCAGCACTGTACAAGCTGTGCGAAATGTGCTAAAATAATAGCAAAGGAGTTGCAGATTTCGAGCAAAACCGACAAAGCGGCTGCTCGGAACAGGAGGTAGACAGATGAGCAAGGTAGGAAAAAGCGAGATCCGCGTCGATGCGTTCGACAAGGTCACCGGACGCACGAAATACTATGAGGATCGGATGCCGGCCGGTGCGCTCTATGCGCGCATCAAGCATTCCACCATCGCGCACGGATTTGTCAAATCAGTCGACAAGTCCGCGGCGGAGGCCATCCCCGGCGTTGTGAAGGTGCTGACCTGCTTCGACGTGCCGGAGCACTGCTTCCCGACGGCGGGCCATCCCTGGTCGATGGACCCGGGGCATCAGGACGTGGCCGACCGCAATCTTTTGAACCGCCATGTGCGCTACTACGGCGACGACGTCGCGGTCGTCATTGCGGAGGATGAGGTCTCGGCCATGCAGGGCGTGCGCGCGCTGAAGGTCGAATATGAGGAACTCCCGTTTGTGCTCGACGTGCAGAAGGCCATGGAGCCCGACGCGCCCTGCATCCACGAAAATTTCCCGGGGAATATCCTGAAGCACACCGATATCCGCAAGGGCAATTATCAGCAGGCGATCAAAGAGCCCGGCCTCATCAAGGTCGAGGGCTGGTACAACACCCCCACCGTGCAGCACAGCCACATTGAAAACCACGGCTGCTACGCTTACGAGGAAAATGGCCGCATCGTCGTCGTGTCCTCCACGCAGATCCCGCACATTATCCGCCGCATCGTCGGTCAGGCGCTCGGGCGTCCGTGGGCGGATATCCGCGTCATCAAGCCCTACATCGGCGGAGGCTTTGGCAACAAGCAGGATGCGCTCTATGAGCCGCTGTGCGCGTGGTGCTCTACGCAGGTGCACGGAAAATGCGTGCGCATCGACTGCTCGCGTGAAGAGACATTCGTCAGTAACCGTGTGCGCCACTCGATCCGCTTCCATATCATCACGTGGCTCCATAAGGACGGCTCGATTGCCGCGCGCAAGGTCGAGTGCTTCTCCAATCAGGGCGCGTATGCCTCGCACGGCCATTCGATCGTCGCCAAGGCCATGGGCTCGTTCCCGCAGATCTATCCCTGCGACAATTTCGAGGGCGACGCTTACACCGTGTACACAAACCGCCCCGCCGCGGGCGCGATGCGCGGCTACGGCATGCCGCAGGCGTCGTTCGCGGACGACGCGAACATCGACGAGTGCGCGAAGGCCGTTGGCATGGAGCCGCTCGAATACCGCATGAAGTACATCATGCCCAAGGGCTTCCACGACGGCTTCTCAGGTAACACGAACTACTACGATTCCTTCCGCGAATGTCTGGAAAAGGGGAAGGAGTACATCGAATACGACAAAAAGCGCGAGGAGTATGCCAAGGACATGGGCCCCGTCCGCCGCGGCATCGGCGTGGCGGCCTTCTGGTACAACACGGCGGTGTATCCCATCTCGCTTGAAACGTCCTCGAACCGCATGCTCCTGAATCTCGACGGCACGGTGACGATGCAGTGCGGTGAGACGGAGATCGGGCAGGGCGCGGACACGGCCTATGCGCAGATGACGGCCGAGGCCGTCGGCCTCAAGAGCTATCACGACGTGCGCGTCGTCTCGTGTCAGGATACGGACATCACGCCCACAGGCCTCGGCGCTTACGCGAGCCGCCAGACCTACGTCGCGGGCTTCTCCATCCGCCAGACGGCGACGCTCCTGCGGCAGAAAATTCTTCAGTACGCGACAAAGCTCACCCGTCAGGCGGTCGACAATATGGACATCGTCGACGGCAACATCATCCGCAAGGGCGACGGCATGGTGCTCATGTCGCTGAAAGACCTTGCGATGACCGCGCAGTACAACGCCGCGGACTCCGAGCACATCACCGCCGAGTCGACCTACACCATCCGCAACAATGCCTATTCGTTTGGCTGCACCTTTGCCGACGTCGAGGTGGATATCCCGATGTGCAAGGTGACGCTCAAGAAGATCATCAACGTCCACGACTGCGGCAAGCTCATCAACCCCGCGCTTGCCGAGGCGCAGGTCCACGGCGGCATGTCCATGGCCATCGGATTTGGCATGAGCGAGCAGCTTTTATTCGACGAGAAGACGGGCCGCCCCCTCAACAATAATCTTCTCGACTACAAGCTCTCGACGTTCATGGACCACCCGCATCTCGAGGCGCAGTTTGTCGAAAATCCGGAGCCGACGTCGCCGTTCGGCACGAAGGCGCTCGGCGAACCGCCCGCGTGCTCGGGCGCGCCCGCCATCCGCAACGCCATCTACAACGCCACCGGCGTCGCCATCGACACCGTTCCCATCACCCCGCACGTTCTGTACGCCGAGTTCAGCAAGGCGGGGCTCATCCACGACAGCTGGAAGGAGGAGAAGTGAGCCATGTATGACATGAAAGCACTCTATGAGGCGGAAAGCGTCGAAAACGCCGTCGCCCTCCGTTTGGAGCATCCCGAGACGCAGATCATCGCCGGCGGCAGCGACGTGCTCGTGCAGATGCGCGAGGGCAAGCGCGCCGGAAAGGAGCTCATCTCGATCTACGGCCTCGACGAGCTGCGCGGCGTGAGCATCGACGAGGAGGAGAACATCCGCATCGGCTCGCTCTCGAGCTTTTCCCACATCACGCGTGACCCCATCATCCAGAAATATATCAACGTTCTCGGCGAGGCGGTCGACATGGTCGGCGGCCCGCAGATCCGAAACATCGGCACCATCGGCGGCAACACCTGCAACGGCGTGACGAGCGCGGACTCCGCCTCCACACTGCATGCGTGGGAGGCCATCGTGGAGCTGACGGGGAAGGACGGCATCCGCCGCCTGCCCATCAAAGACTTTTACATCAAGGCCGGTCAGGTCGACATCCGCGTGGAGGATGGCGAGATCCAGACCGCCATCCTCATCCCAAAGGCGAGCTACGAAAACTGCTATGGCTACTACATCAAGTACGCCATGAGAAACGCGATGGACATCGCAACGCTCGGGTGCAGCGTGAACGTGCGCCTGTCGCCCGACAAGCAGACTATTGAGCGCGCCCGCATCGCCTACGGCGTTGCCGGTCCTGTGCCGATGCGCTGCCCGAGCGCGGAGGCGGCTGCCAAGGATAAACCCTTGACACTTACGACGGCGGAAGAGTTCTCACTCGCCGTGCTCAACGATATCCACGCGCGTGACAGCTGGCGCGCCTCCAAGGCGTTCCGCGAACACATCGCGGTCGAAATGGCCAAGCGCTGCCTGATCGAGTCTATCAAACGGGCGGGAGGTGTCATCAAATGAGTCAGTACAAGCTGGTGCGATTCAACTTAAACGGCAAGGACGTTGAGAAAATGGTCGACGTGCGTGCGTCGCTGACCGATATGCTGCGAAACGATTACCATATGACGTCCGTGAAGAAGGGCTGCGAGGTCGGCGAGTGCGGCGCCTGCAACGTCATCATCGACGGCGAGGCATTCAACTCGTGCATCTACCTCGCCGTCTGGGCGGACGGCAAGCACATCCGCACGCTCGAAAGCCTGATGGGGCCCGACGGCGAGCTGAGCGACATCCAGCAGGCGTTCATTGAAGAGACCGCTGTCCAGTGCGGCTTCTGCACGCCGGGCTTCATCATGACTGCGGTCGAGATCTTGGAGACGAACCGCCTCTACACCGATGACGAGCTCAGAAAGCTCCTCTCCGGCCATCTGTGCCGCTGCACGGGCTATGAAAATATTCTGCGCGCGGTGAAAAAGACGATGTATCGCCGCCTCGGCCTGCCGCTTCCGGAATAAGGCCGCGCCTTTACAAAATCGAAACAGGAAAAAATATTGTCTTCTTACGAAATCGGTGCTATAATCCAAATAGCACCGATTTTGTTTCAAGGCGCGAAAAAGGAGGAATCTTTATGGTCATTACGGTTGGCAGACAATACGGCAGCGGCGGACGCGAGATCGGCACGATGCTTGCCAAGCAGCTCGGCATCGCCTATTACGACGACATGCTGCTCAAGGAGGCGGCAGAGGAGAGCGGACTTTGCGAAGAGCTGTTCCGTTCCTTTGACGAACGCCCGAAGAGCTTTCTCTATTCCATCGCGATGGACCCCTATTCCTTCTCGATGAACCATGTGACGCCCAAGGGCTCCATCGAACAGCAGGTGTACCTGGCGACCTACGACACGATCAAAAAGCTCGCCGACAAGGGCCCCTGCGTCCTGATCGGCCGCTGCGCGGACTACGCGCTCAAGGATCGCGACGACGTCATCAATCTCTTCATCACGGCTCCGCTCGAAAACCGCATCAAGCGCGTTGCCGCCCGCAACGGCATCAGCGAGAACGAGGCGAAAGACCGCATCAAGAAGACGGATAAGTCCCGCGCTTCCTACTATAACTACTATTCCGCCAAGGACTGGGGCGATGCCAAGAGCTACGACCTCTGCATCGATTCGAGCCTGCTCGGCATCGATGGCACGGTCGAGCTTTTGAAGGACCTTATCCGCATCAAGGGCATCAAGTAAACAAAAATCTAAAAAAGCAGCCGTTTCATACGGCTGCTTTTTTCCGCTATTCACGGCGGTTCAACTTGACGAAAAAGGGAAAAGCGAATTTGTGAAAAAAGTTTACGCTTTCCCCCTATGCAAAAGAGCAAAAATACGCTAAAATAGTAGCTGTGAAAATTTGAACTTGTTCCTGAAAGGGGAGATTATGAGCATGGCTCAACTCAAGTATAAGCGCGTGCTGCTCAAGATCAGCGGCGAGGCGCTGGCGGGCGACAAGCACTTCGGCTTCGACTTCGACGTCGTTTCCAAGGTGTGCGACGTCATCAAAAAGTGCACGGACATGGGTGTGCAGATGGGCGTCGTCATCGGCGGCGGCAACTTCTGGCGCGGCGTGAAAAACGGCGAGGGCTACATCGAGCGCACCCGTGCCGACCACATGGGCATGCTGGCCACGGCGATGAACTGCATGGCGGTCGCCGATGTGCTCGAGCAGAAGGGCGTCGACGTGCGCGTGCAGACGGCGCTGGAGATCAAAGAAGTCGCCGAACCCTACATCCGCGCCCGCGCCATCCGGCATTTGGAAAAGGGCCGCGTAGTGCTCTTTGGCTGCGGCATCGGCTCTCCGTTCTTCTCGACCGATACGGCAGCGGTGCTGCGCGCGGCGGAGATCAACGCCGATGTGATCCTGCTCGCCAAGAACATCGACGGCGTTTACAACGCCGACCCCGCCAAGGATGCAAATGCGATCAAGTACGACGCCATCTCCTATGAGGACGTGCTGGCCCAGCACCTTGCGGTCATGGACTCCACGGCCACGTCGCTTTCGATGGACAACCACATTCCCGTGCTCGTCTTCGCGCTCAAGGACCCGGAGAACATCATCCGTGCGGTCGAGGGCAAGAAGATCGGTACCATCGTCGGCGAAAACTGAGCGACCCCGCACTTGCGGTTTTACGATAAAAATTTTTGAGGAGGTATCCCCATGAATAAAGAAGATTACAAGGTTTATTCCGACAAAATGAGAAAGAGCATCGACGCGGTGAACGCGGACTTTGCCTCTGTGCGCGCAGGCCGCGCCAACGCCTCTGTGCTCGACCGCATCAGCGTCGACTACTACGGCTCTCCCACGCCCATCCAGCAGATCGCGGCCATCGCTTCTCCCGATCCGCGCCAGCTCGTCATCACCCCGTGGGACGGCACGGCCCTCAAGCCCATCGAGCGCGCCATTCAGGAGTCTGACCTTGGCATCAACCCGCAGAACGACGGCAAGTCCATCCGCCTGAACTTCCCGCAGCTCACGGAGGAGCGCCGTAAGGAGCTCGTCAAGCAGATCCATAAGTATTCCGAGACCGGCAAGGTCGCCATCCGCAACATCCGCCGCGACGCGATGGAAGCGTTCAAGAAAAAGCAGAAGGCCAGCGAGATCACCGAGGACGACCTGAAGGTTGCCGAAAAGGACCTGCAGAAGCTGACCGACGACATGTGCAAAGAGGTCGACGCCCTTCTCGAGAAGAAAGAGAAGGAGCTCATGGCGGTCTGATATGGGGCTCTTTTCCAAAGAGAACAAGGCAGGGCAGGTTGATTTGAACAACCTGCCTTGTCATGTTGCCGTCATTATGGACGGCAACGGCCGCTGGGCGCAAAAGCGCGGCCTCCCGCGCTCGGCCGGTCACAAGGCGGGGGCGGAGACATTTCGAAAGCTCGGCACCTACTGCAAGAACCTGGGCATCGACTATCTGACGGTCTACGCCTTTTCGACCGAAAACTGGAAGCGCCCAAAGGACGAGGTCGACGGCATCATGCACTTACTCGAGCAATATCTGCACGAGTGCATCGACACGATGGAAAAGGACGGCAACCGTCTGCGCTTTCTGGGCGATTTAAGCGTGCTGACGCCGGAACTTCGGGAACTCATCGATGAGACGAATGAGATTTCATCCCGCATCGAGGGCTTTCAGGCGAATGTCTGCCTCAACTACGGCGGGCGCGACGAGATCCTGCACGCCGCCCGCGCGTTTGCGCGTGACTGCGCGGCGGGGGAGCAGGACGCGGACGCTTTGACCGAGGAGGGCTTTTCGCGCTACCTCTATTCATGCGGACTTCCCGATCCCGACCTTCTCATCCGCCCGGGCGGGGAGAAGCGCATCAGCAACTACCTTTTGTGGCAGTGCGCGTACAGCGAGTTCTACTTCTGCGACACGCTCTGGCCCGACTTTACCGAGAAAGAATTCGACAAGGCGCTCATCGCGTATCAGCATCGCGAGCGCCGCTTCGGCGGTTTGAAACAGGAGAAACAGAAATGAAACAAAGATGGTTGGTGGTGATCGTTGGATTGCCGGCGCTGCTCGCCGTGCTGCTTGCCTGCCCCGCATGGGCGACGATGCTCGTCGTCTGCGGCATCGCGGGCATTGCGGCCTATGAGCTGCTGCACACGGCAGGGGAGAACGTCCCGGCGGATTTCTACTGGGGACTTGTCACATCGGTCGTCATGCAGGAGATATGGCTCTTTTGGGAAAGGGCGAGCGGTGTACACGCTTTCCCGATTTCGACTGTTACGCTCTTCCGCTGGATCCTTGTGATGGGGGCGTTTCTCTCCGCGGTTGTCTATTACGGCAAGGAAAAGCCCTTCACATTCCACGATGTGGCGGTGACCATCGTCGGCGGCATCGTGTTCCCGGCGATGTACAGCTGCATTTTCCTGCTGCGCATGGACGAAAACTATGGCAAGCTCTATGTGCTCGCACCGTTCTGCGTCGCCTTTGTGGGCGATGCGCTGTCGATGTACTTTGGCATGTGGTTCGGCAAGCGCAAGATGGCGCCGCACGTCAGCCCGCACAAGACCTGGGCAGGCGCGATCGGTGGGCCCATCGGCAGCGCGCTTGCGCTGGTGCTGCTCGGCGTTGTCGGCAAGGCATGGCTCGGCTATGCGCCGAACTACCTCATGCTGATCCTCGTGGGCGTGGTGGCCAATATCTTCGGCCAGCTCGGCGACCTCTCGATGTCGCTCGTCAAGCGCGAGGCGGGCATCAAGGACTACAGCCACCTCTTCCTGACGCACGGCGGCATGCTCGACCGCTTTGACTCCACGCTCTTCATCGCGCCGGTCGTGTGGGCTGCGGTCTGTGGAGGCCTATTATGACAAGGAGTATTGCTTTACTCGGTTCCACCGGCTCCATCGGCCGCCAGACGCTTGAGGTGGCGCGCGAGCTGGGGCTTTCCGTCGCTGCGCTGACGGCGAATAAAAGCGTTGACCTCATCGAACAGCAGGCGCGGGAATTTTGCCCGCGTCTTGCCGTGCTTTATGACGAGGATGCGGCAAATGAGCTGCGCGCGCGGCTCTCCGACACAAACACCCAAGTGCTCTCCGGCATGGAGGGCCTTCTGGCCGCCGCCACGGCGGACGACGCCGACACGGTCGTGACCGCCGTGATGGGCATGATCGGTCTCCAGCCGACGCTCGCGGCCATCGAGAAAAAAAAGCGCATCGCGCTTGCGAACAAGGAAACGCTCGTCTGCGCGGGCGAGCTCGTCGTGGCTGCGGCGGAGCGCTGCGGCGCAGAGATCGTCCCCGTCGACAGCGAGCACAGCGCGATCTTCCAGTGCTTGCAGGGCTGCCGCGACCGCGGTGAGATCAAGCGCCTCATTCTGACCTGCTCGGGCGGGCCGTTCTACGGCCTGAGCCTGCAGGAGCTTGCGACTAAGACGAAGGCCGACGCGCTCAAGCACCCGAACTGGACAATGGGTGCGAAGATCACCATCGACTCCGCGACCCTGATGAACAAAGGCCTTGAGATCATCGAGGCCATGCGCCTCTACCGTCTGCCGCTGCGTCAGGTCGACGCGGTCATCCATCGCCAGAGCATCGTGCACTCGCTCGTCGAGTTTCACGACGGGGCGATGCTTGCCCAGCTCGGCACACCGGACATGAAGCTGCCCATCCGCTACGCGATGACGTACCCCAACAGGGCCGTTTCGCCCGCGGAGCCGCTTGACCTTCTCAAGTGCCCGCCGCTGACGTTCGCCGAGCCCGATGAAGAGGTCTTCCGCTGCCTGAAGATCGCCAAGCAGTGCGCCGCCATCGGCAATGTCTACTGCGCGGCGATGAACGGCGCGAACGAAGAGGCTGTCGCGGCATTTCTGTGCGACGAGATCGGCATCTGTGCCATCCCTGACCTCATCGAAGCGGCGCTCGATAAAACCGAGACGGTATATCAGCCGCAGCTTTCGGATATTCTGGAAGCAGACCGGCTCGCGCGCGAGGTCGTGCGCGAAAAGCTCAACTGACCAAATTTAGGAGAGACCATGGTTTATATTCTCATTGCGATCCTGATTTTCGGCGTGCTCATCGCCGTGCATGAGTTTGGCCACTTTTTGGCGGCCAAGGCCTGCGGCGTGCGCGTCAACGAATTTTCCATCGGCATGGGCCCGCAGCTTTTCCATAAGACGAAGGGGGACACCGAATACTCCCTGCGGCTCCTGCCCATCGGAGGCTACTGCGCCATGGAGGGCGAGGACGAGGATTCGGACGACGACCGCGCGCTGGGCCGCCAGGTCTGGTGGAAGAAGTTCATCATCTTCGTCGCGGGCGCGTTCATGAACTTCCTGACGGGCCTCATCATCGTCATCTGTCTGTATGCGGGTGCGCAGGCATTCTACACGACGGAGATCGTCGAGCTGAACCCCGACTTCCCGCAGCAGGGAGAGGACGGCCTGATGCCCGGCGACACGATCTACGCCATCAACGGTGAGCGCATTTATTTAAAGAGCGACGTGTCGCTCATCATGGGCCTTGGCGACACGGGCACGATCGACATGACCGTCCTGCGCGACGGCAAAAAGTACGACCGCACGCTCACGAAGCAAGTCTACACTGACGAAAACGGGCAGGAGTACGAGGCCTACGGCTTCACCTACGGCGGGATCGTCGAGGCGACGCCGCTTCTGCGCCTGCAATACAGCTGGTACCAGACGATGGACTATGTCCGCATCGTGAGACTGAGCCTGCAAATGCTGCTTTCGGGCGCGGCGGGCGTGAACGATCTGAGCGGCCCGGTCGGCATCGTCTCGACCATCACGGAGGTCGGCAAGGAGACCGAGGCTACTGAGGGCTTCGGCGCGGCGCTTGAAAATATTCTCTTTTTCGCCGCGATGTTCGCGGTGAACCTCGCCGTGATGAACCTGCTGCCGCTGCCCGCACTCGACGGCGGACACGTGCTGTTCCTGCTCGTCAACGGCATCGCCGTGGCGCTTTTCAAAAAGGAAATTCCGTCCAAATATCTGAACGTCATCAACGGCATCGGCTTTGCGCTTTTAATGGCGCTGATGCTGTTCGTCACGTTCCACGACATTGTCAAGCTCCTGTGAGGAGGATGATCTTATGAGCAAGCAAATTATCGCAGGCGGCGTCGCTATCGGCGGCGGCGCGCCGGTCACGATCCAGTCGATGTGCAACACGCACACTGAGGATGCCAAGGCCACCATCGCGCAGATCCACGCGCTCGAAGAGGCGGGCTGCGAGATCGTGCGCGTCACGGTGCCGAATATGGAGGCCGCGCACGCGCTGAGTGAAATTAAGGAGAATATCTCCATCCCGCTCGTCGCGGACATTCATTTCGACTACCGTCTCGCCGTCGAAGCGGCGGCGCGCGGCGCGGACAAAATTCGCATCAACCCCGGCAACATCGGGGGAGATGACCGCGTCAAGGCGGTCGTAGACGCCTGCCGTGAACACAAGGTTCCCATCCGCATCGGCGTGAACGGCGGCTCGCTTGAAAAGGAGCTGCTCGCAAAATATGGCCGCGTGACGCCCGAGGCGCTCGTCGAGAGCGCGCTCAGACATGTGCGGCTGCTTGAAAAGTTCGATTTTACCGAGATCTGCATCTCGGTCAAGAGCTCTGATGTACCGCTCAACATGGCGGCCTATCGCCTTCTGCACGAAAAGGTCGACTATCCGCTCCACCTCGGCGTGACCGAGGCGGGCACGCCCACGATGGGGCTTTTGAAGTCCGCCATCGGCATCGGCGGCCTTCTGTGCGAGGGCATCGGCGACACGATGCGCGTCTCGCTCACGGCGGACCCCGTGGAAGAGGTCTACGCCGCCAAGCGCATTTTGCAGGCCTGCGGCATCCGCCGCAGCGGTGTGAACCTCGTCTCCTGCCCGACGTGCGGCCGCACGGCGTACGACATGATCCCGATCGCCGAGGAGCTAGAGCGCCGTCTTGCCGACTGCAAGAAGAATATCACGGTCGCCGTGATGGGCTGCGTCGTCAACGGGCCCGGTGAGGCCTCGGCCGCCGATATCGGCGTGGCCGGCGGTAAAGGTGAGGGCATGATTTTCCGAAAAGGAAAAATCCTTTACAAAGTGCCGCAGAAAAAGCTTGTCGACGCTTTGATGGAGGAAATCAAAAAACTCTGACCGAGCGGAAACGATACTGAGATAAGGTTGTGGCTATGGCACAAAAGATTCCTTTTTTTGAATTATTCACCGACTTTTCGCCGGATTTTGACCTGCGCGTCCCGCTCAACGCCGCGATGGTCACGAACATGGTGCTCGAGCCGGAAAAGCGCACGATGACGCTCGACATGACCGTGCGCGCGGAGATGAACGACTCGACGCGCGAAACGGTCGAGCAGCTTCTTGCGCGCAATTACGACTTAAAGCGCGTGGACATCCACGTCAAATCAACGGCGGAGGCCTTTCCCGACATGTTGAAGAACGCTGGCCGCAAGGTGAGCGGCAGCGGCAGTGTCATCATGGGCCGCGAGATTGCAAAGGGGAGAGTGCTCCCCATCAGCGAGCTGACGCCAAAGGCCGGTCACGTCGTCGTTGAGGGCAAGGTCTTCAAGTTCGACTGCCACGAGACGCGCCGTGCCGGCGTCTGGACGATGTTGCTCGAAATGACGGACTACGAAGGCTCGCTCTTCATCCGCCGCAGCATGCCCGAGCGCGAGGCGACGGAGCTTCTTGGCAAGATCAGCGTCGGCATGTGGCTGCGCGTCAGCGGCCGCATGGAGCTCTCCTACGATGGTAAGGATATGCAGCTCAACCCGCAGGACATCATGCAGATCGACCACGCCGAGCGCACGGACACGGCGGAGGAAAAGCGCGTCGAGCTGCACTTACATACCCGTATGTCCAACATGGACGCGCTGACCGATACCGCCGCGGTCGTCAAGCGCGCGATCAAGTGGGGGATGCCCGCCATCGCCATCACGGATCACGGCGTAGCGCAGAGCTTCCCGGACGCCTGGCACACCGGCGAGGGTAAAATAAAACTCCTTTACGGCTGTGAGGGCTATTTTCTCAACAACATCGACGACCGTATCTGTGTGCACGGCCCGCAGGACGGCGATTTTTCGACTGAGATCTGCTGTTTCGACATTGAAACAACGGGTCTGAAGGTCGCGCACGATGCCATCACCGAGATCGGTGCGGTCATTCTGAAAGACGGCGAGATCGTCGACACGTTCCAAACCTTTGTCGACCCCGAGCGCCGGCTTTCGCCTGAGATCATCGGCCTGACCGGCATCACAGACGACATGCTGCGCGGCGCGCCGAAGCTGGAGGACGCGCTGCACGCGTTTTTGGCCTTTGCGGGCGGCCGCCCGCTCGCTGCGCACAATGCGGAGTTTGATATCAGCTTCATCCGCGCAGGCTGCAAAAAGTGCGGCATCCCGTTCGAGCCGACGTATCTCGACTCGCTGATTTTCGCGCAGAATCTCCTGCCCGAGCTCGGCAAGTACAAGCTCGACATCGTGGCCGACCACTTGCAGCTCCCGCAGTTCAACCACCACCGCGCGTCCGACGATGCGGTCCCGGTCGCGCAGATGCTGGCCAAGTTCTTCGTCATGCTCGAAGAGCGCGGCGTCACGCGCCTCCAGCAGATCAACGACGAGATGACGAAGCTCCGCCCGCTCGGCGTCAAGCGCAACCGTTTCCCAAAGCACATCATTCTGATCGCCAAGAACAAGGTGGGCCTCAAGAACCTTTACCAGCTCATCTCGGCGTCGAACCTCAAATACTTTAAGCGCGTGCCGATCATCCCGAAAAGCGAGCTTGTCGCGCATCGCGAGGGCTTGATCATCGGCTCTGCCTGCGAGGCGGGCGAGCTGTTCCGCGCCATCGTCGACCACAAGGACTGGAATGAGCTCAAGCGCATCGCCTCGTTCTACGACTATCTTGAAATTCAGCCGCTCGGCAATAACCGCTTCATGGTGCGCGACGGCACGGTGCGCGACGACGAAGACCTCAAGGACTTCAACCGCACTGTTGTCAAGCTTGGCGAAGAGCTCGGCAAGCCCGTCTGCGCAACGGGCGACGTCCACTTCCTCGACCCCGAAGACGAGGTTTATCGCCATATCCTGCTCGCGTCAAAGAAATTCGCCGACGCGAACGAGCCCGTCCCGCTCTACTTCCGCACGACGGACGAAATGCTCAAGGAATTTGACTACCTCGGCAAGGAGAAAGCCTACGAGGTCGTCGTGACGAACACCCGCGCCATCGCCGAGCAGGTGGAGGATATCGAGCTTTTGCCCAAGGGCAAGCTGTTCCCGCCGCGGCTTGAAAATTCGGAAGAAGACCTTAACCGCATGGTGTGGGGGAAAGCGCACGAGCTTTACGGCGACGATCTGCCGCAGCTGATCGTCGACCGGCTGAACGTCGAGCTCGGCAGCATTCTGGGCAAGTACGACGTCGTCTACATGTCAGCGCAGAAGCTCGTGCAGCGCTCGCTCGAGTGCGGCTACCTCGTCGGCTCGCGAGGGTCGGTCGGCTCGTCGCTCGTCGCGTACATGGCCGGCATCACCGAGGTCAACGCCCTACCTCCGCACTACCGCTGCCCGAAGTGCCGCAACGTCGAGTTCCACGCGGGCGAGTATGGCTGTGGCGCGGACATGCCCGATAAAATGTGTCCCGTCTGCGGCACGAAGTATGTCAAAGACGGCTTCGACATCCCGTTTGAAACTTTCCTCGGCTACGGCGGCGGCAAGGTGCCGGATATCGACCTCAACTTCTCGGGCGAATATCAGGCGCGCGCCCACGCGCACGCGGTCGAGATGTTCGGCAAGACGCAGGTGTTCCGCGCGGGTACGATCGGTACGCTCGCGGAGAAGACGGCCTACGGCTTCGTCAAAAAATACCTCGAGGAAAACGGCATCGCCGCGGGCAACGCCGAGATCGACCGCCTGACGGCGGGCTGCGTCGGCGTGCGACGCACGACGGGCCAGCATCCCGGCGGACTCGTCGTCGTGCCGGACGACATGGATATCGAGGATTTCTGCCCCGTACAGCACCCTGCGGACGACCCCGACAGCGACACGATCACCACGCATTTCGAATATCACTGCATGGAGGACAACCTCTTAAAGCTCGATATGCTCGGCCACGATGACCCGACGATGATCCGCATGCTCGAAAATCTGACGGGCGTGAACGCCCGCGCTATCCCGCTCGACGACCCCGACACGATGTCGATCTTCATCTCGTCCAAGGTGCTCGGCTATGAGAACGATGAAGTGCTCGGCCCCACGGGCGCCGTCGCGATCCCCGAGTTTAACACGCGCTTCACGCGCCAGATGCTCGTCGACACGCAGCCCAAGGACTTCAACACGCTGCTGCGCCTTTCAGGCTTCTCCCACGGCACGGACGTGTGGCTCGGCAACGCGAAGGATCTGATCGTCAGCGGCACGGCGAGCGTTCTGGAGACCGTCGGCTGCCGTGACGATATCATGCTCTACCTCATTTCTATGGGGCTTGACCCGAAGATGAGCTTTAAGATCATGGAGGCCGTCCGAAAGGGCAAGGTCAAGGGCGGCAAGGCGGGGGACTGGCCGATGTGGGTCGAAGAGATGCGCAAGCACGACGTGCCGGAGTGGTACATCGAGTCGCTTGCGAAGATCGGTTACCTCTTCCCGAAAGCGCACGCGGTCGCATACGTTATGATGGCGTTCCGTATCGCGTGGTTCAAGGTGCACGAGCCGCTCGCGTTCTACGCGACATTCTTCTCCATCCGCGCCAAGGCATTCGACGCCGCCGAGTGCTGCAAGGACGCCGACGCGCTGCGCCGCCGCATCCGCGAGATCGAAAACAACAAGGACGCGACCGCCGTGGAACAGGACTTGATGACGACGCTTGAAGTCTGCTACGAATTCTGCCTGCGCGGCTTCCACTTTGAGCCCATCGATATCTACCGCAGCGATGCGACGAAGTTCGTCGTCACGGAAAACGGCCTGCTGCCGCCGTTCACGTCCGTCCGCGGACTCGGCGAGACCGCAGCGCTCGACACCGTCGAGAAGCGCAAGGGGAAGGACTTTACATCGGTGGAGGAGTTTTCCCTCTGCTGCAACAAGCTGTCGCAGACGCATATCGACCAGCTGCGCGCGTTGGGCGCGTTTGCGGGATTGCCTGAAACGAGCCAGTTAACATTGTTTTAACACACTGTGTTGTATTGTTCCCTGCGTACTCGCAGGGGGGCGTTTTTCCCTGCACCGTGCAGGGGACGCGGATAAGGGGGCCAGTCTCTCGCGTGAGAGAATGGCCCCCTTAGACCCCCAAGAGAACGCGAGGGGAAGGCCCCTCGACCCCCAACATTGCCGGTCTGGGGCTTGAAGAGCTGCACGTGCTGCGCAGTGTAGGTGCGGTGTACATGGCTTCGCCATGAATCTTCTGCGAGTCGTCACCGATTACAACCGCGCCTTACTATCGTGAGGCGCGAGTGACGGTAGTTGGACGGCAGACTGCGTACCGAATGCGGCATTGCTGCGCTCGCCGCATTGTGGAGACTGGCAGTAGACGGGAATTACTGCGCACTTCTACAAGGTAGGCAGAGCGGCAGCGGATAATAGGAGCAAGCCAAATCGTCTTGCAATGCTAACGCGGCTCCGCCGCGCGCAGGAAGTAGCAATCGGCAAGCATTGCAGCTCTTCGAGCTGCTCGCTTGCAATGGGAAACGCCT
>ENA-OZVY01000175-OZVY01000175.1-human-gut-metagenome-genome-assembly--contig:-NODE-175-length-27310-cov-5.877307_pt1 | contig 27310 bp, 20 predicted proteins | sample MGYA00243453_ERZ654061 | MGnify/ENA primary metagenome ERZ654061 (study PRJEB26926, sample SAMN06165135) | human gut metagenome | biome: ENVO:00009003; feature: ENVO:2100002; material: ENVO:00002003... | reverse complement strand
TACGAGATGTCTTAGGGTCTCGTGGGCTCGGAGATGTGTATAAGAGACAGCCGCATAGGAAGGCAGCAACGAGTTGACGAACTTGACACGCTCGGGCAGGAAGTGAACCCTCACGCCGGGCTGGAGATAAATGTTCTCCTGAAACCACTTGGAATCGGTGGACACGGGCAGGAGCATGACGACGATGGTGTTCTTCTTCTTTGCTTCGGTGCTGGCCTTCTTGACCCAGTGGCGTAGACTGGCAGTACCGCTCGGCGGGCAGCAGTAGACCGTATGGCCTTTCCAGTCCTGAGCAAGACCGTCATCCTGTGCGGTAAAAAACTTGGCGCATTTGGCATTCTCAGGACGGGCGCAGGCATCAAGATTGAAGTGGTACTTGCGGTCCAGCTCCTTAAAAAGCTCGTCGGGCGTTTCCCACTCCCCTGCAATGGTCCGGCTCACGGCGGTGCTGACGCTCTTGGTAGATTTGTCGTTCATAAAGGGGTCCTCCTTTGATGTGATGATACATGATAAGTTGAGATTGATTCGAATTGCACTTTTTGCAACTATGATTTCGGCAAAAAAAGAATAGGACCGCAGAATTTTCAAACTGCATCGTCCTTTTTGCTCCGTAATTCCATTATCTGCAATTCGCACATTTCCGCAACAAGTTTTTGAAAAAAGATTGCCCCTTCGCCTACTTTTGGCAAAGGGGCAATGTCACAATCTCAATCGTCTGTCACTTCTACCGGATTCGTAGTCCATTCTACATTCCCGTCGGGACAAGAAAGGCTCAGGGTTACAGTAAAGGACGCATCATCTTTGGCAACTATGTAAACCTTGTAGTTGCCGCCATTGAGCTTGATGGTGTCATAAGCTGTCTCAAGGTAACGAGACTCGACCTTTTTGGTATCGGTGTTCACAAACAGAATCTTACAACTTCCGATACCGCAGCTGATGGTGTCATATACATCAACATTAGCTGACTTTGCATTGATGGTAAAGGAAAACGCCAGTTTAGCACCAACCATATTGGTTGCTCCGGCGGTATAGTCGATAGTGCCATCATCTGTCAGACTGCTTTCAGCCCAGTTCAATGCTTCGAAAGCGGAACTGCCACCGGCAATCGTATCTTCGTTATCGTACAGTTCTTTGTGGTCGGTACAGCCCGTGAGAAGACCAACAGCAAGCATCAGAGTCAGGAGCAAAGAAACAATCTTTTTCATGTCCTCTCCTTAATTCTGGTTCGGATAGCCGAATGTGATATGGCTTGTCTTGGCAGTCACATGGACAGTAGCTTCTGTTTCAAGACCATATTCATTCTGGATTTTGACTGTGCTCTCGCCCACTGTGATGCCTGTAACCTCGCCGTTGACATTCACAGCACAGATAGCATTGGAGCCATTCTCGAAGGTGTACTTGGTGCCGCCTTCGCCTGCTTCCAACCCCTCTACATCGGTATACACATTGATGCTCTTAGTCTCACCGATTTCCACATACAGGTCATCGGCATACAATTTCTTGGGAGCTTCCGTAACCTTGAAATTCACGGTTTTAGACGGTCCCTTATCGGAAGATATTGTCACAGTTGTAGTGCCAGCAGCGATGGGGATGATATTGTTGTTCTCGTCTACACGGGCAATGCTCTCATCTTCCACAGTGACGGTCACATTACCTGCATCGGCGTTTTCGGGAATGGTGGTATATTCGACCTGAACAAGTTCGCTCTTGGTGGAGGCATAGATGTCATCAAGCTCAAAGCCCTGCAAAGGTTCTACCACGTTTACGACTGCCCCGGCGGTCAGTCGATTGTTCTGGCTGTAAATGCTGATTTCGGTCGTGCCGTGTCCGTTAGCCGTCAGGCGGCCGTTCGCATCAATCGAGGCCACGCTGTCTGCCATACTCTCAAACCGAAGACCCTTCCGTTCGAGGATTGCGGCCAGTTCATCACCCGTCACCGTAGTGCCGTCACGGAGTACGCCAGTCAGTTCTACCTGCTTGGACTCGCCCAGCTGGAGGTTGATAGGACTTGCAACCGAAATGGATGCCAGAGCCTTCTTATTGCCGCAGCTGCAAAGCATCAAAGCAGCACAAGCTGCAAGTGTCACCAATGTGATAATCTTCTTGATTTTCTTCACGATAAATTGTTCCTTTCGCATAGAGTTGGCGGGGTGAAACCGTGCCCCGCCTGCATCTTCCATTATCTGCAATTCGCACATTTCTTCAACGCGCCAAATGTGTAATTTCCTGGGAAAAACAAAAAGAGGGCGGGCAGCCAATTTCTCAGCTGTCCGCTCAAAATTTGTACAGAAGCGACCATCAGGTCACGCTGGATTGTTTAGTTATTGTCCGAGGTTAGCCCACATCTTTCAGCCAATCCTGAGACTCGACTTTCTCGTACTCTGCTTCATCAGGCATCGTGCCACCGTAAGGAGCGATGGTGTAGGTGACCTTAGTAACAGGAGTGCAGACATTGGCATCGTTCACGTTGCCGGTAGCGGTGTAGACCGCCATCGGGATACGCATTGCCGTACCAGTAATCTTGTTGTTGAGGAAGTCGCCGGTAGCCTTGGGAATGACCCAAGCCGTATCGCTATGGTCGATTGCGTTATCACCCGAGGTCAGGACTGTATCACGCAGACGCATGTACAGCTCGCCACGGCGCAGGGTGTTCTTGCCCATCGTGTAAGCGGAGGAGGCATAGTCCGTACCCGTGTAGTATTCCATACCAGGGACGTTCTTAACCGTCCAGGGACCGCTCGTCTTGATGTTCTTGACCTGAATAGCAACCGTAGAATAGTTGGTGATGCGGTAGTTGGTAGGCTCAACCACAGTGCCGTTGGAGTTGGAACCGTACATGCAGACATACAGAGGTACAGTAGCTTTAAGCAGCGCCGGGTGGACGTACAGGTTGCCCTTGTGGATGATGAGGTCGTAGTTCTTCACGGTCTCGCCGTTCGGGTTTACGACTTCACGAACCGTCAGAGCGTTGCCCAGAGTCGGGTCGGTGTTGATGTCCACGATGTAGGGAGCCAGCGGCTTATGGTTGTAGTCACAGAAACCGCAGGTCTTTTCATCGTATGCCCACTCAAAGCTGTCATCGGTCGAAGTGCCATCCGCATACAGCGGTACGGACTTCTCATCGCAGTCAGTGACAAAAGGCAGATTCGTCTTGCTCTCAGATACCGTCTGTTTCTTCCAGTAGTCGTAGTTGTCTACAAACTCCTGTGTAATAGCGGTTTCAGTACCGTTATTATCCAGATACAGAACGCTGCTGACAGTGTCATTTGCTTTCAGCTTGGTATCGAGAATCGGAGTAGCATCAACGTCGCTTACAACGTCAATCAGGTTCTCATCCACATCTTCCATCTGAATGTTCACATGGAAGTTCGGGTTCTGAGAGTAAATCATCTTGTCGTCATCAACCACAGTGACATGCAGAGGACGCTGTGCAACCTCAAAACGACCGTTCAGAACCATTACGATGTAGTTCTTCAAAACGGGGTAATTGACTTCAGTCAGACCAACATAGGTCAACGGATAAATGCCAACAGGAGTCGTTTCATCGGGGACCAAGTCCTCGTGACCATCAACGAGAGTCTTGAAGTGAGACTTCTTGTAGGTCGGGTCAAGAGTCAGCGTATCGCCCTGCACCAGACCATCCAGCTCCAGCCAGCAGCCATCAGAAGCTGCCGTGCCGTAACCGTAAGCCTTGGTATCGTGCCACGGGTCTTCGCCAACGCCATCACCGTACAGGCCGCGCCAGTTCTTCACCTGTGCAGTCAGGTTTGCGCGGGCAATCGCACCGGAATAATCCTGACGCTCGATGAAGTAGTTCTTCGCGTCCTTACCAGTCAAGGTCGGAGTCGCATCAATCGTGATGGGGTTTTCATCCAGCTCATACGGCCAGTTGGAGCTAACAGTACCATCAGCATTCAGCTTCTGGCCTGCATCCTTCGTCTTGTATTTGCCGGATGCGGTTTCACTTGCCAGTTTGACATCGTCGCCTTCGAGGATACCGTCAATGAGGATGTCCTTAATGGTGGCGTTTGTCGTGCCGTCATAGTGCTTGACATTGCGGGGATAAGTCGGGTCTTCCAGATACAGGCTGTGAACGTACAGACCACGAGCAGCAATGCTGCCGGAATAGTCCTCGGTGCCGATGTAGTAGTTGGTGCTGCCGTTACCGACCAGCGTCAACTCACTTTCACGAACAATCTTATAAGGACCACCTGCATCGCTTACACGGTTGCCGTTGCTATCTGCATAGTACCCGTCAACAACCGTGGTGCTCAAGCTGACGTTATCGCGGTTTGCCATACCGGTTGTGATGCGGGCATCAGGGATGGAAGCATCCGCCGTATGGTCATAAGCCTTGCTATGAGAGCCGACAACTGTCAGAGCCTTCGGGTAAATATCGAACTTGACGGAAGAACCCGTGCCGCTCGAATTGCCATTCGGGTAAGTCTTGCCAGGCTCGGTGTTCTCATACTTGTAGGTGATGATATATCCCTGAGCCGTGCAATTTGCAGTTGCGGTGTAAGAGCCACAATCGGAGCGAGGATTCTGGTTCTGGTCCGTAGACGCATCGATTGCAGAAGCCAGCGTGCCCTTCTTATTGCTGTAAGTAATAGAAGTAGCCTTGGTGACCTCGGTCATCTGGTCACTGGACAGGTTGCCAGAGAAGCTAACGGTAGCGACATCAGCCGTGCCGTCATAGGTCTTGTTCGCAACCGTGATGTTCACGGTAACACGAATCGGGTCGGAACCGCTCGTCGGGTCAGTGTCCTCGTAAGCGGTATCGTAAGCGTTATGGCCGTTGCGAGAGAAGCGGTCAACTGCGGAACGAACCGTCTTGACGGTAGCATAGCCGTTGCCGGGTCTGAAGCCATCCTGATAGCTACGGAAGTTACCACCAGAAGAAGTAGCACCGCCGCCGACATCAGAATAGGCTTCCAGTACAGTCACAGACTTGCCGTTTGCACCTGTAAAGGTACGATTGACAGAAGTGATGTAGTTGGAGCCGCCGTTGCCATCACGCTTGCAATAAGCCCAGCCATCACCCCACCAAATCTTACTACCGGTATTAGCAGAGCCGCCCTGCCAACCGCCACCACCGCCAGACGGGGCTTCGCAGTTGTTTTCGGAAGAGTTGCCGCTAATACCTGCTCTGAAGCTGTCGAACATACCACCGGAAGAACCAACAGCAAATGTTCCATTACCACCGCCGTTACCGCCGTTGACAGGAACAACACCATTGCGCAGCGAACCACTCGTGGAATCGGCCGCACCATGCTGGTTGCCGCCACCGCCACCTGCAACGCCGAGCATATACTCAGCCGCAGTCGTGGTGTCGCCATATTCGGCCAGACGACCAGTACCAATCAAGCCGATTGCTACTGTCGTAGCGCCGCCGCCGGAAGCACCAAGCAAGTTGCCGTGGCCGTTACGAGTCTGCATAGGTGTACCACCTTTGCCACCGCCATTATAGCCACCAGCAAGCTGTACATGAACTTCACCGCAGCCACTCGCACCGCCGTTTTCCCAATAGCGGTTATCGATAGTGCCAGCGCCACCCTTTACGAAGTAGAGCTGTGCGCCCTGCTCCGCCTGGACAATCAGTTTGACGTGACCGCCAGAAGAGGTGTGCGGATTCATTGTACCGCCACCGGCACCATAGAGGTTGATTTCGTAGGTGCCAGCATAGGTGAAGGTATACAGGCTGTAAGGGTTGCTGGCGCTGCTTGCGCCTTCCAGCTTGTCATCGACCTTAGGACCGGAGCCCTGCTCATCGATGTAGAAGTAGACCTGGTCCATATCTGCATCAGTAGTCGGAGCGTCGTAGCAGACATAGTAGACGGCGTTGCGCCACCACCATTCCCAAGTGGCTTTGTCAAGGACATCACCGCTCTTGGTACGGTAAGCGAAGCCGTGCGTGCCAACATTCTTGATGTAGTCGTCATCATTAGCTGTCACCTGTTCGAACAGGTCGCTCCAGTGGTTGCCATTGGAGTCTGTGACGGAGTCGTCGATAACGACCGTGTCGCGGCTATCAATCGTCGTACGGCTGTTTACAGGTTTGCCTGCTGTGAAGTAGGTCTCCATGTAACGGATGCCGTTCGGAGCGATGATAGCGAGGTTCTTATAGTTGTAAACCGCGCCGCCATTATTAAGAGCATCATTGATAGCTGTAATGCCTCTCAGAGAAGAGATGTTCTTATAGCTGCCATTCTCTGTCGTAATGGTGTTGTGGCTTGCAGTTGCCTTGTTAGGGATATTTGCCTTGATGGAGATGGTGTAATCCAGCACCAGCTCAGCGCCATAAGAAGACTGACCGAGGTCATTGTACAGGTGAGCATTGGGGTCGGAGGAATCCACCGAGCGGTTGAAGTTGTATGCCACCGTGCGGCCGCAGGTATACGGCTGCATATTGGCGGAATCCCAGTTCTTCATGTACCGCTCTTCTGCTTTGCAGAGGAAGTAATAGTGGGTATCACCGAAGTCCATCGGGTTCGTTGCGTTATCAATGTACAGAGACACGATAGCGTTCCACTCGCTGTAGGTCTTATTGTTGAGGTTTGCGGAGTCGGTCGGGTACATGGCTTCCAGCTTGATATAGCCGCTGAACTTATTGAACGCCTTACCATTGCCGTTCATAAAGCTCATTTCCATGTTATCGACGTTTTCACTCAGCTTGCTGATATTGCCGATACGCTGACCAACTTGGCTGTAGCTCAACTGGATAGAACCGTCAGTGCTGTTCGTTACGTTCTGGAAGTGGTCAAGACGACCACCGCCAGCCATGTTGCTGAACATCCAAGTGATAGCAGGGGCAGAATCCTTGTTGCCAAAATACGTGATTTTAGTAGTGTAGACTGCCTTGTTATCGTTCGCAGCACCGTAAACCGTGCCATTCTTATTCAGAACATCAGGAGCAATGGCATCCAGCGGGATGTCACTGGAACGACGACCAGAGTTCGGGTTGCTTGCCTCAGAAGTCCAAGCCAAGTTGCCGTTGTTGGCATCGAAGTTATTCAGCAGCAGAGACTGGGCTTTCAGCGGAGTCATCTCAATGGGAGGAGCGTACACAATCAAGTGACCGGTACGGCTGTTCGCCTCATTGTTTGCAATCGTTGTGTTGTTGCCAATCTCATGGGCAGGAGCTTTGTAGTTGAATACGCAGCGGAAGTCCAGACCATCCCAATCCATTGCGGCATCCTTAACAGTCAGAGTGACCGTAGAATGCTTCTTCATGGTAGAGATACCAGACTCGCGGAGATTGTTCAGCGGGTCCCAGAAGTATGCAGGCCAGAACTGGAGGGAACCCATCTTATCCGCAACAGCCTGCGTCATATCTTCTACTTTGGTGGTGATTTCAAAGCTGCCCGCCGGGAACAAATTGGCATCACTGCCGATATCGACCCAAACATTGTTCTCGTCACGATACTGAACGGTGTAAGTCACGCCGTCCGTAACACCCTTCCAATAGTACAGGTCGAAGTTGAAAGCGGCAGATTCGCCAACAGAAACGCGCTTATCGAAAGCCTGCTCGATGAACATAGGACGAAGCGCTACTTCGCAGTAGCCGTTCTTGCCATCCTCGGCTTTGTCGAGGCTCGTATACTGCTTGCCACCAACCGTAAACTCGCACTTAAACTGAATCTTCTCACCGCAGTAGTCGAGCGTGTTGTACGTTACAGTGCTTTCGGTGTAAGGAATATCAGCGTTCGTAGCCGCCTGGGTAAATGTGGTCTTGTTGATTTTGCCCTTGACGACGCCATCATAGGTGGTGAAGGAAGTGCCGGGGCCGCCAATCTTGAACCACTGGCTGGTGCTGCCACTCTCGGTGATGGCACGATAGTACCAAATCACGTTAGAGTCAGGAACAGTTTGGTCATAGTACAGCTTGCTGCCAACGGTCTTGTTGACGGGGCCTTCCCAGTCTTTGTAATCGTCAATCGGGTCTGCTGTAGGCTTCAGCAGTTCCAGAGGATGAGTCTCGCAGTCGTTCCAGAAATGATTCGGAACGTCCACGACAATCATGCCGTACTCGGTGATGCTGCGGCCATTGGGGTCAAAGACCTCGGCACGCTGCATACCAGTCGTGGGCACGTTGGAGATGACGTACTTGCTATCACCATTGACCACGCAGTCGTAATCTGTGCCATCAGTTGCATGAACCACAACGCGATAGCCGGTGTAGTCAGAAACACCGTCATCCGGGAACAGAGCGTTCAGGTCGCCAACAACACGAGCGATACCGGTGATACGGACGTTAGGCTGGTTGTCCAGCTTCAGAACGGGCAAAGCGCCAACGGTCTTATCGTTACCAAGGTTCCAACCATTGTTGCTGCCCGTGGTGTACATGCCATAGGTATCAGAGGTGTTGTCGAACAGCGGCTGACCGTTGCTTGCGAGGTTCACATGGTACGCATCAGAGTTCCAGTGACCGGAGAAGTTCTTAATGGGAGTCCAGCCCTCCGGCAGAGTCAGGTCATCGACGACCTGATAGCAGCCATTCAACGGATACCAGAAAGAACCGCCAGCCTGCAAAGCAGACAGAACCTGCATGTAGTTTACCGAACTCACGCGGATAACGAAGTGGCTATCCTCCTGGCTGTTCTGATTCGCCGCGCAAATTTCACACTGCTTGCGCTGGGAGATGTACATGACGGTATTGGAGAACAGGCGAGCTTCACTTACGGTCGCAGAGTTTTCGGGTAAATGGCCGATTTGGTTCATCAGGAAGTTGCCCGTGCCAGACAAGTAAAAGTTGCTTGTGCCAAACCAGCTGCGGCCTGTTGCAGGGTCAGTAATGGTCTTTGTGGTGGGATTCGGATTGTAGCCGAATTCGGCACCGGTGATATTGCCGCCAGTGTAATCGACCCAAATAGGACCGAATGCAACCTGAGAGTTTGTATGGGTCTTAGAAGCATCCAAGACGCCATTCAGGTCAAACGGGAAGTTGGTAGGATTACGATACTTGACCGTCTGTTTTGCCTGTGTGCCAGAGTACGGCTTCAGGCGAATATTCAGCTGGTTACTACCATACATGATACCGGCCTTGCCATAGGAGCTATGGCTGCCACCAGTAGACAGAATCATGGAAATAGCGTCGGTGGGCAGAACCGTGCCGGAATCGATGTTGCCACCGTTTGCGCCCATCAGGGCGTTCATATTCCAGTGACCGTTATCAATGTTGGGGACAGAGTTCAGAACATAGTAACGAGTAGAACCGTCGTTCTTGTCGGGGCCAAAGCGACCGCCTTCTTTGTAATCACGAGCGCCAGGGTCGGTATAGCCAGCATCGTGCGCATCATACCAAGAACCAGCGTAGGCGTACATGGTATCGTGACCAACGCACATGCCATAGCCCTGGCTCAGAAATGCTTTGATAGCGTAGTACGCCTTGCCAGAAAGGTCCGGCTCCTGATTGACGCAGACACCCCAGCCGATAGAGTCAATGCGATAGTTGCCTTCTGCGTCCATCATAAATCGATTGGGGTCAGCGTTAAAGGTTTCAACTTGAATTGAAAGCACAGTAATATGCTGATTCAGTTTTTCACCATTAGTACCCAACAGCCAGCCGTTGCTTGATACAGTAGGATGCGACAAAAATTTGGCATACATACGGCCAGCATCAGACACCCACGGGTTAAGGAATACAACGGCATCTTTGTACTTCGTACCAGAGGCACCCGTACCGTAATTGTCTTTATCCGCATCACGGATAACTGCGGTGTATGCAGGAACATCAATAGCGGTGCCAGTAATACTCCATGCGTTATCACTGTTGTGGGGGCGGAAATAAACCGTCTGCCCATACCACTCACTGTTTACTTCCAGCATGTTACCGTCTGTCAACGGAAAGCCACTGTAGGTACGTGTTGCACCGGTAGGATAGCCATTATCATCAAGCTCATTAGCTGTAAAGTTACGAGCCCATGAACCGCCAAGCTGAGTCCAGTAGCGGTCAGCAGTAGCCTTGTCAAACTTGCCAGCGTTGAACCACTCAGTAACTTGGTCGTACATGTTCTTCGTGATGTACTCGTAATTACCGTTCAGACCTGTAATCCACTGGTTATCAGAGGACAGTGCAGGACCATCTGCCGAATAAACGGCAAAGGAATCAGCCAGAGAAGCATAAGTTGCGGGCATGTTATCCTCATCCACAGTCTCTTCCGTAGCTTCATCAGAAATCACTTTGAACTGGACAGTAGACAGGATGATGTCGCCTTTTTTGTCTTCATCGGTCAGTTCAGTGCCAAGGTCCTCAAGTGCTTTGAAGTTCTCTTCACGATAGGCTTCATCCACTACCGTAATCAGGCAGCGATAGCTTGCAGACAGGTCTTCATAAGTGACCTCGAAGGTGTAAGAGGCATCTGTAGCACCATCAATGCTCTGCCAGTCAGTGGTCAGAGCGACAGTGCTTTCATCAGAAAACTCCCATTTGCCATCTTCATTCAGACGTGCAGTGTAGGTATTTTCCTCGTTTGTTGCATAGACTTCGGTCGTGCCGTCATCAGTCTTGCCAGCCGTAATGGCATACCCATCCAGAACAAAGTTCGGAGTATGCCATGCCAGTTGCACATCGCTGGTATCAGCATCAATGGCATCGAGAGCATCGACTACCGCGAAGTACATCTCGCAGCCCTGCCAGACGAAGTCCGGCGTATCTGCAAGAGTCTCTGCCTCAGTAGAATCCTCCCAAACGAAGTCATACCAAGTGGGTTCACCCTCTTCGTAAGGATAGAGGGCATCGGCTTCATTTGCCACGAAATCCTGCTTTTTCTGCCACTGATAAGTCACAGCAACGTCATCACGATTCAGCAGGGCGTCGAGAGTAACGGTATCCCCCACATTCGCCGTAATTCTGTCACCATACTCAGGCGTGACAGCCTGGATGCCGACAAAGGTCTCAGCCGTTTCCGGCGTGGCTGTGTTCTCTTCGGATTCATCAGAATCCGTCAGAAGCACATCCTCGCTGCTTGTCGTATCATCCTTGACCGTATCGGTTGTGGAGTCATGCGTCAGGTCAACGACATCCGTAACGGACGGCGTCGGCTCAGGAGTCTCAGTCGGCTCGTCTACGGCTTCGGGATTGTCAGTGTCGGTCTCGTCCACGGATTCAACCGCATCCACTTCGCCCGAAGCCGGGGCCTCTGTGGCATCTTCGGAAACAGTAGTGCTATCTGTAAATTCGTCCGCGAACGCTACGGTGTTGGTTGCGAACATAGAAAGCAGCATACTGGCCGCCAATGCAATAGAGGTCACTTTTTGTGCAATTTTGTGCATAATGCGTGTGTCCTTTCTGTACAGTGAGCGATTTCGCGAAAGGCTTTGGCAGAGCTTCTCACAAGAAAAATCGTCCCTGCACGATTAGCTTTTTGCTTCCGTACATTTCCATTATCCGCGATTCGCAAGTTTCCGCAATGGGACGGCCACACATTTTTCACACAGTCATAAAATTGAAAAAGCGTCGTTTTGTGTAAAGACAAACGACACTTTATGTAAAACTATAAGGGTGGCAAATCTACAAATTCATGGTATAATGTAGATGCTAAATATAACACTCTTCCTTAATTATGCGGTTCGCATACAATGGAATTAAAAGGAGGAGTATAAATGCCTACAAAACATGATGCAATATACGATTATATAATAGAGCCTTTGCTTAATTCCTATGTATGTAATAATTTCAAAGCAGGATTGGAATTGTGCCATTACAGACTTGCCAGCTCTATCAACAAGCTCGATAAGGAAAGTGTTAGCACCGGCATGCGGTATCTTGACGCGTTGATGTTATTTAAGGATAAGATGAAAAAGCACGATTACCAAGGAGCTTGCGGAAAACTTCTTGATGCTTTTGGGCATGTTTATAGTGTGAGTGGCATTTTAGAATCAGAGAACAGCAAAAAAAGAACAGAATTAAACGCTTACTGTGCTAATATTATATTGCAAGTTTTAAATGAATCTATGGAGGTCGAAAGTCGTGAAATGGGGAGCAATATTTAATAAATCCGAAAAAATACCAAGCATTAAAGAAAACCGCTTAGTAAAAATCGAAGCTCTGCTGCGAAATGATACCTGGATTTCAGATGCCTATAATTGTATTTCTGTCCTGGATTCTAATTTATATTCTCCTCCCGAAAAGGCTCGTTACAGAGATTTTTTAATTAGCGCTTTATCCGAAGAAATGGCAGGGTTTTATACGTATAGGGCATATAGCGAAGATGGAAGCTCACTTCTATCATTGGTTGAAATGCCGTTGTTTATTGCTAAGACTGCCATACGTGAAACATTCACATCCGAAAGCAAACATATAATAGTTCTCCCAGATATGCCGAAAAGACTTGTTCAAGCTATTCAGGACATCGATGAAAAAGGCTATCTTTCGGAAGAAGAAATCGCCACCGGAACTCTATACAAAGAACTCAATCTCGTTATCACTTATAACCATCGACATCATGTGGCTGCTGCAATTAGTCGGGAATGTAGTGACAATATACTGTTTCATGGACCTGTATTGTCGCAAGAAATTGCAGCATCGCCAATATATGCCACAAGTGATTTTCACTTTGCAGATAAAGAAGGCAACATCATAAAAGAGAATTCCGACCCACGACTCGTGTTGTGCTGCCTTCTTGCAGAACAGGCAATTGCATTCAAAAGCGGAAATATGAACCACCAAATCAAAAACAGTATCATTTAATTTCAGCATACATACTAAAAATAAAAGAGGCGGCCTCCAATTGGAAGTGCCTCTTCATTCTTATGGAAACAAAAGAGGACGGTACAGGTCGTTAATGCCTGCGCCGTCCTTGCTTTTTGATAGGATACCAGAATTAAGTAAAGGATTGCCCTATTTTACTTGGGGTAATACTTATCCTCCAACCTGTGTGTTAGCACCAACCTACTTCATGCTCTTCCGGCGGGCAACTCTTGTCGGCACCACCTTCAATCACCTGGCCGCCGTTTGCACCACTACCGTCAGTAGTGCCGCCGCTCGGCTGAGACGGCTGAACAGGTTCGGGGTCAGGTGCCGGAGCAGGGTCTGGGTTGCTGGGCTGTGCGGGTTCAGGATTGCTCGGCTGAACCGGAGCCGGGTCAGGAGTGGCCGGAGTAGGATTGCTGGGTGCCACAGGAGTAGTGGTGGTGCTGCCCGCAGAGCTGCTGCGGCCGGTGCTCGTAGAGCCGCCGGTCCAGCTGGAGCTGCCAGTCGAAGTGTTACCTTTACTGCTGGTAGTACCCTTGTTGCTGCTGGAGGAAGAGGAAGTTGCCTTATCCGTCACGGTGACGTCGTAGTTGGCTTTCACATCCTCGTTGGACTCACTGGTGGCAGTGATGACTGCATTCCCACTGGCAACGGCCGTTACCTTCCCATTGGAGTCAACAGTCGCAACCTTTTCATCACTGGAGGACCAGGTGACGGTCTTATCGGTAGCCTCGTCGGGAGTAACCGTAGCCTTGATGGTCACGGAGTTGCCAACTTTCAGGCTGCCCTTCGTCTGGTCGAGTTCAATCTTCTCGACCTTGGTGGAAACGGTGACCTTGGTCTCTGCTTTCATACCGTCAGGCACAACGCCAAACGCAGAATCCACATCAGCCAGGTCCTCGGGCATCATTGCGATACCATCGTCAGTGGCGGCCTCGGAGGTTGCATCCTCATCGCCGGTCACAACAGCGTCCGCTTCCTGGGTGGCAGACTCAGCCGTTGCAGGAGCATCTGCAAAAACATAAGCCGTAATAGTGCATTTGCCATCAGCTACTGCCGTGACAAGGCCATTCTCGTCCACCGTCGCAACGCCCTCATCGCTGGAGACGTACGCGAGCTTGACCTCGGTAGCATCCTCCGGGACAATCTTGGCGTCCAGGCTCTTCTCGCTTTCGCCGTTGGTGTAGAGCTCCAGGGTGTCGGGAGCGTCCACGCCGGTGGGCAGGATGACGACCTTGACGTGAGTAACGGAAGAGATGTCTGCATCCTGCACAGCAGCGGTGATGTCGGCTTCACCGGCACCAACAGCGGTGACCACACCGTTCTCGTCAACCGTCACGACGCTCTCATCGGAGGAGGTCCACTCGATGGTGAGCTTCGAGGCTGCCTGCGCGAGCTTCTCGTCTACATCAGCACTCTCTGCCGTGGCGGCATCGCCGGTCACGAGGACCGGAGTCTCCGCCGGGGCCTTGTCCGTGCCAAAATTGATGGGCAGAGTCACACTCTCCCCCTTCTCAATCGTGGCGGTTTCAGGAATCGCCATGTCGGTCACTTTGACGCCGCAGCCAACCAAGCTGAGCGCCATGACGGCGGCAATTGCAGCCGTCAGGAAGATTTTTTTCTTCATATTCTTTTACTCCTTCTCAGCATTTTTTGCTGAGGCATCTAATTATTGATAGGTTCAACACAGCCCTACGCAGCTTTGGATTTCGTCATCGACGATGCTGTGAGCCCATTGGTCGCCTATCCTTCTGTACAGCTGCATTATACCATTTTTGCCACTGTAACAGCAAACAAGATACCTATATGTTCACACTTTAGTAACAATATATTTTGACTGTTGCTTTGCTTCATTGTAGAGCGTGCCAGCTTTGATGTCAAGCATCACAGATACAAAATAGAGGCGGTTTCCTCGTAAGGAACCACCCCCATATTTAAATCTCGAAATACTGGTCACCGGTCACGTTCGTTTTGCTCTTTTCCGGGTAGGCGCAGTACGCACGCATCGTATCTGTACGGTTATCGTACACGCCGCAAATGTAGTGCTCACAGTAAGAGCATTCATCAGGCCCTTCGCACCTTTTATTGTCATACCGGCAAGGCTTCGGGTACGTTCCCTCAGGAACAAAAGCTGTTCCGAACTCAATCTTGTGTTTGACCGGCTCGGCTTTAAGCGTCTTGCGCAACATATCCAATGGACTTCTGAAAAAGTCCAGCATGTCCATTGTAGGACTAAGTTCAATGAAATGGTTGTAGTCAACCTTAAAGGTTTTGTAGGTAGGCTTCCAGGTTTTGCGATTCACGCTGGACCAGTTGACGCGCCGGATAAGTGCATCTGCATCACTCTCGCCAAAGTAGAAGCAGATGCTTACCCAGGCTTTAAGACTGTCCTCCTGTGGAATGGGTCCGTAGCGAAGAACAGAAAGAGGTCTGGTCCAGTAGAACTCACTGAAGTCATCGAAGAAGGCGTCTTCGTAATAGATGCTCCCATTTTCAAACTGTTCTGAAACATCAAACACCCATGCAACCTTATAACCGAGGCTGTTATAGAAGTTGTTGCGAGCCGTGAACTCGCTTGGGCTGATGGGACTGTGCTGGAACTCCACGACCACATTATTCTTGAAGACATCGGCGCGGTGCGTTTCGCCGTTGTGGGTCATCACAACCTCACGGCACTCAAGCGGGAACTGTTCCTGCATGTCTCTGTGCCATTCGCTCATATCATAGTTCCATGTATCTGAACAGGTATTTGCTTCATGGGCAAAGTGCCAGGCGTTTACGTCTCCTGCCTTCAAAACCATCTTTGCTCCACATACGGGACAAAAATAGTCCTCGATTTTGTTGGCATCGGTCGCCCAGACAATAGTGCCATCTACATCTCTTGCTGCGAACATGTTATTACTCCTTCTGCCGTCTTACGGCCAGTTACTCAAGTATGCCTTCTTGCTTCGTTCTCTTGCTGTTGTAATGTCTTCCTCCGTCACATCAATACCGAAAGCCATGAGCACATACGCATAGCAGCGAGCGTTGATAAAATAATTCGGATTGTCCAGTATTTCGGATTCGTCTTGTCCGGTTGCTTTCAGGATAGCCGCCGCAACTCCCGCACTTCTGGAGACTCCCGCATCGCAGTGAACGACCAGATGCTTTATTTCTTTCACCAACTCTTGGTTTACGAAATCCCTGATTTGTACCGCATCTGCTATCGAAATGCCAATGGACTCGGTTGTATCGTAAAATGCCACGTGAAGGGTGTCGCAAGGAAAGCTGACATTCGTCTTACCTGGCGTGGTAATACTGATGACGCAAGTATCTTTTCCGAATGAATCTGCCTGGCGTATTGCTTCCTCGCGAGAAAGGACTGTTACCGTAAAGTGGGCCCTATCCGATGCTTGGTAAAGAATCATCTGCATTCCCCTCCGTAATTTCGTAATATTCCTTGTGAACGGTCGTGTCATCAGAACTACTATCGCTACCGATTTTTTTCAGGCGCTTACCTACCAACACCATGCGGCCGTTGTTGATGTTGTAGTCGCAAGTTACGAGGAAGATGAACTTGTCATTCTCGTAGTCGAATGCCATCTCTTTGTAAATCGAGGCTCGGTCTTCAATCGTGGTGAGCATATCCTCGGTCTTGGCGGCCGAGAGGTTATTACACCACTCTTGGATGTCGATGAACTTCGGGTCAGTGGTGTATCCGGGAATGACCATGAGGGCAAAGATTTGGTAGTATTCCTTTCCGTACTCCCCCTCCCAGCAAACTGTGCCGTTTTCGTTGAAGAACTCTTCGTCCTTGAACTTATCGAGAGAGCCGAACATCGTGCCGTCATTCATCTTGTGACCATAGATAATAAGGTTTCCATGCTGCTTCGTATCGCAGCGTTCATCCAAAAACAGTGTGCCGGGAATGCTGTGCTCACCGTAGATGTCAGTTCGCAGATAAGTGTCGTTGGTTTCACCCTGCACAACCGGCCCGGTTGCTGTAGTACCATAGACTGTCAGCCAGCCCTTGTAATCTGGATTGACAGCCAACATTCCTTGTGACCAGTCTGTATCGTTCTGCTCAGCGGTCTCTCTGATGGTCTGCAAAGTGGCGGTAAGCTGCTGCGTCTCTTTGGTTTGCATGATGCTCCTGATAAGCAAGAAGCTAAGCACGAATATGGCAATGAGCGCTACAATGCTGATAAGTCGTGACAACCCACCGACCACATTCCGAATGATGTCTTTTGCACGTGCCATGATATGATATTCCTCGTAATTGTTATTGACTTGATGCGCATTAGCGCTGATAGTTCCATTGTATGCAATTCGCACATTTCTTCAACGAGCCTGGCTGAAGGTCGTTTCAGAACAAAAAACCAATATAGATGGCTTCTATAAACGATTGAAAAACACGACATTATCTGATATATTATAATAAGGTAGGTGTAGCGGATGGAAAAGGCAAAAGCATGCTACAGTCTCAGCTCAATCAAAGAGTGCCAAAAGCGTGTCAGGCAATTCTCCTAGTCTACACGATATAAGGGTGAGCACTATTCTCGTTGTATCCGTGTGAGAGACCTGTATGTGTATTGCCAATACGAATTAAAGAGTTTTTTGTTTGACCCTGACTATTCTCCTGCCCGAGATTATATTGATATGCTTAATGCCGACAGCTGTACCAAGAAGGAATTGGACCAGCAGCTGCGCCTGTGCCGGTATTACCTCGAAAACCAACTTGACATGATTCTTCGTGCAATCGAACGGCACGAAGTCGATGCCAACCCATGACATTCTCCCATCTCCTTTCTTTATATAGAAATGACCCCGGTGCTTTTCAGCATCGGGGTCGCTTCTTTATGCGGGATTCGCAGCCGTGGTTTCTTTCTTCTTACTCTTCTTGCAAACGGTGGCAACGCCATCACTCACAAGGTAGCAGCCACCCGCAACCAGCAAGGCTTCGAACAGGGTCTTCTGGTCGATTCCCACATCACCCATCTTGGGGATTTCCTTAACAATGGGGATGGTTTCAGGAATATCGGGAGCAAGATACACGGTGAACTTCGTACCCATCTTGGGCGTGATGTTCAGTGCGGTATCAACATCCTCGGACACTTGGGCCTTGTTGGCCGTGCCGTGGTCCATGTTCGGATGCTCAGAATCGGCGGCGAAACCCACGGCGGTCGTCAGCATTGCTGCCATCGAAACCGCTGCGAACGCTTTAGCAAGACGTTTCAAAGGTCTTCCTCCTTTACAAAAATGCCCCAGCACAAACGAGGAGGTCTGTACCGGGGCGGTTCGGCATAATTAGCTCAACACGGAAATCGTAATCTTGGCAGCCGCAGAACCTACCTCGATGGGATTCTCGGAATCAGAAGTGTCATAAGCCGTAAAGGTCGCGGTGCAGTCATAAGTGCCTGCTGCCAGGGCCTCGGACAGCTTGTCAGTCTGGATGTGGTAGTTGGGCTGGATAAGACCGCTGTTGTAAATCTCTTTGCCGCTGTCGTCAAGCGTGATGCTCACGACCTGGGCGTACTTGTTGCTCGGAACATTCTCGATTTCGAGAGTGCCCTCAGAAGCACCATCAGAGAAAACAGGGTTCACGTTGATGGAAATAGCCATCGTGCCCTCTTCTACCACCCGATTCAGCTCTTCCTGAATCTCAGCCTCGCTCTTGCCATCGAGCTGGCCCAGCTGTGCAGCAACAGAGTCTTCCAGCCGGTTGTCGGACGCCTTGGCGTTCTTCTTCCAGATGAACAGGCCCGCGCACAGCACAAGCAGCAGAACCACACAAATCGTGACGGTACGGTGCAAAAGCTTGTCATTCTTCTTCGGAGTCTTCTTGTCAGTAGATACGATGTTGTTTGCCATGATATTATTCCTTTCCATGTAAAAACAGGGTTGCTATTCTTTCAAATAAAGAGCCGTCGAGCGGCAGGTCACTCGACGGCCAACTCTTTAACGAGTCTGATTTATGCCGTGATTCTGAAATCAGCGGTTGCTGTTCACGCCGTTAGCGGTAGCAGTCTGGGTGTCGCCGGTCTCGAACATCGGGATGATGCTGTAGGTGACGCGAACGACAGGAGTGCAGCCAGCGTCGTTGACGTTGGAGCCAGCAATCTTGGCATTGGTAATCAGGGGCAGGGTCGGAGCATCGTCATGCTTAACAGCCTCGGTGCCTGCACCAGCCTGAGAAACCTTGTCCTTAGCAGCGCCAGCGATGAACCAGCCGTTCTCGGTGATGTCCAGAGGAGCGGAGCACTTGGACAGGTCGATAGCAGAAGCATTGTACATAGCGGAGGCAGGAGCAATGCTCATAGCAATCTCGCCGCGCTTCAGAGCAGAGGTGCTCATGGGAACGACGCGCCAGGTAGCGGGCTCAGCCTGCAGCTCAGAAACCTTCAGAGCCAGGCCCTCACGCTTAGAGTTGTCGGTCATAGAAGTGCCGACATCGAACTTCTTGCCGAAGTTGCAGCTGGTGTCGCCATCGGTGATGACGAAGTCCTCAGACAGCTGATGGTTGGTATCGATGGACTTGACGGTCTCACGCAGCTCATCGCCGGTCAGAGTGCCAGCAGCCTTGAAGTCCCACTTGCCATCGATGAAGATGACATAGCACTCGCCGGAGGCGTTGATGTGCTTGTCAGTCAGCACCATGTAGTTGGCAGGCTCAGTCCAACCAGCCTGGGTGGCGGGGTTGCTGTACCAGTAGGTGTAGCTCTTGGAGGCCTCATCGTAGGCGATGGAGTACAGCTCGTCGTTGCTGTGGTCGGTGTCGAAGATGCGGCTGTAGTGGGTCACCTTGACAATGTCAGCGATGTAGGTGCGGCTGTTCTTGTCGATGGTGGAGTAGTTGCGCAGCTGGTAAGCATCCTTCGTCGGGGTGACGACGTTGCCGGTGCTGCGGAAGCCGTACATGCAGACGTACAGAGGAACTGTTGCCTTGACGTTGACGTGGTTGACGGTAGCAACGGTGATGTCGTACTCGACGCGGCCGTCATCGGTCTTCACGCCAGGATGCTCTTTCTCAGTCGGAGGAGTCTCGGGAGGAATCTCGGTGTCGTTGTCCAGGTAGATATAGAACTGGGTGGACATGGACGGGTCTTCGTTGGTAGCGGTATCAACACCGTTCTCCTTGGTGTCATCGCTGACCTTGGCCTCGTCAGCCGTGCCGTGGTTCCAGTTCACCTTGTTGCCGGTCTGCTGGCAGTCGGAAATCTTGACGTAGTGCATCTGGAAGGTTTTGTCAGACTTCTTGGTGGTGTAAACGCCGTACTCGTTGCCATCGTTGTACTGGCTGCCCATGATGTAGGCGGCAGGGATGGCCTTGAAGCCAGCGGTGTCCTGGTCGGCGTAGGTGACGGAACCGTCATCGTTCACCTTGTAGAAGGACTTGGTGCCGATGCGGTACACGGGGGTGGAGTGCAGCATCGTCTCATCGTTGGGATGATTGGCGATAGACTGGTTGTCAGCAGCCTGCTGGAAGTCCTCCATAGCAAAAGCCGTAATAGGGGCCATGCAGCTGGCGGCCATTGCCATGCCAAGAACGGCGCTGGCAACACGCTTAAAACTTTTCATCGGAAAAGCTCCTTTCAAAGAAAAAGATTTGTTGTTATTTCCATTCATCCCATCCGATTTCTGTTCCTGCATACATCCATCATCAAGGAGGTTTGGCTTACCTTGCGAACCCCACCGCTGCATTCTGGATGCAACCATGAAGCTGTCCCTCACGGGGCGTTCGGTGTAGTTGCCCGCACCGAACCACTGATTCCATTATCCGCAGTTCGCAAGTATCCGCAAGCAAAAAACATCATCTTTTTTTCATTAAATTATCACGTCTTACACTATTTTAATCGAAAATTCTGTCCTACTATCGCGAATCTACCATGAATTTGTATTTTTGGGCGCTTCAAGCGGCTTGAATCCATTCAATCAGTTGTAAGCAAAAAGAGCAGGAACCAAAGTTCCTGCTCTATGAATTATTCAGCCGTCTTGCCAAGAATCAGGTCGTAGATACCGGGAACATCGTAAGGACTCACGATACGCGGAATCCTCTCTCCAGCCTTGGACGGCTTGAACTTGTCCGGTTGGTCCGACACGATGACATCTGCCTGCGCCCATTCGGTATCCTTGAGAAACTTGGCATACCGCATACCGAGCATTTCCTTGATGGAAAGGCTCTTCAGCTGCATAGCATAGGCGCAGACATCTACCGTAGGCTCATGGTCGGTGACGACATTACGGTAGGCAACACGGAGCTGGCCCACAGTCCTATCCACCGTGACAATCTCGCGGTTCAGCAGGTCAATGACAACTGCTACCAACTGCTCCGAATCCGTGGTCAGCGCAAAGCGGTCCTTCACCGTGGCAGGCTCGAACTGCTCGCCAGTCTCACCGTCACGAACCATCACGCCACAGAAGGCATTCTCCATCTCGGAGAACTTCTCACCGGAATAGGAGTTGACAGCAATAGCCGCGTAGCGAATCCCCTGCTGGAGACACTTCTTGATGTCGAAGTCCACATACTCGACAGCGCCATTTGGGCCACTGCTGCGGCGGTCGCCTGAATGAATCGCGTCAAAGCGTTCATCTTTCGGTGCGCCGTAATAGACAAAGCCCGCTTCCTGCTCACCGTAGAAGACTACAGAGAGGTCAAGGTCGATGCCATCCCACAGGTCAGGACCATCATATCCTTTCCAGAACAGGAAAGCACGCAACACGTTCCCATCGGGCAGCTTCGTCCGAGAACCGCAGGCCGTAGCACGCATAGCCGACGTGATTTGCCGAGGATTATCCGGGAAAATCAACTTGTTGCAGCGGCACTCCGGGTCGATATAGACGTTCTTGGGCTCTGCATCCTCTGCACGGAGAACCTGCCACAGCTGGTTGAAGATGTCACGAGCCACACGCTTGCACATAACATCAGAGATAGGCTCTACTTTCCTATCCAGAGTCTTAGAGGCAGCACCATTGGCTTTGCCCGTAGCCAACTGAACCGAGTTGTTGCGGTTACGGAAATGGTTAATGAGCTGGATAAGCACACGGGGCTCGACGCTCTTGCATACCGAGATGAATCGGAAGAGCACATCCTCCTGTTGGCGGTCATCGGAGCAGTTGCGAATTGCAAAGTCCAGATAGCGAGCGAACATGCCGGGGCGCAGCATGAGGTGTGCGGTGAGCAGGTCCATGTTGACAGGCTTCTTCAGGAGTTCCTGCAACTTGGAGTTGTAGGTCTCGATACGGATGCCGTTGCGGACCTTGTCGAAGATAGCCTTGTCCTCCGGGAACCACTTGGCATACTCGCCCGGATGCAGCTTCTCGCCCAGGCGCTTGAACTCCTCAGGACGCAGCGCGAATCCCTCATTCTTCTCCACATGTTCCAAGAGGTACAGCAGTTCACGGCGCTCGGCACGCTTAAAGCTGCGGAAACGCGGCGCTTTGGAGAGACTCACATCCTGGTCACTCATCGCAGCAGCCAGGCGCAGCACATCCGTGGAGCTCTTGAAATCAAGGAAGCAAGGCTGACCACGCCAGTTAAGGCGGCCGATAAGGAAAGAGGAGTACAGTGCCAAGTTTTCCTTGCACGGAATGTGCTTATCCTTCATCATCGGCACCAGATGGTCAAGGAATTCATTCCCGCCCCGCGTCAGAAGGTCCTTGATAGTCTCCTGCTCGTCACGGGACATGGGGCTGTTGTTCGTGAGGCTCTGTGCCACATAGCGGTAGATTTCATCGGCATCGCAAGCCGGAATCTGCTTAGGAACAGGCAGGGTGTCTCTATCCAGTTCTTTACAGAACTTGGACGGGTCGAAATCCGGCTGCCACTGGCCGAGGGTCAGGTAGTTGAGCAGGTTGACAACATACAGGTCAACGAGGTCGGCTTTCATCGCGTCATCAGGGAAGTTGGGCCAAATGGGCGAAGTCTGAGAGATGGCCTTAGCATCCTCAGTGATAAAACCATACAGCGCAGACCAGGTGGCGAGGAAATCGGCATGAGTCGCCTTGCAGCAGGCCATGAACAGGTCGTACGACATGATGTAGCCGTACTCCATCAACTTCATGTTAGCAGAGCAGACATATCGCGGCTCTATAACTCCCTCCCCTTCCTTGGCGGGTGCGGGCGGCACAATACCACGGTGGTGGGCAAAGGTGACGCAGTTCATATCGAGAACAGTAAGCATAAGATACCTCCTGAGAAAACAAAAAGCCCGCATCGAGACGATTCTCGACACAGGTAGTAGTTAAGACACATTAAGGATACGGAGAGCTTGCTCGCTACGGTGGTTGGAGTCAGCCACCCGGTCAATGCCGGATGCTGGCTTCATAAATATTTTGTAGAAGGAAGCGAGTAAATAGCCGTATTGTGATGCGCTTAGAATACCGTGACGGAGAGCAAAACCACGACAAAGTTTCAAAATCTTTTATTCTAAAAGAAGGATGTGGTTTTATAGCCATACACAGTTACTCAAGAAAAGTGATTGATGCCATATCTTGAGCGAATACATACATTATACCACAATATATAGTGATTTGCAAGGGGCGGGCCACAACAAATTGTTGCATATCTGTAAATTGTATAGCGATATTCGTTATGACTTTTTGAGGTTGTGAAAAGGTTGATTAGGCAGCCATCAAGCTCACATTTTCGTCTGGCCGACTCTCTGCCATACTGCTATCCGTTGTATGCGAGAAACTTTCGTCCAATTCTGAATTTTCCAAAGTGGAAGATATACCATCGGTTGACTGTAAGTCCATTTTGTCTGTATTAGGAGTTTTGCCAGTTTCAGCTTCTCTTGCGAGCGCTTCTGATTCGTTTTCTACTTCGGAAGTCACTATATCAGAATTGACAGTCGCTTCATTATCCGGTGCAATTTCATCATCAATTACCAAGCTCGGTGCTGTTCGATAAAGCGAGTCTCCTGCTCAGTGTTGTCTTTTCCATTGTCAATCGTGCCATCGAACGGCTCGCCATCTGCAATGGTGATTTCGCTGGACGCAGCGGGTACATCCGCGACCCCGTCAGTATTAGAGCCCTTGCCCAAAACGCCAGTGCCAACGAGGATACCTCCGACAACAGCCAACAAAGCAATAGCTGCGATGATGATAATGAGGAACAACGGAATAGCTGCTTTTGTCCTTTTATTATCGGCAGTTCGCACATTTCGACAAGGTCAAAACCTATGTTATTTGGGGTAATACAGCAAATTTGAGCATTTTTGTGAAATATGTATGAAAGCCAAATCCTCAATTGTGCTTTTTAGACAACAAAAAAAGCGGTCCCACCCCATCTCTGGAGCGAGACCGCTGAGTTTATATGATGAGCACTGTAAGGTGAACAGTGCTATTCGTTTTAGAAAAGCGAAAGCTGCTCGTCATCATTTCTTGAAGACTTAGAAGCACCTTTGCTGCGTTTTGCCTTATGTTTGGTGGTATGATGTTCGTCATTATCCACCGCAACCAGGTCAAATGGGGCTGCCACCACGGCACGAACCGAGCTGTCCGTCACCTCAATGGCATGCTCCAAAATCGGCATGAGCTTTCGCCATTGCCACTCCTGCAAGTCAGCACCTGGCGTTGCAACAATAACTGTCGCGTTCGCCAGCTGACCTTTCAGAGCAGCCTGCAGAAAACAACCGTATAAGTAACCGAAGTGAATATCGTTTCCAAAACTGTCGGTATCTTTTATGCGGCAAATCATATCGGCTGCAATGCTGTTTTCGTCCTTACCGGGGCAATACAGCACATGTCCGAGTCTAAGGCGATGTTCCTTTGCATTCTCCAAATAGCGTTCCTTCGCATCAGGAAACCGAGTTGCAAATTTGTCGAGACCCGTTCCGGCCCAGACACCCGTCTCGCTGCATAAGCAGCAATAGATTTTGCGTCCGGGGATACTAACAGGAAGCGTTTTGGAGTATTTGTATTCTACTGCCATTCTGAATCACCTTAGTCCAGATGACGGTAGTAGCTGATGTCGTACCCGAAAGTGTCCTTCACGAGCTTGCGGACCAAGTCACCGCCATAGCTCTGAACCGTAACACTCTGGTCTGCAATCGGCATGTCGATGCCCATAAAGATACGGCCTTTACCGCTATCACGCAGCAGGTCAAACTTATGAGCCAGCTCCGTGCCGGGAGTCGGCACCCAGTTGAGCCATCCACAGTCGAGCATCTTGGCTTCGTCTTTATGGGCATTCTGTGCATCAAGAATCGCATCACGCGTTCCGACCTCGTGCAGGAGGATGTTGATGTTCTTGTAAACTTCTTCCATCTCTTCCTGTGCTTTGCGGAGTCCTTCAGGCCCTGCTTCACGAATCTCACGTGCAGAACGCATCTTGGCAGCCACAGCACCGTTCGGGTTGACATGTTTGAGAATGCCGTTGATTTCCGGGATGCGCAAGTCAGAGTCAAGAATCATCTCGCAACCATAACTCTCAACGAGTCTGTTCTGGAAGACCGGCAGCGCAATGCCCCAGCCGTTCACTGAGAGATTCTTCTGGTTTGAGCTGAACCGGGTCAGCGTAGGGCAATCGAGATTGACCCACTCCTGAACAAAACCTTTGGCCCGAGACAGGTCTGTGCAGCGGCGGGTGGCGTTTGCGGAGGAGAACTCGTACCAAACGACTTCTTCCTCATTGGCATAGCGCACATTGCCAACCGGCGGGGCCTTGAGGTCTTTGCCCCGAATCATCTGCATGCCATCAAGGTCGTTGGCTTCCAGAAAGGCAGCCAGCACCCAAGGGCTGACGGCCACCGTGTAGCCTTTCCCCTCTTCGTACTTGGACGCAGGCTTGATGCTGCGCATGTCTCTTTTGTACGCCTTGAGCGGCGTGTTTATCGGATTCCAGTTATCGTCAAACGTCTTGACGAATGCCTTTGGTCCGTTGTTGGTATTGGCAAATTTGATTTCTGCTTTCATCGTTTTTTATCCTCTCTTGCCGTTAATCCGGCATCGTATCGACCTTGATAGTGCCGTCTTCCGTCACGGCTTCAAATCCGAAATGGCACCAACCATATTCATCCGAAAGCCAGTCAGAGACATCGTCAAGGTACGAATCCAAATCATAGTTTCCGCGTTCCAAAAACGGAGGCGTGTAGACCTCGGTAGGTAAGGAGGCAAGAGCCTCCATGTCGCCGTCCGTATCCCATTTGATATTTTGGATAAGCATAGCTTACACCTCCGCGTAATCACTTGTATCAATAGCATCGATGCTGGCTGCTTCGATAAGGCTACGAATCCACTTTTCTACGCGATTACTGTAGGCAGCGCCATTGAGATACCTTTCGACAATGCGAGCAGACCGTGCGCATTTGAACTGTACATAGTCATTTGTAGCAGCATCATCTTCAAACGGAACGAAGACAGCCAACTCGTGACCATCCACATCCGTATTGATGCCGACCAGCACCTTGAGGCCGGTGCAAAGTGATACGTTTTCAGCTTGCTTCAGCCTCTTGCCGATGTCATTGATAATTGCCTGAGCAAGGCACGGCAGAGCGGCACCAAACACATTCATCACGGTATTATCCGAAACCTCGAGATGGAACCCGGAAGCCGTCTCCATGACCCAGTCCTCGTCGTACAGGATGTCGAGCAGTAAACCGCATCGACTATTTATAGTGACGACACGCTCAGAGAAGCCACAGTCAGTATTCAGGGCATTGTACACAGCCGCCGCAATCGGAGGAAGGTCCTTTTCGCTGCGGCGGGCCAAAGCCGAGTCGCCCGGAAGGAAAATGTCACCGTTGATGTCGGTCCAGTAATAAATATTCTCGATATTGCTCATATTGATGATTTCGTTCATGGTTAGACCCTCCAAAATCAGTAGTGGGTGAAGTTGTCGGAGCTTTTGGCATAAGACTCGTACAGCTCGTCAAATTTCTTGATAGACATGTACTTGAACTTTTCCATCAGCAATGCAGGAAGCCGATATTCAGGCTCCCGGCTCACCGTTCTTTTGTCCAGCACAGTAAGGAGAACATCCAGGTCAGCAGAAGCGAGATATTCAGCCAATACGCCCTGTTTCAGATAACGGTAAGCATCATCCAGGGTTTTGGCATCCTTATCAGGGCACTTCCAGTAGAAATCAGGCAGCGCGTGTTCTTTGCAAGCCTTTTTCAAAGCCTCAAAGACCCGGCCGCCGGGCTCCAGGCCGCACTCGCATTCGTCATCCAGCAGAATGGCTTCATATTCGTACTCTTCGTCGTTTTCGCCATGCAGAACCACATCGCATTCGCCGATTTCATCGTCATCTGCGATAGCACCGCAGATTTCGACATCAAATACCCGGTGGCTACACAGGTCAACCTTGCAATGAGAGTCAAGGTAAGCACCCGATGCGCAGTAACGTCTGAACATAGCGTCAACGACCTTCGTTTCGGGCTCCTTCTCTGCCTGGCGGAACTCTTTGAAGCCGCGCAAATTCATGGCAGCCGAGACGCCGTTGGGGTTGACTGCAAAAACATCTTGAACAATGTGGCCTTCGCGTTCCAAGCGTACAATTGCTCGGCACAACTCTATTGCCTCGTTGTCATCCTTCGCCACCGCAATCCAGCGGTAATCTTTCTGGTCCATCCGAACCCGATAAAGAGCTGTCTCTTATACACATCTCCGAGCCCACGAGACCCTAAGACATCTCGT
>ENA-OZVY01000115-OZVY01000115.1-human-gut-metagenome-genome-assembly--contig:-NODE-115-length-32237-cov-6.243832_pt1 | contig 32237 bp, 28 predicted proteins | sample MGYA00243453_ERZ654061 | MGnify/ENA primary metagenome ERZ654061 (study PRJEB26926, sample SAMN06165135) | human gut metagenome | biome: ENVO:00009003; feature: ENVO:2100002; material: ENVO:00002003... | reverse complement strand
GCTCGGAGATGTGTATAAGAGACAGGCCCAGGAAAAAGCCGATGGGGTGAATACAAGCGGAAAGCAAACATGTCAAAGTGAGAGGAAACCACGTCGTACACACCGGCAGGAAGAGGTTAAGACCCGCCGGAACCCAATTCCGCTTGTACAATTCTAATTCTACGCAATTCGCACAAATGCACAAGACATTATTTCGATAAGCAAAAAGAATCCCCGCTGCTCTTTGCGGGGAAAGCAGCGGGGTCCGTAAGAAAGGATAAAGAAAGGATGTAAGGAACGAGGTGACTGCATGAAAGCAGATAGAACCGTCGGAGAGGGACGGCAAATGTTGTGAGAACTCAGGCACTGTACCCTGCCCCGGTTTGCATGGCTGCCATCGACAGCACCGTCGGGTCTTTGTCCTTGCCCTCTATATTGTATTATACCACATGTGGTATACAAAATCAAGATGCAATCCGAAAATATGGCACATTTAGTGCTTTGTCTGTATAATGAGTTGAACTTTTTTGCCTCTGTTTGTGGAGCTCAATCCAAAAAGATAGCCGTTTTCCAACCTTTTGGGAAATGAGATACACTTTTAACTTTAACTCATTCCTGAAGCAGAGTAATGATGACGGTTCTGGCATTGGAGTAGTCCGAGGCACAGGTCGTCAGTGCCAACACCTTATAAGTTCCAGCATCTTTTTTGTAGGCTGCGAGTACATCCTGATTTACGTTCTCTGCATTTTCTTCTACATGTCTCGGCAGCAAAGCCAAGCGGTGCGTAGACGCTTTCCAGCTGTTCAGCCGTTAGATAGTAGCGTTCCCGGCCAGCCAGGTGTTCGGGTCCTTGCAGGTCTGTGGTACTGCCCACCTTTGCCCAGTCACCATTGATGCAAGCAAAGAAATCGGCAGCCGAGCCGTCCTCGCTTTCAAGTTTGATGTCTGCTTCTTTGTCTTATGGGTATAGAAAATGAGAGGAATGATGTGTAATGCAAACCTCAATGCAGAGACTGTGTCTTTCAAACGAGCAGATTGAACGGCTTCAAGCTATCATAGAGTCAAAGAGGCGCATCATATTGAGCCTGACAAGAACACAACCATGCAGGTTGGTGATGTCTTGGTAGGCGACTATTATCTTATGCTGGATACCTGAACCTTTTCAGCATTCGAGAACTTCCGGGTCTCCATCGAAATTCTCTCCCCTGTCGAGGCGCTGCCCCACAGAGAAGTTGATGACAAGGGGGTCCTTGTCATATTCAGAATAGTCGAAGTCTTCCCTCTCACCGTCACTCAACGCTGGGTCATACTCAATTGTTGCGAGCCAAGCATCGAACGGCATTTCATCATGGGTTGCGATGTATTTGGCGTACTGCCCAAACAGTTCGCAGCATCTGGGCCGCGGCAGAGGATTGTCAAGATAAAACTCAAGCTGCCAGTCCTCATACGGAGTCAGGTCGTTCACGCCGTAACGCTGGAGCCCCTTGAGTGCTTCCTGGCCTTCCTTGCTGGTAAAGAGATAATCGTATCCGTTCATGTTCATTTCCGTCATCTTTTACAGGTCCTTTCTTTATTTGTGTTTCTTCCAAGTTCGTGGTGGTCGGCCGAGTCCCTGCCTCCTTTCTTTGTGGGGTCACTCTATAAAGAGATATTTTCTATAATAATGTAAACCGCTATATACAAAAAGCCTCCAAAATTCTGGCGGCTGCTGTTATTTGTGATGGAGAGGTGCTGCTCCGAGTAATGCTGTCACATCAAACGACGATGCGTTATAGACTGTCAGCTGTTTCTCAAGCGCGTATTTCACAGTATAAGCTGTGCCGCCTGTCTGCTTCGTGCAGTAAGAAATGCAATAGTCTGAGCAATCGACCAGATGCCTGTCACGGGTCAAGTAAGCACTCTTGCTCGGCTCTTTACTGACATAGACGATTTTGTCCATCTTTTTGTCTAAGTTCTTAGCATGGAGCTGCTGTTCTGGAGTCCATCGGTCGCGGTAGCCTTCAAAAGGAAGCACCTCGATGATGCGCAGGCGGCCGTTTTTTTCTTCAGCTCAATGAGCATCTCCGCTACGAGGGTATCGAATCCTAAAGCACCGCCTACTCCATAGTAGATAATTCCGCTCTGGATGAGTGGGATAAGCCGATGCCTTACTCTGGTTAGAATCTTTGTCTGCTCTCCCGGCGGGATGTTTCGATGCCCCGTAAAGCAGCATGTTTGCTTCTTAAATTTTCCCATACAGGCTCCTTTCTGTCAATTGGACAATTTATCATTTTTTGTCAATTCCGCTCACAAATAAAGTGACGATATTGACGAATTAGCGCAATTCCGTATAATTGAAATCAGCATTACAGAATAGCAATGAAAGTTGGTGTTTTCTATGGCAGCTTCCAGCCATGCGCCCCGTCCGTATCATCTGACTTCCGCAGAGGAAACCGTTATGAAAGCTTTCTGGAACAGCAAAAAGCCGCTGTGCCAGCAGGATATCCTTGACCATGTGAAAGAGAATGGTGACCTGTTCTGGAAAGAGCGTTCCATCTTCGCCATCATCAATTCCTTGATGAAGAAAGGCTGTATTAAGGAAGATGGTATGGTTCGCGCAGGTAAGACCTATGCGAGAACCTTTGTCGCAGCTATGAGCCGTCCGGAGTTCTACGCCGCTATGGTTACAAACGCTCTGACAAAGAAGGAACTGGTCGAGTTCCGCCGCGCTATGCGTCATTTGGCGAGTGAAGACACTGAGTCTCCTGACGAGGAGGCTTGACCTCATTTGGAGGTGGTTCTTGTGCCAAATGCACGAATGCTGGGTGCTTATATTAAGCAGCAAATGGAAGAGCAGAATGTTTCGGCGTCCTCCATTGCTTCCCTGCTCGGATGCCAGGAAGTTGAGGTAGAAAGGCTTTTATGCGGCCGCGTACTTGCGACGTATCCGCAGATGAAGCAGATTGCTGAGTATCTTGGCATATCTGTGCATGAACTCCTGCGGAACGCCTCTCAACTTGAGGAGGATACCCCTAAAAAGAAAGTGCTCGACATCATCTGGGATTACATGGATGTCAGAGACGCGGTATTATGTTAACCACACGCCACGGTGGTGGGCCTTAACAAGGGTCTGCTGCTGTGGCGCTTTTTCGTGCTTCCACGAACCATTTATCTACTTCATAATAGAGATATGTGCTGGCTCTGCCAATCTGGCATGTATAGCGTACTCCCACGCCGCCGGTTTTAGAGTATTTGCGCGGCATCACCTCCGAAATGTTTGTGATGTCGAAGCGTTGGCCCGTATCCCAGATAACGGTCTGTGGTATGAGCGTTCCGTCCGGCTGAAAGTCAGCGATGACCTCAACATATTTCTTGATTCTCTGTTCTGGCATGGATTATATGCTCCCTTGTAAGTATCCGTGTGGGTGAATCGTATGGTCTGCCCTCGCGTCGCAATGTGAGAGGAGTCGGTCCTTATACATCACGGCTCGCTGCACGGAATAGTATCCAAATCTATTTCGGACACCATCAATGGCAGATTCTAAGCGTTCCATCTCTTCTTGCTTTTCGGCACTGAAGTCGAACGAGATTTGGCAAGGCTCCGTATCCGGCTGTAGGTCTATGGCCCGCACGCCAATGGAACGAAGATGCTCGCTCCAATGATAGTGCTTTTTATATAACGTGAACGCGGCGGTCGCTATCTCTTGCTCTTGCATCGTCGGCAGGGACAGCTTCATCTGGCGCTCGAAGCTGAATAGGTTGGAGTCCCTCAAACTCACCTCCACGCCTCGGCATCGGAAATGGCTCTCTCGGAGGCGTGCCGCGACACTCTCTGCGAGCAGGTAAAGCACTATCCAAACATCCTGGTCGGTCTTTAAGTCCCGTGGTGTCGTCCAGCTATTTCCGATGCTCTTGATGGGAGCAAGCACCTCCCGCTGCTCGTACTTCGCCACCGGGTCAGAATCCAGGCCGTTGGCAAACCTCCAGAGCAAGAGTCCTACCTTGCCGAGCTTCTCCTGCAAGAACTGAGGTCTGGTCTTCGCCAAGTCTCCAATGGTATGTATGGCATAGTTATCTAACTTGGCTGCCGTTTTCTTTCCTACATATAGCAAATCCGAAGCAGGCAGTGGGAAAACTATCTTCTCGAAGTTCTGCCTATTGATGACCGTAATGGCATCCGGCTTTTTATAGTCCGAGCCGAGCTTTGCCATCGTCTTATTCCAACTGACTCCGACCGAACATGTGATACCGAGTTCGTCCTTGACGGTGTCGGAAATTTTCTTTGCTATCTCCTCACCTGTCCCAAAGAGAGACTGACTCGCGGTACAATCGAGCCAGGCCTCGTCCAAACCAAACGGTTCGACTTGGTCGGTGTAGCGAAGGAAGATTTCTCTTGTGTAGTCGCTGAATCGGGTGTATAGGTCATAGTGAGCCGGAACAAAGGTGATGTCTCTGCAATGCTGCTGCGCCTCCCAAAGCGGCATACCAGTTTTCACGCCCATCCGCTTGGCCGGATACGAAGCTGTCAATACGATGCCGCTCCGCCGTTCTGGGTCACCGCATACTGCAATCGGCTTGTCCCGCAATTCGGGATGGTAGGCCATCTCGCAGCTGGCATAGAAACAGTTCATATCGCAATGAAGGATGGCTCGCTCTTTTGCCATAATATACAACCTCAATTCGTACAGATGGTTCCTAATTCGCATATAACAACCGACTGTTGTTATTATAGCCTATCAAGTGGTGGGATGCAAGGGGTATGGAAGAATTTGCCGTTTGCAATCCCATTAGTTACTCTACAACTGTGGAAGACCTTGACAAAAGAAAGAGAGGAGCTTGTTTGGCTCCCCTCTTTTACTTTATTCTGTGATATTCAGTTTTTTGAGTTCCTCGTATACGCTCTGCTCTACAAGGTTCAGCGATGTGACGTCACGGATATAGCCTACCGGAACACCTTTTCGTCCGGCGAGGTCTTTGATTGGCGTATACTCTTTATGGCCCATGCTGTCAGTCTTGAAGAGTACGGCGGCCGCACCGTCCAATTGCCTATCGGCCGTCATTGCTTTATCTTTCTCGACAACCGCAGCATTTGGGTATTTCTGAGCGAATTTGCCCATGATGTTTGGATGCCCACCAACGAAGACGATTTTCTTAGCCGAGAAGATTTTTGAGAGTTCCTCCTCATAGTTGATGTCTGGTTCCGCCGGGGCAGCCTCTACTCTTTCTTCGGTCGGTTGAGCTGGAAGCTGCTGACGCAGCTTGGCGTTCTCTTCCCGCAGGGCTTTGAGTTGTTCCTCAAGGTCTGTGATTTGCTTTTGCTGGGACTCGACCTTGGATTGGATGCCTGCATAGCGATTCCTGGCATCCTCGGCCGCACGCTCTGCCGCATCGGCGCGGACCTTGTATTCCTTCAGAGACTCTTTCTGCTGTTTCAGCAGCTCACCGTCCCGTTCCATCTGTCGCTTGCACTTCTTCAGTTCATTGTTTAGGCGGGTCCCCTGCGGATTGAAGAAGTAATCCTGCAATCCATCCAGCACAGTTTTCTTCGTTTGCTCGCAAAGCATCGTATAGTAAGTAGCATTAAAGAGTGCAGTACGGAATATTTTCACTTTCTCTTTTGCTATCTGTACGGTTTCACTATCGTAAGAGAATTCGTTGCCTGCGTCAATCGCTTCCCATACCTTCTCAAGCGGTGCATCTACCTTATCGATACTGGCGGCCGTATAAGCAGCAACTGTCATGTGCATCAGCATTTCCTTGGACAGCACCTGCTTATCCATTCTTTGCTGGTTCATTACGCCACTGGCCGTGAGTGTCGCGATAAGAGGCATCTGAAGAGCGTTTTCTTCATCGCGTTCTATACCTGTTTTCCGGCGCATCGTATTGGAGTCGCTAATCCAGGTGGCACCGAAGCTTTTAGCAGCAAATCGCGGCCGTACTATGGTTCGATACAAATAGTCGTAGCGTTCCATGTAGCGAACCTTGGCAGTGGTATTGATATTACCCAACAGCATCATCGCCAAGAGTGCATTGGTGTAGATGTCATTGCTGCAAGAATCGAAATTCTTGTATCGCGGTGCATATACCGCAAAGAAGGCTCTGGATGGCGGATTCAGTTTATGTTCTGTAAAAGCGTCATACGCTATGGTTTGCTTGCTCTTGTCGTCATCAGGGGTTGACTCTATCTTACTGTATACTGCTTCGAGCGCCTTCTCGTTAATCGCAGGCAATTTTTCTTTCTTCGTGTTTTTCAGATAGGTTGATAGGAGGTCTTCGGTAAACTGTGTCTTGTCTTTTTCATCACTGCTTAGAATACATGCCAGGCATAGGACTGCGTTGCGGCTCTGCACTGTATCTAAGCCTAATATGTATTGGAGCGGTTTCTCTCCGTGGCAGATTGCTTTGATATGCTTATCTACCTTATCCTGATACTCACTATAGTATTTGCCAGACAGCTCTATGCACGCTTTACTTCGACTTGCAAACAGTGCCATGCGCTCAGCGTACTTATCGTACAATGCGCCCACTGTCATGGTCTCCGGGATGTTGTTCTTTGCCACGTCATTCACTCCTTTTCTATCTGTATTATATCAATCACGGTATCAACAACCAATGTTGTCGGCAAGAATGTTACAGATTCTTCAGTTATTCTTTGATAAACGCCCATAAGTTAGGCAATTGAAGAGTCGTGCGGAGGTAATCTGAAAGCTCTTTGTTCTGGTCAAGACCTATACGGCCACGGAAGAGATATTGTTCCCCCACATCGTTTGTCAGGGTCAGATACCAGCGGTCGGTGTGTTGCGCTTCATCTGTTTGCAGGAACATCGGCAAATGATGTTTTACTTTCGCGAGCACGGAATGTATTGCATCAGCCGGTAGATGATGGATGGTGTAGTGGTCCCGAACCGGCTCGTTTCCATCCAGGTATTCAAGTTGTTCGAGATATACATGACCTCCCTGCTCTGCTACAATAAGTCGCTGTTCTGATTCTTTGTTCGGTTCAGTATCAAGGCTTAGCCTTGTGCAGGTAGTACGAAGCTGCAATCTGATGATGTTTCCCTCGAATTGCTTCGAGTTATGGTCTGTAAATGCCATGAATATGCCTCTTTCTGAGTATGATGCGTCTCTGTATAGTTTATCGCCCTATGCACAACTCGTTTTCATTTTCCGCATGACGATGCCTGTATTTATGGCGCGTAGCGTGCTTTATGGTTTGCGGCTCTCAATGCTTTTCTTCGCACGCTGATAAGCCGTGTCAAACTCTCTTTGTTTCTTCTCTCTCATAACATCTGAAAAGAGAATCAAGTTCTTGCGTTGCCCCATCTGTTCATCGTCTTGGAAGCCCTCAAAGGTCAGTTTGCAGTCGAGGGCCATCTCTAAGCTGACGATACGCGAATAGTCCTTATTGAGTGGGAGCTCGTGCTCTTCGTCATCCAAGAGCAGGATGCTGTAGAGCCATCTGGCCGGTCCTTCGACAAAGTCGAGGTCAATCTTCGTGTCGAACAGTTCTTCGCCTGGGAACAACGGTGATTCGACTTTCGGACATTCTTCATCGAAGCCGAAATTATAAATCAGCTCGCAGTAAGGTGATGCGGGTGTTATCGTGCAGCGGTATTTTTCAGTCGGAAAGGCAATGCACTGTGTTAGAGTGTAGGCAAATGGCCCGGCGCTGCGAGTTGCAAGGTTGAAGTATTCCGCCCAGGCATTGAGGTCTGTTGTTAGATAGGAAGTCGCTGCTTCCTGTATTTGCTTGATAGCATCCTTTCGGTTCACATTCAGAAGCCCGCCTTCCGGGGCCTCTTTTCCCTGCTGCATCTGGAAGCCTTCTGCTTCGTCGTAGGAGGCTTTCAACTTTCCAGCTTTGATTTCAAGACGAGAGAATCCAAAGGCTCCATCATAGTGCAGAAAGCTGTACTTCCGTGTGTCGATATAAAGTGTTCCTTTGATGATAAACTCTGTGTCATAGAAGCCTATATGGTGGTAGCCGGAAACTTCCGTACGGATGATACTCATACCAATACCCTCTTTTGATTTTTAAGAAACAGAGATTTTTTCAGAGAAAATTTTCAAAATTGCGAAAGCGGCTTGTAGCAAAGATTTAGCAAGTATTAGCAAGTTCGTAGATAGTTTGTTCTGAACTGAAGCAAGTAACGGCTTTTATTGTTGCTGGTCCGCATTGACTACCTGCTCTGCGCATTTTGCAGCGGAGGCGGAAGTGAAATAACGCAGCGGGATGTTCTTGCTGCGGACAATGTCGATGATTTTGTAGAAAGCCTTATGGGAGAGGTAGTTGGTTTGCAGCCATACGATGTCCGCACCTTTGATTTGTTCAGTGCTCGGAACTCCATCCACGAATTTCACATCCGGCACCATCGGCCGTATTGCCTTCAGCCAGGAAGGATGTCCGCCAAAGACGATGTGTTTCTTGGTGGTGTGGTACGGGAACGCTACCTGCGTCTTGGTATCTTCCCTGGCGGCAGAGTCTGCGTCATTGGTCAGCGCAAACACCAGCTCACGAAGGTCGTTCAGCTCTTGCTTTTCTTTCTCGTGTTCTACAGAAGCCTTCTCTATGGCAGTAGTTAGTTCACTGATTGTCTTTTCGGCTTTATAGAGTCCCTGCTTATTCTTTTCATCCTTATTCTTGAGCTTCTCAATCTCTGCTTCATACGTATCGCATTTGGCACGTAGAGCATCACACTCATCTTTTGTGTCGTTTGGAAAGTCGATACGGTCTTTCAAGTTGGACAGTAGAGATATGTATGCGGCGTATACAGCTCTACCTTCTGGCGCTGTCACACCCAAATCGGCAAGTGTTGCTTCTATCGTGTCTGCGCTGGCTGTGTTACGTGGAACGAGGACTCCATCGGTATAGGTGTATACGGCGGCCGCCGGGGTCATACGCACGGGAGTCTTTGCGTCTGCACCTTCTTGTTGTACCAAGGACATCGTATTCCAGCAGATTGGCACAACACTACTATCGCTTGTTAGGTTGTCTTCCATCAGATGGAGCTTGGCTGTATTGGCATCAATATAGAAAGCGGTTTGACCTGTTGCATCCACGCATTGTTTGACTGCTCCTCCACACCACGGTAGTTGTGCCGCTGCGTGGGAGAGAAGCACACAGGATGGATAGTAAAGCCACGGAAGATTATCGCCGTTATCTATCATGTAATAGAATGCGAAGCATACTGCATACGGGTCCATGACTTCAAACTTCACCGCACGTTTTGCTACGGCCGTCGAGTATTTCTTTGTCCATGTTTCTTCTGTCCAATAGGCGCATTCGGCACTATCATAAGCAAAGTCTCTTTCCAACTCGTTGAGCTTTTGGAGCTTGGTTTGCATTGCCTCTAACTTTGCAACGATAGTTTCTCCGCGTTCTGCAATAGAATGGAGCCCGATTGTCATTTCTGTTTTTGTACCGACTCCAGGCATATTATTTTTAGCAAGCGGCAGGGCTTTTGCTTTGACCATAGAATGCGTCTTTTGGGAAAAAGCATTTGCTTCATCGCTCACTTTATTAAGCTCGTCATCAAGGCGATGAATTTCATCCAGACATTTCTTCTCTTCCTTGACCCACTTGGAGCGGCAACAGAAATAACGACTTATGGCTCCTCTTACCTGTATTGCATACGTATTTACAGCATTATCGACCTTATCCTCCGGGAGCAAACCAATAATGGCATCAAACACATTTCTGGACGGTACATTCTGATGCTGCTTACCCGCAACGGTATAGCTATCAGTGACAGGATACTTGAGCGGAGGCTTCTCCGGGTTATTGATGCCAACACAGTCCTCGTTTCGATGCAGAATGATATAAACCATACTGCGAATCACAGCTTCACTATAGCAAGGAGATACACAAGACGGTAGTTCGATAGATGCGAGCTGTTCCTCGTCTTTTGGCAACAAAGCGAGTGCTTCATCCATCTTGTGGTTCGCTCTGATGGCATCCAGCATCCAGATAGCAGCGGCGAGCGAGTAATTGAACTGTCGCTCGCCTATGTTGAACGGAGGAGTCATCACCATATTCAGGCGGACCCATTCGTCCTCGTATCTCACCTCAAGGTCTTCCGGTATATATTCTTTGGCAATAGCTACTGCCATATCTCGTGTTTCGGCAATGGCTTCTACTCGCCTATCTATTGTTTTATTGTCAATGTCAAACTCAAAGGCAACGCTTGGGTCCTTCTCCATCTCGCCGCCGAATCCGGCTATATTTTTAAGTAGCGCTCGTTTGCATCGTTCTTTGAAGCTGCCAGCTGGTTTCTTGCTATTGCGTTTTGCCTTGCCTTTGCCCATCGTATTCTCCTTTGTATGGGACACGCCAAATTTCTCTAATATAACATTATACGACATGTTGCGGTATTTATCAATCACCACGCTTTTCCGTGCGTGGCAAGCATCACATTTTTCCAGTGAGTTTTTGCTGATTCTGGCACTTTTTACAACGAGTTCCGTTCTACTATTTGTGGTTCGCGTGAACGCCGCACTCGGCTCCCACACAGAGTTGCTTGCCAACTGTGTCATGGTTGGCTGCTCTGATATGATGTCTGGTAGAGCTTGCACGCTATGAAGCGCGTGCCGGATGTGCTGGACCGTACCCCTTGACGTGGTTCATCCAGCACAAAGAAAACTTACACGCCGTGCAACAGGATTCGTCTATAGCTTACACGCGTGTAACTATCCGTGTAAGTTATTCACAGCGCCGCAAGGCCTCCTGCTACGAGGTATTTCATGCTTAGACCGATATTCTTCCTATACAACAAGAAAAGCACGCCACAGAAGCCCGTAGGCCCCTATGACGTGCGTATCGTTATTTAGAGATAGTCAGACAGCTTAATGACGGATACTCCGTATGGAGATGTATCAATGTCGAGGTATGTGCAACCGGAGTTGGGTCTGTCCATGCGAGTGATTTCTTTATGAGGGATATGGCCGAAAACATAGAGCGTATCCCGATGGCCGGTCAGCATTTCATCTTTATCATAGTCAAAGACTCTGCCGAACGGATTGTTGTGTGTCACCACGACTTGTTTGAATCGAGAGCCAGGCGGAGGTGTGATATTGAGTTCCTGCGTTTGATTCTCAAAGACGGCTTCAAAGCTTTCCCTTGTCCTTTTCGTGCCAGACAGGTACTCGTAGATGGTATGCTCTGCTTCATACGGTGTTCCACACATATTGTCGAGCAAGTATACGACCATCTGCCAAAGCCCATCGTTTTCCCATGCGAGAGTGTAGGCGATGAAGAGCTTCTGCCACCCGGCGAACGTATGGGGTCTTGCGGCGAGAATCTTCTTCCTTTCCTCCATGCTGCATCTGAGCGTTTCGAGTTCTTCTTTTGTTCTGAAGATGTTCTCTCCCTGCTTGTAGTGGAGGAATACCCAGGCTGCGAGTTTCCTGACGGTCGGAGATTGTGCAAGAGCCTTATAGTATCGAAGCATCTGCCTATGTTCGTATTCGTGGTTGCCAAGAACGAGATGGACAGTGTCTTGATGTTCTGCAATGAAATTGACGACCTTTGCGTTTTCCTTTCCACGGTCTACTACATCACCGACGAAGATGAGCTTATCGGCGCATTCATTCCATCCGGCAGCCACGAGAGACGCGATGAGACCTTTGTAGTTCCCATGCACATCTCCTACCACATAGATGCCGCTCATTGGTTATCACCTTCTTTCCCAAAGTCGTCCGTGTTTACTTCAGCAATCTGATTATACAGAACTCTGAGCTTGTACATTGGTTTGTCAATGTCTTGGTGCATGTGGCCGCAATACCATTGTTTGAACTTCACCCGGCGGTAGATTTCATCAAGGTATACGCCCGTTGGGTCGTGAATCGGACTGATGTCTCTGAAATAGATTGGCATGAGCATCTGTGGAAGCATGTGCGTAAGGATAACATCCACTTCGTTTCCGTGAGATTCCAGCGTATCAAGACCGTGCCACATCTCTTTCTGGGATGGGACTTCTTCCCTCCACCAAGTGACGCCTTCTGTACGGTATGCTTTGTCGATAGACTCTGCACCTCCCATACACCATACAGTCATACCATCTATCGTGTAGTATTCGCCACGCATCAGGTGGATGACATTCGGTGCTTCCGGCAGGCATTGAATCAAGCCACCGTTCCACCGTTCGGTAGGCTGCTCTGCCCAGAAGGTGTGGTTATCGTGGTTACCATCGATGAAGAGGATATTGCAAGGAAAAGACTTCATCCAGTCGGTGTACAACTGGTACGCTCGCGCTGACTTGATACAGTGCTGCGGCATACCCAGTGTCTTGAGGTCGTCCGCCAGGATGCGGTCTGTCGGAAAGAACGGAAATCCGAAGTCTCCGCAAACAACAATTGCATCGTCCTTTGTGAGGTCACGGTCAAGAAACCGTTTCGGGTTGATTTTGGAAATCTCATCCGGTCCATGTGTATCGCCAAAAATATGAAGAAGCATCCGTCATCATCTCCTTTCTGTTCTGCGTTGATTTTGTTCTGGATGGATTATAGGGTGTCTCACAGCATCGCGAGCAGTCTCTCGGCTTCGTGATTGCCCTTGTAAGCTGCAATCGCCATATTCCGCCGGTCTCTCTCCTGCTCTTCTTTTGGATACCAGTCTTCGGTATAGTCGTCGCCCAGCAGCTTCTTTACGACATCCTCAAACGGAATGCCCTTGCTGGGTTCGCCGCTTTCAGCAAGGTCTTTCTTTTCTTCCTCAAGGTTCGCATCGATTTCAGCTTTGGCGTTCTCCATACCTTCAGGTTCGATGCCAAAAAAGGTCATCTCCCACAACACGCGGGAAAGGCACCACTCAAGGCCGTAGATATAGATACTGGACGGTGCCAGTTTCCAGCTGAGAATCTCTTCCCAACTGCAAAACTCAAAGGCGTATTGTGTCGGCAAGTCCTGCTTCATTACGGCGGCCATGATGTCGTCGGTGCTCATAAAGGTAAGCATCTCGTCGCTGATGGTTTCAGCTTCAGATACTTTCGTGTGCTTCTCTTTCCAGGCACGGAGGTCACTGGCTTCGATGCAGACGGTGTCATCTCCAACGTCGCCAAAGCCCTTGCAGACGAAAAGCAGTTTCTGTTCCGGTTCTACTTTCAGGGTGAGCGTCTTCATGCGCATGAATGCAGCATTTACCTCTTCTTTAGCATCTGCGAGCCGGTCACGTTCCTCACCGCCACTGTGATACATAGCGGCAAACTCCGCAGCCAGCTTCTCTACGTCGCAGTGCATGAATGCCTGATAGGTGTTCTCAAAGTTCGTGGTCATAATTGCCTTTCCGGCTGTTCACTTCAGCCCAATTCTTGTGTATTCCAAAGTGCTGCTTCATAGTTCTTGATGAACTTATATCAGGCAACAGCTTCATCCTATCTCTTATTTCTTCGTTTTCTTCCCGGCTTCTTTCAAAATAGTCACCTTCGTCTTCGGATGCAGCTTATCCTTTACAGCTTCATATTCTTCTGTCGTCCCCTCAAAGGTGATTTTACTACCTCCTGCTACCATCGCTTTTTGCATATCAAGAGAGTCAATGCACTGTGCGGATTCCGTATGAACTCCAATGATAGTTCCTATTCCGCGTCCTCTCGGACTTATCACTTCATATACCATGTTTGGCTACGCCTCCTAAAAAGAAAAAGAACGACGGCTACGCAACCAGCGACCAGTTTCATGGTGGCAGCTACGCTTCCGTCGTTCATAAGCTCCTTTGCTATTGGCAGCGATGCTTTCATCCTCTGCCTACGGTTCGTTCCACGCGCACCTACGGTTTCACCCGCCGGGCTACGCTTTAATCATCGTCGTCTTTGAGTGCGTTATAGGCAAAGAACCCATAAAGGCCAAAGAAGTACAGCGTAATAACCCAAGTGGGAAGGTATTCAGTCACGCCGGTCAGCGTGAAGACAACAGCCATAATACAAGCCGTAACCAGGAACTGCGAATCGACGTACAGCACCAATCCGATGTTAAAGCCTTTCATCTTTATGCCTCCTCAAAGTAGTCTCTCAGCGAGTCAGAGACTTTAACTCGTACAGTGTCATCCCACGAGTCGTATTTGTTCTCCGGATACGAAACATCTTCAACCGAACTCAGCTTCCAGGTAGAAACAGGTTCACCATCTTCGATGCGAACAATGGTAGGAGCGCCGATACGCTTCTCTCCAATTTCGTACTTATTCTTGTCCTTATCACTTACCGTGTAATCTGCCAGGTAGTCCTGCAACCAATCGAGAAGTTCGTCATACCCTTCCCCTGCTGCTTTTGTCATCACAGGAGTACCAGCATTCTCGTCGTATGCGTAGATGTCGCGGTACTCATCGATTTGGCAGTAGTAAACGGTCTGGTTCTTTTCTTTGGCAATACTGGTAAGTTCAGGAATCAGGTTGCGGCAGTAAGGGCAGCGAGGATACGCAAAGATAACGATGCCATCTTTGATTTCTCTCGCCTGTGTCGCAGTCACTTCAACATAGGTGTTATTCCAGGGAATGCCTACGGTTTGATAGGTATAGTCAGCAGCTACGCTCGGCTTCTGGTTGTTGTATCCAGAGTAGCTTCTTGCAACTACGGCTCCATCACTACTGGCTACGCTAATTGCAGCAGCCATTGCCAGCGATGCAACTACGTAAGGAACAATGAACTTCTTAGTCATTTCTCAAAACCTCAAGTGCCTACGGTTAGGAGCTACGCTTTGAGGTTTGTAGTTCTTCGGCTACGCTTCGGCAGCTACGCTCCTTCCGTGTTTCGTCTTCTCTATTTTCATCGCCATTATACCACGAATTCGTAATTGTCTCAATTGTGGTCCTTCGATGTTCATAAAATAGTAATATTTGCTTTTGAAGTTTTGGACGTGCGCTATCAGCTACGCTTCTTTTGAATGAGACTTAAAAGAGACTCTTTACTCTGTCGTGGAGGCGGCGGCAAAAGTGATTGAACGAGAATCTGGTCTTTCTCGTCTTCTATCTCTTCAAATTTCTCATCATCTCCGTCAAAGAACCAACTTGATTCCTTTACAGCTTCATCCGTTGCTACAAGGTCCTGCGTTATCGTACAGTCATCGCAATAGACTTTCGGGACGCCTACTCTACCCTCGAACTTCTTCTTGCATATCGGGCATACTCGAATTGCTATCATTGTTCTTCCTCCCAATACCCAGAATGAGTCAGCGGGTTAATACCATCACGGCGGATTCCGTAGTCATCATATTTGTGTGCAGGCATAGGCGTGTTGTTCATATCTTTGAAGTCAATGAGTTTCTTACCCATAACTCTGCTGATTCCATCTTGCGTTCCTCTTTCACATACAATGTGATAGCGCTCTTTGTTTGCTCTTTGGAATACAAGCTCTTCAAGCTCAATGATGGGAAAGATGAGCGTCTTATCTTCTTGGTCTTCGATGTAGGCTTCCACATACTCTCGCGATGAAACGGTGGTGTATCGTTCAGTCATTTCTGAAAGCCACATCTCAATCATACTGTTTAGGTCGCTTCGTGTTAGCGTTACTGTTCTGGAGAGAAGTTCTACGCCGAGCGTGTTGGTTGGAACGAAGTAGTTGCATGCGTACACCTGTTCGAGATTCGCAAGAGTCATCAGCTTATCCGTTATAGTGCTTCTGCTTGCGTTCTCGACTACCTTGCCGTACTTGTTGCCTGTGATGATTTTGGGAATCATGGCGCAAGTCTTTCCAATGATGACGCTTTTGGGTACAGACGCACACACTTCAGCAAAATCATCATTGGCTTTTGCTGCGTCACTGCTCTCAAAGAGCCTGGATATAGCTGCGACTCTGCGGCGCTCATAGGAGATAATCCAACGCATCAACCTGTCCAGCGTGCAGTAAACGTAGAAGGTTCCTTTGCAGTTTACTATCACTCCTACCAGACGGCTCATGCCAGTTGTGTATTCCTCGCCAACTGTCTGTTCAGCCTTGATGGTTGCAGAGAGTTCGTCAGAGAGAAACAGCAGGCCTTTATCATAGAAGTAGTCGTCCATGAATCTTGCGTAGTCATCCGCATCTGCATTCAGAACATTTTCAAGACGGATATGTTCTTCCTTTGCGAGTTTGATGCCTGCCGCTCGACACATGCAGCTTACTACTTCCATACGGTTCAGCCGCCTGCCGTTTTCACCCTTGAGTCTCCGCTTCATAGTAGCTCGCTTTTGCCCATCCAGCGCATCACGAGCCGTGGAGCGGATGTACTTTACTCCATCTGGTGTTATACGCAGATGGTTGGATTCATCCTTGCGAAATACCTCTACATAGCCGTGCTTGACTGCATTTCGTACTGCCAGCGTAACGCTCTGATACGGCATATCCGACAGTGCAATCACAAGCTGCCTGCGCTGAATGGAATCCACACTGTATAGATAACACAGAAGCCTTTGCTCGTTTGTCATTTTGTCACCTACTATTTGTATATAAGAAACGCTATGCCGTACCACCTGATACGCCGAAAGTCTATTACTGCGCCAAAAAACAATGAAAGGATACAACAATTTAAGGGGCATAAAAACAGCATCCTGAAAATGTTGTATTTTGCAGTCCCCAAAATTGTTGTATCCGAGCTACGCTTCAATCCATCTTGTGATGTCTGATTTTTCGCACAAAATCACATCCAGATAGGGTCCTTCTGAATCCTCTATGGCGGTATAGACGAAGCTCATTTGCTGCCAACCGTCGCCGTGCTTCAATACACGGCTGATAGCATTGGTGATAGCTCCTGTATAGACGTTATTATTGTCTATCGGCATCTTACCGCCTGGTCGGATACCTCTGCGAAATACCAGATACACAAGTCCTGATGGCACGTTGATAGGCCCATTCTTTGAGATGTATTCTGTCACAGCTGCTTCGGTAATAATGTCGAATTCTGCATCCAAATAATACTGTCCGGTGTCGTCTTTTTCTTTTGCTTTGCGGCTGTACCACTCATAGTGAAATGGTGGCAAAAACGACTTATAGCGTACCGCCAGGAGCGCATGTTTTGGTGCTGATACTGAACAGAAATCATCTGGAATAGTGCCCATTCCAGCATCTTTTTTATACGGAACAGGCTTTTCTCGGCCTTGGAAAGATGCTAAAATCGAGCGTTCGGATTTCAAAAGCTCGATTGAAACACTATTCAGGATAGATGCTGAAATCTTGCTGAGTGGCATATCATCTTGGATTTGGCTCATCATAGCCGAAGCGTTTTGGACGTGTTTCTTTACATACCCTGCCGTATCATGGTAAAGAACCGGCTTCTCAGATGGTGAATCGGAACGGTTGGAAACAGGTTTTTCGCTCGGCTTGTTTTCTTCGATGTATCGTTTGTAATCAATCAACGATGGGAACGCCATCCCAAACCTCCTCGTCAGGAACCTGCTCGGTCACATCGAGGTTGTAATCATCGTCAACCGTGCAGAAAAAGCGGATGCCGCAGCCATCTAACAGCTCACGCTTTGTGCCAGGGCGCAGAATAGCGATACGAGAGGTAACGGACATCATATCTTCGCGAATACCGGCGTTGCGAATCATATCAGCCGTAATGAGCTCCTTGCCTTTTTCAAACTCACAGACATAATAGACGCTGCTATCAAAGCAAAAGCTCAGCAACCAAGGGCTGGTGGCGGGAATCGAAAAACGACGGCTCTCCGGCAAAAACTCGCAAGCAACACGGAATGCACGGCAACGCTTACGATACAGGCTCGTCATAGTAATGTAATCGGCTTTGGCAAGGCCGTCATTGGTAGCATAGCAGGCCGGACGGCGGTTTGAACCTTTGCGGCAAGCGTTGTAGATGATTTCGCGAGCCTTGTTGGGTGTAATTTCGTACCGACGTGTCAGATATTCTTCCATCAGCGTATTAGGGATAACCGGAATGGAATCGAGCAGTTCGCGGATGTCAGTGTTGTGAATCTCAGACATAAGAATGTCTCCTTTCAGTATTGGCAAAATGTGTATTTGTCATATTTTGCGTTTGGTTGAGTGCTATCTTACACATAGCAGCGTTCAAATGCAGCGCTTTTAGAAATGTGCAATTTGAGGTTTGACAAAAAGAAAAAGCACTTTTGAGATACACAAAAGCAGCACGTTTTATTTGTACCGGGCCATTGCATATCTCAAAAGTGCTGTTTTCAGTTGGTATTGGTGATGTATCGTTATATTTTGCAGTTCAGAATGTCACATTCAGCAAATCCTCGTCATTGCTATTAGAGTCGGACCCCCCTTTGGCGTTTTCAGCAGCCAGGCGTTCCTGTTCTTCTCTGTGCTGCTTCTCTTTGAGGGCTTTCTCTTGCAGATAGAAGCTCTTTGCATCTGTCGTGATTTCCTGCTTTTCATAAGGTGCGGCAACAAAGTCAACGAACAGCTTGGCGGAAGCGGCACAGACCAGACCTTGACCACGTTGCAGGTTGGAGACATTTTCCATCTCCGCATCAGTCAACTGAATGGCCGACTGCAATGCCTGCGCTTCAGACGGGATAAGGTGCATGATGATTTTGGTGTCAGCGTTACCGATGATTGCCTTACCATACTTGCCGCCTTTATACTCGTAGAACTGAGAGATGTCCTGCGTCATAGCGAAAGCCGAACCACCGTAAGCACGAATCGTACGGAAAATTTCTACAACGTCCTCTGCTGCCATTTCGTTCGAGTCGGTGCCAATCAGCTTCCAGCACTCGTCGATAAATACGGCCTTGCGCTTCGTACGGTCCTCTTTAATTTTGGTCCAGACAAAGTCAAGAACAACAAACATCGACATTGTAAGGATTGCGCCTTTCATGCCATTGAAGTCAAACACGATGTATTTTGCTTTCAGGTCAACATTCGTGGGACGGTTGTAGCATGCCATAGAACCTGTAATCAGCGGGTTCAGGATATTGCAGATGCGATGGAGTTCAGGAACATTCTGCATCTCTTTTTGGAGGTCTTCCAGCAGAGGCATCTTTTTATAACCGCCGTGTTCTTTATCGAGAATCGATTCGTTATCATTGGTGATGCCGAAGTCCTTATAGCATCTGTAAAGACTTGTATCAATAAGCTGTTCCTCTTCCTGTGTCATATCCTTAACGACCAAATGCAGGAAGGACTTGATGGTGTGAATTTTCTTTGTAAGCAGAGAACCAGTAGACTCGTAGTCATCCAGTTCTTTAGCATCCGCATCGTCCGGCACGCGGATGTCCATGATGTTGATGCTATTGATGGAAGACGGGTCCATACTGATGAACTGGCCGTCAACCGCCTTACATCCGCCGCCATAGTCTTCCAAGCCCTTCAGCGGAGAGATGACGAATACTTGCGTATCCATCTCAGACAGACGCAATGCAAAGAGCTGTGCGGTAAAGGTCTTGCCATAACCGGAAGAGCCGAGGATAACCGCGTTTGCATTGGCGTGAACGTCCGTATCGAACATGTCGATAGTAACAAGGGAGTTGTTGGCACGGTTTGTACCAATCATAACGCCATCAGGGTCCTGCATTTCAAAGGAAATGAACGGATAGCAAGATGCCACACCAGAGGTCAGTACGTTGCGCTGTGCTCGGCGCTTGATGTCCTTATGGAGCTTGCCAAGAGGAAGCAATGCAGACTCAAAGCACTCTTCCATCATAAAGTTCGCACGGCGAATCTTCATGCCCTGGCCTTTAACGCGCTTTTCAAGGGAATTGTATTTGTATTCCAGCTCATCCAAACTATCACCAACAACGGTGATAAGAATACTCATGTAATAGAATTCCTCACCGCTGGAGAGACCTTTCAGCATGTATTCACTGGAAGAAATCTTTTCCATGCGGGCATGATAATCCGAGTCGGTATCATGGCTATCCATTGCATTGGCACGGCTCAAACGAAGCTGCGTACTGATTTTGTTGTAGACTGCTTCCCGTGACTGATGTTCGAAGAAAACATCCATATCAACACCCTCGCCAGCGTTGACGAAGGTGGCAATCCAGCCAGCATAGACACGCTGATTGTAGCCGGTGGACGGGATATAGGCGAAGGTGTAGAACTTTCCATCAATGACAATATAGTCATAATGGGTGAAGTCAATCCAGTCAGGCGCAATCAGTTCCGTGGCATTCAGAGAGGTCTTTACGCCGTTCTTATCCGCTTCGGTATAGCGTTCAATGATGGGCGTAACGTGGTCGTGGAACGTAATCGTCTCACTCTTGCGACGATTCAGCATCTGATAGAACAGCTGGTGTATACCGGCATCTTCGTTGCGGCTGCTGTCACCAAGCGCCGGGATAAAGATGTTACCACACTGTTCCATGTGGGAACGTACGTTGGCAGCCATTGCGTTCAGGTCCGCCACAACCATATCAAAGTTAGAGCCATCATTGCTGATGGTGCGCTGAAACTCGATGATGATAAAGAAGCGGCGCGTGATGCCAACGGACAATGCCGTCTTGCGAAGCAACCCAATATAAGCTTTCAGCATCCGCTTGCGCTTGATGTTTGTCTCTTCCCGATAATAGGAAGTGACTGTAGCAATCGTCTTCTCTACATCTGCTTTACGGGCGAAGGTCTTGAACTGGATGTTGACCGGAACAGCCTTGAAAGTCTGATAGAAGAGTGAGATGATGCGGTTCTGTGTCTCGGCATCCATGTAACCGAAGTTGATGGGTCGAAACTCAAGAATCTTCACATAACGGTGGTCTTTAGTAATGATTACGCCGTTATAAATATCTTGAACAGGAATGATGCGTTGTGTACTGCGAATGATTTGATACCGGTCTGCATTGGCTTGCATCTCTTTGTCGATACGCTTACGTTCGGCGTTGGCAATCTCTTCACGCTCTTTCTTTGTCAGACGAACGCTTTCCAAGCTGTCCCCAACAACGCCATTCGGAACAGCTTGCTGTTTGTTTTTCTTTCTAAACATATCGCTTTGTTACTCCTCGTCGTCAAAGATGGAGAACGAATCTGCGGAGAAGTCTCCATTGTGGCTGTTATAGATTTGCGGCTTAGCTTTCAGCGGACGAACAAGCGGTCCTGCTTGATTCTTCATACGCTCATTTGTGATGATGCGCGGTACGAACGGGCCATTGGGGGTTGCTGCTTCTTCGTCAAAGCTGACGTCAATTTCTTCCGGTTCGACGGATGCCATGCCATCCAGCAATGTCACATCATCAAGACTCATTTCAGGAGTCTCGGTAATGGTTTCGACTTCGTCCAGCACAACATTCATCGTCTGTTCTTCGGATTGAGCAGGAATAAAGTTGGGGTCAGTCTGTTGCTGCATCTGCTGCATAGCGACTAACTTGGCACGATACTGAGCAGCTTTAATGCGTTCAGCCTTTTCGATACGGCGCTTAATGCGTTCCTGAACCATCTTTTCGTGCTCTTCTTCTTGACGCTTCTTAGCTTCGGCTTCTTCCTTATGCTTCTGCTTCAAAGCAGCACGCGCAGCACGGCGTTGGTTGCGAGGCAAGGAATTGATAAACTCCTTTTCTTCCTTTGCACGTTGCTTTGCTTCTGCTTTGAGTTCTGCTTTTGTTTTGAGCTCATCAGGCTTTTCTACGAAGTCCTCATCGTCATCGTAGTAAATCTGTAAATCATCAGCGGTAATATCTGCACTAATCGGTCCGTCTCCGCCGCCAAGTACCTTCTTCTTAAAGTTTTCCCATGCTTCTTTCAGCTTCTCCTTCGGGAGCATGCCATTTTCCTTCATTAGGTAGTCGGGTTCGAGCTCTGTTTTAATACGCGGATTATACTTGGAAATTCTACGACTTTTGCGGAAATGAATTACGTGAGCCAAGAACTCAAAGAAGCTGTCATCCCCTACGCCGTGCGACACCGCTACGAATACTCCGGCACACACGATTGCGGCGTAGGCTACGGTAGACTCCACATCCCAGCCAAGTTGTGTCCACCCGTAAATAAAGATTCCAAGAAATGGAATCGCTACCACAACACCTTCGATGAAGTTCTTGGTTTTGAACGCACCACCAAAGACGTAGCCGGTATCGAACGAGTTCTTCGGAATCATGTAAACATTTGGCTGCTTTTCTTCTTTGTTCATTACTGGTTGTCCTCCCCTTCTGGGACGATTGCAAGCATCACAGTGCAGCACTGGTGGAAGAGACTTACTGCAAGCTCTTTATTCTTATCCAGCTCAGACAAGAGAAGTGCGGATTCTTTTACACTTGCAACAACGCCATTTTCACTCACGTTCAATGACACAAACGCTTGGTTCTCTCTGCATGACGCTTCAATGGCAGACATATCCACATCATTCAATTCGAGAAAAGCAGAAACCGTCAACTCTACCGCATTGTTCCGTACAGTACAGGAAACAAACACGTCTCTGTTTTCAAGCTGTGAGAAGAACAGCCCCGAACGAACGCCGTGATTTTGACACACAAACATTCACCCCTATCACATAATATCTGTATTCTGATACCATCAGCCTGCGGTTAAGCAGTTGCTCACCATGCGCCACGTGAAGGCTGGTATCTTGCATGGCAACCGGCTGTCAACCGGGTAAGTAGTAGACAGCCGGTAAGAATTAGACCTTGTGGCAAGCGCCCCAGACGTAGTTGCGCTTATCATCATAGCCGTAGACCAGCAGCGTTACGCGGTCGCCACGAGTCAGCAGCTCATCAGAGGAAGTCAGTGCAACGCGGGCCTGGATGTTGCCGACATCCACAATGAGGCGGTAGAAGCGCTCATTGACAGATGTAACAGTTGCACCATAAGCGCCACCACGAGCCAGGCTATGAATGTTCATAGCAGGATTGGCACGGCGCTCCAGGATAGCGCGGTTCATACGCAGGCTGACAGTGCCGTTTTCAGCATCCACGTTCAGGTCTTCGATGACCACGGGAATGCCTTCGCCAACATGGAACTTGTCAGCCACGTTGTCGATGTACTCGTAAGCAGACAGAGCGGCAGCGCCGATGCTGGTCTCAACACCCAGAGCCTCAGCAATGACGTAATCAGGGCCGGTAGACAGGATGGATGCAGCGGCGCGGGTGCCTTCCTTGACATCGGCGTTGCGGCCGAAGAAATGACGATTGCGCTGGAGCTGCATAGCGTCCTGGCGGGAGCCTGCGAAGACAACCTCGCCGTCCTCAGACTCGGCTTCCAGATAGGGGCAGAAGTTGATGATAGCACCATTCATCAGCTTAGCTTTGCGCAGGAAGCGGCGCTGACGAGTAGCTTCATCATCGTTCTCGATGCCCTTCATCTGAGAGAAGTGGAAGAAGTCCTCAGCCTGAATCATCACGCGCAGCGTACCACGGGTGACTTCGACGACCGCGCTGCCGTTGCCAACAGGACGGACACCGAAGACCTTACCCTGCAGGAAGCGGCGGGGGCTGCGCTTGTTGTCAGCCACGCAGCGGCGCATCTCAGCGAGGTCACGGGCGCGGCGGTCTTCAGGCATATCGACTTTCAGCATATCGTTGCCATCGTCAATGAAGGCACCAATCTGCAAATCGTCGTCATTGAAACGGCGGGAAGCGCGGGGAGCTTCAGGGACATCGTCCTCGTCCTCTACGTCATCAGCCGGGGCAGGAACGGCCTCGACGGAGTCTTTTTCCTCAGCAGGCTCGGCAGCAGGAGCAACGCTCTGAGCGTTTTCCATAGCCTCCTCCGCAGGGGCAACAGGGGTGGTCACCTCGTCGGTCTCGACGGTGGTGGGGTTCAGCATTTCGTTCTCGTTCATGGTATTGGTCTCCTTTGTAGGGATGTAGTATGTTATCGACATTCGCTGCCCGATAGCAGGATACGGGCACTAACCACTACGCGCCGCGCGGAGGCTGTCGATGTGCGTAGTTCCCGACTCATTGCTGAATCGGGGAAAAGAAAAATCCCGGCCTATCACAAGACCGGGATTAGAGTTAATACTTATTTCTTTTTGGACTTATCTGCGAAAGCGTTCTTCTTGGAAGGAACTTTATCATTCCCGATAAGGTCACTCTTTCTCATACGAGGATTCATACGCTCTTCCGAACGTCTCTGCGCAATTTCGGTGTTGACTTCTTTCTGGCGCTGGATGTCACCTACCAGCGACTCCAGAGCATCATGCTTACGAGCATCGGGATAAAGGTCAACCGTCTTAGGCAGTTCGGACCAGCGTGTCGGAACAAAGTGCGGGTCGGAGAACAGCGGATGATGGATAAAGCCAAAGCGCTTGGCTTTCAGCAGATTCTGGCCGTTGGTCATAATCAGAATTTCTTCTTTACCAAGGTGCTGGACTTCATCAGGGTTCATCAAGTTGCGTTTACCATCACCTTCGCTGAGAGAATAACCTTGCATAGCGCCACGATAACCAACGGAGTTTGCTCTGGAATCGCTCACGCTCTTGGCACGAATCGTAACGATGCCGCTCTTGTCGGAGATATACTCGGCCGTATACTTATCGTTGCACCCCAGCACAAGCATGGTGTTGCAGCAGCCAATGATGGTTTCGGCGTTTTCCTCGCCATACAACTGCATCAGCTGCGGCAAGCTCTGCAAGATAAGGGACACTGCAATCTTACGAGAACGAGCAGTAGCAATCGTCTTCTCGAAGTTGGGCCAGACGCCTGTATTTGCCAGCTCGTCCGCAATGACGTTTACAGGGATACGACCATCGCCGCCAACGGCATCAAATGCCTCTTTCAGGTCCTTAAACAGAAAGCTCAGAAGCAGAGAAGAAAGCAGCTGCATGGATGCGTTATCGTCCGAGATAATCAGGAACAGAGCGGTCTTTTCAGCGCCAATGTCTGCCAGGCGGATGTCATCGTTACTGATAACGCGGCGAACCTTAAAGGTCATAAACAACTGTAAACGAGTGTTCAGGCCACCGACAATGTTAGGCTGTACGCGCTCGCCCATGCCTTTGAATACAGCCCAGGCAGACGCGGCGGGGTGATTCATAGGTACGCTCTTGAAGTTTTCTTCCCAAGAGTTCAGGTCATTGTGCATCAGAGCGTTGTAGATGTCGGAAATGTTGCTGGTCGGTGCGTCTTCCTCCCAAGCCAGCAGCTTCTTCTCTCCTCCTTCCTCGCCATAGAGATTCTTGGCAAGGTACTCGACAACACGGCGACGGTCCACCATCGCAGATTCAGGATTTGTAACAGCTTCGACCAGTGCCTTGCCATCTTCTTCCGAAATGAACGGCAGCTGCGTAAGAAGTTCTTTGGTGCGGCGCTCATAGATTTTGATAAGGGTCGTCTCACGCATATAGGCGCAGTAAGAAACGGCTACACGGAACAAGTTTTCTTCCGAACTCTCCCAGAACGGGTCGCCCTTGCTGTTTGCACCACCGCCTGTATTGGCAATAACGGTCTTACAGAACGCAATAACACGCTGGTCGTCAATGTTGCCCGTAATGGGGTCATAGATTTCCTGTACACAGTCCCAGGCATTGGAAAGGTCAAGGTTGATGAGGTTGAATACCTTTACCTTATAGCCGTTTGCTTCGAGTAATTTCCGCATATCATTGTGAATTTCACCCTTCGGGTCAGTAACGACTACAGACTCACCGCGTACGATAGACTGGAACACAGCAGTACGAACATAGCCAAACGACTTGCCAGAGCCCGGAGGTCCGATAAGGATAAGGTTGCGGTTGCCAGTCGGTTCATACGGCAAAGCAATGACTTCTTCGCCATCGGTCGTAAACTGACCAAGAATTGTACCCGTCACATCTTCAACAGGGCCAACCTCATAAACCTTTTTGGCTTCGTCCTCTGACATCCACTCTGCTGTTCCGTAAGTACCAGCATTGGAGGTAATCATGCCACGGTCATCAACTTCTTTTGCCGAGTTGAGGTCCGTATTTTTCCGAGAAAGAAGCACGATGACAAATGTAATGGCAGCAGCGAAAATCAAAGTCGAGATAATGCCATATCCGGTTGTAATGCTAAGAACCAGCTTACGGAAAAATCCCGCATCCCATTCTCCGGCAAATACCGCCGCAATGAATCCCGCCGGGATAAGAGAAACAACAAACGAGCAGCAGAACAAGATGACCAGTTTCTCCTCTTTAGAAAGAAGAGAGAACTTCACCTTCAGTTCGTTCCATTTGGTCACGATGCGCTCACCTCACTTTCTGAATCAGATTCCGTACTATCGACATCAGGTAAATCGTTCAAATCAATTTCGATTTCTTCGACATTCTGCTCCTGAAGCAGAATGTTTTCTTCTTTCGTGTCGTCGAGAGAATCAGTAACTACGCTCAGGACATTGTCGCCATACCAGAAATCCCAGCCAAGGATACGGGCAATGTCTTCGACAGGCATCACAACATCACTGGTGGTAGCGAGCGAGAACGTATCAGTCCAAATCTCAGGCGGTTTTTTGCTGGTAAACACAAAGGTGTTGTTTGTATTGTCAATCTGGTAATACTCACTGGCGTTATGGAGAATGCCTTTGACTGGGATATAGATGCGCTCACCGTAGGTGATTGGCACAATGAGCAGATGCTCTACATCGTCATATTCTGTGTTTGAATCGTATGCTTCTGCCAGCGCACGAAGAGAAACACACAGGCGGCCGTCGCTGTTGATGGTGTAATTGAGCTTCGGGATGAGAGAACCGTTCAAAATGACGCTCTTGATTGGCGCATCCATTTCACCTGTCAAGATAGCCTGACCGTTTTTACGGTTTTTGAGAGCCTGTTCGTACTCCTCTTTCGAATGGTAAACGTAAAGGCGCTCGCATGTTCCCTCTTTGCGAAGCTGCGAGAAATCAGAAGGATACTGGATTTCGTCGCTGTAGTTGTCAAGGTCAAATACTTCCTCGCCGGAAACAATGCACTTCTGGTCCGTATCAGAAAGCGTAGATGAAGATGTTGTTCCATTACTATTAGTGGCATCTTCAATATAATTGCCGTTTTCGTCAATGTAGCCGGAACTTGTATCGGTTGATGTTGTCGTATCGGTAATAACTTCTTCTGTACTGGAGGAGTCATCTGCCGTAACTTCAGGCATCTCGCCAACGCCTAAGCCTGTTTTACGCACATAGACTGTATGACCAGAGAAGATTTTCAGACCCGCTCCGTTTGCATCCGTATACGGAACAAGGTTCTTGGCGGCCACGGTTTCCGCCTTGACCTGATAGCGGTAAGTACCATCCAGGTTCTTTTCTTCCATATAGCCATTCGATGCGCAATTGTTCGGCTCGGCGGGTTCAATTTTCGTAAGAACCAGCTTTCCATTTTGAATTTTGTTGCCACCTGATGTGTCAACGTCGCCGTAAATGTTTGGATTTGCCGACGGTTCAGGGGTACTCTCAATGGCCGGTGTCGGAATAGGCGTAGTGTCCGATACGCTGCCATCATCTTTCTTTTTGCACCCTGCAAGGCATGTACATAGCGTAGTTGCCGTGAGACATACCGCGAGTGCCCTTTTCAAGAAAGATTTCATACACTAAAAATCCCCACTCGTTGCGAGTGGGGCTCCTTTCATTGCTGTTTAATTGCCGAGATAAGATTCTGGGTCAACTTGCTCAAAGCCAATATACTGTTCAAGATGCAGATGCTCACCAGTACCGCCATGAGAACTAACGCAGTAGCCACTCCATCCGGTCCGTCCGATAACTGCACCAGCTGGGATTGTATCTCCGACGTGCCATGTGATACCAGGCGTCAGATGTTGATACAAAACAAATACACCTTTTTGTCCTCCGACACTCCCCTGCTCGCCATAGTAGACAAACACGAAATTGCCACGAGAAGCTTGACCGCTCGTTTGAAGGGCACCATTTGCATAACCATCTTGAATGCCAACGATAATGCCTTGGGATGGTGCAATCAAAGAGTATTGTACTGACGGAACCAGAATGTCGGTGCCGTTATGGGCAACACCATTGCGAATCTGACCAAGAGGAGAGTTGACGCGGGATTTCCAGCCGGACCAAGGACCGCCAACCGGAGAAGGTGCAACGAACATCGAATCTGCGGAATGGGTCGCGTAGAACTGTTGAATCAGTGTGCGGATTGCAGGACTGGTCACGACCGTTCCGGTTGCACCGTTTTCAGGATAGTTTTCATCAATTACCAAATCGGAGTTGTAATCGAATTCGGCTTCACGAGCATGATAAAGTTCACGCAGCTGAGCAACCTGTTCGTCAAACAGCTCTTCATCCGAAATATCTTTATCATTGGCCTTATCGTTAGTAATTCCAAAGCGGTCAAGAATGTACTGCTTGGCACCTTCTTTAGGCGAATACTTGTACGACACCGTGATGTTTGCTGCCGTATACTCTTCGGGTACTGTTTCTGAATATGGCTCTTTGATGATTGTAGTACGAGGATTTCCCTTGGCATCATATAACTGATTTCCGTTTTCATCGGTAACAGGGACTTCCTTATCGCGAGTACCACTGCGAGTGACCATTCTGGTTTTCTTTTCTGTCGTATAAGTGGATTTCAACGTAACTTTCCAAAGATTGGACTTTTCCAATCCTTTGGCGGCATCAATCATTTCCTTTACACGGAAGTGAATGCCTTCTTCGTTTCTTGCGGTATAGCTGTCACCGGCAATGATGTAGAATGTCCAGTTCAGGTAGTTTTTGCCTTCGTAGATTTCAGGGTCAACACTGTACGTTACATCGCTTGACGCAATACCTTCATTTGTTGCTCGCTGTTGCAGTTGTTCCAAGCGGTTATTTGCTGCTACACGAGCTTTAGCATCAAAGGCCTCGTACTCGTCTCTGAAATAGTTATTTAGAACGGCAACAATCACATTTGATGTGCCAATGTAACCGGTAAAGACATCGTCGTTTGCAATTGCCAAGTCATCCTTGTACGCTTCCATCTTCGTTCCGCTTTTGCCCGTGGTGATAAGCGTCAAGAAGTCATCGATTGAATTGCTCAAACGTGCCTTATAGTCTTCCCAGCCCAGAACGACACTGTCAACAGACTGCCCGATAGCCGACTGCGTGGCCTCTGCAATATTACCAGGCAATGCCAGAACAAAAACTGCACATCCAACGATAGCCATAAGCGGAATCGACAAAATGACGATGCCAACAAGCAAGACCTTCAAAGCTGTCATCGGGTTTTCAATAGCAGTCTTCGCAGCTCCGGCAACATTACCAGAGGCAAGCTGTCCAGCAGCTTTTGCAACTGCTTTGGCATCTTTCTTGCCTTGTTGATACGCCTTGTATCCTGTGGAAGCCGCACTCATTGCTTTTTTTGCATCATTTACAGCTTCATTGCCCAAGTTGTCAGTGCTATTACCGCTTCCAAATCCTGCCATCACATCACTCCCTTGCGAACATATTTCAGAGTCACTCTCAGCTATACTGCTTTTCAGTACATTACCGTCTTGCACCAACGTGGAGGTGGTGACCATCGCAAGACACTGGCAACCGTTGCTGATTGCCAGAAGGGTGTTATCCCTTATCTTTTGGTTTTGAAGCCATCCATATTCTTCAGCGGATTATCACGTCTCTTTGCTGTATCGCTTTTGCGCTGTGCGCGGTGTTTTCCGCCACGGCTTGTCGAAGTAGTACGACGTCCTTCAGTCAGTCGTGCGTCATCCGTGTAGGCTCTCGGATTCCTTTCACGCTTGAAGCGTTCGTGTTCCGGCGGATTCTGAGGCATATCCGAACGGAGAGAGCCACGGCTCTGATTCGCGCTTTGGCTGATGTCGCGGAAATCTACTGCTTCTCGGACTTCTTTTGCGACAGAATCGAAGCCCTCAGGCTGATAGCTTCTCGTCTGTGCGTTCCACTTGGCAGTGCGCTCAAATGTGAACGTATTGGCACTGTAATCTGTCACGGGATTGCCTTCAGCATCCTGTTTCAGCGTTGCACGCCATACCGTTTTACCTGTATCTTCGTCAAGTCCCTCACGCGTCAGCTGGAATACGCCTGCGGATGCAGAGCGAATCGTACCATTGGTATCGCTGAGCTTGTTGACGCTGGTATTGGAAAGTACAATACCTTGAGGAACGGGCGGAATTGATACTTCCTCGGCCTGCTCATTGCTCTGCTGTACCGTGGTATCTACCTGAGCTTGACCAAGCATTGCGTCACCGGTTTGTTTTGCATCAGGTACAGTAGTCGTTTCCACGACTGCACCAGAGGTGGTGTCAGAAACGTCAGCGTGGATGCTCTGTGCTTCTGGTTCCGCAGCAGAAGACATACTGTCATCCGTAGCGGCCTTGATTTCGTCTTCCTTAAACGAATTGCCTGTACCTTCTCCGTAGAATCCAGCACCGTCTGCAATCGGAGAATCCTCTGCTTCGTAAGTGCCAGTATCTACGTCATCAGCATCATCGCCATTGGATGCGCTATCGGAGTGTTTGTTTGCTCCACTATCACTGTCGTGAACCGTCTTGCTATCGCCGTCATCATAGTCAGAAGAACTGTGATGTGTATATGCGGAATCAGGTTCATCATCAGCATCGTTATCGCTGTCACTGGAAGATGCGGCCACATTGGAATCGTTGGACGGGTTCGTTGCAGCCAGGCCGTCACCAGCGGCATCCTCAGACTCAAAGCTATCAGTGGCTTCTCTACCCGTAGGCTCGTAACCAGAATCATTACTGGAGGTTTCGCTCATCGGAGAGGAGCTGCCAGGCTCGTATGCCTCTGTGGTGTTGGAAGAGTCAGATTCCTCAGCAGTGCTATGTGTGGTCGGACTTGTAGAACTCTGTGCCGGGACCTCATCGGCGGGGTAAGCCGTTTCAGGTTCATCATCTGCCACCGACGCATCACTTGCTCCGACAGAGCTTTCAGCGATACCGCCCACGTCGGAATCTGTAGGAGCGGTCTCAACTGTAACAGCAGAATCGTTGTCCGTGGAAGCCGTAGCATCAATAACGACCTGAGCGGCTTGCCCAGCGCTTTCAGGTGTTGCATCAACGGTTGTCTGCGCAGCGCCTTCGCCACTCATATACGGCGTGCCATCGCTTGCGGGATTTGCCGCACTGGTTGTATCCGGCCCATGCACCTCAGAAGCGACTTGAGCAACAGGCTCAGCATTCACAGTGCCAGCATTGGATGTGCTACCGTTATTAGCCGGAATCTCACTCGCAGTAGGCGTCGAGGCCTCAGTTCCGCTATTTGCAGAGCTTTGCATAGTAGGTGCTGCTGTAGGAGTATCAGCCACAGAAGCCTGAGCATTCTGTTCTCCAACCGTTTGGGTAGCAGCCGTGTTTACGCCCTGGGCAGGAGCACCAACGGAGGAACTTCCTACCTCGGCGGCAGATGCGGCGGGTGCAGGCGTTTGAACAACATTTGTAGCGCTATCGTGGTTGTTCTGAGCAGAACCTTGAGGTACGGTGCTCGGCGTAACGGTAGATGCAGGATTGGATGCAGCTCCCATCTCAGTTTGCGGCTGAGAACTTACAGGTGCAGATTGCGTAGTGCCGGTAGGAGTTGCCTGTACCGTAGTTGCCGCTACGGGTGCTGCACCTTGTGCTTGCTGAACCGTCCCATCACCGGCAGGAGACGAAATCGTACCGGCAGGTTTCTGAGCGTTAGAAGCGGTAACGCCATTGACAGGTGCGCCGGATGTCGGTGCCGAATCCATAGTTGCAGGCGTTGTAGTAGTTGTAGCAGGATTCTGTGTCTGAATCGCATCAGGAGAACCGGCTGTTGTACTGTCAGGCTGCTTTGCAGATACGCTCGCGGCGGGTTGGCTTGCTTCGCCTGCAATTGGAGCAGTTTCCTGCCCTTGAATTGCTTCGGGCGCAATTCCGCTCTGTACTGCCCCGGTTTCGGCTTGTACGCCAGTCGTAGGCTTTTGAGAAACTTCACCCAGAGTATCCGGTTTGGGCTGAGCCTCTCCCACAGCCTGTTCTGTAGCGGAAATGTTCATGTCTTGCAGTACGTTCGAAGTGGAGTCTGCTGCATCTACTACAGGAGTGCCACCGACGGCATCGAGCGATTTGGCTTCGAGATTATCTTCTGCCTTAGGTGTAGTATCACTATCCAGAGGTTGCGTAGCATCAATCGGGGCAGGTGTTTCGACAGATTGCTCTACACCAACTGTACCAGGTACTTCTTGTTCGGCGTCAGGTTTCGCTGTCGCTTCAATCGGAGATTCATCTCCGACAACTGCGGAGTTGTCATGCCCCTCACCTGTAGGAGCACCGTTAGGAGTTTCGGGAACGCTGGTGCTTTCCAAAGGCGTTTCAACATCCACAGGTGCGGACTCTTCGTCAGGCTTTTTATCAGCAGCCGGAGCATCTGCACTTTGAGCGGCCGGTTGCCCATCGCCAGTGGTTTCTCCAACCTGCACATCCTGCTTTGCGGTAGACATATTCTCAGGCTGTTCGCTTTGGATAGGAGAAGTCTCGGCCGTTGCAGTTGCAGAACTGTCTCTTATACACATCTCCGAGCCCACGAGACCCTAAGACATCT
>ENA-OZVY01000096-OZVY01000096.1-human-gut-metagenome-genome-assembly--contig:-NODE-96-length-36255-cov-7.656050_pt1 | contig 36255 bp, 37 predicted proteins | sample MGYA00243453_ERZ654061 | MGnify/ENA primary metagenome ERZ654061 (study PRJEB26926, sample SAMN06165135) | human gut metagenome | biome: ENVO:00009003; feature: ENVO:2100002; material: ENVO:00002003... | reverse complement strand
CCCCTGCGGCGGCTCATCCGCGGCGAGGTGGAGGACGCGCTCGCGACCTGCCTTTTGGACGGCACGCTCGCAAGCGGCGACACGGCGGTTTTGGCGGCGGAAAACGGCACGCTCTGCGTGCGCCGGCGGGAGAAAGCGGCGGCCGCCGCCCTCGGCGACGTCGGCGCGCAGAAGGCGTGAAAAAAGTGTATCAGAACAGAAGACCCGACCGATGGACGATCATCGGTCGGGTCTTCATGCTTGTGTACGGATTTTTTGCGGTCCGAATGATGCAGGGGAACTTCGTTCTTGAAGGGATAAAATCGGTTTGGCAAACCACAATTAGTTGCTGCTGTCCCCTGCGATTAGAGTTGTTTCTAATTGCACTTGATAAGTATTTTCTTCTCCGCTTAGATTGGTCGTTTTTAATTCAAACCACAGATTATCAGCCAGCTTATCGGCATCGCCGTCTCTCAAAACATCACCGGAAATTTTCCCGATATTATCGGAAACGTCTATTGTCCCGCCTGTTTGATCGGCAACTGTATGGGAAAGTAAAATGGAGTCTTCCTCGCCATCAACATAAATGGTGGTGGAATATGCGGTAATATCAGCAAAATCATCTGACATTACTTTCAAATTGCCGCCATAGCAGATTTCATCTTTCCCCGCTAGAACAATTACGCCATTTGATACCGAAATCGACTCGCTATTTCCGCTGAATGAATAGACCTTCAAGGACTGCACCTGACTGCTTTTAGAAGAATTTCCGCATCCGGTAAATAACACCGTACAGACCAGCAGCGACAGGATAATGGTTGCAATTTTTTTCATCATCTTTTACCTCAACAACTTTCACCTTTTTGCTTTATCTGCGCGTTGCGGCGTTCCAAACGCCTGCCCGAGGGGATGCGCTTCTCCTCATTCAAAGCGCTCAACGGTCGTTGCGAGGTCGTAGCTTGCCTTGAGCGCCTTGAGCTTTGCCATCGGCTCGCCCGCGGAGTGCTTGTCGAGCGCGGCGCGGTCGCGCCAGTGCTCCACGAGCAGCACGCAGTTTTCATCGGCAAGAGGCCGGTAGTAGTCGTACTGCATGCAGCCCTCTTCCGCGAGGACGGCGGCGCGCAGGCCGCTTCGCTCCATCTCCGATGCAAAGTCATTAGCCTTTTCGCCGCGATAGAGAACGTGAAGTAAAATGCCTTCCATAAAGTAAGGCTCCTTTCCTGCTTGTTCGTATTACGATACGTCGATCATTTCGAGGTATTTGTAGCCGTTTTCGGCAATGTGGTCCTTGCGGCCCTGCAAATTGTCGCCGAGCAGCAGATCAAACGAGTGTGCCGTCGCCTCCGCGTCCTCGGGCATGACCTTGATGAGACGGCGTGTCTCGGGGTTCATGGTCGTGAGCCACATCATTTCGGGGTCGTTCTCGCCGAGACCTTTCGAGCGGTCGACCTTGTAGCGCTTGCCCTCAAGGGTCTTGACGATGTCGTTTTTTTCCTTGTCCGTGTAGGCGAACCACGTCTTTTCGCCGCAGGTGATCTCAAAAAGCGGGGTCTCGGCGATGTAGACATAGCCCTCGCGAATCAGCGTCGGGCAGAGGCGGTAGATCATCGTCAGGATGAGTGTCCGGATTTGGAAGCCGTCGACATCGGCATCGGTGCAGAGGATGACCTTGTTCCAGCGAAGATTGTTGATATCAAAGGCGTTCAGGTCCTTGACAAACTTGCCCGGCACCTCGACGCCGCAGCCGAGGACCTTCAAAAGGTCGGTGATGATCTCACTCTTGAAAATGCGCGGATAGTCGGCCTTGAGACAGTTTAAGATCTTGCCGCGCACGGGCATGATGCCCTGAAACTCGCCGTCGCGCGAGAGCTTGACGCTGCCGAGGGCGCTGTCGCCCTCGACGATGTAGATCTCGCGGCGCGAGACGTCGCGCGTGCGGCAGTCGACAAACTTTTCGACGCGGTTTGAGATGTCGATGCTGCCGGAGAGCTTTTTCTTGATGTTCAGGCGCTGCTTTTCCGCGCTCTCGCGGCTTCTTTTGTTGATGAGCACCTGCTCGGCGATCTTGAGCGCGTCGACGCGGTTTTCGATGAAATAGGTTTCGAGGCGGGACTTCAGAAAGTCCGTCATCGCCTCCTGCACGAACTTGTTCGTGATGGCCTTTTTCGTCTGGTTCTCGTAGCTCGTCTGCGTGGAGAAGTTGTTCGAGACGAGAATGATGCAGTCTTCGATGTCCTGCCAGGCGATACGGGCTTCGCCCTTCTGGTATTTGTTGTTGTCCTTCAAATACTTGTCGATGGCGTAGACAAAGGCGGTCTTCGACGCCTTTTCGGGGCTGCCGCCGTGCTCGAGCCACGAGGAGTTGTGGTAGTGTTCGATGCGCTGCACCTTATTCGAGAAGCAGCACGCGCAGGAGAGCTTGACCTTGTATTCGGGCTTGTCCTCGCGGTCGCGGCCGCGGCGCTCCGTCTCCCAGAAGACGGGGGTGGTCAGGGCGTCTTCACCCGCGATCTCGGCGACATAGTCGATGATACCGTTTTCGTAGACGAAGTCCTGCGTCTCAAAGTGGCCGGGGAGGACTTCGTTTTTGAAGCGGAACGTGATGCCCGCGTTGACGACGGCCTGACGGCGCAGCGTTTCGACATAGTAGTCGGCGGGAATGTCGATATCGGTAAACACGTCGAGGTCGGGCAGCCAGCGCGTGCGCGTGCCGGTTTTGCGGCCGCGGTCGGTCGGCTCGATCCTGAGCTCATCGCCCTTTTTGCCCACGGGCTCGCCGCGTTCAAAGTGCAGGGAGTATTTGTTCCCGTCGCGCCAGACGGTCACGTCCATATAGCGCGAGGAATACTGCGTCGCGCATGCGCCGAGGCCGTTGAGGCCGAGGGAGTATTCGTAGTTGTCGCCGTCCAAGTTGTTGTACTTGCCGCCGGCGTAGAGCTCGCAGTACACGAGCTCCCAGTTGAAGCGCTTTTCCTTGGGGTTATAGTCCACAGGGCAGCCGCGGCCCATGTCCTCTACTTCGATGCTGTGGTCTAAGTAGCGGGTGACGGTGATGAGCTTGCCGTGGCCCTCGCGCGCTTCGTCGATGGAGTTCGAAAGGATCTCGAACACGGCGTGCTCGCAGCCGTCCAGCCCGTCCGAGCCGAAGATGACGCCCGGGCGCTTGCGCACACGGTCCGCGCCCTTGAGGGATGAGATGCTCTCGTTGCCGTAATTCGTTTTTTTTGCTTCTGCCATTGGGGTTTCTCCATTTCGCCGAAATTTACGATTCTGATCTTCAAACACAAAACTTGGTACATTATACGATTTTTTGACCACAATGGCAAGTGGCCGCGGCAGATTTTTGCCTTTGGCGGGAAAATGCAGAAATTCGCGGGAATTTCTGCGCCAATTATGTCGAAAGACGTCGAGCATAACCAATTGTCAACCGGCGGGAACGCACTGGAAGAACAAAGTTATTCACAGTTTCCACAGAGTTTTCCACATCGTTATGTCAACAGAATAACCGCGGATAAACCATGAATGGACACGCTTCCGCCTCTTCAGCGCGGAAAGGGCATTTTCGTCAATTTAACACTTGACGGCATTTGTCGCTTGCACTTGTCGGGAGGACATGCTAAAATTTCGTTAAGAATTTATGAAGAAGCGGCGCGGTGGGGAGATAAAGACCGCTCCGCTGCGCCCAAAAAGGCAGGGAACGCTATGGAAAAGAGACAAAAAACCTCCCTGACGATGTGTCTTGTGGCCATCGGCATCGTGTACGGCGATATCGGTACCTCACCGCTGTACGTGATGAAGTCCATTTTGGAGGGGAACGGCGGCATCACGCAGATCAACGAGTCGTTCATTGTCGGCGCGCTGTCACTCATCATCTGGACGATCACGCTGCTCACGACCATCAAGTACGTGCTCATCGCCATGAAGGCGGACAACCACGGCGAGGGCGGTATCTTCTCGCTCTATTCGCTCGTGCGCAGCTGCGGCAAGTGGCTCATCGTGCCGGCGATGCTTGGCGGCGCGGCGCTGCTTGCCGACGGCGTGCTGACGCCTGCGGTGACCGTGACCTCGGCGGTTGAGGGACTTCGCAGTATCGCGATGATGGACAGGCTCCTCGGAGGCCGCCAGACGGGCGTCATCATCATCACGCTCTGCATCATCGCGTCGCTTTTTGCCGTGCAGCACGCGGGCACGAGCCGCATCGGCAAGGCCTTTGGCCCGGTGATGCTCGTGTGGTTCCTCTTCCTCGGTGCGACGGGGGCGATGAACATTTTCTCCGTGCCGCAGGTGCTCCGGGCGTTCAACCCCGCGCACGCGGTGGAGCTTCTCGTGAGCCCTTATAATAAACTCGGCTTTATGATCCTCGGCAGCGTGTTTCTGGCCGCGACGGGCGCGGAGGCGCTGTATTCCGACATGGGCCATGTAGGCCGCGAGAGCATTTACATCAGTTGGCCGCTCGTCAAGATCTGCCTGATCCTCAACTATCTGGGGCAGGGGGCGTGGCTGCTCAGCAGTCGGGGCGACGCGGCGCTTGCATCGCTTGAGAGCCTGAACCCGTTCTTTTTGATGCTGCCCGGCGCGCTGCGTCCGGTGGCGGTCATTTTGAGCGCACTCGCGGCGGTGATCGCCTCGCAGGCGCTCATCACAGGCTCCTATACGCTGGTATCGGAGGCCATCCGCCTCGACCTGATGCCGCACCTGAAGGTGCAGTATCCCGCCGAGACCAAGGGTCAAATCTACATCGACACGGTCAACAAGATCCTCTGGGTGGGCTGCACGTTCATCGTGCTGCTGTTCCGCTCGAGCGCGCGCATGGAGTCGGCCTATGGCCTTGCCATCACGGTGACGATGCTGATGACAACGCTGCTTCTGTTCGTGTATCTTTCCCGTGTGCGAGGGAAGAAAGCGCTCGCGTGGGGCGTGCTCATTGTCTTCGGCGCGATCGAGACGGTGTTTTTCCTCTCGAGCCTGTCGAAATTTGCGCACGGCGGCTATGTGGCGGTCATTATGGCGCTGCTGCTTTTGTCGATTATGATCATCTGGCACCGCGGCACACAACTCGAGCAGAAATACAGCGTGCGCCTCAAGCTTGGTGACTATACGGAGAATCTTGCCGCGCTGCGCGGCGACAGTGCATTGCCGGAGCTGACGCAGAACCTTGTCTACATCGGCAGCAGCGACGATATGGAGACGATCGATCGCAACACACTCTACTCCATCCTCGATAAGGACCCCAAGCGCGCCCGCGCCTACTGGTTTTTGAGTGTGCATGTGCTCGACGAGCCAAACGCGATGAACTATCAGGTCGAGACGTTTGGCACGGACTATATTTTCCGCGTAAAGCTCAACCTCGGCTTCAAGAACGACCAGCGCGTGAACATCTACCTGCGCCAGATCGTGCGCGACCTGCTCGAGAGCGGGGAGCTGCCACCGCAGGAGAGAAAGTATTCGATCTACGGCCCCTCGCAGGTGGGCAGCTTCAAGTTTCTGATGCTGCACCGCGCGGTGCCGCTGATGTCGGAGCTGAGCCGCACGGACGAGATCATCCTGAACTGCAAGTACGCCGTCCGCCGCGCGGCGGGCTCGGTCATCCAGTGGTACGGACTGGACACCTCGTCGGTCATTGTGGAGCAGGCGCCGCTGGTCATCCCCAGCGCGCACGAAAACGAAAAGCGCATCCAGCGGGCGAAATGAATCAAAAAGGAGAGATGCCGCGGCATCTCTCCTTTTTTACAGCAGCATCAGGATAACGCCGTACACGACGCTTGCGAGCGTGCCGAACACGATGACCGGCCCCGCGACGACGAACATCTTTGACGCCATGCCGGTGATGAAGCCCTCTGCTTGTGTCAAGATAGACATACAATTTTTCTCGAAATTTTTTCAGCTGCCTCCAAAGTGGGGGCGCTTATTGTTTTAGCTTGCCGTTACAAATGCAAACCCGCTCGAAGTACGCATATCTATCTCAATCTCTCCTGAAGGGTACACACGAACCCGCTCTACAAAATTTCTATTTATTTCCGGATCATAATCTTTAAGCAGAATGATCTGATCTGCTGATCTTTTTCCCGCCGCAAGATTACCTCGAGACTCATAGTGCTCTACCAGAAGCCGCTTGATCTCTTCAGCTCTACTTGAGAGTCTTGCCAGCTTCTCTGAATCTGTCTTCTGGATATCAGTAAATTTCTCTCTGCTTATGCGACCCGCTCGGTATTGCTCATATAGTTCAGCCTTTCTACTTTGGAGCCGTCTTGTCATATTGGTGTTAGCATCAAGCTCCGTTTGAATACTTGAAACGTTTCGTTTGACCTACTATTCAATTAAACCGACAAATTCATGAACTAGGTCATCTCTTCAACAAACAGTTCAGGATGGTTGATAATGTCACCGTGGCCGAAGTCTGAGAAACAGCGCACCGTCAGCTTTGGATAAACCTTCCGCAGTTTCTGGATGGCTTTCTTCATATGGGCCTCTTTTTCTCCGTACCAGAATGCAACTTTCGCATCAAGCTGTACAGGGAAGTCGGTACGATAGAGATAAAGCCCCGCCTCCCATGTAGCTCGGACGGACTCCAAACTAATGTGATCTAGGATACGGCTGAGCATGGTCTGCATTCCCTGCTCAGTTTGTCCCATGAAACGCAGAGCCCACGCTGGCACGGTTTATTATATCGTATTGCAAATCGGTCTGTAAAGGCGGGATCTATCATTCAAGAATAGCTCAAGACATTTCCACATGACGGCCTTTTCTCTTGCCATTTACTGTAGGTGCGACTACAATGATGATACTAAACTCAGGAAATTTACTACCAGATATAAAACTAGGAGACCGACCTATGAACACCGCTAATCTCAATACGCTCATCCAGCGCTACGAGGATAACTTTGAGTGGATCAACAATGCGGAACATGACGAGATTTTCAAGTGGCGTGCTGTCCGCTGTTTTCAGGATGTCTGGTTCAGCGAAGAAGTCGAGGATATGACCTTTGCCGAGAAATTCAAAGCCGCCACAAAAGAGTGCTCTGTGCTGCTCGATAATGGGCAGGTATCCCCCACAAACGGGATCGTGAAGATGGCTGAGCAAGAGCCTGATGAGGTAGAGCGTCTTTTTGTCGAAGTTCTCTTCGCCGATGACCAAGGCGATCTTCAGTTGCGGCAAGACCATGTTGAGGAGTTTCTAGATGGGATTGAGGCAGTCCGTGAACGCACATTCCCGAGTTACTGGAAGTACGGGCAGGACCGTCATTGTGCCTTCACTTATTTGGCACTCTATGCCCCGGAAGAGAACTATATTTACAAATACAGTGAAGCCGAGGAGTTTGCAAAACATATCGAGTACGGAATTGATATTGGCTCAGGGCAAACCTTTAAGCTAAGCGCTTATTATGGAATGTGCGATCTGGTTGTTGACGCTTTTCGAACACGCCCGGCACTCCTTGAGAAGCATTGGGCTATCTGTGGTGATGAATGTTATCATGATGATAGTCTGCACCTTCTCGCTTTCGATGTTATCTACTGTTCTCGTGCCTATAATTTCTACCAGGGTATCTATTATATCCCCAAGTCGGAAAGCACCTCTGCCTATAACAAAGAGCAACTCCGCATGAAGGAAGAGGCGAAAGTGCAGGAAAGAATTGATAGTCTTGAGACGCAGATTCAAGCAAAAGATATTGAATTGGATAAGTTCCGGTCAATCTCCTTACTGAATGTGCGGGTAACACATAAGCAGTATGGGACTGGCATTGTCATCGCCCAGAAGGAAAACACCATTAAAGTTCGCTTCCCGGAGGGCTTGGAGAAGTCATTCATCATTCACACCAAGTTCCCCGCGCGCCCCACATTTGAAGATGACGAACAGGTCGTAGAGGCCTTTACTGAGTATGACCGGCTCACAAGGGAAATCCGGTGGTTGAAAAAGCTACTTGAAATAGAAAAGGCAAAGGTACAAACTACCATATTATAAGCCTATATCAATTAAAAAAGAGGTGAGAGCATGAGCGTAACTGTATCCGACCTGCTGAAACTTCCATCCCTGCGGCAGGCAAAAGTAGTAGGTGGAACAGGGGGACTGCAAAAAGTCGTTTCGTCGATCTCTGTGCTGGAGTCTACAGATCCCACCGTCCTTGTCAACGAAGTGTTTCCGCATAACAAATACTCCGGCAGTGAGATCGTTATCACCGGCTTCCTCAACTGTGTGAATAACATTGACCTGCAGTGTTCCAACCTCCTGAAGTTGATCGACGGCGGCGAAGTCGGTCTCGTGCTATACTATGTAGGCGTGTATCTCCCACGCGTGGATCAGCGGCTCATCGACATTGCCGACACGCATGACTTCGTGCTCATCTGTATGCCGGAGGGGCAGCGGCATCTGCGCTACAGCGACCTCATCACCGACGTGACGGAGTGCATCTACCGTGATCGCTCATCAGCCGGTTCGCTCGTGTCGGACATTCTTGCGCGCATCTCGTCCGCGCCGCATCACCAGCAGTCGGTCGGCACAGCGCTGCAAATGCTCTGCACGGAGCTCGGCTGCTCGGCGGTGCTGAGTACCCATGAAGGAAACATCCTGAATCTCGCGACCTGGCCCAGCGGTATGGAGGATACGGTCCGGGAGGGGATAGAACGCTGCCTGCCGCTTTTGACGGAGCAGATCTGCGTACCCTGCCCCTTTCTTGCGGATGCGGAAATGTCCTGCGTTTCTATCCGCTCAGACCTGGCCCAGCCGCTCCATCTGGCGCTGATCAAGGTCGGCGCTCCGCTGGGGGCTTCGTTGGTGGAGCAGGCGGCAGACATCGTGAGAATCTGTATCAATATCTGGGGAAAGCAGCATGGCGCTGTGGCGATCCATGAATTGCTGCGGGCAATTCTGCAGGACGAGCCGCTGAAGATGCGCCGTCTGGCGGAGATCTTTCATGTAGACGTTGCCTCACTTCACGAGCTGTGGATGCTGTGCGGTGCGGATGCCGGGGAAGTGGAGGAGCGGATGGAGCAGGATCTGGCCCTGGCCAGACAGTGTGCGGATACCGTTGTGGGCGCGATCTATGAGGGACAGCCGGTCATGTGCCTGAGCACACCGCATTCTTTGAGGGAAACCGAGAGCGCAATACGGGAGATCCTGTCGTGTGCGTTGAAGACCAGCCCGGATGCTGTTGTGGTGCGATGCAGCGGATTGTCCAATACGACAAGCTGCCGGAGAGCATATTTGTTAACACTTGACAATTTGGAGGATGCCAAGCGTATTTTCCCGCATAAAAGGATGTTCCTGCAAGGGGAACTGGAGCTGGCGGCTTCCTGCCGCAAACGCATTGACGAGGGAGAGACCGCTGCTGTGCGGCGCACCCTGCCGCTGGCGGCTTTACAGGCCGACCGGGAATATCATGATCTCCTTGATACGGCTTGTGTTTACCTTTTGGACTGCGACAGCAGCGTTACCCGAACTGCGGAGATGCTGTTTCTTCATAAGAATACTATCAAGTACCGGCTGCAAAGAATTGCGGATCTGCTTGGCTATCGTCTGGGAAAAATGCCGGAGACCATCGAGCTCTACCGCAGCGCCGCGGTTTACCGGCTCCTTCATGAGGTTCGTTGATAGTTACAATAAGGAATGCTTCGCTGTTTGTCCCTTGGGACAAACAGCGAAGCATTTTTTCTGCCTATCCGACAGTATGCTTCACCGCTTCGAAGTGCTATACTTGCCCCATTCTTTGGTTCGGACTCAGAATATACCCAAGAGAAAGAGGTGTTTTCCCATGCGTGAAAACAACAGCGGCTTTAAAATTGATGAATCGCAGCGCCAGAGCTGGCTGTCCATCGCGGCAGTCTGGGCGGGCGGCATGATCTGTGTTCCCTGCCTGATGATCGGCGGCGTGCTGGCCGGAGGCGGACTGAGCCTTGGCCAGATCGTCCTGTCCATTCTGATCGGCTACGGCCTGATCTGCGTCTACATGATCTGCATCGGCATGCAGGCATGCGATACCGGGCTGCCGGTGTCCGTGATGGCCTCCGGGGCGCTGGGCGAAAAGGGCGCACGCTATATTATCAGCGCGCTTCTTGCGATCGCCTGCGTTGGCTGGTTCGGTATCCAGTCTGCCACCTGCGGCAGCGCCTTTGCCAGCATGGTAGCCAATATGCTGGGAACGGAGGCGTCTCCGATTTTTATCTCTATCAGCTCTATCGTCTGGGGCGTTATCATGCTGCTGACGGCCTGCGTCGGCTTCAAGGGCCTCAAGTGGCTCAACTACATCGCCGTGCCGCTTCTGGTCATCGTCTGCCTGTACGGTCTCATTGCCGGTATCGTCACAAATGACGGCGGCAGCGCCATCACAAACTATGCGCCCGAGAACTCCTCCGGTATGGTGTTTGGCATCTCGATGGTGGTTGCCTCCTTCGCCCTGGGCGGCGTGATCTCCGCCGACTACTGCCGCTTTGCCAAGAGCCGCAGCGATGTGGTGAAGTCCTCCGTTGTGGGCGTTATTCCCGCGGGCCTTTTCATGCTGCTGACCGGCGCACTCATGAGCATCGTCACAGGCCAGTATGACATCTCCGCCATCCTTGCGTCTTTGGGCGTGCCGTTTGTCGGCCTTGTGGCACTGGTGCTGGCAACCTGGACCACCAACGTTACCAACGCCTATTCTGGCGGCCTGGCTCTCAGCAATCTTCTTGGCTTTGACGAGAGCAAGTTCAAGGTCACCACCGGTGTGGCCGGCGCCATCGGCACGCTGCTGGCAGCCTTCGGCCTGCTGAATGCTTTTCAGAGTTTCCTGTCCCTCATGTCTGCGCTGATCCCGCCGCTGGCCGGCGTGCTGATCGCCTCCTACTGGATCGTGGGCAAGGGCAAGCGGGAGAATTTCTCCCCCCGCCCCGGTTTTTCCGCCGTCGGCGTCATCTCTTTTGCTATTGGCGCCGTCTTTGCCTGCATCACCGGCGGTACCTTCGCCAGCTTCCCTGGTCTTGTCGAGGCTCTGCCGTTTTTGAACTGGCCGTTCTTTGTGGGCCCGGTCAACGGTATTGTGGTTTCTCTGGTCCTCTATGTGGGCCTCGCGAAGCTGATGTCCGCAAAGCGGATGCCCGCAAAGCAGGCTGCGTAATATCTGCCGCAGGAGGAGCGGGTATCTGCCCGCTTCTCCTGCATACTGCAATTATAACGAAAGAAGGAAAAGGTCATGCGAAAAATCGGAATCCCTGAGATCGAAGATATTGCCACCGGCGCGGCGCTGCTGGGCGCGGGCGGCGGCGGTGATCCCTATGTAGGCAAGCTGGTGGCCATCGGCGCCGTGCAGGAGTGCGGCCCCGTCACGCTGCTGGACCCGGAGGAGGTGCCGGATGACGCCCTTGTTGTCCCCATTGCCATGATGGGCGCGCCGACGGTTCTGGCAGAGAAAGGCATCGGCGGCAACGAATACAAAAAGCTCTTTGATATGGTTTCCAAGTTCTTCGGCAGGGAGATCTACGCCTTTATGCCCATCGAGGCAGGCGGCGTCAACTCCATGCTGCCGATCGCCGCGGCGGCCCGCCTGAATATGCCGATGGTGGATGTGGACGGCATGGGCCGTGCCTTCCCTGAATTGCAGATGGTGACCTTTACCATCGGCGGTATCAAGGCAACGCCGATGGCGCTGGTGGACGAGAAGGGCAACAGCTGCATCTTTGAGACCATCACCAACAAATGGACGGAGGAGTTGGCCCGGTCGGTCACCATGAGCTGCGGCGCTTCCGTCTCCGTGTCTCTTTATCCCATGAGCGGCAAACAGATGAAGGAATTTGGCGTCCACGGCATCGTCACCCGCAGCCAGCAGCTGGGCAAGGCCATCCGCACTGTCAAGGACTGCGGTGACCAGACGCCGGAGGAGCATTTCCTTGAAATGTCCGAGGGCTTCAAGCTCTTTAAGGGCAAGATCGCGGATGTGCTGCGGGAGACCCGGGCCGGCTTCAACTTCGGCAAGGTCGTGCTGGAGGGCATCGGTGAGTACAAGGGCCATACCGCCTATGTGGAGTTCCAGAATGAGAACCTGACCGCCACGGTGGACGGCAAGATCCTGGCTACCACCCCCGACCTCATTTCTCTGGTGGATACGGAGACCTATATCCCCGTTACCACAGACGGCCTCAAGTACGGCAAACGTGTCATGGTGGTCGGTCTCAAATGCTTCCGCCTGTGGCGGACGGAAAAGGGCATTGAGCTGGTAGGCCCCCGCTATTTCGGCGTGGACACGGATTACATTCCTCTGGAAGAGCGCTGCAAGGGAGGTAACTGATCATGTATAAACTCGGAATTGATGTGGGCGGCACTAATACGGATGCCGTCCTGGTGGACGAGAACCGCGCGGTGGTGGCGGACATCAAGTATCCCACCTCTGCGGATATTTACGACGGTATTCTGGGCGCTATGCGCACGGTGTTGGAGGTCTCCGGTGTGGATCCCGCGCAGATCCATCAGGCAATGCTGGGTACGACCCAGTGCACCAACGCCATTGTGGAGCGCAAGAATCTGGCCCCCATCGGCATCCTGCGCATCGGCGCGCCTGCCACCACCGGCATCCGTCCCATGGTGGACTGGTCGGAGGATATTCAGAAGGTGGCCGTGGGCAGCACCATCATCGGAGGCGGCTTTGAATATGACGGCAGGGAACTGGCCCCGCTGGATACCGCTGCCGCCAAGTCGTTCTTTGAGGAGATGAAGGCAAAGGGCGTGAAGTCCATTGCCATTTCTAGTGTGTTCTCCACCGTCCGCAATGACCATGAGGTGGAGGCGGCCAAGCTCTGCCGGGAGATCATGGGCGAGGACGTCCATATTTCCATCTCCAGCGAGATCGGCTCTATGGGCCTGATCGAGCGGGAAAACGCCACGATCCTGAACGCCGCGCTGTGGCAGGTAGCCGAGCGCTTTACCGAGGGCTTTGCCAAGAGCCTGCGGGACGAGGGCATTGTCAATGCGGATGTATATCTCAGCCAGAATGACGGCACCCTCATGACCATGGAACACGCCCGCCGCTATCCCATTCTCACTGTGGCCTGCGGCCCCACGAACTCCATCCGCGGCGCCAGCTACCTCTCCTCCCTCAAGGACGCCATCGTGGTGGACGTGGGCGGTACGACTACCGACCTCGGCGTGATCCAGAACGGCTTCCCCCGGGAGTCCAGCGTGGCCGTCACCATTGGCGGCGTGCGCACCAACTTCCGGATGCCGGACGTTATCTCTATCGGTCTGGGCGGCGGCTCCATCGTGCGGGTTAAGCCAGACGGCAGCGTGACCGTCGGCCCCGACAGCGTGGGCTATGAGATCACGAAGAAAGCGCTTGTATTCGGCGGCGATGTGATGACCGCCACCGATATCGCCGTGCGCCTCGGCATGGTGGAGCTGGGTGACAAGTCCAAGGCCGCATCCATCCCGCAGGAGGTGGCGGACAAGGCCATGGCCGCGATCCGCGCGCTGGTGGAAGACAGTGTGGACGCCATGAAGGTCTCCAACGCGGACGTAGATCTGATCCTCGTGGGCGGCGGTTCCATCATCCTGCCGGAGAAGATCAATGGCGCGGCATCCGTCCTGAAGCCGGAGCATTTCGGCTGCGCCAACGCCATCGGCTCCGCTATCTCCAAGGTCAGCGGCACCTATGAAAAGCTGATGAACTACGACGAGCTGCCCCGTGAGCAGTCGCTGGAAAAGGCCAAGAACGAAGCCATTGAGCTTGCGGTCGAGGCCGGCGCCGTGCGTGAGACTGTGGAGATCATCGAAATGGAGGATGTACCTCTGGCTTACTATCCCGGCAACACCAACCGGGTGAAGATCAAGGCCGCCGGTGATCTGAACTGACAACATGGTATAATCACATCTAACTAAAACAAGAGGGATACCCTTTGTGGGTATCCCTCTTGTCATTTGCGGTCGCATTAGAGTCAGGACATTCTTTTGTAGTCATTCGCGAAATCAGATAATATCTGATCGGTATCTGCTATCATTTGTTCCTGAGCGAGTGTCAGTAGGGCTGTGTGGTCATTTGCCACTCTTTCATCCATAACCGCATCCAAACAGGCTTGCAAGGCAATAGGTCAATCCTGGTTGTGTCAAGATAGACATACAGTTTTTTCGGAATTTTTTCAGCTGCCTCCAAAGTGGGGGCCGCTTATTGTTTTAGCTTGCCGTTACAAATGCAAACCCGCTCGAAGTACGCATATCTATCTCAATCTCTCCTGAAGGGTACACACGAACCCGCTCTACAAAATTTCTATTTATTTCCGGATCATAATCTTTAAGCAGAATGATCTGATCTGCTGATCTTTTTCCCGCCGCAAGATTACCTCGAGACTCATAGTGCTCTACCAGAAGCCGCTTGATCTCTTCAGCTCTACTTGAGAGTCTTGCCAGCTTCTCTGAATCTGTCTTCTGGATATCAGTAAATTTCTCTCTGCTTATGCGACCCGCTCGGTATTGCTCATATAGTTCAGCCTTTCTACTTTGGAGCCGTCTTGTCATATTGGTGTTAGCATCAAGCTCCGTTTGAATACTTGAAAGCTTTTTGTCAATGCATGCCTGCATCAAACAATGCTGCTCAAGGAAGATCCTACTTTGTTCCCGCAGCATCTGAAGAACAGCTTGCTCAATTTGGGCCTGATTGACAAAGAGACCTGCACACTCAGCACCCTTAATACTGTCATTTTTCGGGCAAACAAGGTGTGGTTCCTTTGCTGGATTCTTTCGAAGTTTCCTCCCGCAGCAGCCACAAACAAACAGATTGTTGGCTCGGTTTCCGGCAGTATTCTTGTTAACATTCCGAATACGCCCTTGGAGCGCATTCTGTGCCGCTCGGAACAACTCCTCCGAAATGATTGCTTCATGTGTACCTGGCACTATGATCCATTGATCTCGGGGCAACGACCGCATCTTAGGCTTTCCTACTTCTTCTGTCTCTCGAATATTGGTAATCATCTTACCGGTATAGCGTTCATCAGTCAAAATCTTTCGAACAGCCCCCTTGAGCCAGATTCCAGTCTCTTCCTTGACCACCCCATTATAAAACCCGCCATTTCGCCGTTTATGCTCTAACGGGGATGGAATGCCCATATCATTCAGCATTTGAGCGACCTCGCTCGTGGTCATTCCTGAAACGCAGGACTCGAAAATCATGACAATGATGTCACGAACCTGCTCATCTACGATCAATCTCTTTTTGTTATGAGGATGGACTTGGTAGCCATAGAAGCCGCTTCCTCCCCAGTATTCACCACGCAGATTTCGGGTACGATAAGCTGAGCGCACCTTGGTTGATAGATCTCGGCTATACATATTATTGATGAGATTGCGGAGGGCTAACTCAAGTCCGCCCGTGACACCTAAGTAGTCATCACTATCAAAGGCATCATTGATAGATATAAAGCGGACCCCATAAAGAGGCAGGATCAGTTCGAGGTAGTTTCCCATCTCAAGGAAGTTTCTTCCGAAACGAGATAGGTCCTTCACCATAATGCAATGAATTTCCTGATTGCGAGCCATCTCAATTAGCTCATCGAACTTCGGCCTGTCAAAATGTGTTCCCGTGACACCGTCGTCGCAGAACACGATCACTTTATAACCATGGAGCGATTCATGTGTATCATAGTAATCCTGGAGTAACCGCCTTTGGTTGAAAACACTGCTACTCTCATTCTTCAATGCATTTGTTTTGAGATCTCGGTCTTCACTCGACAAACGAATATAAAACGCCAGCACCTTATCCAGCATATCTCTCCGCCTCCTTCCCTCGGGTCGCAGCGACATAGAGGACCTGTTCAATCTCATCACGATGGCGGAATGCCACTTCAACATGGCCATCGTTAAACAAGGTAAGCGTCTCAATGAAGGCTGCTGCCATTTCAGCGTCAAGGGACTCCTGATCCTTATACTTTTCAATCAACAGTGCCCACTGCATTTTGCTGCCAAATCCCGCTGAGTACTTTTCCTTTTCCTTCTCCAATTCAGCAATAAAGATCCTCAAATCATCCGCCCTCCTAGAGTAGTCCTCGCTCAGATCTGTGTAATCTTGATGGCTCAGAAGCCCATCTGCAAAATCGCCATACAGGGCTGCCTTCAGCTGATTGAACTTTTCAATTTTTCTCTTTGCATCATCAATCTGGGTTTCATATATCTGATAGCGGGTCTGCGAAGAAGGCGTAGCATTCAAGTTGGCAATCAGTCTCTGGGCATCGGAGAATGCTCTTATCTGAGTTTGGATAAGCCGCAGGGCAAGGGACTCTACATCCTCCTGTTTGACCGCTTTCTTGGGACAAATGGTGGCATTGTAATTCTCGTGGAGAGTGCAATAATAGTAATAACCGCGATTAGATTTACTGCGCAAGTACATACTGCGTCCACATTCTCCGCAACGAAGAATTCCTTTGAACATACTTCTTCGTTTACTCTTGGAATCGTAGATAGTCGCAAGGCCCTGTTCACTTTGCCTAGCCGAGAGGATGCCCTGAACCTTATCAAAAAGCTCTTTGGAAACAATGGGTTCATGCATACCTTTATTGATAATCCATTCCTCTTCGGGCGTTTTAACTGTGGTCTTTGTCCCCCGCTCGCACAGCTGGCTTCTGTACTTTCCGGACACAATCCAACCAAGATAGACCGGATCGACAAGAATTTTCTTAATCGTTTGCAGATACCAGATGGCATTTTTGAACTTCTCTGTCTTCCGCAAACCAATATCGTACAGATAGCGTCCGGGACTGGGCACCCCTTGCTCATTCAGAGTTTTCGCTATGAAGTGGAGAGTATGATTCTCTGCCACCATACGGAAAATGGCAAGAACGATTGGTCCCGTTTGCGGATCAGGAAATAGGTGGTACTTGTCATCCGGATCTAACATATATCCATATGGCGGAGTGCCAGTGGTCCACTTACCAGCAAGCTGCTGCGTCCGTTTCACCGCCCGAATCTTCTTGGAAATGTCTCTCGCATATGCCTCGTTTGCAAAATTTTTCAGTTGGATTGAAATGTCGGCATCATCCCGCAATGAGTCAAAGCGATCGGTAACGGAGATAAAGCGCACACCCATTCTCGGAAAGATCTGCTCAATATATTCACCGCTCTCAATCATATTTCGCCCCAGACGAGACAAGTCTTTGACAATCACACAGGTCACCTTGCCAGCTCGGATGTCATTCATCATTCGAGCGAATTCCGGGCGCACAAAGCTAACTCCCGAGATATCGTCATCACAATAGAGGTCAAAGACAACTAAATCCTGATGCTGGGAAACAAAGTCCTTCAGCAACGCAATCTGATTACCTATGGTGTCTGCTTCTCGCTTTTGTTCGTTCTCAACCGAGATTCTGGCATAGAGCGCTACCTTGTACTGGACAGGTCCTACTACAACTGCGGGTGTGGCTTGGACATTTTTTCTGCTCTTTCTTGCCATGCTTACATCGCCTCCTCTAGTATTCCACGCTCGGCATATTCCTGCAGGCTGCTCACCAAACGGGCATAGTCCTCGGAATGCTCAAAGATGATTTCCAACTTTTCGTCTTTGTGAATAACAACTTTTTCAATGCACTCCAGAACAACTGCCCGCGTGAGTGATTTCAATCCTCGATGTTCGGTAAATGTCTTCATCCAGTTGTTCGGGGACTGTTCGCCCGAGAGATAGATACTGAGTTCTCGGTCGATCTGCTCCTGAGCAATCAGCGCATCGGCAATTCTTGCATCATACTGACCTCTGATGTCACAGAAGTCAGTCTTCGAAATGAGTCCTTCTTTCATATCTTCATAGAGAGATGCCTTCAGATCGCGATAACGAGCGATTTCTGCCGCAAGTTTTTCCCTGCGCTGCTCACACTTGGCAACATTGATTTTCTGATATGGCACCTGCTGAATTTCAGATAGACACCGGTCGAGCTCAACCACCGCGCTGATATGCTCTTGCAATAGCTGAAGGACAGCTGCCTCAACCTGTGCCTCTGGTACCTGCTTGAGCTCACAGCGATCCTCTTTCGTGCGCACGCTGCAGCGGAAATAGCTGTATAACTTATATCCGTTGTTAATTGTGCTTCGAGTAACTGCGTTCCCGCATTCTCCGCATTCCAACAAGCCGGATAGCGGATAAACTGTCGTTGCTCGTGGTGCTGCTCGCGTATCTATCAGAAGAGCTTTTTGAGCAAGATAGAATGTCCTCTTCGTGACAACAGGCTCATGGGCGTCGTGGATCACAACCCACTCGTTTTCTTCTGTTGGTATTGATTTCTTGATTTTATAGTTTGGTCTACGGCGAAAGCCTTGGCGGAGGGTTCCAATATAGATCGGGTTGGTGAGTATCCGGGCAACTGCCTGCGCTGTCCATTCGCACCGTTCCTTCATTTTGAAGCCGGAGAATAACGGCTCTCCCTTGTGGCGCTTATACTCCAGCGGCGCAAGAATTCCGCTCTCTGCAAGCCGAATTGCTATGCCATTGTTCGTCATGCCTTGAATTTTCCAGTTGAAAATATCCTGGACAACTGTGGCAGCATAGGGATCGGGCTCAATTCGATTGTGGTTTCCCTCGCACTTCTGGTACCCATACGGTGCAAACGGACAAATAAAGTCACCATGTTTCCGCTTCACCTGCAGCTGGCTTCTGACCTTCACTGAGATGTCACGGCTGTAGTTGTCATTCATCAAGTTCTTGAGCGTGATGCTAAACTCGCTACTCTCGTCACGGGTAATCGTGTCGATGTTGTCATTGATAGCGATTAAGCGCACCCCTAAAACAGGAAATAGACGGTGGATATACTTTCCGGAATTGATATACTCTCTTCCGAAACGGGACAGGTCTTTTACGACCACGCAATTGATCCGTCCAGCCTTAATATCGTTCAGCATGCGCTGAAAGGCTGGACGGTCAAAATTCGTCCCTGTATATCCATCGTCTATACGAATGGAGACAATATTAAATTCAGGCTTATCCTTCAGAAAGTCCAGGATAAGCTGCTTCTGGTTGGTAATGCTGTTGCTCTCACGGCCAGATTGCGCCGCAACGATGTCTTCCTTGGAAAGACGCACATAGATGGCGGTATTAAACACAGCCATCTCATTCGCATTATTCTGCATAATCTCACTCCTTTGGCGTGGTCTGTCTGCCTAAGGAGTGAGTATGCTTGATTTAGTCCGAGGCTATTTTACCACATCTATGGCCCTTTATCCAGATGAAAAACGGACTTGGCAAGAATTACATCATATTCTGCTGCTGCAGCAGATGCTTGAACACTTCCTCAAAGGATGGCCCGTCCTCTTTGTATTTCACCTTGACAGCAAAGTTGCCCACTCGGACACAGTATGGATTCTTCACTTGCTTCAGATAACTGAGCACTCTTTCACGCACAGGCAAGGATTCATCAATGTGAACGGTGCTCAAGTCTACAAGCTGAGACTTGTCTACTGTCCGAATATCAACCGCCTTCATCGCTTCCCACTGCTCGGGTGTGATATCTCTTGGATCATCAGGGATTTCAGATGCGATATATGGCACTGTACCAGAAGTAATCTTAGGTTCTTCCATAATACCGATAGCACCTCCTTGGGATATTATCCCTAGTATTATTTGGATTATTCCGGCAGTTCACTCCTCATAATGAATGTAGAAATGAGGGTGTGTTTGACCACCCCCCTCTACTAAAAATTCGTGATCTGCCCAAAAATCATTCCGGTCTCTCTACGCTGAAAAGAGGGATAATATCATAATTCCCATCTTCTGCAGTTTCGAGCCCCAGCTCTTCCAATACCTGTCTTTGAATGTCAGGCTTCAAGTCATCAATATAGATCTCAACGCTCATTTGTCTTCCTCCTGATAAGACTTTTTCAAATCAATCCACTTGCAGTCCGGATAGTTCCCTCGCTTACAGCCAAGGCAGTTGGTCGTAAGGCACTCCTCGAGCCAACATGTGTAGCAGGTATCCATCCCAATATAGTCGCTTGAGGCATACCAAAAACCTGCAGGGTGGCGCTTAACAAGCCAACCGCCACAGACATTACAGTTTTTTTCTTCCCAAACGACCTTTGCAGATTTATCCCACTCAATCTCCTGGCCGCACATAGGGCAGAAGTTCCATCTCGGATGGTCATCATCGCCATCAAACAGAGCCTTCTCACAGTTCGAGCAGGTATAGACTGACTTGATGTTCGGTCGCTCTTAGTTTTCAATAGGAACCATATAGATTCTCCTCATACGCAGAGGGCTGCAGCTAAAATGCTGCAGCCCAAGTCATAATCATTTGTTCCGGAAAAGGTGCTTATAGAGATCATCTACGCCTTTCCGCTTTTGTGTCCAGGTAATCGGTGCCATTTCAAAACCAGCGGCCGCACCCATCTCAATATAACGATCACGCGCTTTCCGAACTTCCTCTTTGACCTGATAATCCGAATCGACCATGACGTTGATTCTCTTCACGCCAATGGAGTCTAGTTCTTCAAGGGCTCGTTCGTACTGAGAATAGCTCGGTATGCCTGTAAGGCCCACGAAACCACACTCATAAGGTGAACCCTGCGCAAAGCTGTAGGCAAGGTCGGACTTCATAACTCCCTCCGTAAGGCAAACCACTTCATCGCCTTCATGAACGCCGACATAATGCGGGCAGCACTTCGACTGTGTTCCGTAGTACTGGTCAACACTCGTTAGGTTATAGAATTTCTGGTTGTAGACCTTATCAAGCCGAACCTGAATGGCTTCAATTTGGCCGAGCAGGTTTCGGTCGGGTAGCATGATTCCCGAACCTCGGATATCCAACACCCATTGGCCAGAGTCCTTCTGGCAATAAAATCCGGGAACCCCATCAAGAATGCAGCCACGCTCCAACAGCTCTGTAACAATCCGTTTCAAACGTGTTGTGGGCGTCGTTCGATAGCATAGCCGCTCCATCTCCTCTGATTTTAGCCCGCGCTCTTTCAAAGCGGATTGATGTGTTGGGCATAGAGTCAATAATGAGAGAAGGTTGGAATACGTATTATCCCGTACCTCAGCCGAGGCAATAGGAAGTTCTACCGTTTCTATGGAGCGAGGCTTCCGCTTGCATTTGCGCACTGGTTCACCTCCATCTGGCCCGAATATTTTGCAGAGTTCTTCGTAAGCCGTATGGAGATTGACATCACAGTACTCCGCATAAAGATGGAGGATGCCCCCACCTTTACCACAGCGGTTACACCGAAACACATTATCGCGGATCTTGACATTCATATGAGCTTTCCGATCTGCACAGAATGGACACCTGCAATGCAGTTGAGTCCCGGTATCTCGTATGACTTCGATACCAAGAAGTTCAACCACTTGCTCAATATCACATGGCAGATCAGGTATTCTGCCCATCTGAACCACCTCCCTTAGCTAGGGGAAGAATCAGCTGGCCATCTGGCCTACCGTTTCCAGTAGCTTTGTAGCCCCTGCTTTTAGTGCGAGATTATGGCCGGAATAGTTCTTCACATACCACGCGAGGTCGCCCGGACTCTTCATAGCGATTTCACCGAGAGACCATCCACTAAAACGGCCAAAATCAACCTTAACGGCTTTGGCCTGTTCAATGGTCATGACACGCAAGTACTCATCCAGCGTTTTTGGGGGCTCCGGAGCAGAAGCGTGAGACTGCTGCACAGGAGGCTGAACCTGCTGCTGAGTAGGCTGGGTAGATTTAGGCGCTGTCGCCGTCTGAGAGAAGACTGGAGGATCCGTTGTCGGTTGAGCGGTAAAACTCGCCACGACACTACCAGGGTGTCCTGCATCTTCATCAGGAGGCATCTTGATTGGGGCATCCGCGATGATACTGGCCAAAGTCTCACCATTCATACAGAACTGCGTACCATAACCTGCATCAGCCAACGCACGGCCCTTTGCGACTGTTTCGGCGATCTCCAAGAAGCGATCGCCAAAGCGGTCTTCCGTTGAGAAACGCTGAGAATACGCCTTCCCAATGAACTGGTCAGCTGGGTCAGCCTTATCGGCATAGATCCTGCAGCATACGATTGCATTCTTCTCATCAACTCGGATAAGCTCCGGGTCGATCTTTCCATTCGGATGGTGCAGGCGGAACCAAAGAAGGCGATATTTGACATCAAGGTAGAGATCGTTTTCGCCTTCCTCACCCACGGTAGTACGCACGAAATCAGCGGGGTTAAAACCATCGACAGCGTTGATGGCAGGGATCACATTAGAGTTCGATTCACTCATGGTAATTGTCCTTTCACAATAAATGTAGAAACGAGGCAGCTTTTGACCACCCCGTTTCCCAAATAATCACGCTACTCGCCGACTCAGCTCGCGGTTATAATAAGCCACGATTCGATCCGCGAGTACCGTATTCCTTTGACCCACATCACATTTATGGATCGCAACAAAGACTGCCTGCTTTTGCCCAATCAGGATGACCTTCGCCTTGGCTCTGGTCACAGCAGTATAGAGCAAATTCCGCCGCAGCATGATATAGTGCTCTTTCAAAAGAGGAACAATGATGACAGGATACTCCTGTCCTTGGCTCTTATGAATGGTCGTACAGTAGGAGAACTCCAAATCCTCCAGCATTTCCTGCGTGTACTGTAGTGTCCTTCCATCCAAAAGCCTCACGCATGTGATCGTCTCATCATCCTCTTTCTTCATGTCGGTTATGACGCCGACATCGCCATTTGACACATTGATTCGATTTGCCGTCTGCATAATGCGGTCACCAACTCGAAATACTCGACTGCCACACTTAACCTCTTTCTTCAGGTTGTTTGGCGGGTTGACAAGGTCTCGAATGGTCTCATTCAACGCATTTGCCGCAACCGCACCTCGCTTACGGAGAGGTGAGAGAATCTGCACGTCCTCAATACCATGCAAAGAGACTTCCTGCAGATAGTTCTTGATGACCAACTGCGCAGCCTCTTCCGAGTTCTGAACTTCCAAAAACTGAAAGTCATCCCCGAACTGAAGATGTGTGTCGTTGTGGTTGATGGCATAGGCGTTTGTGATGATACGGCTATTAGATGCCTGGCGGAAAACAGTCTCTAAGACTGCCGTAGGAACCTTTTCACTTCGAATCATCTCTCGCAGCACATTACCCGCGCCAACAGATGGGAGCTGGTCAGCATCACCGACAATAATCAGCTGAGCGCCCGACTTGATACGATCAAGGAGGATATACGCAAGGCGCATGTCCACCATTGAAAACTCATCAACGACTACCAAGTCTGCTGATAGTAACTCTTTGGCGTTCAGCGGGCTGTCTTCATCTGTCACAAGGCCAAGCGCCGAGTGAAGTGTAGATGCGTGCATTCCCGTCTGTTCTGCCATGCGCCGACTGGCACGGCCAGTTGGTGCAGCCAGCAGGACTTCATTCGCAGGGAACGCAGCTTTATAGATATCCAGGATGAATCGTAGTGTTGTGGTCTTTCCGCTGCCGGGGCCTCCGGTCATGATGGAGATCGGATGCGAGAGGCACAGCTTCACAGCATTACGTTGCGAAGGAGCCAGTCTTTGATGCAAGGTCCTCTCCGCATTGTCGATTTTGCTGTCCAGATCGTCGATCTTTGTAAAGCCCTCTTGGAGTATCATGGACACAATGCGCTTAGCTGACTTAACTTCGCACATGCGCTCGTAACTCAGGTATACACGGCTTCCCTCAACATAGATACGGGATTCCACACGTTCATTTGAGATCGCTTGGCGGATTTCCTCTTCGGAAACCACTTCATCATCGCAGCCCATATTGAGAAGCTCATAGCACTGGCCAACCGTCTCATCAACGGATAGAAAAAGATGCCCAGATACGCGTGCCTCATCCAGCACATAGTTGATCGCACCGGAGTATCGCAAAGGGTGCTTTAAGCTAACTTTTGTTTTACGGGCAACGGAATCGACTGTCATGAAGCCAAAGCCTTTGATCTTACAGAGTTGGAATGGATTCGTCTTCACGATTCTCAGGCTGTTATCTCCGAACTCTTCTCGGATCATCGCAACCTTTTTCATCGAAACACCGAAAGGTGCCAAGTATATCATGAGATCACTCAAGGCTTTCGTTTCCCCGTAGGATTTGATGATAGCCTTGAGTTTTTTCTGGGCAATCCCCTTGACGCTAAGCAGCTTGTCCGGCTCTTTCTCCAAAACCTCCATCGTCTTATCGCCAAAGCGAGCGACAATGGCCTTTGCGGTCTCAGGGCCAATTCCTTTGATGATACCGCTGCTCAGGTAAGCAAGGATGCCGGCTTGATCTCTCGGCACGACTTCCTTACACATTGAAACCGACAGCTGTAAACCGTGTTTGGAATTCTCCCATGTGCCATCCAGTTCCACTTCCACGGCATCTGTAGCAATCAGATGATAGCCGATTGCCGTGAAATGGATCTTGTCGTCATGGTAGTAAGATCGATTACGGGCTTCCTTTGGAACAGACTCATCAGAAGTACTGTAGGCAAAAATGCAGAAGCCCTTATCTGACTTAAAGATGGTTCTTTCATACCGACATAGCATTTGATCACTCCTTATGCGATGGCCGATTTGACCACCTTAAAGATTCTTGATTCCGTCTGATCCACAAACTCATCATAGATATCAGGATACTGAGCTCGTAGAGCAGATAAACGATCTTTCGATATTCCTTCCCGATACAGAGGGTTGTAGGAAACTTTGAAGCACTCGCCGCCCTGTTCACAGGTTCCTTTGCACGCAGTACCCATCTCTTCGACGATGGGAGCATAGAGGGATTTGATGCGAGTCTCAAGTGCTTTTACCTGAGCATCTAAAGCTCTCTTTTCCTCTTTGAGGGTCAGAATCTCTTTGAGGTTCACCACAAACTTGCGGTCAAGATCTACAGTCGGTTCAGACTTGTCAGCAGGGCCGAAATAGCGACGAAGAGACTCCAGAACCGCATCTGGCTTTTCGACCAGAGGCGGCTCCACACGAGCCATGACGTGATTATTCCAGAATGCCGACAGCTCCATGATCGTGTTCTCTTCTTCCTCGAGGTCACGCTCAATCTTTTGCCATACAAAGTCATTCTCATTATTTGAGAACAGGCAGGCAATGAATGCAACATCGATATTCATCACCGACATGTAGTGCCGAACCTGCAATTCATAGTGGCGAGGGACTGCGCCGTTCGCCCACTTGAATTGCATGTCATAGTGCGCCGTTTTGCACTCTAAGATGGCCTTACGTCCATCCGGCAGGGTTACAAAACGATCCACATCGGCAATCAGGAAGGGGAAAAACGGGTGTTGGTACATCCAGTGGTCTTCATACACAGATAGTCCGGTCTTCTTTGCGAAGATTTGAGCTACCACATCTTCGAGCAAATGCCCAATCTGGAATGTGATGCTTCTGTCCGGCCCATCATCTGACATGACGACCCCGATTTTGTCATAATAAAGGTCTCGTGCCGTGCGATATGGGGAGGAATTAAGGGCGACAGCTACATCGCTGCCGCCAATTCCTTTTCGCCTCCAACTGAGCCATTGATCCTCTGTTAGAGTTGTGATGTCCACCAATCTGTTTGGCGTGTAGTTCAGGTTCAGGCCCATAGCCTACACCTCCTCGCAGCGATCAAACCCACAATTACCGCATTCTGGGCATTCCTGATCATCAGGATCCTCGAACGAGGCAAAGCTTGTTATCTCCCCGCAATGCCGACACTTATAAGCAAGTAGATCTTTTTCGGTGTGCTCTACCGTCCCTGTGTCATCGCAGGTAATGTGTTCCTCAAAACATATTCCCGGCTCTGAGGTCTGGATCATGACAGAAACGCCATCTTCTGCGCAGGCCTCTGAGAGAGTCAGGCACTCACTAGGAGAATTCTGAGGATATCCACCGATCAAGCAACTGTATGCTGACCATGCGAACGACGCGACAAACGAGTAACTTGCTTTGGCATCGACGGCAGGCTCGGAGAATTCTTTCATAGCCTCATCAATGAATGCCTGTCTTTTCGACTGGATGAAGCTCCGTGCAAAGAAACGCTTGCCTGGAATGGTTGAAGGATCGTCTTCGCTGACAAACCGTTCAATGAACGACTTAATGCCATCCCGTGTACCGGTGACATTTACATACCCAAACGCCCAATTAGGCATAATCTATCCTCCTTACTCTTCAAAATCAGTATTGTAGTGCTCGACGATCTCAGTCGGCTCGTCAGATGCACAGTTGCCGTAGACAACAGTCTGAAGTGCTTCCTTGTTTGGATCGTATTCTACGCAAGCCAGGATCGCTGTAGCGCCATCCTTGCGTACATAGTCGATGAAAACGCCTGGATAGTCTGCTGCGCAGTCAGTCTTATCGTGCTTAGCGTAAATCGCGAGTTGTCCTACTGGCGTATCAACAATAAAATGCCGAGTCTTTTCCATATTCAATCCGCTCCTTGTTTTCGGTGATATCTTTTATGACTGAATCCATAGCGGAGAGTACTACCTCAACTCCCTCGAAGATGTGGTCACTATCTAATGCCCACATCATGTCATGGAATTCGCCCTCTGGCGTATAGACAAAGCACTCCCACCAGTTGTTGTGTTCCATATCGAGTCGATACCGTTTATGCGTATCACCCATGGCAGCATATAAGGCATGGTCCGTCTTCAGATATGGCAAAACATCAACGCCAAAACGTCCAGAGTTACTCTTATCTTTGACATAGAGTAATTCTGTACCATCACTCTTATCGTAAAGTGTGGCGTAGATATCTCCGCAGGCGTGAATGGCAAAAACACACCCGCGCACCTTGATAGATACCACCAGGCCGCCGTACCAGAGGGAAGAATACTGCTTGCGGCAAATCGGCTGATGGAATTCAACTTTGATAGGTTGATGTATCTTTCCAATCTGCTTTCTGATCTGCCAGCAAAGGTGTAGACGTTGTAAGGTGCTGATGCCTTCGAAGGTTATATTCTTCATGTGAGATCACCACCTCTTACCACTTAAAGTCGCCGGGATGATCATACTCATGCCAATTCACATTCAAGGCACGAGATACAATCTCCTCCAACTGAGCAATCCTCAGCCCAGAGGCACCGTCACACTGCGCAGAGAAGATTACATCACTCATCTGCATGAAGAGTTCATAGGCCGTGCAAGGACTGTCTCCATGAATTGCTACGAAATAGTCCATAGCTTCATAGGAGGCTTTCTTCGGGGCCTTGATTCTTTTCAGAACACGCATGAGTGTTGTGACAGGATAGCGGATCTCGATGTTCATAAGCTGCACTTGCTTGTCCAGCGCCTTTTCAAATTGCGCATAGACCAATCCGAGCTGTTCCTCAAAATACTGCATATCCACGCCATTCTTGTGTTCGGTGCGAATGGAGTATCCCAATGGAACAATACGGCTCTCGGCACCAACCAGAAAGATCGGATAGAGATTTGCGCCGCTCATGCCCACATCGGAGGTGGAAAAGCGCAGCGCAGGAACCATTTTCTCGGTTTGCAAGCCTTTGGCAGCAATCTCCCTATGATATGTATCGAGAAGATTGTCTGCCTGCCCATCCAGACGCCAGATTGCTGTCGCAATGGAGTGATCGAAGTGGGCTGTCATAAAAGTGTTTCCGGGATACTCACGGTTGAGAAAGTCGCTCGTTGCCTTAAATAGAGGTAGCATCTCCATAACGGTGTAGTCTTTCGGATCGCCACCATGTACTGCCGATACCTTCTCATCTGCGATTTTGATCAGGCTGTCACCAGAGGCAACGCCCATGCAGTAGTTGAGAATCTCAGCGAATACGCTTTTGGAGACTTTGTTGAGGGCATGACCGGAGATGCGGGCACGCTCCAGAACGGTCTTGAGAGCACAGGAACGGACCGGGTAGTCCTTACCATCCACCTTCAACAGGAGGCTGGTATTCTCCATCGTGTCCTCCAGAACATCTGCATCGCCGTTGTGGTCGTAGATCTGCATATACAGATTTCCAAGCGTGGATCCCCGTTCCACCGGTTCGAACTGTAGTTCTCTGGATGGAGCGGTCATCCATTTGCTGCGGGCTTTCCGGTCACTCAGGAATTGAAAAAAATCCCCAGGCTCCGTAAAGCTACGACTGAAGTTGTCCGTGAATACTTTGCTTTCTGTCATTTGCTTGTTCCACCTTTCAAATAATTATTTCTCAAACCCGCTAAAGCGGTATTTGGACAAAAAAAGAGCACCTTGATCTGAAATTCAAATCAAAGCGCAAAATGAGAGGCGAAACATATTGTTCGCCCAGAAGTGCCAATATGAATTGGCTCACAGCTTATGAAGCTCCGCATCGGAGATGAAATCTAATAAGTACGGAGACAGGATACCATTAGATCCATCCATTCGCCAGAATACCCATTTCTGCTTTCTGGACAAAAAGGCGCTAATCCATTTGGATTAGCGCCTAAATCACATTATTTGAACTTAAATAGTTTCAAGTCAACCACTATTGGGGAAGCAAGCTCGGCCTCCATATGGCGAGTACATTCCTCCATCTCTGAAGCTACCTCACTAATTACCATATGCGTATGATCCGCATTCCATCCGCATAGGAGAAAGCTACCCCGCTCCGTCAACTCGACTGTACGCCATATGGGGCAACTGCCATCGAACTTGATAGAGCAGCCGATCATCTTACAGTGCAATGGCATTGTAGGTTCCGGAAGCCTCATAACCACGCAGACTCGGTCAGCAGAATGGAAATCCGTTACAGTAAAGTCGGCAGAAGAATATTCAACGAAGTCTCTTGTGCCTTTCGCATCCGGCTCGATATAGTTATACGCTGTTGCCAAAAGCTCGCCTCTCTTTTCTATCGCATACTGAGTGAAGCGTTTTGGCTGAGCATAAAAGGTGTATGGCAAATGCTCGTGCTCGTTATAGTACCTCTGTAATGCAGCGCTATACATTTTTTCCCTCCTCACAAGTTTCTCCAATGTCATGGGCTCTAAAGTAGACCCCTCAATGGCACCTTTCGTTCCACAAACCAACGGCCTATCGTATTACCCGTTAGATTGGTGGATCGTTCAAAATAGAGATATGTTCTTGCACCATTGACTTGGATGGTGTAACGATCGCCTTGCCCGCCGGCTTTTGCAGCATAGGCTGGGCGAATATCGATCACGCGGTCTATTTCATATTTCTGGCCATCCTCCCAGATGATTTCCCTAGGCAGCATTGTCCCATCCGAACGATGCTCTACAAAAACGCTCACATAGACCTTATAAGCCTCACCTGACAGCATACTTAACTCAACGGCTGCTCCAGATCTCGCTTGAGGAAATCCCCATGCGCGATATACGGAGCTATGATTCTTACACCTTGGCATTGTAGAATCCGGAGCTTGAAGTCCAGTAACTCAGGTGGCACATACAAACACTTCGCTGTCTGATAAAAGTCCATTTGCATCTCCAGCGCTTCTAAGACGGTGTCATCGCTGAGCATGAACTCCGCAGCAAACACATTTGCCTCATACTCCATTCGATTTGTATCCTCAAACATCGCAAACTCATGGAAGGTGTTAATGGCAGAATCGCTGTGGAGGACTGCATGCCCCAGCTCGTGCGCAATGATGATCCGTTGAATGCTGTCGGGCAAATCACTGTTGATTACAATCAGTTTGCACCGAGAAGAAACCAGGAAAAAGCCCTTGCAGGAACGGGGACTCTTTCCCATTGGACGCTCCATCACCTGGATATCCAAATACTCGCAGATCTCATACGGGTCATCTGTCTGATATTTCATTTTCAATCGACTTACTTCCTGCCTAATCGTCATCGTCAGCAATCCACTCGCCTCACTTCAGAAAGTAGTTTTCTATTATACAGCCTGACAGTACCACAAGGGTTGTCCAAAAATCCGTACACTCAGAATATTCCTGCTTACTTTTTGTAGTCTTTACGGGTGAACTTCTCGCTGGCTCGCTGCTTATTAGCAAAATACGCCTCAGTGACTGCTTGGAAGAAAAGCTCCTTATCCTGCTCAGGGACATCTCCACCAGCAAAGAGAGCACGCGTTTGTGTCAGCAGCTGCTCTACATCAGTTGCTCCTTTACGGCCATAGGCTGCTCTTGCGCTCTCTATGTATGGTGCCTCTTCAAGTCCATAGTTGGGATCTACGATCTCATCGTTGCTTAGATATGCCGTGGAAACACCCAGCACCTCTGCCAACCTCTGAAGATTTACACCGCGAGGCATTACACCTTGTTTTTCGTATTTGGTAATCGTGCGCAGCGTGACACCAATCTTATCGGCCAGTTCTGTTTGCGTAAGGCCCAGGTGCGTGCGGCTCTCTCGAATCTTTTCACCAGTCGTCTTCATAACCGTCTCCTCTCGCAGGTTTGGAAAGTTTTTGAAAGTTCTATTGACAAACCATTTTCTGACCTGCTATTTTGTTATTAGAACTTATTGGAACTTAATAGAACTCGATTGGAACTTTATGCTCATTATATTCTGCGAACTGGAACTTGTCAATAGGAACTTTTAGGAACTTGATGGAACTATTTCTTGAAGGTTATGGACAGGAGGTATGCCGAATATGGAAGGCCGAGTTGTATTGCATAGTGACCTCAACAACTGCTATGCGAGTATTGAATGTATGCTGCATCCGGAATTGCGTGGAAAGTACATTGCGGTTTGCGGCAGCACAGAGGATCGACATGGGATCGTTCTTGCGAAGAACCAATTGGCAAAGCAATGTGGGGTGAAGACAGGTGAAGTGATTTGGGAGGCACGCCAGAAGTGTCCGCAACTGACGATTGTAGAACCGCATATGGATCAATATCTGAAATTCTCCAAAATTGTCCGCTCTATCTATTTGCGATACTCTCCGGAAGTCGAGTCATTTGGCATTGATGAGAGCTGGATTGAACTGACTGGGTCTCCGCTTCTCCAGCAGAAAACTCCGCTTGAAATCGCCAACGAGATTCGGACTACTGTGAAAGAAGAAGTCGGACTCACCGTTTCCATTGGCGTCAGCTTCAATAAGATTTTTGCGAAACTCGGCTCAGACATGAAGAAGCCAGATGCCATAACTGTCATAACGCGGGAATCCTTCAAAGATCAAATCTGGCCGCTCCCCGTTTCAGACCTGCTCTATGTGGGGCGAGCAACGACGGAAAAGCTTCGGCTCTACGGGATCCGTACCATCGGAGATCTGGCCCAAGCGGATCGGGCAATGCTAATTCGTAGGCTTGGCGTCAATGGTGAAAAGCTGTGGGTGTCTGCCAATGGACTGGATCAATCGCGCGTTATGCCATGCGACTACGAAATCCCCATCAAGAGCGTGGGACACGGAATCACCTGCACAGCAGACCTGCATACAAATGAAGAGGTTCGACATGTTCTCATGGAGCTCTCACAGGAAGTGGGCGCAAAGCTGCGGAAAAGCAAACTGGCTGCCACGCGGATCCGCATCAGTATTCGCGACAACACACTGTCTCAGAGAGAGTATCAGGGGAAGCTGGAATTCCCAACTCAAAGTTATACAGAGATTGCTGCGGCTGGCTTTAATCTGTTCTGCCGGCGTTATCCATGGAATGCGGATGTTCGATCTCTGACGATTAGCGCGATCGACCTGATTCCCTCGGATACACCAATCCAGCTCGATCTCTGGTCTGATTTTGAGAAGCATAATAAGCGTTTAACTTTGGAACGCACCGTGGAAGATATCCGCCATCGCTATGGGCTCGGTATGATCAATTTCGCCGCACTCACCACGGGGCTGAAGATGCCTGCCCATCGGGAGGTTGAATACAAGATGCCCTCTGTTATGTATCACTGAGGAGGTATTGACTATAAACGCAGCAGTTGAAACGACTCAAGCCAGACACCCCGTTTTGAGCAATGGCTATGGCTCCATCCAGATCGACGGATTTTCTGGTCTGACTCCCAAAAAGTGTTTTTGCATTATGGCCGAGGGGTATCGCTATCAGGAGCACGGCATTTCCACCGGCAGCGTGTTGTTCTGTCAGAGGGCAGCCGAGATCGATGACGGTGACTTGATCGTCGTGAAGGAAAATGGAGCCTTCGCACTCTATCTCTACCTGAAAGATCGTAAAGTCAAGGCGGACGGCGAAAAGCGCATCCTCCACAATAAGTCCAAGGCCTATGCCAAAGTTCTTGGCTCCTTCAACTTTTACCATTAAAGAGGCCTGGCAGAAAGGACAAATAATGAGTAAATTCCAGAACTACTTGAAAACCTTTGACATCACCAGTACCCTCACCGAGGAGGATATTGATAAGACCTTGGCGCTGCTCCAGATTTACGGCCCCGCCGTTCGAAGGACTGCCTCTCGCATCGGTGAGATGGAAGAAGAGTGCTATGAAGGTAGACGGCAAAGCATCTCCGACTTCATCAATCTGGCCATCGACTATGACCGTGACACTGACCGGAAACGCATCGCCGATCGCCTTGCCGAGATGGGCCACTCGATGCAGCTTCTGTCCGTTATGGAGGATGCCCTAGTGCTCGTGAAGGACACACCGCCCAATGGAGGCACCTATTTCAACATCCTCCAGGCAAGGTACTTTGATGTCTACTGCGCCTCAAATGAGGAAGCATATCTCAACCTCGGAATCTCCTCATCTACATACTATCGGCACATCAAGCCCGCTATCCGTGCCTATGCAGCAAGCCTCTGGTGTGTCGTAATCCCCGATCTGATCATCAGGGAGCACCTGCAGCAAAGCGGTAGCGTCACCGCTCAGGTGGAAGTCTCGTGAGAGACAAATGAGAGACAATGTGGCAGTCAGATGAGAGAAAACATGATAGAAAATCGGGAGGAAATTGAGAGCCAAACGAAATTGTAGTGTAGAGACTCAGCAGGTATAATGGATTATGCTGGAGCACCTATAGCCTCTCGGGTCTATGATCCGAGGGGCTTTTTTCATACCCTTGTGCGCCAGCCAATACCGGAACAAAGAGCCGACCATTCTCGAAAACGAGAGTGGCCGACTTTTTTGTTGCCCTGATTGGGAGCGTAATCCATGTCAAGAGCCAGTTACTGGGCCCGTGCGCCCCCCTTCAAGTCGTTCGTCCGCATCCGCTAATGAAACGACTTGGAGGTAACACATGAAGACAATCAAAATCAAGGACTACTATGGCATTTATCAGGAAATTCCCGTCAGCGATGAGCTGTACGAAGAATGGCGTGCGCTGCAGAACGAAACTCAGCGTATTCATCGAAAGGAAGTATATCACCGCGACTGGACCCCGATGGACGATCTGGAGGAAATGCCGCAGCACTTTACGCTTAACGAGCTTGAGGACGCTCTGATCTGGGACGAGCAGGTCGTAGAGCTCTATGCGGCGATTTCTCAGTTGACGCCCATCCAGCAGCGCCGCATCCGTATGCTCATGGATGATATGTCAATCCGTGAGATTGCAAGGCAGGAAGGCTGCCATATGAACGCTGCATTGAAGTCGGTCAACGGAGCCCTCAAGAAGCTCCGGGGCCTTCTGCAAGACCACTAAACTACACGCAGAAAAACATTTTGCGTAGTTGTTGTTCTAAGAAAACACTATGCGTAAATACTAACAGGCGCATCAAGCGGGGCTTCCCGTCTCGCTTTGTTTCACCGGATAAGGAGGTAAATTTCCATGATTATTTCTGTCGATCACGGCAATAAGTCGATTAAGACTCCCAACGCGCTGTTCACTTCCGGCCTGATTGTATCCGATGGGCTCCAGGGCTTCAAAACGGACTACATCTGCTGGAACAACAAGTACTATACGCTGACAGAGCAGCGCATCGCCTATCTCCGCGATAAGACGGAGGATGAGCGTTTCTATGTCCTCACCCTCTTTGCCATCGCCAAGGAGCTGGAGCGCCGCAAGGTGCCCGAGACACTCGATCCCATTGACATTACCCTGCTTGTGGGTCTGCCTCCCGCACACTATGAGCAGCTGCACAGTCGTTTCGAGCAGTACTTCCTGCGTCGGCGCGAGATCGTGGATTTTGAGTATAACGGCAAGTACTACTCGATTCGGGTCAGCAAGGTACTCAGCTACCCCCAGGCGTTTGCGGCTGCCGTTACCCAGTTCGGCACGCTGAAAGCTCATTCCGTCGCCTATATCATTGACATTGGCGGCTTTACCATCGATGTCCTGAAGCTGCGCAACGGCCATCCGGATCTGGCAGTGGTAGAGAGCTTCGAGAAGGGTGTCATTACCCTCTACAACGGTATCGCAAGCAAGTGTAATGCGCTCTATGCCCGGATCCTGGAAGACTGCGATATCGACGAGGTCATTCGAAACCAACCCACCGTCCTTCCCGGCGAGGTACAGCAGTTGATCCGTACCATGACCAGTGACTTCCTCACGGAGTTCTACAACTTCCTGCGTGAGCGAGGCGTTGATGTCTCCACCAGTAAATGCGTCTTTGCTGGTGGCGGTTCCTTGCTCCTGCGTGGAATGATCGAACGCGGTAACAAAGTAGCTTTCCCCATTTTCGTCGAGGATATTCATGCCAATGCTCGCGGTTATGAGCTCCTCTATCAGAGTGAGGTGGCGGCAAATGGGCAGCAATAAAAAGGCCCGTGTGGTCCTTCAGTTCAATGAGATGGACTTCCGGCACCGGCGTGCTCTGGAAATCCTTCGCCAGCGACCACGCAGTATGTCTGAACTGGTTGTAAGCGCCATTCTACACTACACCAGCTGCCCTGAGGTTGCTGATGAACATAGCAAGGAGTGGATTGCAAGAACTGTGAAGGAGATCATTACCGAAATGATCTCCAGCGGCGAGTTGCAGATCTCGGCGCAAACTCCGGCTCCGGAGACAAATGGATCAAGCCTTGCTGCAGATGACCTCGCCGAGCTCGGTGGCGTTATGGGAATGTTCCGGACCAAGGGGTGAGCATATGAGTAACAAACGCTTTGGTTACGCTCGCGTGTCCACCACGGATCAGAATGAGGACCGACAGGTTCTGGAACTCCTGGAGTCTGGGATAGAAGATCGTGATATCTATGTGGACAAGCAGAGTGGCCGCAGCTTTGAGAGAACCAACTATTTGGCCCTGCGCAACACCATCTTGCGAAAAGGAGATGTGTTAGTTGTCAAAAGCATCGACCGCTTCGGTCGCAACTACTCTGCCATCCGCGCGGAATGGGAGTTTCTCACAAAGACGCTTGGTGTTGATATCGTTGTTCTGGACACCCCCATCCTCGACACCACCCAGTATAAGGACCTGCTTGGCAGCGTCATCACCGATATCGTCCTCGCTGTGCTCTCTTTTGGAGCACAGCTCGAGGTCGATACCAAGTCTAAGGCACAGGCAGAGGGCATTGCCGCTGCACACCTGAAAGGCGTCAAGTTTGGCCGGCCACGATGCACCGTCGAAGGTTGGGATACCTACTACCCCCAGTGGAAGCAGGGCCAAATCACCGCTGTCCAGTGCTATAAACAGCTCGGGATCAGCGCATCTACATTCTACCGTCTTGTACGGAAATATGAATTGGAGGACGAAAGCGAATGAGTCGTTGTTGCATATATTGCCGCATTGGCGGCACCGCAAATGAACCCAACCAAATAGCCATGAACAGCCAGCTTGAGATGCTGCGAAAGGCTGCTGAGGATCTCGGCCTTACCGTCGTGGCAGAAGTGACTTTTTTTGAAAGTGGCACTGACCCGCAGCGACAGAGCATCAAAACGCTGATCCGAGATGGAAAGCACGGCGTCTATGATTGCGTACTGATTGTTGATCCATCCAGATTATCAAGGAGCGCTGAGGGCTGCACCTTGATTGGACAGAAGCTGAACCGGCATGGGATCAGGGTCTATACCCCTCAGGGAAAGATCCAGCTGGCCCTACCTCACGCCTTCTTCTATTCCAGATACCATAAGGAGGGAGAAAACGATCTTGGCCCAGGAAAGTAAAAACGAGGATCGCAAGCAAAGGAGCCGCGAGGCGGTCCATGATGGAAAACAAGTAGCGCGAATGCCTGCCCGAGAGGACATGGCCCCTCAGCATTCCGACGATGTTATCTAGCGGGTTGCTCCGTACTGCCGAGTCAGTACGATGTCCGAAATGCAGGCGGAGAGTTTTGAGATCCAGCAGCAGTACTACAACGAGTTCATTGCCAAGCACCCGAATTGGACGCTGGTTCGCATCTATGCCGATGAAGGCATCTCAGCAACTTCGGTGGATAACCGCAAGCCGTTGTATTTTTCATCCCGTTATCGGATAAGCGTTATAGCGGCTTTTGAAAACTCTGTATTGATTTTTCTGCGCGAGGTGATATAATCGGCATATACCGAAAACAAAGGGGGCGCGTCCATGCCAAGACCGCCACGGTGCCGTCGGATTTGTGGAGCACCACAGGTCGATACATTCTGCCCCAACGGGTGCGAGGATGCCGAGCCGATCCTGCTGACGCTGGACGAGT
>ENA-OZVY01000092-OZVY01000092.1-human-gut-metagenome-genome-assembly--contig:-NODE-92-length-36547-cov-6.530692_pt1 | contig 36547 bp, 58 predicted proteins | sample MGYA00243453_ERZ654061 | MGnify/ENA primary metagenome ERZ654061 (study PRJEB26926, sample SAMN06165135) | human gut metagenome | biome: ENVO:00009003; feature: ENVO:2100002; material: ENVO:00002003... | reverse complement strand
ACGAGATGTCTTAGGGTCTCGTGGGCTCGGAGATGTGTATAAGAGACAGCAGCTAAACCGTTCTCCTTCAGAAAGTTCAATGTCCAATGGAGTAAATACCCCCTTTAATATTGCCTTAGTGGCTGCTTTTGGTGTAATTCCACGTTCTTCTGCTCTTCGCAAAAGATAATCTCTGGATGCCGTGTCCGCGAAGGTTTCCTTTAAAATTACATCCAGCTCTATATACATGAGCTGCAACTCCACTGCTGCCGGAGCTAAAGCATCATAGATAATAGATCCTTCCCTTTTATCCATGTTATCCGGAACTTTCTCTAACATCCGTTCTAAGATGCTTTCATATGTGACTTCCTCATACATTTAAACATCCACCTCCTTCTCTGTCTGTATATCTCCAAACACCGTATGTACCGTAAAACTTACTGTAACAGCGTGTCCATCAATTTCAAAGGCGAACTCATCCACGCTCTTGATCCGGTCATCCTGTACAAGTGCTTCGGTAATTCTGCGTTCCAGTTCCGGACATACATAAGAGGACGGTTCTCCATATAAATCCTCTAACTCTACTCCATAATTCCAGGAATAAATAATATGCTGGTAGCGTTCTGTATTCAGTATCTTATAAATGACCTGTTTCATCGCTTCCAGTCCGTCTATTTTCCCACAGATTGTCTCACCGTAAATATCCATCCGGTAATTTTTGCTTGGCTCTTCTTCTACTTCAAATTCCTGGTCTAAAAAACCAGATACAGAAGGGATCATCCACTCTACCCTATCCTGTCCATGACAAAATACTTCTGACCACTCTGCTGTCTGATAAGAAGGACCTTATCACTGACTGCCAAGCCATTATGCACAGTGATCTCTTTTCTCCCAGACAATGTTGCTGAATTATCATCTGTATTCCATGAAACCGTAACGGCTGTTTTAAAGTCCGTCACATTCCGGGTAAGCACAATCTGCGATTCCCCTAATATCATTTTCTGCTCTACGTTAATTCTTAAAGGCGATGTCCCAACCACCTCTCCAAAATAAACATTTACAGGCTTTGCCGCTTCCATTGCTTCTACGGAAGCCTTTTTTACTAACTTTACAAACTCTACTGCATCAGGCAACGAATTCGCCTCCTCTCAATGTCAGATTCATAAAATGCTCATTGTTCTTGTAGGTATGCTGGCACTTTTCCACCAACATGAAATTTTTTACTTTCATATCCCCAAGATTCAAATTTACAACAAGCATAGATCCTGCTCTCACACGATTATCACCAATAACATTGTTGATTTTCAGATTGCGGGTCTTTTTATTATAAAGGGAGAGCAATGCATCTGCTTTCGCCTGACCATTCTCTCCCTTCTGTAACGTTTCATAATACTGTAAAACGCCCCACTTATTGATATTTTTTCCATGCTGCGCAATATAAACATCACGATGCCCGGTATCTTCGTTATCATATGTTAATTTCACACGATTATAGGTATTGTCATCTATAGATGATGTATAATCAAAATCTTCCCCTGCACCATCATCGATCATAAGATACTTATTCTTCTTTCTGACATACATAGATGATAGGTTCTTTAGTGTGAGTTTTCCATAATCGTCATATAAGACGAACATCTGCCCAGTATTAGTCAGTGTCAGGTCTAATGCATTCTCGATCATCTCAAACAGTGACGTATTTTCTTCCACACGGGAACCTATCACATATTGCGTATTCTCCAGTGTGCCGGTATTCATCCGGTAATCATCCGCAAGTTCCTTTACAAGCTGTGCGGCTGTCTTTCCCTCATAGACCTTCGTATCTTTATTTTTCAAGTAACGAAGCTGATCATATGCCGTTACAGAGATGAGCTGCTCCTTTGTTCTTTGCTGTTTAAAGATAAAACCATAAAAAATCTTTTTCCCATCCACTTTCAGACAAACGGCACACCCTTCCGACACTTTGAGTTTTTTATCCCAAAGCATCTTAAAAGTCAGCTTTCCCGGTGTGCCTCTCCGCTCTGTAGACCATGTGATCCCTTCTTCCACAACCGGACGATAGGCTTTTTTCCCGGTCGCATCAGCTATTAATAAATCTACTTTCATTCTCTCCTCACTCCTTATACCGGCGGTATCGTAAGCACCTGTCCCGGATAGATCAGATTGGGGTTACCGCCGATCACACCCTTATTTGCTTCATAGATGACTGTATATAGCGAACCATTATTATAAAACTTCTTAGCGATGTTCCATAAGCAATCCCCCTTTTGTACCGTATAGGTCTGGTTTTGTACAGGCTCCGGGGAATTTACCGTCTCGCGTATCGGTTCCTCTTTGACTACCGGCTGTGGCTTGTTTACCTTGATCTTAAGTTTTACCTGTTTGGTACCATAATTACGCCATTGTTTCAGACTGATCTTAACTTTCAGATCAAATCCATTTCCGGCATCCTCTGTGATACGATACTCTTCTAAGGATACTTTCAGATTTGTATAGAAGAGTTTTTTTCCATTTGGAAATCTTCTGCATACTATAAACTGAAATGGTTTTTTATTCTTTTTCAGCTTTTCAAAGTAATTCAGAAAGTAAGATGCTTTCTGAAACTTATTTTTATAGACCGCATATGGATACTGTTGCTGCGGTATCTCACATTCAAAATCAATGTCTGTCAGTCCCGGAGTCTTTAATATATTAATCTCTCCATCATTAATGAGCTTTATTGTCTTGTTGGAATTGTTGATCTTCATCTCGATTTTACCCGGTGTGACCGGGAGCAGGCATTTGTTTAAATACACATAATACCCACCTTTTCCCGCTCCGGGGATGGTCATCTCTTTTTTCCGGCTCATCTTTTTAGGCTTTTTTTTAGATGCCACTTAATGCACCCCCTCTGTCGCATTACTGATCGCCTCATCTACTGCACTGGTCAGACCTTCTACAACACCGTCTAAATCCATGTCAGAGGCTATTTTATTGTTATTTGTCTGGACAATGCTGATTTCTGCAGTTGTGAAACGATTAATCGTATCTCTCTCTGCAATATCTCTAAGGTATTTCAAATCTTCGCTTGTGGCTGTTAAAGTGTTCTCGATGTTTCCGGCACTGTTTGCAATGTCTGCAACCTTATTTCCTGTTCCACTCTTATCGAGTGTATCGCCAAGGTTATTCGTGCTGTCATCTCCATAGCCTTTGGTGTATTCCTCTTCTTTCGGGATTTTCCCAAAACCATTCAAGAAATCTGACATTTTTCCTGCAAATTCATCGCCTTTTTGTACACCTGAATTCCATGCATTAGTATACTTAAAACGTTCGACGTGCCATTCATTGCCATTTACTGTCGCCATAATTTCTTCACCTTTACCATAAGTTTTATCAACCCAATCACCTAAATTATCTCTCCAGCCTTGAACTGCACCCGCAAGATTTTGCCCAAAAAGTGTATCAATAGCACTTGCAAGTGTTTCCAAAAGTCCAAGAATATGATTTACCAAGCCGAAGAATAACCTTCCAATTGCAGCAACTGGATCATTAAAAACATTTCCAAAGAAATTGGCAAATGTTGCAATAAAATTCCACAATACAGCAAAAATATCAATTACCATATTAATTAGTGCTACAAATAAATTACCAATTGCAGCAACTGCTACCGAAAGTGCTCCTACTATAATTCCCAATCCTGTATTCGCAGCTCCCGTCAGTTTTGCAATTGCTGTGCAAACAGTGTAAATCAATGTAATAATAGCTATGATCAAAATGATGATCCACGTTAAAGGACAAGCTGCTAATGCCGCATTCAATCCATCCTGTGCTGCTATCAGAGCAAAAATCGCCACTGTTTCGGCAGCACTGGCAAGTGCATGAGCGATCTTTGCCGCAATGTTCTGCAACGTAGTCAACCATGCAATTCCCATTGTCGCATTATAAACAACCAACGCGGCTATCAGTCCCCAGACTATCGGCTCGAGGATTGACCAGTTATCTGCTATAAATCCTGCCGCATCCTGCATAAATTGGAATGCCGGAGACAAAATTGTCAACGTAGTTCCTACGGCAATACCTATTTTTCCCATAACACGCTCTGCCGTTTCTCCAAGTTCCCTGATCCCATCAAGGATTGTTCCAAATCCTGCGTTCGCCAAGGCAGCATTGGCATTGTCTATCAATGATATCCAACCCCTTGTGATTGCAGCCTTGGCATTTGCAATTGTGGTCGCCCACGTTGCTCCCGCTTCTTTAGCTGCTCCTGAAATATTTAAGACTCCATTCGTTCCTTCTTCAAATGCCGTGGACACTGTTGATATGAAATCCATTGATGATATGATTCCATCTGATAAATCACTCTGAACATCGGCGGCAGATCGTCCGGTGGCCTGTGCATATATTCCTACTGCATCGATTCCTGTGTCAGTCACTCTATTCAACTGATCCATCTCTACCGTACCCTTGGTCATCATCTTACCAAGTGCATCCGTTACCGTTGTCAGTGACTCATTGGTTCCATCTCCATAAAATGCTACTGCATCTGCCCACTTTCCAACTTCGGATGTGGCATTGCCGATACCCATTCCTCTGGTTGTAAAATTCTGTACTGCCATTGCTGCCACATCCAGTCCATAGGCAGTTCCTGTTGTAATGTCCTTCAACTGGTTTAATGAAGCAGCTGCCATATCAGAGCTTCCTGTAATGGCTGTCATCGTCCGCTGAAAGTTCGTCATTGTGTCCATTCTCTTCATTGCAGCATCAATCTGCCCTGTTACCGTATTGACAACAGATTGTACAACATGCAACCCTATAAGACCTTTCAACAAGTTATTAGAACTTGTTGTACCACTATTGACAGTCTGATTGAATCTCTGTTGTTCTTCTGTATTATCACGAATATGCTGACCTGTAGATTCTACGTTCTGCCTTAGCTGCTCATAATTGCTATTTGCAGCAGATACATCCATAGATGACATTGCCGGAGCAACTGAAACAGAAGCAGCCTCTTCCATCTCCCTTAAGGACATGGTTGCACGATCGATTGATTCTCTCGCACCTTCAATGTACGAAGTATCAATCGAAGCACTCAAAGACTGCCGCATTTCTTCCATCTGATAAATGGCAAGGTTGACTGAACCCATGATGTTATATAAAACAGAGCTAAAGTTATCATTTAATTCAATTCCCGTACTGATCGTACCCATTCGTTTACCTCCTTCCTCGTCTCTTTGCTTCCCGTTTGGCTCTTTCTTCTTCCTCTTTATCTTTTTCCATCTTTATTTTTATGGACGCGATCACAAACGCCTTTTCCTGCTCGTCCATTGCAAGGAAAACAGACGGCAGGATATGGAGTTTCAGGAGGGCGTAATGCGCGTAATTCGCTTCGCCATCCCCCTCCTCAATTAGTTTTTTGCTTCATCTACCTTATCATCAAGTGTCTTGGTAAATCCCTGAAATTTCTGTATCCATGCACTAAGTTCCTGATATTCTCCGGCATCATCTACCATCGCATATACTAACTCTTCCGGTGTCTGTACACCGTAGGAATCCTGCAGCTCTGCATTGTAAAGATCCGGTGTCACGGTAGATGCCGTGATCATCTTTGCAAGATATTTTGTTAAATCCAATTTCGGTCTATATACATTTGGCTTTCCTGTAACCTGTACATCGATCATACATTCGTCTCTTAATTTCTCATTTTCCTTTGATGTAATGTGACGAAATTCCCACTCTAACGGCTTGCCATTTTCATCTGTAAGCGAAACTGTTGGTGCATAACATCCGTTTTTCTTCTCCTTTTTGTTCTCCTTCATGAATCTGCTAAATTTTGACATATCATTGTCCTCTCTTTCTTTGATTTTTGTATATAAAAAGAGAGCTTATTGCTAAGCTCTCTCATTACCATTATATTTCTTTATTCTACACTATACAGATATGAAACCAATTTATATATCCTCTTTAACTTCTTTGGGTCTTTTATCTTTCCTAATAAATCTATAATTGCCTTCTCATACATTTATGCTACCTCCCCTAAAAACTTGTTAATAAAATATTGCTGTCCTTTTCCAGTCACTTTGGTTGTTTTATTGATACTCACAGAGCCATCCGGATTATTTACTGTACTTTCTTTCACTTCAAACAATCCCATTTCCATACTCCGTTGTGTTGGCATATTCCAATCCGAACCCCGCCGTTTGATCAGATATCCATTTTCTCGCATCCAGGCAAATAACCTCTTTTGCCCAATGTCGACTCCATTCTGTTTTAGCAATTTTGCCAAATCTCCGATCAGTATGGATGTATGACTGGCAGCTACGGCATCTGCAAATATCTCTTTTGGACGCATACGATCATTGTCTGCTACTAATGCGATATTTTGGGTTTTCAGATTTTCAATGCTCTGATTTGCTATTTTTAATGCCCTTGCCATGACCTGCTCTGGTGTATTCCATGCTTTTTCTAAGTCAATAAGGTACTGGCGCACCGCCTTACCCTCTGGTGTCCTCTGAATCATACAAATCTGTTTTGCCATATCTACGGAAATGTTATAATCCGTTGCCGGTCTACCACCTTTTAAGTTTTCGTCATTTTTGACGATAACCTCTGAATAGTCATTTCCTGTTGAAAATCCATATTCGCACATGCGGGAAAACCACTTTGCAAATTCAGTTCCAATATGTAACTGCTCATGCAGTTCTCTAGCTGATACTGTCTGTGTATCAAAATTTACTTTTACTATTTCATTTTGCATTTTGTATATTCCTCCCTAATTGAATTTTAGATTGTGAGGAATTCCATTCTATGATAATATATTTCATAGAGGATATTCCTCGGTTGTTTTAGAAGTTCGTTGTCTTGGTAGGGTGGCGAACTTCTATTTTTTTAATTCTTCATAGACCTTTCTGATTCCCATTCTTATGATATCAGTGCGTTTTTTCCCTGTGATATTACAACAATACTCCAACATCTCTTCTTCCTCTTTTGATGTTCGTATTTCAAAACGACCACTTTTAGGATTATTTGTTGGTCTACCTTTTGGACTCATCTCTCTCACCTCTCTTTATTTTTGTCCGTACATTAATATTACCATTCGTACGGACATATGTTAATAAATTTATTCTATATTATGAGAGTAAGAAACTCCTCTATCAAAAGTCAATACCTTTTTTTATTTTTTTCTGCCCTACCTACAGAAATTAAAAAGGATATAGCCTTTCGCCACATCCTAATAAATTCAGGGAGGTTAGGAACTTACTCTAACATGAGTTCTCCCAATATTTAATTAATTTCATAGCATATCCTTTCAAAATTGTTAAAAAAATACCCGCCTACTTCTGTAAGCGGGTATTCCTTGCACATCTATCTTATTTTTACTTTTACATTTTTACTACCAGAACTGAACTGTACAATCAGTGGATCAGTAGAATTAATCACTGTATCTGGTACTTCAAAAGCAATTTCTCCTTCTTTTGATGACAGCGGATTGATTGTTGAATCATGCATATCTGCACTATATCCTAACAAGATCGTTGCTGAAAATTCATATCCATCTCCGAATAAGATTTTTGCATTCACATCATCTCCCATCCCATAAGATGGTAAAAAAGTATCCGATGTTTTCCCGTTATTTGTTACGTTTACAGATACTTTTGCGTATTGTGCTCCTTCCTGATCCGGTTTAAATGTACCATAATTTTCATCAATACTTGGTACAATTTGCATATCAGAAACTATTATTCCCCAGTCTCTTAATTCTGCGGTCTCGCCAATATTGTAGATCTTCTCGTCTTCTTTTTCCTCTTTGTCTCCATCTTGCTTCTTTTCAGAATTCTTGCTTGTCTCTTTTGTGGTTTCCTTTGATGCTTCTTTTGTAGAATCATTACTGGTTCCACATCCTACAAAAGCTGTCATTGCGACCAAGCATAATAAAATAGTGACTAATGTTTTTTTCCTCATATCTCTTTCTCCTTTTAATTGATATGGAAAATTATATCTTATCTGTAGAATTCTGTCATCTTTTTTCTTCTCCCCATGCTAAGCACAGGGAGCATTTTTCTAATTTGTCAGGAAACCTTTCAGATTTTTGAATTTCTCCGGCATAGAGAAATCTTCAAATGTGAAGTCCATATCTTCGTCCAGATATTCTGAATCCGCATCAAACTTCGCCAAGATTCCACCATCAATATTACAATCCTCTAAGATAATTGTCTGTCTGCCGGCAGAGCTTGTCGGGTCCTCATTTGTGATCTGAATGTCAAAGTATGTATCACGCCCGGTTCTTTTATAGTCCAACATCATCTTACGGAAAATACTGGTGTTATAGTGGAACGTTGCTGAACCAGTCCCTTTCCATCCTGTTGTTTTATTTCCTTTTCCGGTTTTTCCTAAAATCGGGATCTCTGATTTCTCTTTATCAAATTTTGCTTCCAGATTGATTGCCTGCATGAAGTTATATCGTCTGTCTCCAATGGTTACAAAACACTCTGCAAGAGATGCTGATACCGCATCTTTCGATAACATTACATTATTTTTTCCCATGCGTTTCTCCTTTCTACGCTACCGTTACCGTCATATACAGCTTACTCATGGTATTCACTACCTGAATGCCACTTGTCACTGCTACTGATTTTTTTGTATCTCCCTGCTGAATCGTTACATCTGTATCTGTGAAGTTTTCAATTGCACCAATGTCCTGTAACTGCTGTCGGATTTTTACTAAATCAGACCACAAAGATACCCGACCGGAATCATTGTTTGGAATGATGCCAAGGTATTTTTTGTTAAACAGCAGTGCGTCATCATTAGCAATCTGATCGATCACCCGGATGGTCTGATTGTCTTTGAAAATCTCACCACAGGAATCTGTTACCGTAACCATGCTGTTAATATCCTCTAATACCCGTGTCTCAAAGTTGACCTTATGTAACACAAATTCTCCTGCTAAAATCGCATCCTGTAACTCTGTCTGTGTATAGTCGGTATCAACCTCAAAGGCACCGTCATACTGTTTATTCTGGCAGGACTTATTTACTTCACATCCACATTCTGCACCGGTTACCCAGTAAATCAAAGACGCTTCACTAACACCGGTATCAAGTACCCTATTCTTCAGATTAATCACACCGAGATAATCTGCTTTCAGATTGTAAAGAACAAGCTGAAATTTTACCCCCTGCTCATCACGCATCCGCTTGCTGAATGCTGCATACAGTTTCTTTGTTGTTTCATCCGTTGTGATAACCCCCATCGCATTGTAAGAATACGATTCGATCTTATCAAGATATTTCTGATGCGCTGTCCCATCTACTGTTGCATTTGTGCCTCCTGCCAACGCAGTGCCAGCAGTTACCTCCAGTGCTGCATCACTCTTAAATGTAACGTAATCATTAGCTACCAGTTCAGATGCCTGTGCTACCGTCTGTGTATCTACTCTGGCTGTCTCAAGATACGTCATTACATCATACTTACTGGTCTCATCTGCATTTGCCTGAATCACAATTTTAATGTCATTACCTCGCGTTCCACCATACAATGCGGTTGCAAATGCATTCGTTGCCTTTGTGCCGCCGCCATTTAAGCGGTATGCATATAAGGTCTTTGCATTCATAAACAGATCACTCAAGCCATTCATTTTCTCATGGTCATGAGCATATCCGAAAATTTTCTGACTGTCTTTCTGGAAGTCTTCATTAGAAACCTCAAATACTTCTCCTTCCTTTCCCCAATCCAATTCTAATGGCATAGTTGCAATACCCCGATCAGATAATACCGAGCTTGCAGATGCCACTGATACAAAGTTGATATATGTCCCAGGCAGGATTTTATCCTGTGACATATAACTTCCTCCACCTAATGCCATTTATTTCACCTTTCCTTTCATATACTCTGCGATCATCGTTTCTACTTCTTCCGTGGTGTACTCTCTGCCATCCTCTAATATGGCATTTAATAAATCCCTCCTCCCACGGTAATTTTTTGATGCGATGAACTGTTCTTTGTAAAATCTCTGTTCCTTTGACTTCTCATTTTTCTTGATCTCTGCCAAATCATTCACCTTCCTTTACTTCCATTTCTGATGTAATGTTATCCATTACTGTATGTGTTTCTTCTTTGCATACAAAGCAGTTGTAATTCATAAAAAAATTCAATATGCCATCTGCAATCTCATGATGCATATTCGTTCCGCGCAACAGATCTCCATTCACATCGATGCATTCCATACACCAAGTTAGGCTCTCTGCCACTTCATTACATTCCCACAGGGCAGCATGGCTATTGGGGATAGACTTTGGAACATACTGGATGCAAAACTGATTTTCCCGGTAGTATCTGTTCCCCGGAAATTTGCTGATCTGGGGATTTAGACAATTAATAAAAAAACAGGGAATCTCTAACCCCTGTTCTACCTGTCCTAAATGAACATCATAACCAAATTCTGTATCCAGCGTATTGCTGATAGCTGATATGATTGTATTAATCATCTTGATAGTCCTCCAAAATATCTATATATCCTTTGCTCTAAAATGGCAGGTGCAATTCTTTCCAGTTCCTCTTCAGATATTTTCATCATAAACTTTCCTGGTACCCATCCTTTATGATTAGGTGTCCGATGTCCATATTCCACATAGCTTGCATACTCCATTGGATTTGTAATGGCAATTTCATATACATTCCCGGAATGATTAACCTGCACAGAATTTGCATATCTTTCGGATGATGTTCCTGCCGTCCATGCACGCCTTAAAGTTCCTGTGTCTGCCGGGGTTCTCTGAACCACCATCTTAAGAAGCCTTGCTGCTAATTCTTTAGCACAGTCTTTCATAAATTCTTCCGGCTCTTGTAACTTCTCTAACTCATCTCTGAGTTTACGCAGTTCCCTTGCATCAAAGCCTCCCATCCGTGACATTATGCATACCTCTCTGCTAATTTCAATATAATCTCCTGATGTGTTTCATATACTGCCGGTGTTCCGCTGCACTCATATGTCTCTGTGACACCGGCCTGTGTAACTGTTATCTTTGCCCCTGGTTTGATTTCTATTTCCGGGAACATAAATAATTTTATGATCTGTGAGGTCTTTGCTACTGATTCCGTCTGGTCTGTTATACTGACATTCGAATATGACAGCCTGCACGGCTCATCCTCTAAAACGATCACCTCTTCCGTGGATGTTAATTTCGTCTTTTCATCCTTAACCTTTTGAGATTCAGTAACCGTTGCCCTTCCATCGTACAATTCTTCCTGCATTTTTCTTGCAAGCATCCGTGCCTGTCTTATTGCATTTATCATTGAAACACCACCTTGCGATAACAGTTAAGAGACACCCTATAATTTTTTAATAGAGTGTCTTTGAAATTATCATCCACGTTGGGCTTAAATGATATAGAAGTATCACCCTCGCTAATAGATGAAACGGCACCCGTAGCAGTTTCTTCTTGCCCAGGCTTTTCATTTCTATACAGATCAATCGCCATACGATAAGCTGTATTGAGCAGACCATCCGGCACTTCCTCAATGTGACAATAATTTTTTATTATTTCTTCTACATCTGAGATAACAAATGAGAGTGACACATCTTTCGATGTATCGCCCTCATCTATTCCCAATAACTGTTTCAGCCTACTTAATTCCATGCTGTCACTCCTAGCCAATTTTATGTTTAATAGCTACAATTCTAAGCTGCTTTGGTTCATATACCGGTTTCCAGTTTTCTGCCATTGCAAGTTCTGTTCTAAGCGGAGTCTCTACATGATCACGTTTTGCTCCTGTGTACGCAATTCCTCTTGGATGTAAAATAAACGCCTTGCGGTTGATGAGATAATCAATTCCACCTCCGGTCTGTTTATCACGATCCACCTCAGTAGATACAAATCCAGTAGGAGAACCATTACCATATGCTACAGCACCATTACCGAAAAGGTATGTTGTGTATACACCATCTGCAACCGGACAACCATCATCTACGGTCACGCGTCTGCCCTGATAAGTATCAAATTCTACATCTGTAGAATCACGTTCCGTATCGATCAGATTCAGCTTTTTGAGATAAGATTTTGTTGCTGAATGCATTGCCACACCAGACAACTGTGCCTGTGCATCACCCAGAAGCTGACATGCATCGATAAATGCAGATGCGCTGATCTGTTTTGCAGCATCTGTCTTACCTGTAGTAAGATCAAGGATATGATCTTTCATTCTGGTTTCTGCTGCCGGTGTTCCTTCGGCTCCTGCTGTAGTTGTACCAAATACTCCGGCAAGAATTGCGATGAGCTCTTTCTGCATGTCCCTTGCCCAGTAAGATGCAACCAGATCACCGATCGCTTTCATCGGATCAGCACCGGCAAGAGCTGCTGAAAGATTCGTTGCTCCCCACATATTCTGACGGAAAATAGTGGTTGATACATCCTTATTAGATCCGATTTTTTTTGCGGTCATCTTTACATCCTCAAGAATCGCTTCTGATTCTCCCTGTAAATCCTCAAAAAACGGCATATTATGTGTTCTTGATGCTTCGGATGCCAATGCATCAAAATCTGGACTGTTTACCACGATCCCACTCTGGAAAAATGCGGACAACTCCATTGTTCTGTTAATTACATACCGGTTAAAAAGTTCCGGTACAATTACATCTGCAATTTTTGTAATTGCCATTAAATCATCCTCCTTCTTATAATGTTACTCCGGCTAACGCAGCCATTTCTTTTGCCTGTGCCGGATTCTCTTTTAACAATCGTCCCTGTTCGGTCAGATTGAAGGTGTCTTTTGCAAATGGATTAGAAGTACCGCCACCATTTCCGTCTTTAGGATTATACGGTGGCTTCTGCTGCTCCTGCTTAAACAAATGTGCCATTGTGGTATCTTCCTTATACGGCTTCACAGCCTCTTCCACACCGACCGGCTTACCTTCTTTATCAAATGTGAACTTATCCAGTCCACCGGCTTTGTAGATCAGATAATCCGGATCAAGGACTCCCTGCTTGGCAAGAGATTCCTTCAGCGCATAGGTCTTTGAGGTGTTTTCAGCGGTCTTCTTAAGATTTTTGATTTCAATCTCATAATCTCCAATCTTCTTCTGTAACTCCTCATTGTCGCCATTAGATTTTTTCAACTCCTCAATGGTTCCATTTGCGGTTTTCAGTTCCTCGACCTTTGTATTAAAGTCGTCTTTTGGCACCGCATACTTTGGGAACTCTTTCTGTGCCGCATTCATGACTGCATCCACGTCCAGTTTTCCGTCTTTGATTTCTGCTTTTTCCAAAATTGCCTTTAACCATTCCATTCTCTTATCCTCCATAGATTTTTATTCCCGCTCTCCGGGTATTGGGATTCTCTGTTTATTCTCCAGATGAGTACTACCGTTCTTTAATGCCTGCGGAAAAAGGCATATAAAAACAGGGCTCCCGGAGGAACTTACTTAGCGTCACCTCTGCGCCGTTCGGTCCATAGATTTCCAGTTATCCTGTTATTACTGGTTTAGGGTACAAAAATACCACCATGTCATTTCTGACTGGTGGTAGCTTACTTTATTTCATTTGTGTACTCTATCTAACTTTTACAAATCCAACATTATTATTGCAAATAGTACCTTCTTTCTTTTCTTTACTTAATACCTCTTCCGGTATTCTATCTGGATATGCATCACATACCATCCCTTTCCTTACATTTTTACATCTCAAACAATATGGAATTTTTATCATTCCTTTTTCCACCTTTCTATGTATGTCTCTACTAACTTTCGAGCTTTCTCTGGAACATTCTCACCGTTTCGTATTCTAACAAATGCCTCTGCAATTGTTTCAAAACCATCCTTTGTAGCATCAGAATATATTGACACTCCCGGAACATATTCTTTTTCAATCATTCCCATGAAAGCTGTAAATTCCTCATTACTCTGTATGTGTTGTCCTGTCATCACATGTGCCATCTCATGTATAATATGATCTTCTATGCTTTTTCCAGCAAAATAACCCATACGATAACCTTCAGCAACCACATTTTCAAATCCATCGAAATTAAAACCACTATTTAAAACAAAAACTGCTTCATGCTTACCATTATTGTCTATATATCTACATAAATAGGGTGTATCTGGTTTCTCTTTGCTTATATCTTCTACTAATATCTTACTCAAATGAATATTGTACTCATTTTCTATTGTATCGATACCATTCTGCATACTTTTAAGGATATCAGGAGTTATACCTGCTGCATTCCTCATTTCCTTTGGAATTCTAATCTCTTTTATTATACCAGATTCTTCTGATAATTCTACAAATGTCTTTTTCCATTCCTCATATGTCGTATCTGCTGACACATAATATGTCTTACCATCCTCGTCTCTGGCAGCACGTTCTCCCACACTGCCAAATTCATCATCGAAGTACGGACAAGTGCAACCACGACAGTTCGGATGAAATGGAGGTGCTGTCACACCCGTTTGGAAATCGCTCATTGGAAAGTGCTGCTTGTCCATTCTACCGCATGTATTACAGGTTCTTTCATCTAACGTCTCTATGACCTCAAACTGCTCAACACCCAGTTTTCCCATGCAATCCTGTCTTGCCTTGTTTGCAAATACGGCTGACTCTGTCATAATTACTCTGCCCGCCTGTGCTTTAGATACACCCATCTGCTTAGAAAACTCTGTAATAATTCTATTTGGAGTTTCCCCTGTAATACACATTCTTGAAAGGTTATTATGTAAATTGTTAATTAATTTTGTTTTATTGTCCCACAGGCGATCAGAAAAATTTTTTTCATCTACTGCCCAAGGCTTACAAACAATCTTTTCAACTACATCAGCGTTCAGATGTTCTATTTTAGAACCAACACCAATCCCTTTTTGGATCTCATATGCCGTATGGTAAAAATCTGTAGTATACATATTCTGTATATAACGATCTATGGTGTCTGTGCAATTGCCATAAAGCCTTTCTAATTCCTGCTGTGTCTCAAATTGCAAGGCTTCCAATCGGCTGATATGTGTTCTCGCGGATGCATTCTCAAGTTCTTTTTCCCAATTACCATTTTTCTCGTTTTCTTTGGCATATTTAATATATTCCTCTAACGTCCACTGGAATTCCTTTTGTTCTTTGTTCGTGAGCATTTTCTTTGCCTCTAACATGGAAACTCCATTGTTCTGTGCCAATCTCTGATACCAGGCATCAATTTTTCCTTCAATTGCTGCCTGTGCTTTTTCAAATTGTTCCTGAATCTCCTGCACTTTCTGAACAGATGTATCATGCTGTGCTTCCTCCATCTGTTTGAAGCGTTCCTGCCAGTATTGTCTCATCTGTTCACTCATGCAATCACCTCATTCCGCTATTCTGTATCCTCCGGATTATCGTCTGGCTTGTCCTCTTTTTTACTTGCCTTGAATGCACCAATATATGTATCAGCTTTTTGCTTCGTTTCCTGCTCCTCTTTCTCTAACTGCTTCAACTCAGCATCTGCATCTTCGACAAGCGGATGATTTTTCAAAATAGTCTTTTTACTAACGATTCCCACTGAATCTTTACAAATCTGTGCCTGTTCTGTATCGTTTTTGATACTGGTCCGCGTCCACGTTTGCACTATCTTTTTGCATTCAATCCCCTGATGCCGGCAGATTGCTCTAATTAATCTGGCAAATCCAAGTTGAAACTCTGTTTCTGTCAGCCCCGCTTTCATTTCAAGTAATGAATACATAAACTTTAGTGCTTCTCCCGACTGGTTTCCGAAATTTTCCGGCTGTGGATCAAATCCCTGACCCTGTTCAAATATTGCTTTTCTCGTGGCTTGCAGCACACTGTTACGGGCTTCTATTGGGATTTCAATATTGAGTGTACTCACTCCCGGATTACTGCCCTCGTCCCCATCCACTTTAATGGTTTTATACTTTTTTAGTTCTGATAGGAACGAAGTAAGGTCTGTACCGCCATATCCCGATAATACAAATATCAACTCCTGTATATCATCCAGATCATTAATAAAACCGCTGTAGACCTTATCATATACGTCTATCAGCGGCTTAATGTTTTTCAAGTCATTCGTATTTGTATTGTTATTCGGAAATGGGATAAATGGCACTTCTCCGAAATCATGTCTGTACTCTGCGGTAAAATCATTTGCATCTGGAACCATGAAAGTATTGTAATAACATAATCCGTCCTCTAAAGTGTCACCATCTTTTCGCCGGAATGTCCAACAGCTTTCGTCATTCCAATACTCATAATTTATATAGGTATCTCCTGTTTCTTCATCAATTTCATTATAGATTCGCAAGACACCTAATAATTTCTTCTTCAAATCACATGAAACTATCGGAATGATCTGCTTACTGTCCACAACTGCCCATTGAAAAGTACCATCATTATCTTCCCAATAATGTATCCATCCAACAGCTGCGTTAGCAGCATTTACACACAACTCCATACAGTTTTTTCGATATTCATCGCCCAAGGCATCTGTTATAACCTCATTTCCATGTTCGTTCCCTATATCAAACAGTGGGGGGGAGGTAAACATATATGCAGCTTTTTGGTTAACGATCAATCCATGAAAATTTCTTGGTATTCGGTTATCTGCATTTCTCAGTGGATTTTCCTGATCTGTTTCTCTATTTTGATTCTGTACAAGAATATCCGTCTCATTACGGTAATACCTCTCTGCTTGCATTGTTTGCTGAACCATCCTTGTATGCCCCGGCTCATATTTTTTTATCATTTTTTTTATTGTTTCAAGATTCATCGTCTACCTCACTTCAAAATACTAATGCTTCCCGGTTTACGAATAATCGTATAACAGAAGTACCGCAGTGCATCCATTGCGTGATCATGCTGTTTCACTGGCTTGTCCTCGCCACGCTCAGATGCTTTCTGATCCCATATGTACGATCCGAATTCTTTGATTGTATTCGGACATTGGTCACTGATTGCCATCTTACCCTGATTCAGCAAGGATGCCACAAATCTGATACCATCCAGCACATCATTTTTCGCTTTCTTGATTGCATAACCACGCTTTTTCAATTCTGCTATGAATGATGCCGCAGATGGATCAATCACAATCTTGACCGGCTTTATTCCATCTAACCACTGTTCCAGATCATCCGCATACTCGGTATCCGTTTTCTGTCGCTCCTCATCACGACCGGAATAATAATACTCGCGGCAGCATACCCACCGCCCCAATCTGTCCTTACACCATAGCAAGAACACGGTTGCATTCTGCGTACCATAATCACAGGACACATAATAGTTTGCATTAGTCAATTCTGACAGATTTGATATCACATGCTTGGCAGTATCGAACATATCGTAAATAATGCCCTCTGCCATCGCCCACAATCCAAGAATATACCGGCGATAGAATACACCGGTGTACATACTCCTATATCGTTCTTTGATTTTCTCCGACAGACTTAGATTGTCATCCATCGTGAAATGCAGATACAACAGATGTTTTTCTTCTCGCTTATCAATCCATCCGGTCTTGAACCAATGATATGGCCCATCCGGATTGCAATTGAACCAATATTTTGAACCGTCAACGGAGCATCGTCCGGTTGCCTGATTCACGAAACTTTCCGGCATCAATGCCACTTCATCAAAAAAGACCCCCGCCAAGGTAATACCCTGAATGAGATCCTGTGATCGTTCATCTTTACCACCAAATATATAAAAATAATTAGTTATATCTCCTCTGAAAATAATAACCAAATTATCAGCTCTGTGATCTGCAATGGTATATCCTCTGCTTCTCAACATCAGCTTGAGCCAAAACAGGACGTTTCTACGGAAAGAACCAATTGTCTTTCCACACATGCCAAAGTTCTCGCCATCAAATGAACTCATTGCCCACATCACAAATGACAGTGACATGCTCACGGTCTTACCTGACCGGATTGCTCCATCGGCAATTATACCATCTTTATCCTTGACCGGAGAATCCTTGCACCACCAGTTCAGCACTTTGCGCTGTTTCTTGGAAAACGGTTTAAATCTGAAAACCCTTTTAATCTTATTAGTTCTCTTCATCGCCCCAATCCTCCACAGCTGCACCATTTAATGCCTCAAGGAATCCATCATCTGCAATTTCCTCGCTATCATCAGTCTGTACTCTAGCTTTCAGAAGTGCAATCTCCGCCTTCTGCTTGTCTGTGGCAAGATTCATATGATCTGTGAGCCATTGCAACGCTTTCATACGGTCAGCAAGTTTTATCTTGGCACCTTCTCTCCCTTTTGATACCTCTGAAACAATGGTGCCATCAACCGTTTTGCTATCTTTTAGATTCACAAAACTATATGAAACTTCCTCGCCTGTTTCAGGATCATTAAAACTGCTATTTCCAAACTCTACATAATCTGTGATATCTGCAAAAGCGATATCCATATACTTCTGAAAGATATCCGATTCACTCAGGAACTCCCTGTTAAGGCGTTCCTGCTTCAAACGGAATATTTCTTCTTTTATCTTGGGATTTCTTAAGTGCTTACTTCCCTCTGACATCGCAGTTGTATAATTACATCCATATGCTTTCTGATATGCCTTGGTTGCATTAAAGCATCGAATGTAATATATACAAAAAAGCTGTTGCTTGTCGGTTAACTCCGTATTTTTCATTACAGATTCGACCTCATGTGCAACAGGACTTTCTTTGTTCTTTATAAGTGTCTTACTGTTTTTTGCAACGTTGCGTTTACTCCTTTGCAACGTTGCGTTATCCCCAGCCCACTTATAACGATTTTTCCAACTACGCACCGTTCCCTCTGCAACACCCAATTGGTTTGCTATCTCTACTAACTTAAGCCCTTGCTTATACATTTCAAAGGCTTTATCCGCTCTCGCATCTTTGACCTTCGGCAAGGACTATCACCACCTTATTTTTATTTTCCAAAAAAAGAAGCTGTTACACTAAGTTATAGTGTACAGCTCCTTTACAAAACGGGGAGTGTAACAGATATATGAAACTGTTACAGGCTAATGGGATAATATGAAAAAAATGCAAGTGATGTCTGTGTCATACACTTTCATCAATACCATATTACCACATCAAAAACGAACATTCCGAACAAAACGAACAAACTTTACTTTTCTTTTAAGAATCTGTCCACTTCCATCCTCACACTGTCACCTGTAGCCATTCTTCCAATCCTATCTGCCACCTGTTCCCATGACATTCCCTCAAAATACTTATATCTGATTATCCTTTGCATCCTGACTGGTATAGTGTTCATGTACTGCTCTACCTTTATTTTTATATTGGATGCATTTTCCCTTCGTTCTCGTAATATTGTTTCTTCTAATCGTAATCTTGTATCGTCTGCATATGTATATGCCGTTCCTTCGACATGGAAGTGCTGTTCTTGATAAGGAAAGTCTGGATTACTCCCTTTAACTGAACCCTGTACTGTCTCGCTCTTCTTTCTTTTTAATCTTTGGATATCCTGCTCTGTTTCTCTAATCAGTTCACAGGCATCTATATACTCCATTAAAATCTGCTTTTCCAATCTCATTCCTCCTGTTTTTAGGCAAAAAAAATACCAACCATCGAATATTGACGGTTGGTATTCATTAATAGACTTTATTGATTATAGCTATCTCTTATTTTTTGCATTTGCATTCTTCCATGAGGCGTAGCTCCTGTTCCATCTACAACCTCAGCCTCGTTATCACCAAGCAGTGGTTTAACTCTACTCATATACCAATTGGTTTTGCTCATTTTAGCACTAGCTTTTTTCTTGTAATCGTATGGAGCAAATCTTTCATCCTTTCCAGCTCGAATCACTATTCTTACGCCTTCTTTATCAAATATTTGTTCCTCCAATTCAGATGCTGTAACCTTAACTATCTTTTTTTCATCCTCCATAGCTTTTCCCCTTTCGTATGTTGATAGAAAAATTATACCACACCAACCGCCAATATTCAATTTTCAATGTTCAATATTATCTGTCAATCGACAGAATCTGACATGTCTTGTCTCATTATCTCATTCAAGCAGGCATTAAATCCTGCTCTGAACATTCTTTCTCCATGTTCTCCGATTCTGCGTTCTTTCTTCTCCGGCAGTTCCCGGAGCGGACACCAATCTGGTCTGCATTCTCCTACATGGCATTTATTTGTAATTCTGCAATTTGCCCAATTCTGTAGTTTGCATTTAAAACAGTTTTCCGGCATATCCATAATCAATACTGCTTTAGGCATCCGTTACACCTCTCTATCATTTAATTCTTCAAGACTATCCTGCAAGTCGTGATAATAGTTGATCTGGTCGGTGAAATGCTCGTCCAGTATATCAATCATTTCTTTTTTTGCATCCTCTAAGGATTCTGCTTGCATAAAATCCATGTGACCATCAATCACTGACTGCCATCTTATCTCTTTGCCACAATAAACAATGCTTCCTACGGTGATACTGCCATAATAGGCAACGATGTCTATTTGCTTTTCCCAGTCATCTTGTTCTGGTTCAACTTCTTTCCATTTAAGTTTAGTCATACTTCACACTCCTTCCGGCTTTTCGCACCGCTCAAATTCGATTACCCATACATAAGGATTTGCATCCCAGCCGTAACGGTCAATGTCGGATTTCTTGATGGTACTGTTCCAGATTTCTATAAAATGTTCTTTGGCGGTATGTATATGGTCATATTCATTATCCGGGGCATGAATCATTCCTATGTTGTTTACTGCTCCCTCTGCTTCTGCTCCTGCTTCTGTAATCTCCTGTAACCGCTCCACTCTCACATCCGTAACCTTAAGCCAGATGCGTGCAGCTTCTTTAGGCATGCGGATGGATGGTTTCCATTTCATCTCAATTTCTTTTCCATTCCGGTAAAACTTCTCCGTATCGGAGTAGTCTGCACGGTATATATACCGTTCTAATCCTTTGCACCATGTCTCTCGGACATAAAGGATATCATCAGTGTGATATGGTGGTTTCCATCTTTTTTTCAGTTCTTCATCCGTGATATCCTCTGGAAGTTTGTATTCATCTCCCCAGTTTTCATATGCTGTTTTACTTGGATATCCCCAAGTACCACAATCACACCCTGCGAATGTATAGCACAGTCTGCCTTGCGGCTGTGGCTTTACAATTCTTCTGGTGCAGCTCTTTCTTCCATCCAGATTCGCCCGAACCATTTCAGTGTTGAATAAAATCGGTTTAATTGCCATTTGTCATACCCGCCTTTCTCCGTGTCTCCGCTCTGTGTTTCGCATCATATTTGTTATGGCATTTCTGACATAACGCTCTAAGATTACTGTAATCGCAATTTTCCGGTGTATGGTCTAAATGCGCTATTGTCAGAACAACTTTTGAGCCATTTTCGCGGATAGCATAATTTTCGATTCCACAAAATTCACATTTGTTATCCGCTCGCTTGAGAATGTCTTTTCGAATATCCTTCCAGTTTACCGGATATCTTTTCTTATTTTCTGGTTTAATTGGCATCCGATTCACCTACTTTCTCAAAATAGAACTTAATCGGTTCTCTGTTTTCCTGCACCATGCCATATCGCAGCGCAATGTTGTATGTACACACATCCCTTTTCAGTCTGTCCGGTATTTTCTGCAACTGTTTGCGGAAACTTTCCAAATCCATTGTTGATTTATAACGATTGCATGAACCGCAGGATGGCATAAGGTTGTCGATGGAATGTACATCTACCTCCGTGTATTCATATCTCCTAAGGCAATACAGATGATCTACATTAAAACCTTTCTCCGGTATCTCACAGCCACAATAAGCGCAGTGACCATTGTATTTTTGATATACCTGTTTTCTGACCGACTTTGGAATTGGCTTACGCATCTACCCCACCACCTTTCACAATTTCGACTGCTCTTCCAAGACCCCTGTAATGCCAGTCATCATCTTCTGATAATCCATGTTCCTCTGCGTAAATTTCAAAATCCGCATATGACAGTTCCTGTTCGTCTTTTAGCTGCTCCACAACTTTGTCCAAGTCAAAAGCGATCGGCTGTGCATCAATCAGTCTCATCGTTTAGCCTCCTTTCCCGCATTTTAGCGACAATCTCTTTCGTTTTTTCATCTGTTCTTTCATATCCACAGAAATAACATCTCGCCGCATATTCCACACTACTAGATTTTGTCATCTTTGAAAAAATCATGCTGTTTTCCCTAAGTAGCTCTAAATCACTTTGCCTGTATGAAGGATGATATTTCATGATTGGCCGCATAATACCGCCACAAGCCGGACATGACTTAAGTTCTCTAATTTCCTTACCCACGCTCTCTCCTCCTCAACCATCTCAATATCAGTCTCTTGATCCAGTGCGGCAGAAAACACATTAACTCATACTTTTCACAGTAAAAGTAGCAGCCTTCCTCGTACTCCCATTCGTCATTTCTTCCGCACCACGATGCAGGACAGTTTCCACATATGTCATATTTTCTCATCTTCATCACTCCAATCCAATTTCTGACCACATCTATCACAATATTCGTTAAATGTGCCGACACACCACTCGCCGTTTATCTTTGATATGATTTTCCACTTGCATACAGGACAGCCGTAATTGATGGTTCCGTTATGATATTCAAATGAGACAACTTTCTTTGCCGTCTGCTTTTCTACCGCCGCCCGGCATTCTTCCGGTGTGCCGATTTCTCGGTACTGCTGGATCTCTTCAAGGGCTTTGATTGCTGTTTCATAACCTTGCACTTCTCTTTTCCTTTCAAGATTTTCCGTACACATCTTCGCTAAATCTATAGACGTATTTAATTCGTCGATTGCTTCATTCTCTGTCATTCCTACACCTCCAACAGTTCCGGATTATCAATCTCGTTTCCAATGACATCTATATAATCCGGATTGAACTCTGCTAAGGAAACACTTACGTCAGTAAACAGGGATACGGCTTCCCAACTCAACGAATCATCTGACCATTTGATAACGTAATCTTCATCTTCGCACCGGAAGATATCTTTCTCGTAGATTCCCTCGTATCCTGTACACTGGCAGACAGTATCAGGAATACACGGGCAAATTCCTTTCCAATTACCGTTTGTCTCGCAAATCGCTACACGTCCATCCTGTGCATCTAGTCGATTTCCAACAACCCACTCGCCATTATTGATTTGTTTTCCACGGTATAAATATCTATTCTCCATCACTCTTTCACTCCCTTCGGTGTTATCTTGATCTTCTTCACACAATCCAGGCAGAAATCAAACTCGTTCACTCTTGTGGTGCATTCCGTGCAGATTTTCTTATCACAGGTCATGGTATAACTTTTAAATCCGCTTCCCCGTGCATGTGTAATAACTGTATTTACAGGCATGTCGCACAGCAAAGTTGATTCCCTTTTTTTACAGAACGGGCACAGATCATCTTTCGGTATATGTTTAACTACGTCTCCCATTACGCTCCACCTTTTTCCCTTTACAAAATCCTCTGTGTTCATGCACGGAAAATGAAATACTTCCGGTCTGTTTCATGTAAGTCAATTTTTCTCCAGTCAACTCACATTTGTGTTTACGTTCGTTCAAATACTGACATCTTCCATCACAATACATCGCTTTCCCCCTCCATTTCCTTCAGTTTAGCTTCAGCTTCAGTTTCTGTGAGGAATACCGTTTCGCCAATATCAGTGAAATATATCTCTGTAGACACATAAGGGCAATCATCCCTGTCATAATGAATTTCTGCCATGTTACACCAATTTCCATTTCTATCCCTATAATTTCCCAAGAATATTGTCTCAACCGTACATGGTTCAATAAAGTTTTCGCTTATCTGATATACCTTATCTCCCACCTTGCACGGCAACCGCAGAAGTAATCCCTGCTCCTCGGCTTGCTCTCTATTTGCAAGTCTTTCCGCAATCTCTTCCAGGGCTTTGTATCTTCCATCTTTCGCAAGTTGGGTAATGGTAATTCCCTCATCATCCGGTAAATCTGCTGGATGAAATAAAACTTCTCCATTCTCTGCCACATATGTTAATCTCTCCATGTTATCCTCACTTTCCCTGTACGGCTCCGGCAGTGGCATCCAAGCATTCACGAACAATCCATACTCTACATAGCTTTTACCATCATCCCCTGGATAGAACGCTCCACTACCATCTTTGTCAGTTTCATATCTTCCGATATCTGAAATGATAAAGTTTTCAATTGATACTAAAATATATTTGTCTGCATCCGGTAGCCGCTCACTTACCGGAATCCATCTCTGTTCCATGTTCTATCTCCTAAATTTCAGTTTAATATGTTACTGGCACTGTCTTCTGTTCCATTCTTCCATTACTTTTTCGGGATCTCTTCCTGTTGGATATCCTTCTGGAGGAATAGGACAGTCCGGGTTATTGCACTTAACCATACACATATAACCACCACTTGACCATGTTTCCAATTTTATATTCGTGCCTTTACAGAAACGACATGGTTTCAATTTTATTTTCAATCTTATCTCTCCTTTTGATCTCTTGATTCGTCCCGCCAAAGACCATCAAGCATTTTGCAAATTTCAGTTTACAACATTACCAGTTCACCCTTATTGATAAGCGTACTGGCAATGCTTCTTGTTACATGTGTCATAATTTCAGCCTGTGAATGATTTTCTGCAGCATACTTTCTAACAGAATCCAAATCATAAGAAAACCCCGCATCATCAAGGTACTGTCTGATAAAACGCTCATTATTTTCTGATGAAAGCCGATGCAATTCATGCTTTTCTGTAAATCTACGCTTTACTGCAGTATCAACATCATCTATGAGGTTTGTTGCGGCAATGATTACATGATCGTTAGTAACTGCATCTAACAGCTGTAACAAGCATGTTGTACTTCTGGAAACCTCTGCGCTCGCTCCTCCTCCACCATATTCCCTCTTTACTGCCAAGCTGTCGATTTCATCCAACATTACAACGCATTGATGCTGATTGATGAAATTAAACAGATTCGTGAGATTTTTTGCAGTTCCACCAAGATAACTATCAAGCATTCTTGAAAAATTCACATATAAATACGGCATTCCAAGCTTATATGCTACATACCTGGAAAAAGCCGTCTTTCCGACTCCACTCTCGCCATAGAGCAATGTTGCATTCAGATACGGGATCTGTTTCTCCATAAGCTGTAAACTCACATCATTCATGTTCTTGATCAGTTCGAATAATTCCTTTTCTTCATTGGTCAGATAATATCTGTTTTCTAAGTATGTATTTGTCAGATCTTCCATCGTTGCAAAACTGGAAACATTTGCTGGTAGCTCCATAAGATTCATTCCACCAGATTGTAATAGACTTTGATATTTTGTGACTGCATAGTGATTCTTCTGAGTTGTATCTTCCGCACAGCAGCAGAGAGCTGCATCTTTGGCTTTTTGTGTATTGTTTTCAGCCACATATCGTACCAAAGCAAGCTGATTTCTCGTCATTCCCATAATTTATTTCCTCCACTAAATTTTAATTTACGCAAACCGGAGCTGTCCGGTCTGCTCCTGCTCTATTCTCAAATTTCCTGTTCGTTTCGCTATACATAACTCCGGCAGATTTGCTTTGACCAGTGCTGCCGGTATCGGCGGACACACCGCATTCCCGCATCTTCTGACCTGCTCTGTCCTCGGGTATGCCTTTCCCGTATAATCATGGTCTATTATATAGTCATCCGGGAAACCTTGGCATCCATACAGTTCCTTTGGTTCCAACATTCGCAAACCGATATCTGCGATCTGATAATCAACGCCCCCGATGGTAACGAGTCCGAATCTGTCTTTGATCGTAACCGTATCAAGTGGCTTTTTAATGTCCTGTCCTGTGGCATCTCCATAGTATTTAATTAAAAATGCTCTGACCTCACCAAAGTGTCCGGCTGATGTCGTGATCGTATGTAGCGGCTCTTTAATCGTCTGCCCCCGCACTTCTCCCTGCGCTGTTTCGGAATGGTACTGAATCAAGTTGGGTGATATTAACATGTGCTGATTAATTGATGTTACGGTATGTACGGGTTCATCCATAGCACTCCCGAAGTGATTTTCCCTATTAACCGAGATATACGGGGTAAGTACCGGCTCTACAACTCCATATCCGTGCTTTCCTGTAATAGTCGGCATCGGCTCTCTGATTCCATTCGGTCTACGCTCGCCACCGTGATTGCATTGAATGATAAATGGTTCTGGATTTTCCAGTACAAATTTTTTCAATCCTCTAGCAATACGCTCCATTGTCTTAGGTGCGAGCGGTCGCACTGCACGGATTCCGTACTTCTCTTTAATTTCTTCCGAAGTGTCAAAGATGCTTGGACATGGACGGTTGAAATCTATCTGCGTATATGCTCCAACATAAGGTTTAAGAAGTCCGGCTTTGACCGCTTCACTATCTGCCGGTCCGTGTGTCGGCTTCGCCCAGACTATTGGCTTTCCGTCACATCGTGCAATCATGAAGAACCTCTTTCTCATCGTTGGAGCACCGTAATCGGCTGCTACCAGTTCCCGGAACTGCACTTCATACCCTAAATCGGTGAGCTGTTGCACAAATTTTTCAAAGGTCTTTCCCTGCTTTGCCTTAATCGGATGATGTCCGCGGTTCAGCGGTCCCCATGTCTTAAACTCTTCCACGTTCTCAAGCATAATCACTCTCGGTCGAACAAGCCCTGCCCACCTGCAGGCTACCCAGGCAAGACCACGAATGTTTTTATCTTTCGGCTTTCCACCTTTCGCCTTTGAAAAGTGTTTGCAGTCTGGACTAAACCACGCAATCGCCACAGGTCGCCCTTTACACACCTCTATAGGGTCTACATCCCACACATTTTCACAGTAATGCTTTGTGCTCGGATGGTTTGTTTTGTGCATTCGTATTGCCTCCGGATCGTGATTGATCGCTATATCAACACTGATCCCGGTTGCCATTTCCATTCCGGTAGATGCTCCGCCTCCTCCGGCGAAGTTGTCCACCATTAACTCTCCATTTATCATGCCATCACCTCCGGCATAAAATCAGATAATCGCATTTGTGCCAGTTCTGCATCTAATCTCTTTTTGGACAAATCATAATAATGCTTGTCCAGTTCAAAACCAACATATGAATGGTTGCTTCTGTAGCATGCTATCAAGCTGCTGGCACTGCCTACATGAGTGTCCAAGATAATGTCTCCGGGCTTTGCATAGCGGTTCAGAAGCCATTCATATAGTGCCACTGGTTTTTGCGTAGGATGAATACGGTTTTCTTTGTGTTTCATATTTTGCTGAAGCATTCCGTTCCACCTATATTCAATCTTTCTTACTGCAGTACTGAACGAAGTCCATGCAAGTTCACAATCAGCAAAATCAGTATTTCCATTATCTTTATCCCAAACAATCCAACAACTACTGTCAAACGGCATTTTGCTTATAAAATGATTTGCCCCCCAAATAATCTGATTTTTTGACACTCTAAACAGTTCATCGAAATATTTTTCGTTTGGTGGCTTTATATCCATTCCGCTAAAACTCTTGTAATCCTTTGCTTTTGCCAGTTTACCTCTTGTATGGTTTTTATCCCCATTTTCTCCAATACCATACGGTGGATCCACAATCGCAAGATCAAAGTAACCATCCGGGAACTCTTTCATACCATCCATGCAATCCATGTTGTAATATCCGGAATCCATTACGGCATCACCTCCGGGAAGTCCCAATCTCTCTTATATCCTCTCAACGATACATGCCATCCTGTATTCTTTTTTACTTCTGGAAAATCATCTGATGGCTGTCTATCTGTAAATTCGATATGGAAAAAATCATATCCGCAATGTTTGTTCACTATACACGGATAGTCTTTTCCCTTATAGTGAAATACCAGGCTCTTACCGACTGCCGGCTTTGTATGACAGATTTCATTGAGTATTTTTCCATCAAAAACATCAAAAAGGCTTACTTGACCTTCACACCCATAATTAAATTTATCTAAATCACTCATTTTTCCATGTTCGGCTCCTTTCTTTCAATCAAATCTTGTTTCTTTACAAATTCTCTTTTCTATGTTTCTTCTAAGTGGTTTGTTATCACTTCCCTTTATAAACCTGTGGAATGAATCCCATTCGTAACCTCTACGTTTAAAACACGCAATTGAGCACCACTCAACATCGCAATACGCACAAGGTTCTCCGAGACATTCATTTTTTGCATTCACAGGCTTTTCTTCAAACAAACTAATCTGTCCTGCAATTTGCTTGATTTTTATCGCCCCCTATTGTTGTGCTAGATAGCACATAATCCCACAATCTGGGAATATCTCTGTATTCATGTCTCCCCTGTTCGGATCCAACTCATCCAGATATACCGAACCGTTTTTGTCTTTCAGCATGGAATGCCCGACTTCTCTTTCCAACTTCGCCCGGCTTTCAAAGACTTCCGGGAAATCCTTTCGAATGTGGTTCCAATAACCCATACCGCCTTTTACACAGCCGACACAGTTATTGTTCGCATATCCCAGCTCGTACATCTTTGGCCGGGAAAAATCAAAAGTCCGTTCAAACAACCCATGTACCTCTTCTTTACTTAATCCTTTGTCCATGAGTGGAAATTCATGTGCTGCCTGTAGATTGGCTTCTACTGTTCTCTCTGCTCGGTTCCTCTCCTTAAGATCAAAACCCCAAACATATGTCAGATCACAATCCTTGTGCTGTTTCTCCCACTCTTTTCTCACCCTCTTTTTCAACCAGTTCGTGCAAGGTGCGAATCCATTCGCCGGATTTCTGAAACCACCAAAGGTCCTTACACAATCTTCCACGCACCGATATTCTTTCGATTTCAATATCTGTATTTCTTTACCGATTGCATTCTCGCAATCCTTAATGAATCTAATACTATCCGGATGTTGGTCAGCTATATCTATGTAAATCCATTCGTCTACATCACCGGCTAAATATCCAGCCATAAAACTACTGATACCTGCTGATACCCAACATACTTTTAATTTTTTCATGACAACCACTTAACAGATTGCTCTGTATCCGTGGATAAGGAACATCAGGCTTCCCATGATATTAATTACATTCGCCAAATAGTTATGAACCCTGCAACGTTTAATCGCAACTACTCTGTTCCTTTTTCGCCAAGGCTTACTCACCCGCCTATTCAACCTGGTCTACCAGGCTTCTGTCATTACTCCTTTCCTGAATCAGTTATTATTATTTCGTTTTTTAATTTCTTCATAGTCCACAATCCCTCTCAATATCCCGTTTCGGGCAGCTCATCGGACTGGACTTGCAGCCACTATTGATTCTGACCCATATCTTGGTGCAGATATAAATGCTCGGCTTTTTGTACTGGTCCGTGACCAGATGTCGGTACTCGCACTCTGCGCACTTCGGTATATCAATCCTGTTATTCCTGCATCCCTGTGTAACCTTGCTGGACAATTTACGGCTGCGTACAAAATATGCGACCGTTGTAGGCTCAACATAGATCTGCTCCTCTTCTGCCATGTGGTCAGAAATGTCGGCGAAGGTACAGCCTGCATCCAGCAGCTCTTCTACCCTGTCACGGTAGCTATCAAGCATACATCCTCGCTTTCGTCCACTCATCTAACCACTTCCCTTCCGCAAGAGGTTCAAGAGGTTCTTTTCCAAGGCATCATAGTCATAATTGCGCTGTTCAAAATTGCAAAACCTATTTCCGTTGGTATTATTGGGTTTGGCGGCCATATCCTTCCGCGCCCAGTTTCGCATTGCAGCTTTCCAGTCTTTCATCTTGTTTTTCCCTACCATCCACCCGTTAGAGGTGTAGTAATTCATAAACCTCTCAACATCAACATCCGTGTAACCTTTTTCCTGACAATAATCCATCACATCCTGTTTTGTGGGCGGCGTGAAACGCACCACACTATTATCATTATCCTTATCCTTTACCTTTTCCTTTACATTATCCTTTTCCTTAGGTTCTGCTTTGGTTTTATCTTGGTTTTGGTTTGGTTTGTCTTTGGTTATTTCTTGGTTATCGTTTGCTTTTGGTTTGGTTTCATCTTGGTTATCGTTTGGTTTATCTTTGGTTACAGGTCTGCCACCTTTGGTTCCGTTTTGGTATCTCTTGTTATTAGCATCTATCTGTGGCTTCGCCATTAAAAAGATCGCCGTATGCACTCCATGTTCCTCTGGGATCACACCATCCAACCCATAATTAATAACTGCCCACAGTGCCTTTAACTGCTCCTCCTTTGGAAGAGCCTTGATCGCTTCTGCAAAGCTGCGGTAAAAAACAACACTTTCTCTCATTTCCCACCGCCTATCACATCAGAGATGCTTATTTGATTACGCTCCAGTTCATTGTTTTGGCATTTTAAGTATTTATCTATTTCAGATACCTTTTTACGATTCGTAAGGGTTCTGTGGTTTTCCTGTGCCCGGTAAAGTCTTACCAAATGCATCTCATCATATGCCGGCTGAAAGTATCCTTTTCCGTCCTGCATATTCAAAATGGGATGTTCCCGGTTACATTCTTCCTGTATCATATTTCTTATTTTCCGGTCGGAAAGTCCTGTTAAAATAACAAGCTGCTTTCTGGTTACTGCATTCTTATGTCCGACCGGTATGTAATCAATGATTTTCAACAACACCACCTGCTTTCGTAATCGTGACCTCTGTCCGTGGGTTTTCTCTGTCATACAGTACACGACTTCCATCCGTGCTTACAATAATCTTGCAGTTATCGTCTGCTATGACGTTATATTTAACTAAAATGTCATGTAGTGCCTCATGAAGATTCGTAAGGTCTACCCGATGGCGTGTCGGCATGTAATAGACAGCTTTGACATTTATGGGATAATCAATCTGTTTTGTATCCGGCATATACTTTTTACAGTCCTTCTCATATTTCAAATATGCCTTAGATGGCAGTATCATAGGTCTGTTCTTGCAGACCACGATCCTCTGGCTGTTCTTTTTCGTGATCGGCTTTCCAAGGATCGTAAACATTAATTTTTCCATACCGCTCCTTTCCCCTCTGCCATTTGGCAGAGGCTTTTATTGGCGTGATATATTACCGATAAGCAGTTTCTTTCGTACACACCCTCAAGTGCACAGGTGTTTCAACCTACAGCATACTAATGCCATATCTTTTTCTGAATGCTTCCCTTGCATCATCCTCGCTTACATTTTCGTTTTCTGCGATATAATGCTTTTCCCATGCAAGCTGACCGATGATCCGCATAAGTACCCGCATTTCCTTATTCATGTGAACACTCATCTTTCCCTGATGATGTTCATCCGATAACGGTACCCAAAGACCATCCTCATCCGACAGTCTGCGGTTTGCAGTCCCACCAAAGATATGATGTCTTTGTACGTTTGGTGTTCCGTCTATGATGTCATATCCGGCATAATCCATATTAATTACAATCGAATCTTTCATTAAATATCTCCTATCAGATCACTTGACCATATCGGAGCCTTTAAAACCCTTGTCTGTTTACAATAATCACAACATTCACATCGGGTAGGATCTGCTGCTTTATTTTTTAATGCAAGGATCATTGGCACATTGTGTTCCACTTCTGCTAATGCTTCATCCAACAGATTCTGTTCCACTGCGATCACCTGAATATCCGGTACTTTCTCCTTAGACACTGCCGCTATGAAAAATGGAAGTTTCTTACCTGTATTGATCTCCACAACTTTCTGATAAACGGCACCCTGTATGTAATACCCCCACTCTGCTAAAAAGTTCATATATCCAATATCATGATGGAAAAATACTTTGTTGATAGACTGACAGGTTTTTAAATCCACAATGCACTGTCCTGGATGGTAACTGTCTATCTTGATCTTCCACTTTGCCCCGAACATATCTGCTGTCATAATGACCTGCTTTTCTCCACTCATATAATGTGAAAATACCTCATCCCGTTCACATCTCTGGATCATTTCATTAGCTTTCAGATATTTCGCCATCAGACCTCCGTCTTTTTTGAACATACACGGATGTTTTGCTTTGAATAAGTCCAAGGTCCCTTCAAAATGTGCATCCACATAGGAGCCGACCATCAGCGCGTCAGAATCCTCCATGTTTTCTTCCCATGTACCTTCTATCTTGGCAAGGGCATATTCTTCGCAGCCACGCTTGCCGTATGTTCCCATAAAATCTTTATACTGGCTGACGGACAGATACTCTTCATTGGCTTCTTTGCTATAATAATTTTCATTAGTCAACTGCATTCTCAAATTCCTCCTCGCCTTCTTTTTCTATTGCTTCTTTCTTGGATAATTCCTTCGTCTCACCTGTCTTGGCAAATGGATCCGGCACTTCTTCCTTTGTCTGAAAATAATCCTCTACCTTTGCCTGTCCATTCTTTAATGCTGTATACACGCCCCACAAGTCCGTACATTCCTCTGCACCGAAAGTACCCATGTTACGTCCTGCATACTTCTCGATCTGTTCCTTGGTAACCCCAAAGTCTTTTTTAAACAGCTTCTCAATCTTTTTTATTTTTTCCTGACTTGGCAGTTCTCCATAGCTTTTTTTCTGTGTTTCTCTGCACTCATTGACTGCCATATCTACAACGTCTCCCGGAATCACTCCAAGGATACATGCTCTCATCCGGCGTGCTCCAAAGTTTGCTGTGGCTTCGTAAATATCCCTGCTGTCTGTAAGGACATAGGAACCTTTTTTTGTATCACGCTTATGCTCCACACCGAATATCTTTGTCACACGGGTATTTGATTCTAAATCCCATGCATATGCCATCATCTCCGACTTTCCGTCTTTCTGTTCCAGTTCAATGATCCCATAATCAATATTGCCCCAGTTCTGTGCTAATGCTTCCGCAAGTCGGATAGACGGTCCGCTGACATTCTGACCACCGCGTGGATAAGAATAAATTGCCTGCTCTGCAAGGGTTGACCTCTGGCACGTTCTCTTGATCTTTTCTGTTGCCTCATACTCATCTCGTGGAAATTTCTTTGCAATAACCATAGCTGCCTGCACTTCCTGTGCCTGCCGGCTGATCATCATTTCCGTCTGCGAACTTCTGGTCATTACATTTCCGTCCGATACACTTACCTCGTTCATAAATAATCCTCCTAAAATTCAATGATCTCCATTGTGTCACTATCTGTAGTACGGGTTGCGATCATCTGTAACCCTTTCTCCTTACATTTCTGATACAGTTTCTCTCGCAATCCGGATGCTAACTTTTCAGCTCCATCGATCAGGATGATGTCTAATCCGTTCGGCTTCTGGATAGAAACATTGATGCAAAGATCCAGCTTTTCTCCTTCGGACAAATTGCTTACCGGCAGTCCGTTGATGAGAGGTATTCCATTCTCAACCGTAAGACCATCGATCGGAATCGTACAGTTCTGCAAGATTTCTCCCGGAAGTGTGCGTGCTTTCTCAATCTTGCGTGTCAGCTCACTGCTCTCTTCCGCAAGTCCTTCCACTTCTTTCTGAAGGTCAACCATCCGTTTGTACTCATTGATGTGGCCTTTCATGTCTTCCATGTACAATGCTTCATGCACCAGTTCTGATACATCCTTTTTCTCCATATCCAGATACTGTGCATAATCAGCAACTTCGGCATCATACTTCGCCACATTTGCCTTATATGTCTGTTCTATTATTTCCAGCTTGTCCTTTTTCTTTCCGTCAAGACTTTCCTGTTCGGTTTTCAATGTTTTGATCTGTTCTTCCAGTTTTAAGATATCTTTATCTATCTGATGAGAACGATTATCAAATTCCGTATCAAGTGCTGATTTGCTGATCTCCCTGTCCGCTTCAAAAGAACGTACTTTGCTGTCCCTTGCATCCTTGAGTAAATGTGCTTTTTCAATCTTCTGATTATCGCTCCGTATTTGTTCAATCTGGTGATATATATCAGATGTAGATGCCGTTTCCCATTTCTCTGCACTATATCCCTCCGGTATTCCCGCTGCAATCTCCTCAATAAATGCTCTTTTAGTACGAATGTCGCGGTTGACATCCTGCCGATGCATGAAATATTCTCCTTTTTCACTCTGGATGTCATTGAGCACCTGTAAGATGTTCTGGTCATAAGACACCCAGCTTGGTATCTCTCCAAACCATTCCTTGATCGTGTTCATATCCCATGAATACTCAATCATATCAAGAATGATGGCATTCTGTTTCTTTTTATCCATTGACATAAATTCAACCGGATTTAGCTGTAGCGGTGTAAAAATATCACGGAGAAATGCCTCCGGACTGCCAACCTCTACACCATTCTGTTTTATGCTCTTATAACCTACCCTGTCAGTTCTGACTTTTCGATTGATGCGTAATCCGGTATCTGTCTCTATCAGGATCTCTCCCTCTGTCTCGCCTTTGCGGACAATATATTCTCTCTCTGATTTATTTGTCAGCGCAAAACGGATAGCATCGATCACGGATGTTTTTCCTACTCCGTTTTTCCCGGAAAGTTCTACCGAACCTCCATCCTGCGTATACTCTTTGATTCCGAAAAGATTCCGGATCTGAATCTTTGTTGTGATCATCTTAAAAATTCCTCCATTTCCATCTGTTTATAATTTGTCGAGAGTATCATTTTGCGTAGCACCGCCCTGCGGTCTGTTTTCTGCCGCATTTTTTCAGCACACTCATCACAGATACGTCCCTCTCCGGGATCCAGTGTGCATCCACAGTCCTCGCATTTCCTGTAATAACTCATAAAATCTCCTTTTCAAATTTAATGACCCATGCTAAAATACATAAAAATGCTTTATGTATTTTTGTTTGAATAGCACCGATTCTCGCCAAAGAATTTAGCGGTGCTATTTTCTTTCTTGTCCTGATGCAACCATCTATAATCCCCCTTTCCTTGATTTTTCAATTTCTCCCATCTATAATGTTTGTACAGGCACAGAAATGCCGAGTACATAACGAGGGGAGGTATGAGTTATGAATATGATTCCTGTAACTTCATCCAACATCCATTCTGTTGGATATGAGGGAACTACTCTAGCTGTTCTTTTCCATTCCGGTGGTTTATATGAATACTATGGTGTTCCTCAATCGGTATACTCGTCTTTAATGAATGCATCTTCTAAAGGCGGATATTTAGCGGCTCATATTAAGGGTGTTTACCGCTACAGAAGAGTTCGTTAATCAACAATGATAAGTACAAGGGCAGGACCATTGACACTGTATTCTTTTTCTTCATATGGGTCTGCCCTATGTAACTCCACTCCTTCTCTATTTCTTAATTCTTCTACTAACTCGTATGTTTCAAAATCCTTTAACTCTTTTTTCAATTCTCTTTCACCTTCTTCCAATACTCAAAATATGCCAACGACAGACTTATCATGGATATACCCCCGCATATTACAGGTTGTCCATCGTAGCCACAGGCGGCTATGATAAAAACTGTCATACCAACTATAAAAAGAATATTTTCTGTTCCTCTCATGCTTGTCCACCTCTGACCGCTTCATGCGGTCTACTTAACCTTAATAGCAAATGATCTTGCTGCCTGCTCATTTAATTTCTGCGAAATTTCTTTCTGTTCTTCTTTTGTAAAATCATCCCAGTTTTTCGGTGGTTGGTCTCCAATTCTCACATACATGTTTACTTTGAATCCATTTATAATTCTCATTTACACCGCCTCCCTTACACTGTATGTGATTTTCTTGTCCTCTTTTCGCACTATTTTGCATTGCATATTTTCAACTAAGCTCTTCCTATATCCAAAATACACAATTTTTACAAGTCCGTTTTATCGGACACCTTATTTGTTATCCTCTAAAAAGTAGTCGATAGGTACACCGAAGTAATCCGCTAAGATTTTCAATTTATCTACTTTAGGTTTGCTTCTTCCGTTTTTCCAATCAGTAAATGTAGATTTTGTAATACCTGTATCTTTTGCTACTTTATAATCAGTAAGTCCACTTGCTTCTTTAAGTTTTACATACTGTTTATACATTTTTCCTCCTTTCCGAACTTTTCTATTGATTTTGGTTCGGAAATCAGTTATAATATATTTGCGAATAATACTATAAGAAAAATAGTTCTGTACTGATTTCCGAACTCTATACTTGTATTGTAGTTTCTTTTTCCGAACTTGTCAATACTTTTTTGTACTGATTTCAGAATTATTTTTCGTGGAGGTCACTATGTATGAACGATATTGTAAGATTAGAGATGAAAAAGGCTACAAAGATGCTGATGTTGCTAGAGCAACAGGAATCACAAAATCTACGTTTTCAGATTGGAAAGCTGGACGGAGTAATCCTAAAGATGAAAAATTAAGGAAAATTGCCAATTTTTTAGAAACCACTGTCGATTATATCCGAACAGGAAATAGTGATAGTAAATATTATTTAAATGAAGAAACAGCAGCTGTCGCTGACAAAATACTACATAACAAAGAATTAAAGCTTTTATTTGATGCTGCACAGGATGCTGAACCTGAAGATTTGTCCACAGTACATCAAATGTTATTAGCTCTAAAAAGAAAGGAACGTGGCGAAACTGATTGATTATCAAATACAACTAATCAAATTCCCACCGGGGAGAGTTAAGGAGGCTGTTACAGAAAACGAAGATGGTAGTTATACTATTTTTATAGAACAAAACTTATCTCGCGAAGAACAGCAAAAAAAATTTTTACATGCACTATCACATATCCTTAAAGATGACTTTTCTAAAGAAAATAT
>ENA-OZVY01000086-OZVY01000086.1-human-gut-metagenome-genome-assembly--contig:-NODE-86-length-37739-cov-6.062971_pt1 | contig 37739 bp, 33 predicted proteins | sample MGYA00243453_ERZ654061 | MGnify/ENA primary metagenome ERZ654061 (study PRJEB26926, sample SAMN06165135) | human gut metagenome | biome: ENVO:00009003; feature: ENVO:2100002; material: ENVO:00002003... | reverse complement strand
CGAGATGTCTTAGGGTCTCGTGGGCTCGGAGATGTGTATAAGAGACAGGTCAGGGGAACGGAGAGGTGTACTGCGCCCTCCATCTCCTCGGTGAGGAGCCGTGCGACCATCTCCTTTTCCTCCTCCGGGCACTCGACGATGAGTTCGTCGTGCACCTGCAAAATGAGCTTTGCCTTTAAGTTTTCCTTGTGCAGCCGCTCGTCGACGCGCACCATTGCGAGCTTGATGACGTCCGCGGCTGTGCCCTGGATGGGCATGTTGCGCGCGACACGCTCGCCGAACGAACGGGTATTGAAGTTGCTCGCCGCCAGCTCGGGCAGCGCGCGGCGGCGGTGCATCAGTGTTTCGACATAGCCGCGCTCCTTCGCCTGCGCGACGACCTCATCCATATAGCGGCGGATGCCGGGGAAGCGCTCAAAGTACGTCTCGATATATTCCTTCGCCTCGTACACCGGCACGCCGATGTCCTGCGCGAGCGAGAAGGCGGAAATGCCGTATACGATGCCGAAGTTGACGGCCTTCGCGTGCGAACGCATCTGCTTGGTGACCTGATCGGTCGGCACGCCGAAGACCTGCGCGGCCGTGACGGTGTGGATGTCCTCGCCGGTCAGAAACGCCTGCTTCATCGCCTCGTCGTCCGCGATGTGCGCGAGCAGCCGCAGCTCGATTTGGCTGTAGTCCGCGTCGACGAGCACGCAGCCGTCCGCGGGGACGAACATGCGGCGGAATTCGCTGCCAAGCTGCGTGCGCGTGGGGATGTTCTGTAAGTTCGGCTCGGTCGAGCTCAAACGGCCTGTCGCCGTGACGGTCATCTGGAAGTTCGTGTGGATGCGCCCGTCGGGCGCGATGACCTTCAAAAGACCGTCGCAGTAGGTCGAGCGGAATTTCGCGTACTGGCGGTACTGCAAAACCTCTTCGACGATGGGATTCTCCCACCGCAGTTTTTCGAGCACGTCCGCGTTCGTCGACCAGCCGGTCTTCGTCTTTTTGCCGTGCGGGAGCTGCAAGCGTTCAAAGAGCACCTCGCCGAGCTGCTTGGGGGAGTTGATGTTGAACGGCCCGCCCGCCTCTTCATAGATGTGCTGCTCGAGCGTCTTGAGCTGCACTTCCATCTCGCTGCCGAAGGCCGCGAGAGCGTTCGCGTCCACGCGCATGCCCGCGTGCTCCATGCGCGCGAGTACGGCGCAGAGGGGCAGCTCAACCTCATAATAGAGCTCGTGCAGCTCGCGCTTCTCAAGTTCGGGGGCAAAGGCCTCATACAGCGCATCGACGGCGCTGGTATAGACGTGGAACGCCGTCTCGGCCTCGGCCGTGTCGCCGAGCATCGAGAAAGCGTCTGGATCTAAGTGCTTCGGCTCGGCAAGCGTCTGGTGGAAGCAGGCGGCGAAGAGCGACGCGATATCGTACTTGCCCGCCGTCGCGTCGAGCAGGTACCCTGCGAGCGCGGTGTCAAAAATGAACCCTTCAATGGGAAGGTCGTTTTCGAGCAGTGTGCGCTGGAGGTCCTTGACGTTGTGGCTGACTTTCTTGATATCATCCGAGAACAGGGCGCGCAGCAGCGCGTTCCAGTCGCCCTCGTAGCGGCTGAAGTAGAACTCGGCAGAGACGGCGGTCGATTCGCCTGCAACGAAGTCGACGATCACGCCGGAAAGGTCCGGCAGCGCCAGCAGCGTCACGTGCTCCGCCTTGCGGAAGAGCGAGAGATATTCCTTGGCCTTTTCCACCGTGGTCACGGCCTCGGCGGTCACGGTGAGGTCGACCGGCTCCTCGGCGGCGGGGATGTCGGCGGGCGGCTTGAGACCGTATTTGTCGATGAGCTTGGTAAATTCCAGCTTCATAAAGAGCGGATAGAGCGCGTCTGACGGCGCCTTGCGCAGATTGTCCTGCGGAGAAAATTCGAGTGGTGCGTCCGTCACGATGGTCGCGAGGTGGAAGCTCTGGCGTGCGCTCTCCTCGCCCTCGGTGAGCTTTTTGATGACGTTCGGCTTGGCCTCGATATCGGGGAGCAGCCGGTAAATTTCGTCGATGCTCTGGTATTTCTGAATGAGCGCCATCGCCGTCTTTTCGCCAACGCCCGGCACGCCGGGGATGTTGTCGCTCGCGTCGCCCATCAGGGCCTTGAGGTCGACGATGTGGACGGGCGCGAAGCCGTAGCATTCAAAAAACGTCTCGGGCGTCATGTCCTTCGTCGTGGTCTGGCCCATGTGCGTGGAAATGAGCTTGACGGTCGTGTGCTCGGTCACGAGCTGCAAAGAATCCTTGTCTCCCGTGGCGACGACACAGTCCCAGCCTGCGCTTTCGCACTTGCGCGAGATCGTGCCGATCAGATCGTCGGCTTCAAAGCCCGCGAGCTCGTAGCGGGGGATGTTCATCGCGTCGAGCACGTCCTTGAGCACCGGCATCTGCATGGCGAGCTCTTCGGGCATGGCGTGGCGCGTGGCCTTGTAGCCCTCGTACTCGAGGTGGCGGAACGTCGGCTCGCGGCGGTCGAAGGCGACGCACAGCGCCTCGGGCTTTTCCTCGTCGAGTAAGCGGCCGAGCATCGTCAGAAAGCCGAAGATCGCGTGGGTGAAAAACCCGTCGCGCGTGGTGAGCGGACGGACACCGTAATAGGCGCGGTTGATGATGGAGTTGCCGTCTAAAACCATCAGCTTCACGGCATGCACCTCCCAAAATGCAAATTTTTACTAAATATAGTATAGCGCAGAGCAAACAAAAACACAACAGAAACCGGCGGAACTCTCGGCGCGGAGTGAGAAAGTGTGGTAAAAATAAACAGAACACTTGCAATTTCTTGTCGGGATGTTTATAATATTGACTGAAAATCTGTTTTGCTTCCTAATTTTTTGTTAGGAAGCGGGCGGAAAAACAAAAAAGAAAGGGAGAAAATCATGGAAAAGCTATTTAAGCTGAAGGCCAACGGTACTACGGTACGCACTGAGATCCTTGCCGGTCTTACCACGTTTATGACCATGGCCTACATCATCGCGCTCAACCCGAACCTGCTGACCAACTTTGCAGTGGGTACGCCGCTGTGGAACGGTGTGTTCCTTGCCACCTGCATCGCCTCGGCGATCGGCACGATTTGCATGGCGTTTTTCGCCAACAAGCCGTTCGTCATGGCGCCCGGCATGGGACTCAACAGCTTCTTCGCGGTGGTCGTCGCCAACATCGCGGTCATCAACGAGTGCGAGTACGAGTCCGCGTTCCAGGCGGCGCTCGTCATCATCCTTGTCGAGGGTATCGTGTTCCTCATCCTCACGCTCTTAAAGGTGCGTGAGAAGATCGTGGAGGCCATTCCTCTCGGCGTGCGCTACGGCATCGCTCCCGCCATCGGCCTGATGCTGATGAACGTGGGCCTTGGCTCCAACGTCGGTATCTACTCTGAAAACGGCGGCCCGTTCTACATGATGCGTGACTTCTTCGGCGCGCTGACGCCCAGCATCATCAAGGGCAACATGGGCGCGGGCTACGATGCGATGGTCCTGACCGTCGTGACCGCGTTCCTCGGCGTTTTCGTCATGGTCGTCCTCGCCAAGAAGGGCGTGAAGGCGGCAGTGCTGCTCGGCATGCTGTTCTCGTCCGTCATCTACTGGGCGGGCAGCGCCATCTTCCTGCATGTCAATCCGTTTGCGAGCCTCGCGACTGCGAGCTTTGTCCCGCCTTTCGCCGACATGGTCTCCACCACGCTTTTCAAGTTTGACTTTGCGGGCTTTGTGAACATCGGCTGGTTCACCGCCATCACGCTCGTCATCACCTTCTGCATGATCGATATGTTCGATACCATCGGCACGCTCGTCGGTACGGCCTCCCGCGCCGGCATGGTCGATCAGGACGGCAACATGCCCCAGATGAAGGAAGCCCTGCTGTCCGATGCCATCGGTACGGTCGCGGGCGCCTGCACCGGTACCTCCACCGTCACCACGTTCATCGAGTCCGCCTCCGGCGTGGAAGCGGGCGGCCGCACGGGCCTGACCGCGCTCACCGCGGGCATCCTGTTCCTCGCCTGCATGTTCCTCGCCCCCATCGCCGCCGTCATCCCCGGCGCTGCGACCTCCGCCGCGCTGATCTATGTCGGCGTTCTGATGCTCCAGGGCCTCAAGAATGTGGACTTCAGCGACATGGACCAAATGCTGCCGGTGTCCATCATGCTCATCGGTATGCCGATCTCCGGCTCCATCGGCCACGCCATCGGCCTGGGCCTCATCTCCTACACCTTTGTCAAGGTGTTCTCCGGCAAGGCTAAGGATGTCAGCGTTCTGACCTACGTGATCTCCGCTCTGTTCCTTGTCAAGTTCTTCGCCGTCGTGTAAGTGTGTGAAAAAACCTTAAAAAGAGCGTCCCGAACGGGACGCTCTTTTTTTCTGCGCCGCGGTATGATATCATGACGAAGATACATAGGGTAATAGGAGCGCACGGCGAAAAAACCTTGAAAAATCAAGGATTGCAACTGCCGGTTGACAAATTTGACAGTGCGCTTTCTTTCCCGCAACCGCGAAATAGGCTATGATAACGCCATCCAGACGGCGCGGGACCGCGCCTTAGAATTCAGGAGGAAGACGATATGATCTTAGCGGATAAAATCATCACGCTGCGCAAAAAGGCGGGCTGGTCGCAGGAGGAGCTGGCAAGTCAGCTCGGGGTGACGCGCCAGTCGGTATCCAAGTGGGAGGGCGCGCAGTCCGTGCCCGACCTTGACAAGGTGGTGCAGATGAGCCGGCTGTTTGGCGTGAGCACCGACTATTTATTGAAGGACGAACTCGAAGAAGAGGAGTTCGTCGAATCCGAGGCGGACGAAACGCCGCTGCGGAGAGTGACGATGGAGCAGGCGGCGCGATACCTTGCGCTGCGCAAGGCCTGCGCGCCGAAGACCGCACTGGCGGTGGCGATGTGCATCGTCTCGCCGGTCGTGATCATTTTTCTCTCCGCCATGGCGGACGCGGGCCTGGGCGGTATTTCGGAGGATCTGGCCGCAGGTCTCGGCGTGAGCGTCATTTTGGTGCTGGTCGCCATTGCGGTGGGGATGTTCCTCTCGTGCGGGGCGAAGACGAAGGAATTCGACTTTCTTGAAAAAGAGCCGTTTGAGACCGAGTACGGCGTGAGCGGCATGGTGCGCGAGCGGCGCAAGGCCTATGAGCCGACCGCCTCGCGCTGTACGATCCTCGGCGTGGTGCTGTGCATCCTTGCTGTCGTGCCGCTGATGCTCGGGGTCGGTCTCGCGTCGTCCGATGTCGCCGCGCTGCTCGTGCGCGTCGCTCCGGCGGATGTTTACGCCGCGGCGGCGGTGGATGCGCTGCTGCTTCTGGTCGCCTGCGGCGTGGGCGTGCTCGTCTGGAGCGGAACGTACACCGGCGCGATGGACCAGCTGCTCGAGGAGGGCGACTACACGCGCAAAAAGAAGGCGCGCAGCGGCGTAATGAGCACAGTGTCGCTCATCTACTGGCTGAGCGTGACGGCGATCTTCCTGTTCTACACTTTCGGACCCAAGGGGAACGGCCAGCCGCAGTATAGCTGGTTTATCTGGGCCGTTGGCGGCGTACTGTATGCGGCGGTGATGGGTATTGTGTCGCTCGTGCTGTATCACAAAGATAAAATGTAAAGCAGACTTGACAAATGAGAACGACAGTGATATCCTACAAGTAAAGCAAACTTGACATTTGCAAAATGGCTCTTGACAGTTGGAAATCACATGATATTATTTTGATATCACAAAGATGTTCGAAACGGCTGCAAGAAGAAAAGAGGGAGAACCTTATGCTCTATATTGAACACCTGACCAAGACCTTCGGCGAAAAGAAAGCCGTGGATGATCTGTCGCTCCACATCGCGCCAGGGGAGATCTACGGCTTCATCGGCCACAACGGCGCGGGCAAGACCACGACGCTCAAGTCGGTCGTCGGCATCCAGCAGTTCGATTCCGGCAGGATCACGATCGGCGGGCACTCCATTCAGGACGATCCCATCGCCTGCAAGAAGATGCTCGCCTACATCCCGGATAACCCCGACCTCTACGAGTTTATGACGGGCATCCAGTACCTCAATTTTATCGCCGACATCTTCGGTGTGGAGGAAAGCGCGCGGCAGGAGCGCATCCGCAAGTACGCGGACCTCTTCGAGCTGACGACCGACCTGGCCCAGCCCGTCGCGGCCTATTCCCACGGCATGAAGCAGAAGCTTGCCATCATTTCGGCGTGGCTGCACGAGCCGAAGCTCATTTTGATGGATGAGCCGTTCGTCGGCCTCGACCCGAAGGCTTCACATATCTTAAAGGGCATGATGCGCGAGGTGTGCGACGCGGGCGGCGCGATCTTCTTCTCGACCCATGTGCTCGAGGTGGCCGAAAAACTCTGCGACAAGGTCGCCATCATCAAGGGCGGCAAGCTCATCCGCTCCGGCACGATGGAGGAGGTCAAGGGCGACGACTCGCTCGAGGAGGTCTTCCTTGAGCTGGAGGGCGAATCATGCTGAAAACGCTCGTCAAGAAGCAGCTGATGGAAATTTTCCGCAGCTACTTTTATAATGCCAAAACCAATAAAAAACGTTCGACGGCGGGGATTATCGCTTATATCCTGCTCTTTGCCGCGTTGATGATCGGCCTCGGCGGGATGTTCACGGGGCTTTCCGTTTCGCTCTGTGCGCCGCTTACGCAGGCGGGGATGGGCTGGCTCTATTTTGCACTCATGTCGCTGCTCGCCATCTTTCTCGGCGCGTTCGGCAGCGTGTTCAACACGTATTCGGGCTTGTACTTCGCTAAGGACAACGACCTGCTGCTGTCTCTACCCATCCCGGTGCGGACGCTGATGGCCTCGCGGCTGCTGACGGTCTATCTCATGGGTCTCATGTACTCCGCGGTCGTCATCCTGCCCGCGGTCATCGTCTACTGGGTCACGGTCTCGACGGCGCCGATGGCGCTCCTCGGCGGCGTGCTGCTGACGGCGCTCATCTCAATCTTCGTGCTCACGCTCTCGTGCGCGCTGGGCTGGGTCGTGGCGAAGGTGAGCCGTAAGCTCAAGCACAAGAGCTTCATCACGGTCATCGTCTCGCTCGCGGGGCTTGCCATCTACTATTTCTTCGTCTTCAAGGCGCAGACGGCCATCGAGCAGCTCGTCGCCAACGCCGCGGTCTACGGTGAGAAGATCAAGGGTGCGGCGCACCCGCTCTACGTCTTTGGCCTGACCGGTACGGGCGATGTGACAGCGATGCTGCTGAGCGCGGCGGTCATCCTCGCGCTGTTTGCGCTGACGTGGACGCTGCTCTCGCGCAGCTTTTTGCAGATCACGACCGCGTCGGGCGCATCGGGCAAGGCTGTGTACCGCGAAAAGGCCGTCAAGCGCCGGAGCATCGATGGGGCACTTTTCGGCAAGGAGCTCGCGCGCTTCACCGCGAGCCCGAACTACATGCTCAACAGCGGCCTCGGTATCCTGCTGCTGCCGATCTCGGGCATCCTGCTTTTGTGGAAGGGCGGAACGGTCGTGTCGCTGCTGAACGAGGCCTTCACCTCGCAGAGCGGCTGCGCGGAGGTGCTGCTCTGCACCGGCGTGTGCGCCATTGCGTCGATGAACGACATGGCGACGCCGTCGGTCTCGCTCGAGGGAAAGTCCCTCTGGCTCGCGCAATCGCTGCCCGTCAAGCCCTGGCAGGTGCTTCGCGCAAAGCTCAAGGTACAGCTTGCGCTCACGGCCCTTCCAGCACTCGTGCCGCTTGCCTGCATGGCGTTTATCCTGCCTGTGACGGCGGCGCTGCCGCTCGTTTTTGCCGAGGCACTCGCGTACATCGCGTTTTCTGCGTGCCTGGGGCTGACGCTCGGCGTCGCGCGGGCAAACCTGACGTGGACGAGCGAGCTCATACCCATCAAGCAAAGTCTGGCCGTGACGATCGCGCTGTTCGGCGGCTGGCTCTACGCCATCGTGTTCGCGGGGCTCTACCTCTGGCAGGGGTGGAAGCTCGGCGCGGCTGCGTATCTCGCCATCGCGGCGGCGGTGACGCTCGCGGTGACAGCGCTGCTTCTTCGCTGGCTCAAAACGAAGGGCGCACAGCGCTTTGCGATGCTGTAAAGGAAAATAAAATGAGAGAGTGCGGCGGTCGAAGGACCGCCGCACTTCTTTTATATAGGCATGGGTAAAAATTTACACAGTTCATTCTTGCGGAAAGCGGCGGACCATGCTGTTATGTGACTACACTCACAAGTAAACTTTAAGGAGCGTGATCGATATGCTGCTGCGCGGCAAGCAGGCGAGCGGACTTTTGACGCAGCAGAAGATGCTGCACGCCGCCGTAAAGCTGTTTTTGAAAAAGAGATATGAGGGCACGACGACCGCGGAGATCGCCCGCGCCGCGGGCATGCCGCCAAGCTCGTTTTTCCGGGCCTTTCCCAGTAAGGAGGCGCTGCTGCTCGAGCTTGACAAGCGGATGTTCAGCGGGCAGTTCACGCTGGCCGAGCAGCACAGCGCGGCACGTGCTCTACGCGGTGGAGACGGCTATCCAGCTCCACATCGCCGAGCTGACCGAGCCACTGCGCAAGCTGTACGTGACGGCCTACACGCTGTCGTCAACCTCGGCATACCTGTATCGCAGCACGGCGAAGCGGCTGGAGGGCATCTTCGGGGACGATCTTCCGGACGCGGAGGCCAAGGACTTTTACGAGATGGAGATCGCCTCGACGGGCATGATGCGCTCGTTCGCGGCCGTGCCGTGCGACATGTACTTTACCGTGGAGCGCAAGATCGCGCGCTTTTTGGAGTGCGCGCTTAAGCTCTACAATGTGCTACCAGAGCGTCGGCGGGGGTCAGCGCGGCCGTTTTGCAGCTCGACCTGCACACCATGGCGGCGGGCATCATCCGAACGACCGTCCAGCAGGCGGAAAAGGACTTTGAAGCCCTGACAGAACAGTAAATTTCGGCAAGGGGATATCCCCTTGGTGCATCCGATGGATGCACCAATCGCTTTGATGGAGGAATGATATGAAAAAACGTATTTTCAGCTTTTTGACGGCCCTGTGCCTGTGCCTGACGCTGTTGCCGACGGCGGCGCGGGCGGAGAACAATTGGGAGAGTTGGACGATATTTGATGGCACGAATTTGAACCTGTCGGACGGTAGTTGCTATTTAGGTGGCAATGTTACTATTAGCGGCGAAATTACAATCAGCGGAGCCGTCACATTTGATTTGAATGGGTATACCTTGACCTGTAATGCTACAGACGAGGATATGTTTTGTGTGTACGATGGTAAAACACTAACGATAAAGGACAGCGGCACTGACGGCACCATTGATGGCCAAAATAAGAACTGCGGTTTTTCTGTGTCTAGCGGCGCACTGATCTTGGAGAGCAGTATCGTTGCGAATTGCAGAGATGACGATGGTGACGGCGGTGCTGTGGATATTGGAAAGGACTGCGTACTCACGATGAGAGGTGGTACGATCAGCAATTGCAATGCACAACACGAAGGCGGTGCTATATAGGAAAAGAGGACGGCTAAGGCCGTCCTCTTTTTTCAGCTCTCCATGTGCTTGCCGAGAAAGCCTGCGATGGCCTGCGCGAGCTTGTACTCCGTCTCGCCTGCGGCCGACTCGCCCTCGGTGCCGATGAAGACCACGAGCCCGAGTGCGTCGCCCTCGGAGATGATGGGCGCGGCGATGGTCGCGCAGTAGCGGTCGAGCGACTCGGTGACGAACACGCTGCGCTCGCTCGGCACGGCGCGGTAGATACCGCGGTCCTCCATGATCTGCTCGAGCTGCGGGCTGATGCGCTTTCCGATGAGGTCGCGGCGCGCGCTGCCTGCCGCGGCGATGACGCTGTCGCGGTCGGTCACGGCCACGCTCGTGCCGGTCGACTTGCTCAGCGTGTCGCACAGCTGCGCGGCAAACTCATCTACGCCGCCCATGAGCGAATACTTCTTAAAAATGACCTCCCCGTCCTTGCTCGTGTAGATCTCCAACGGGTCGCCGTTGCTGATAACATTGGCACGAAAGACCTTGTCCGGACGCATTTTTGCGCTTTGGACGATGGTAATGGTTGAGATATCTCCCGTGCCGTCAGGAAAATTTACGGTGCCCCCCTGACGGGCCATGGCGGCAACGAAGTCCTCCTCATGCGGCAGCTCTCCGCAGCGGAGTAGACAGTCAATGTCGGCTTTCAGCCGAATTTCCAGATGATCCTCGTAGACCTTAATTTTCTCAATGATAAGCTGTAGATCCTTGCGGTCAAGATGTTCCTTGCTCAACAGATCATCAAAGACCTCCATGGCGGTTTTCGCCGCACGGTTCACTTGGATAATGGTATTGCGTTTGTCCGCCGCCATTTGCAGCTGGTTTTGCAAGCCGTTGATGCGCTGAATCAGGTCATGCTCCAGTTCGTCATAGGTCTCCTCCAAAATGGCCTCCTGCTCCGGGTGCCGCGCCATATCCCGGATACGCTGGCGCTTGGTGGCTTTCAGCTCCTCCTGTGCGTCCAGCAGCAAGGTTTCCAGATTCTCCGCAGTGCGTTCCGTTTCACTTATGTCCTCCTGCTCGTGGGCAAGGTCGGCGTTGAGACGCTCCAGCATATTGGCGGAGTTGTCCTTTACCTTTTTGAGATACAGCTTCATCAACTCGTCCAGCTTGTCCACTCGGATGTGGTGGCTGGTGCAGCCGGACAGTCCCCGGCGGTGATAGGTGCCGCAGGTGTAGGCGGGGCGCAGATCCCGGCGGCTCATAGCAAACATAGGACTGCCGCAGTCACCGCACTCCAAAAAGCCGGAGTACACATTGTCATTGATTTTCTTCCCGCGATAGTGGTTGGTAGAGCGCTGTTCCCGCAGGGCGCGAACGGTGGCAAAGGTGCGGTAGTCGATGATGGCCTGATGGTGGTGTTCAATAACAATGTGTTCCAACTCATCCCTCTTGACATCCTTACCGTTGATTTTGGCACGGGTGTACTTGCCCTGCCGCAGGGTTCCGATGTAAAAATCATTGTCCAGAATACCCTGCACCGTGACAATAGCCCACGCGTTCTTGGCCTCCCGCTTGGATTTCTTGCCCGCCGCCTCCTTGCGCATCCGCTCGGACATACGCGGCGTGGGAACGCCCTGATCGGTGAGATAGTTGGCGATTTTCTTGTAGCCCCAACCGGCGTTGCTGTAGAGGTCAAAAATCTTGCGGACGGTCTCGGCCTCCGTGGGGATGATCTCAAACTGCTTGTCCTCGGTCACAAGATAGCCGTAGGGCGCGGCGCAGATCCACTCGCCGTCGTTCTGCCGCCGCTTCACAACGCTGCGCACCTTGCGGGAGGTGTCCGTGACGGGCATTTCGTTCACAAGGAACTGAAACTGGATTTTCAGCCAGTCGTCATCATTGGGGAAGTCCACGCCGTCGCCGATGGAGACGATCCGGACGCCCGCGTCGCGCAGGTCTTCCAGCTCCACGAGGCCGCGCGAGTTGCGGCGGGAGAAGCGGGAAAAGTCCTTGATGATGAGAATGTCGTATTTGTGGCGCATCAGCCCCCGGCGCATCTCCTGATAGCCCTCGCGCTGCTCAAAGGTGTAGCCGGAGCGGTCGCGATCTTCAAAAAACGTCAGCGTGCTGCCGGGGAAGTGGGTCTTTACATAGTCCTCGATGATGGCCTTCTGGTTCTCGATGGAGATGTTCTTCTGCTCCTGCTCATCATCCACGGAAATGCGGGCATAGCCCGCGATATCAAAGCGTTCGATCATGTCGGCTCACCGCCTTTCAGGTATTTTGCCATCTCCCGGTCAAAGTCGGAGATGTATGCCGCCCGTGGACGGCAGTTTCCGAGAATTTCTCGGTAGCTGAGCTTGGATTCATTTCCCATTTGCGGTCTTCTCGGCGTGCTCTGCCCATTCCGGCAACCACGCACGCATTTTCAACTGGTGACAGTTTGTCACCAGTTCACTGCCTTCTTCTTTCAGACGCTGTTTCAGCTTGTTCCAGTATTTTCACCCGGTATTGTAGTCGGGGCTGTCTGTCAAAACGCCGACCACATCCACGACGGAGAAGTACCATTCCTCCCGTTCTGCGTCCCACGCCACGCGAATCTTCTGATCCTCGAAAAGCTGGATCGCGTTATTGTCCGGTGCTTTCATCTGATCCCCCGTTCTGCGCAAGTCATACTTTTTTACCACGTTACCACTTGTGATAGTCTTTATGTTTTACTTATTGAATAACATTGTATCATGCGAATTGAGGATGTGCAACCGGAAAATGATCTGACAAGGAAAAGCGCTCCACTTTTTCGCGCGTGTCAGGCATTGCGTTTTTTATCCATATGTAGTATAATTAAGTAATAAAAATGGTGTAATCCAAACGTTTTTCAGGTGGGAGACGGCAATATACATGGATCGATGAACTTGCGCATTTCTGCACGTCACAGCGGCAAAAAGGAATGACGCGGCTTTGTCGCGCTTTTAAACGCAGCGAATACGCCCGACCGAAGCAAATTTTGACATCCGGTGGACGAAAACATAGGAGAAGAACATGGATAAACGACTTTTGCTGGCCAGCCCGCACATGTCGGATGAGGGCTATGAACTGGAGTACATCCACGACGCATTTCGGAAAAACTGGATCGCGCCGCTGGGCGAGAACGTCAACGAATTTGAAAAGGCCATGGGCGAATTTATGGGCAAGGGATATCCCGTCGCCCTCTCTGCCGGTACGGCGGCGCTGCACCTTGCGATGATTCTCGCGGGTGTGAAGGCGGGGGACACGGTATTTTGCCAGAGCCTGACCTTTTCCGCCTCCGCCAATCCTGTGGCCTACTGCGGCGCGAAGCCGGTGTTTATCGACTCTGAGCGGGAGACGTGGAATATGGACCCCGCCGCCCTGCGCCGTGCCTTCGAGCTTTATGGTACGCCCAAGGCGGTGGTCGTCGTTCACCTGTACGGCAACCCTGCCAAGCTGGACGAAATCACCGCCATCTGCCGCGAGCATGACGTTCCCTTGATCGAGGACGCAGCCGAGGCGTTGGGTTCTACATACAATGGGCAGAAGTGCGGCACCTTTGGCGACTTTGGCGCTCTTTCCTTCAATGGCAATAAGATCATCACCACCTCTGGCGGCGGGATGCTGCTGTGCCGGACGGAGGATGAGGCGAAGCACGCATTGAAGCTCTCCACGCAGGCGCGCGAGAACGCGCCGTGGTACCAGCACGAGGAAATCGGCTACAACTACCGCATGAGCAACATCTGCGCGGGCATTGGGCGCGGGCAGATGAAGGTGCTGCCGCTGCGCGTGGAGCAGAAGCGGGCCATCTTTGCACGCTACTGCGAAAACCTGAAAGGCCTGCCGCTCACCATGCAGCCAGAGCTCCCCTGTGCGAAATCGAACCGCTGGCTTTCCGTTGCCCTGCTGGACGAGGGCTGCGGCGTGACGCCCGGTGAGATGCTGGCAAAGCTGAACGAGGTTGGCATCGAGGGGCGCTACCTTTGGAAGCCCATGCATTTACAGCCGGTTTTCGCAAACTGCCCCTTTGTCAGCGTCAGCGATGCGCCGGTGGGCGACGATCTCTTTGCGCGCGGCGTATGCCTGCCCAGCGATACGAAGATGGGCATGGACGATGTGGACCGCGTGTGCGAGGTCATCCGGGGGATGTTCTGATGCGGCATAAGGCTGGGCTTTATGAAAAATACATCAAGCGCCTGCTGGACATTGTGCTGTCCGGGTGTGCGCTGATCGTTCTGTCGCCGCTGTTGCTGGTGACGGCGATTCTTGTGCGCGTGAAGCTGGGCAGCCCCGTGATCTTCTGTCAGGAGCGTCCAGGAAAAGATGAGAAGATCTTCAAACTCCACAAATTCCGCAGCATGAGTGACGCGCGGGATGAAACCGGCTCGCTGCTGCCGGACAAGGAACGTCTAACGGGCTTCGGAAAGAAGCTGCGCGCGCTGAGCATCGACGAGCTGCCAGAGCTCTGGGACATCTTTCGCGGAAAGATGAGCATCGTGGGACCAAGACCGCTGCTGGTCGAATATTTACCTTATTACTCAGAAGATGAGCGCCATCGGCATGATGTACGTCCTGGATTAACTGGTCTTGCTCAGATAAACGGAAGAAACACGCTGACATGGGAACAGAAGTTCGCATATGATTTGGAGTATGTGCAGCGCATAAGCTTCTGCGAGGATATCAAAATCCTGTTTCGTACCGTTGGTAAGGTGCTGAACAGGTCGGGTGTGCAGGTCAACACCCAAAGTGGAGAAGGCAACCTTGCGAAGATCAGAAGCTGTGTTTGCGAAAAAGCGGAGTGATTATTATGCGTATTTTGATTTTGAGCTGTGGAACGAGAAACAAGGTCGTTCAGTATTTTAAAGATGCTGTTGGCGCTCAGGGGAAAGTAATCGCAACGGATTGCAGCCAATATGCGCCTGCACTTTATGATGCGGACTCGTATTATATCGTTCCTCGAATGACCGAACCCGGTTATATTGATGAGATCATAACGATTTGCAAAAATGAACGTATCGATGGCGTTTTGTCATTGATTGACCCGGAACTGTCGCTTCTGGCGCAGTACAAGAAGGATTTTGAAGCCGTTGGTACGACGGTCATTGGTTCGTCCTATGAGCTGTGCGAGATGGCACTGGACAAATGGGCGATGTATAATTGGCTGACGGAGCACGGCTACCGCTGCGCGAAAACCTATGTGCAGTTTTCGGTATTTCAACAGGCGCTGGCTGATGGTGAGGTGACGTTCCCGGTTTTTGTGAAGCCGCGCTTTGGCAGTGCAAGTTTGCATATCTCCAAGGCGGAGGATATGGAAACGGCAGCATTCCTCTTTCAGCACCAGCCGGACATGATCATTCAGGAGTTCCTGAACGGGCAGGAAATCGGCGCGGATGTTTACACGGATATGCTTTCCGGCCATGTTGTTGCCGCTTTTACGAAGAACAAATTGGTGATGCGCGCGGGAGAGACGGATAAGGCGATCTCCTTTAAGGACGAAAAGCTGTTTGCGCTGATTTCACGTTTTGTTGAAGAGAGCGGGTATCGTGCGCAGATCGATATGGATATCTTCAAAATCGGGGATGTGTATTATATTTCCGAGGTCAATCCGCGCTTTGGAGGCGGTTATCCGCACGCCTATGAATGCGGTGTAAAAACACCGCAGATGATCGTGAATAACCTGAACGGGCAGCAAAATGTCCCCTCCGTGGGGGAATATAGAAGCGATGTTGTTATGATGAAGTACAACGAGCTAAAAACTCTCGTGTTGAATGAGACGAAATGAAAAGGCGAATTGCAATATTAGCAAATCAGAGTGGCGGACTTTACGATTTTCGCAAGGATTTGATAATTGCCCTGCGAGAAAAAGCAGAGGTATATGCTATTGTTCCGCACAATGACCGCTGGGACGAGCTTCTGCATTTGGCTGACCGCGTGATTGAACTTCCCATCGACCGGCGGGGCATGAATCCGCTTCATGACAGCAAGCTCTTTCACCAATATCAGGCGATTCTGAAAGAAGTCAAGCCCGACCTTGTTCTGACCTATACCATCAAGCCCAACATCTACGGCGGCCTTGCCTGCCGGATGGCGCACATCCCCTATGCCGTGAACATTACGGGACTTGGCAGCGCCATCGAAAACGGCGGCTGGCTCAAGAAGTTTGTGCTGGCGCTCTACAAACCGGCGTTGAAGGGTGCGAGGGTCGTTTTTTTTGAGAATGCCGGGAATCGGGACACCCTCGCTGCCACCGGCGTTGTGCCGCAGGGACGCGACGTGGTGCTGAGCGGTGCAGGCGTCAATTTAGAAGATTATCCATATCAATCCTACCCACAGGAGGGGCCGGTGCGCTTCCTCTTTGTGGGCCGCGTCATGCGCGAAAAGGGTGTGGACGAGCTGTTTGCCGCCGCAAAGCGGATGAAGCAGGAATATGGCGACGGCGTGGAGTTCCACATCGTCGGCTCGTTTGAAGAGGGATATAAGCCCCTCATGGATGAATTGGAGCAGGCTGGCGTGGTCAAGTACCACGGCTATCAGTCGGATATGAAGCGCTTTTACGCCATGGCAAGCTGTGTGGCGCTGCCGTCGTATCACGAGGGTATGTCCAATGTGCTGCTGGAGGCTGCCGCCTCCGGGAGACCGCTCATCACCAGCGACATCCCCGGCTGCCGCGAGGCGGTGGAGGACGGCAACAGCGGGTATCTGTGCCCTGCGAAGGACGCGAACGCGCTGTATGGGGCTATGCAGCGGGTCATGGAGCTGTCTGTGGAGCAACGCTCCGAAATGGGCTGCCGAGGCCGGGAGCGCATGGAGCAGCAGTTCAGCAAAACCGCTGTTGTGACGGAAACCATCAAACACTTGGAGATTTGACATGCGTGATTTAGTCACCCTTATGCTCATAACGATTGCCTTAGCATGGTGCGCCGATCATGTGGCGTTTGGACCGGTAAAGCATAATCGGCGCCAGCGGCTGATCGTCTGCACTGTGGTAATCATCATCCTGCTCGCCGGTTTTGCCGGACTGAGAACACGTTGCAATGACACTGTCACATATCGATATTCCTATAAGCTCCTGACGGAAAAATTATGGGAAGCATCCGACAAGAGCGTCGGTTCTAACCCTCTGTTCAACTGGGTGAACTATCGCTTGAAGATGCACGGCGTATCTACGCAGAACTTTCTGATGTTCTGGGCATTTCTGACCGTCGGCTGTTATTTCATTTTTGTACATAAGTACTCTGTAAATTATCCGCTGACGATTTTTTTACTGTTTGTCACCGGTTGTTATACCTTTGCTTTTGCGGGTATCAAACAGGCGGCGGCGGTCGGGATATCGGTCATTGCAACGATGTTTGCACTTAAAAAGAAGTGGCTTTTATTTGCTGCTGGGATCCTAATTGCCGCACTGATCCATCCCTATTCTCTGATGTATTTATCAGTTCCGTTCATGGCATTTAAGCCGTGGACGAAAATAACCTATTGGATGCTGGCAGCCTTCATTGCAGCGGGCTTTCTGCTGCGCCCGCTGCTCGGCACGGTGGTCAACATCACGACGCTGCTGGGTGAGGAATACACGGTTTCCTCCTTCACGGGAGACGGTGTCAATATGTTCCGTGTGCTCGTCTGCAATGTGCCGATGGTTTTGTCGTTCCTCTACCGGAAAAAGCTGTTTGCAGACAGCTCCAAGGTGGAAAACCTCGCAGTGAATCTCACCATGCTCAACGGCGCTATTATGTTTGACGGGCTGTTCGGAACGGCAAATTATTTTGCAAGATTGGCGAATTATTTCTTGATTTTCCAGTCGCTGTCGCTCCCGTGGATGCTGAAGAAAATAGGTGGCAGAGATGGAAAAGTGCTAACAGCATTGCTGGTGCTGGGCTATGCCGCGTATTTTTACTATGCAAACGCGATCAACCAGCCGTTTGACCACTACTTTGCGCGGTTAAGCTTGGCGGAGTATCTTGCGCTTGGCAGGTGAAACATTCTACCGCGCCCATCAGACTTGGGTCAAGGAAGTGTGCCTAGGTAAGTAAGAAATATAAGATTGCAATTATTTCTATCGCTGTAGGATAAGAGTCATTTCATTTGGAGGTTAAGATATGCTTTCTTCCGTTTCCCACCTAATTGAATCATGCGGTATTTGTCGGGCGGGTGAGGTTGAAGCGCTTCGGACAATGAAAACTGGTATGACGAACCACTCCTATGCGTTTTCTGTCAAAGAAAGTCAGTATATTATTCGTGTTCCGGGTGAAGGAACGGAGAAACTAATCAGTCGAGCGCAGGAGTATGCCGTCTACAGGGCGATTGCTCCACTTAAAATAAGCGAAACGGTTCATTATTTTGATTCGGTAACAGGAATCAAAATCGCGTCATATCTGGCCGATGCGCATGTTTGTGACAGTAAAAACTGGGATGAAGTCGCAAAGTGCGTTGCAGCTCTGCGAGGGTTCCATTCAAACAAGCTGTATGTTGCTCACAGTTTTGATCTGTGGGAACGACTTGATTTTTACGAGCGCCTTTGGGGAGGAAACCCTTCCGTTTATCGGGATTACAATAAAACGAAACGGGCGGTTCTCGGTTTGAAGCAGTTTATCGATGAGCAGCCGAAGGATGTCTGCCTCTGTCATATTGACGCAGTGCCAGATAACTTCCTGTTTGTCCATGATACGAACGGTGCTGAACAAATCAAGCTCATCGACTGGGAGTATGCGGGGATGCAGGATCCGCATCTGGACGTTGCAATGTTTATTATCTATGCAATGTATGATCGGGAGGAAGCTGAAAAACTGATCGATCTGTACTTCATCGACGGTTGCGACAAGTTGACCCGCATGAAGGTGCACTGCTATATCGCTGTCAGCGGCCTTGTGTGGAGCAACTGGTGCGAGTTCAAGCGTCATTGTGGTGTAGAGTTCGGTGCTTACGCACAACGTCAATATGACTACGCAAGAGAATACAGCGAGATATTCTTCCGAGAATATAGAGAGGTATTTGGCAGAGATTATGTCTGAACACATGATAGAACGCGCGATCATTATGGCTGCGGGTATCGGCCAGCGGCTACGCCCTGTGACATTAACGACCCCAAAACCGCTGGTCGCTGTCAATGGTGTGCGCATGATCGATACGATCATCGCAGCGCTTCACAAAAATGGAGTCCATGAGATCTACATCGTGGTCGGATACCTCAAAGAGCAATTCTATGAATGGGCAAAGAAGTACGACGGCATTACTCTGATAGAAAATCCATGGTATGCGGAGTGTAATAACATCGCATCCCTCTATGTCGCGCGTAAATACCTGAACAACGCGATCATTTTGGACGGCGATCAGATCATCCGCAATCCGGCGATCCTTCACCGGGAATTTACCCGCTCCGGGTATAGCTGCGCCTGGACGGACAGCACAACAGACGAATGGCTGCTGACGGTTAAAAATGGGATCGTGACAAAATGCAGCCGCACAGGCGGCGATCACGGCTGGCAGCTCTTCAGTGTGTCACGCTGGACAGCAGAAGATGGGCAGCGACTCAGAAAGCACTTGGAACTGGAATTTGTGCAAAACGAAAATCGGAGCATTTACTGGGATGATATTGCAATGTTTTGCCACCCTGATGAGTACCAGTTCGGCGTTTACCCCATTTCAGCGGAAGACCTACGCGAAATTGACAGCTTCACAGAGCTTTGCGAGGCTGATCCATCCTACAAAGGCGGTTTCGATTGACCTATGAAAAAGGACACACTGAAAAGAGAACTTGACTGGGTATCTATGCTGGTGCCGCTGGCGATTGTACTGACGGTATGTGCGCTGTTTATGATTTTTCCGGAAGGCTCCAAGCTCGTCCTTAGCGTGGTGCGCGGCTTTCTGGGGGATGACTTTGGCCTCTACTATGCACTGCTCGGCGTTGGCATCGTAGGCTGTACGCTTTATATAGCCTTTTCCAAATTCGGCAAGATCAAGCTTGGCGACTGTGAAAAGCCGCAGTATCGTTCTTTTCAGTGGGGCACTATGATTTTTACATCCACCATGGCTGCGGATATTCTGTTTTATTCGCTGTGCGAGTGGGCGCTGTATGCCAATGAATCGCAGGTCGAGATGATGGGCGGCATGCAGGAATGGGCGTCCACTTACCCGCTTTTCCACTGGGGACCTATCGCGTGGGGCTTTTATATCGTGCTTGCGGTTGCATTCGGCTTTATGATCCATATCCGCGGCCGTGATAAGCAGAAGTTCTCTGAAGCCTGTCGCCCGTTGCTGGGAAGCAGGGTAGATGGAGTTTTGGGGCGTGTGATCGACCTGACTGCGATTTTTGCGCTGATTGCGGGCACAGCGACGACGTTTTCTCTCGCAACGCCGCTGCTTTCCAGAGCAATCAGCCGTGTGTTTGGCCTGCAGGACAGCATCGGGTTAACGATAGCAATCCTTTTGATGATCGCGGCAGTCTACACCTTTACGGTCTGGTTCGGCATGAAAGGAATCGCGAAGCTCGCCGCCATTTGCAGTTATTGCTTCTTTGCGCTGTTGGCATATGTCCTGTTTGGCGGCGGAGAGACGCGCTATATTCTGGAAACGGGTTTTTCCGCAATCGGCAATCTTGCCCAGAACTTCATCGGACTGGCAACATGGATGGATCCGCTGCGGGAAACGAGCTTCCCGCAGAACTGGACGATTTATTACTGGGCCTATTGGATGGTCTGGTGTGTTGCAACACCGTTTTTTATCGGCGTGATCAGCAAGGGTCGTACTATTCGCAATACGATCCTCGGCGGTTACGGCTGGGGCCTTGCGGGCACCTTTACCTCGTTTATCATCCTTGGCAATTATGGCCTTGCACAGCAGCTCGAGCACGGCCTTGACGTTACCGGTTTTATTGCGGCAGGCGGCGATTACTCCGAGGCAATCATGAAAATATTCGATACGCTCCCGCTGACGGAGTTCGGCCTGATTCTGCTGGCGGTCACAATGGTTGCATTCTATTCCACCACATTTGATGCGCTGACAATGGTCGTTTCGAGCTACTCGTATAAGAGATTGAAGCCAGAGCAGGAGCCAGATAAACGTATCCGTACCTTCTGGGCGGTTGTGTTCATCCTGCTGCCCATCGCGCTGATATTCTCGGAGAATTCCATGAACAGTCTGCAATCCGTATCGATCATTGCGGCCTTTCCCATCGGAATTATCATTCTCATTATTGTGGCGAGTTTCTTCAAGGATGCGTCCAGCTATCTGCGGGAGAGAAAGGATATATGAGTATGACACAAACATCAGATCAACTCCAGCAGCAGATCTGGGCAACAGAGCAGGAAATATTGGATGTGATCCATCAGGTCTGCACGGAGCACGGCCTGCGGTATTCTCTCGCCTACGGCACCTTGATCGGCGCTGTGAGGCATAAGGGATTTATCCCGTGGGATGATGACATAGACATAATGATGCCCAGAGAGGACTATGAAAAGCTGATTGCTGTCTGGAACCAATCCGCGCCAAAAGGTTATATCCTGCAAAACACAAGGACTGACTCGGATTTTACGCAGAACTTCACGAAAATCAGGAAGGATCATACGACCTTCCTGCAGGACGAGGCGGAACGGACGAAGCATTACCACAAAGGCATATTCGTTGATATTTTTCCCGGTGATCGGGTTCCGTCCGGCAAGATAGGGCGGAAGATCCAGTACATTGCCTGCGCCGTGAACCTGCTCTACAGCCGCGGACATACCAGCGGCTCGGGCGGAACGATCGGCAAGGTCGAGAGGGCCTTGCTTAAAGCGCCAAAAGAGAAATATGCCGTGCGGCGTGAGCGTGCAGAGAAGAAAATCCGCAGCTGGAACGGGGATGAATCCCTGCAATATGTGTTTCCAAGCACCATCGGGAGCAGCCGCAAGTATTATCCCGCAAACCTGTTCGAGAACATGAAAACGATCGAGTTTAATGGAAAGCAGTATATGTGTGTTGCAGATACAGACGCTACCCTGCGTGTAGAATACGGCGATTACATGCAGCCTCCCCCGGAGGAAGACCGCGTTTGGAAGCACCATCCGATTTTGATAGACTTTGAGCATAATTACGAGGAGCTGCGAGATGATGAATCCTAAGGTGTCTGTCCTGATGGGCATTTACAACTGCGCGGAGACGTTACCGCAGGCGGTCGCTGCCATACAGAATCAGACTTATTCAAACTGGGAGCTTATTCTTTGCGATGACGGCTCTACAGATAACACATATGGTGTTGCGCAGAGCCTTGCAGCAAAGGACAGCCGGATTATTCTTCTGCAAAATGAATACAATCTGGGGCTGAATCAGACGCTGAACAACTGTCTGGCGGTGGCCACGGGCACCTATATTGCCCGGATGGACGGGGATGACGATTGTTTACCGGAACGGTTCGAAAAACAAGTTGCCTTGTTGGAGAGCCATCCGGAGTTTCAAATTACCAGCAGCCCGATGATTCTGTTTGATGAAAACGGTGAATGGGGGCAAACGGTGCTTCCTGAGTTTCCAACGTCTGTAAACGTGGTGGAGGGATCGCCGATCAGCCATGCACCGGCTATGCTTCGCAAAGAATGCATGGAGGCGGTGGGCGGATATACCGTAGATAAAAAAATGCTGAGGGTAGAGGATGTCAACCTTTGGATTAAACTATATGCTGCCGGCTATCGCTGCTGCAATATTCAGCAGCCGCTCTACCGGATGCGTAACGATCAGAACGCGCTGAATCGCCGGAAGTATATCTATCGTGTGAATTCTACATATGTTCGCCTGTGCGGGTGCAGATTGCTGCATCTTGGCCCTAAAAGTTACATAAAGGCGTTTAGCCCAATGATAGTTGGACTGGTACCTGCTCATTTACGGCAGGCCATCCGCAGAAGGCAACAAAGAATAACTTGATGGAATTCAAATCCCGCTGACTGCCTGCTTTTGCAAAGCCAGTTTGGAAGGAGCAAATCTGTCATGAAAAAACCATCCATTCTCATCTTTTCCCAAGCGATGGAGCTTGGGGGCGTGGAGCGCAGCCTTCTGGGCTTGCTGGATTCCATCGACTATGACCGCTACGACGTTGACCTCTTTCTGATGCGGCACAGCGGCGAGCTGATGCCGTATCTGAACCCCAAGGCGAAGCTTCTACCGGAGATTCCGCAGTATGCATCGTTGGCAGTGCCCATGGCGTCGCTCGTCAAGAGCGGACAGCTCTGTGTGCTTTGCGGGCGGCTGAAAGGAAAGCTTGCGGCACGGCGCTTTGATAAGCAGCATCCCAGTGACAAACCGTCCGTCACCGCGCTGACCTACAGCCACAAGTACACGCTGAACTCTATGCCGCTGATCTCCGGCAAGACCTACGATCTTGCCATCAGCTTTCTGACGCCGCATTATTTTGCACGGGAGCGGGTGAGGGCGAAGAAATACGCGGCGTGGATCCACACGGACTACACGGCGCTGACCTTCGACCGCTCGGCGGAGCTTGCCATGTGGGAGGGCTATGATGCCATCTGCGGCGTGTCCGAGCATACGTCCGAGAGCTTTCAGAACGTCTTCCCGGAGCTGGCGCAGAAGGTCCGGACAGTGGAGAACATCCTGCCCCGAGAGCTGACGTGCAAGCAGGCGACAATGCCTCGGACCGATATGCCCACGGACGACGGAATATCCCTGCTCTCCGTTGGCCGCTTCTGCGAGGCGAAGAATTTCGACAATGTGCCGGATATCTGCCGCCGTCTGGTGGCGGACGGCCTTGACGTGAAGTGGTATCTCATCGGCTATGGCGGCGATGAGCCGCTGATCCGTCAGAAAATCGACGAGGCTGGGATGGAGGAACGTATCATCATCCTCGGCAAAAAGGACAACCCTTATCCCTATATGCGCGTCTGCGACCTGTATGTGCAGCCCTCCCGCTATGAGGGCAAGGCCGTCACCGTGCGGGAGGCGCAGCTTCTTGGGAAGCCTGTCGTCATCACGGACTATGCTACCTCCGGCAGCCAGCTGGAGGACGGGGTGGACGGCGTGATCGTCCCCATGGACAATGCAGGCTGCGCTGCCGGAATTGCCGCGCTGCTGCGCGACCCCGCCCGGATGCAGCAGCTGTCGGAGAACTGCGCAAAGAGAGATTATACGAACAGCGCGGAGGTCGAGAAGATCTACGCGCTGATGGAGTGAATGATGGACATTACAAAGCGCGATTCAAAAATGCTCAAGGGTGTGGCGATTCTCTCCATGTTGATGCTGCATCTCTTTGGCCGGAGGGAAAACTTGCCATATGCCCCATTGCTGTGGATCGGCGGCACGCCGCTGATTTACTACTTTGCGCTGTTTGGCGATATTTGTGTAGCTGTTTACTGCTTTGTAAGCGGATACGCGCACTATATGTAATCATCCGAGGCTGAGATCAAGAAGCGCTGGAAGCATCTCTTGCACTTTTTCATACCTTTTTGGGTGATTGCGGCGGTGTTTTCGCTGATTGGCTTGCTTGCCGGAAACGCGGAGATTCCTGGAAGCTTGACGAAATTTGCCTTGAACTGCCTGACCATACAGAATAGCTACAACGGCGCATGGTGGTATGCCAATACCTACATATTGCTGGTCGCTTTGCAGCCGCTTTCCCGAAAATTCGCAGAGCGCTGCCCGGCGTGGCTGGTGATGCTGTTGACCTTTGGCTTTTACACTGCCGGCTATGGCATCCGCTTTTGGGGCTGGGGTGTGTGTAACTCAGCCGTCCTGTCGTGGGTCGTCACGCATATCGGGCTGTTAGGAGCCTCCTATTTCCCTTACATGATTGGAATGCTGTTTTGCAAAAAGCAGGTCATTTCTCTGCTGCGGCAGCAGACCGCCGCTATTGGGAGAAGAACCATGCAGATCATTACGCTAATTACCTTCGTGTGTATGATCGTTGCACACGGCATCGTGCCGCCGCTTTTTGTGGCATTTATCACAGCTACCGTAACAATCGTACTGCTCTGCATCTGCCCAATTCCAAAGTGGGCAACTGATGTGCTGTGCTACTTTGGTGAGCACTCTACGAACATCTGGCTTGTCCATATGTTCTTTTATACGGTGCTGTTTGACGGCTTTGTGTTCTGTGCCAAGTATCCGATCCCTATTTTCCTGCTTTTGCTGACGCTGTCCCTTGCGTCATCCTATGGAATCAGATGGCTGTGTAAGCCAATTTTGAAGCTTGTGAGGTAAGACCCATGATCCCCAAAATCATCCACTACTGCTGGTTTGGCCGCGGCGAAAAGCCAGAGCTTGCCAAAAAGTGTATCGCCAGCTGGCGCAAGTTCTGCCCGGATTTTGAGATCCGCGAGTGGAACGAGGACAACTTTGATATCCATTGCTGCCCGTATGTTGAAGAAGCTTATGCAAGCAAGAAATACGCGTTTGTTACAGATTACGTAAGACTGTATGCGATGTATACATGTGGTGGCATTTATATGGACACGGACGTTGAAGTTGTGCGCCCGCTGGAAGAGTTTTTGTCCTGCAAAGCATTCTCTGGCTTTGAGTCTACACGTTGTGTACCGACAGGAATTATGGCCTCTGAAAAAGGAGTTCCAATCATTCACGAACTACTGGACTATTACACGGGCAAGCACTTCCTTAATGACGATGGCTCTCAAGATACGACAACGAATTGCGTGTCCATTACCCATATTATGCTTACGCATGGATTGGAGCTAAATGGAAAGCTCCAGACGGTTGCAGAGTTTACATTTTATCCATCAGATTTCTTCTGCCCGTTTGAAAATGAGACAGGCGTGCTACGGAGAACAGATAACACTGCGGCAATTCACTGGTTCAATAAATCATGGTTGCCGCAAAATGTTCGGCTGCGCTCCCGAATCACCAGAGTGTTTCATCGAATATTTGGCGTAGATTGCTTTAGATGGCTAAAAAGATGAAACGCTGGACAGCGTAACAGGCAAACTGACAAAAACGGAGAACACCTACTCGATCCACTGGTATTCGATGAGTTGGTTGTCGAAAAGAACGCAGATCAGAGCAAAACTGGGACGAATATGGCGAAGAATGTGTAAGGAGATCAGGAAATAGTATGAAAAAAGCGCTGCTATTAGATACTTCGATAGGCACTAGCAATGTTGGCGATAATATAATTATGGAATGTGTGGAGAAGGAACTCGCTCCGATTTTAGCCAATATGTTTGTATTCCATCTGCCCACGCATGTTCCTGCTTTTCACAGTTATGCGATTTGGCGAAACTCGTTTGCCGTTCAAAACTATGCGACCTGCGATTATAAATTTATTGGCGGCAGCAATATTCTGGCGAAAGATATGCGAACGCATTATCCGCAGTGGAATGTGAATATCTTCAACTGCAAGCCGTTGGCAAACTCGGTCTGCATCGGTGTGGGCGCAGGTGCCGGGGAACATACCGATGCTTACACAACGCATCTTTACCGCAAGATACTCAGCCATTCTTATTATCACAGTGTTCGGGATGAGCGCAGCAAACGCTATGTAGAAGATGTGCTTGGCTTGAAGGCAATCAACACCGGTTGCGTGACCATGTGGGCACTGACACCTGATTTTTGCGCACAGATACCGGCTCAAAAAGCGGATAACGTGGTCTTTACTCTGACCGCAAAAGCAAAAGCGGACCCACGAGATCAACTGTTGATCGACACACTTAAGCGCGAATACGACCGTGTTTCTTTCTGGATTCAGGGTGATAAGGACGAGACATATTTTAACATGTTTTCTAATACGGACGGGATTGAAGTAATCCCTCCGCACAAGGCGGCCTATGAAGCGGTTCTCATGCGAAACAACATTGAGTATGTGGGAACACGTCTTCATGGGGGGATTTATGCACTGAGGCACAAGAAGAGGGCAATCATCATTTCAATAGACGAACGTGCACGAAGCATCAGTGCGGACACAGGGCTTATTACCATTGAAAAGGACACGCTGGATGAACTACCGTCGCTGATCAACAGCGAATTTGAGACAAGACTGAATATTCCATTCAATGAAATCGCCCGTTGGAAAGCGCAATTTGAGGGGTAGTATATGGAAAGCATCTGGATTAAAGAAATTAAAGCCGATAGAAATTGCGTTACATATCATTTAGATGTATCGGAGGGCTTAGTTCGTTATTTTTCTCCAGGCTGTGAAATGTTTGCGGAGTTTGGATTTGATATTTCTAATATCCCTAAAAGTGTTTTGGCAGTCCCTGTCCTTTCTAATATTATGCAGTTTGCGTGGTTGTTCGATTGCCTTATTTGGATTGAAGAGGTAGATCAACAGTTTTATGAATGCTTGCCGAAGATTAAGCGCGGATTTCAAGAAATGTATCGCAACTATAGTTTCGGCGGTTCTTTGATTGCGGCAAAGGTTGTAAATAATGGTTATCATGCGGAGAAAGAAAGCGCCCTTCTTTTTACTGGTGGTGTTGATGCAACGACATCTTTTTTGAGAATAAGGGACTCCAATCCGGTTTTGATAGACACGTTTGGATGGTGCGTTGATAGGGACGAAGAGAGCCGTGTGTTTGAAGCAGATATCTCTGCAATCAACAAATTTGCAGAAGAAAATCATTTACAAACGGAATACATTAAGTCTAACTTTGCAACATTTATAAGACCTGAAATTGTGAACAAATATCTGAATAAGCGTCTCCATAATTCATGGTGGTTTGGGTTTCAGCATTCGCTGGCATTTTTGGGTGTAGCCTCCATAGTAGCATATTACTACCGTATAAAAACAATATATATTGGAAGTTCTTATACATTCGGACAGGCTGTTAATTGCGTATCAGACCCAAGAATTGACCGCGAATTCAAAGTAGCCTCATGCAATGTTGTTCATGATGCATACGAATTGAGTAGACAAGAAAAAATCAGGATGATTGTTAAAGCGAAAGAGGACTTTGACTTACCAATCAACCTTAGAGTCTGTTCATTTAAGGAGGAAAACTGCAACCATTGCGAAAAATGCTTTCGCACAATGATAGGGATCGTTGCAGAAGGCGGCAACGTAAACGACTTTGGGTTTCATGTTGAGGGGAACTTTTGCGAAGCACTAGCTGCTTTTTTGAGGGATAATGTTAAGGAACTTGATAAAGACCACATTGTCTTTTGGCGGGATATTATTGCGCGCATGGCTCAAAACTACAACGAGTTACCTGATAAGGAAACAGCGGATTATTTAACACTGTTTAATTTTGAAAAGGAGAAAAGAGAGTGCCTTTGGCGTTACTATCGGGAAAACTTTTTCTCTATCGTTAAAAGAAAGCTGAAAGGTATCATCAGAAGAGGATAACTATGGATACGTCCCGCACATCGAATTCTCTAAAAAATATGGCCTTTGGCGTAGGAAGCCAGATGCTCAGCATCTTAATGGGCTTTTTTACCCGTTGGATGTTTATTGCATTGCTGGGGAAAGAGTATCTTGGAGTGTCAGGACTATTCACCAATGTACTTTCACTGCTTTCCCTTGCAAACTTGGGATTTGATACAGCTATCATCTATAGCTTATATAAACCGCTTGCAGAAGGGGATATGGTTGCTGTTAAAGGCTATATGCGCGTATATAAGCGCGTATATAGAGCGGTTGGAGCAACTGTATTTGTGTTCGGCTGTATCCTGATGCCGTTTTTACCACATCTGATCAAAGGAACGGTTACAATACCAGAGAGCATATACGTCATTTATTTCCTTTTCCTGACGCAGTCCGCAAGCTCCTATCTTTTTTCATATAAGCAATCCCTCCTGACGGCCAGCCAGCAGAATAGAATCAACTCCCTGTATCACTCGATTTTTATGGTGTTGAGGAATCTGGGAGAAATGGTTGTTCTTTTTTTCTTCCATGCTTATATCCCAACACTCATCTGCATTATTGCTCTTCAACTTGCTGAAAATGCGTGGATCGCGAGAGTAACCAATAAGAAATTCCCATTCCTAACGGATTCCAGCGCCGGAGAAATCTCTCTTGAGCAGAAACAGGCGTTGAAGGAAAATGTAAAATCGCTCTTCCTCTATAAGATAAGTGGGACGATCATCAGCAGTACGGACAATATCCTGATTTCTAAATTCCAAGGATTGGCATCTGTTGGTCTATACTCCAACTACGTCTATATTGTGGACGTAATTCGGACGTTCTTAAGCTATATTTTCTACTCGATGACGGCCAGCATCGGTAACTACAATGCTACAGAGAGCAAAGAAGCGAATGAGAAGATGTTTTACAACCTTTTCTTTGCTTCGTTTTGGCTGTACGGTTTTACCGGTATTTGTCTGGGCGTATTACTGAACCCGTTTATTGCTCTGTGGATCGGTGAAGACTATTTGCTCCCGAGTTGGACGGTTTTTATTATTATTGTCAATTACTACACTGCGGGCGTTCAGTATGCTTCTACGACTTACAGAGAGGTTACAGGCCTATTTAAGGTGGGGAAATACCGTCCGCTTATTGCAGCTATGATCAACTTGGCAGTATCGATCATATTGGCCTATCCGCTTGGAATTTCCGGTATTTTGCTTGGAACTATCATCAGCAGATTGTGTGTCTATTTTTGGTATGACCCATACATTATCCATAAGACGATGTTTGGGCAGAAGCTAAGATATTACTTTGCAACATATTTGCTTTATGGCCTATGCACTTTAGCTGTAGGGACACTCTGCTTTGCCATTGCCCGTAGCATTACCTTAAAGAACCCAATTCTTGCATTTGCGATTGAGATGGGTATATGTGCACTACTTCCCAATATTTTCTTTTTTATCCTGTTTAAAAGACGTGCTGAGTTCCAGATTATTCTGGGATACATGAAGCGTATCAGTCGAAAAATCGCGAGCAGAAGTTGATTAACATGCTTCACTACATCTACACCCGTTCGTTCATCGGCATCATCACCTTTATGGCGCTGGCTCTTGCCGCTTGGGGTGCGCTGCCTGCCCGCGTGGGGGCGAGGCGCTGGCGGTGTGGGAACCTTGTGCTGGTGCTCCTGATAACCGCCGCCATCCTCTACGCGACCTTATTCAGCCGCGCCGAGGGCGGCACCGGTCTGATCCTCGCCCCCTTTGCCTCCCTGACCGCCGCGCGGCAGCAGCCCGAACTCTACCGCGAGATGCTGATGAACGTCTTCCTCTTCTTCCCGCTGGGGCTGACGCTTTCCAACGCCCTGCCGCGAAAGTGGCACCGTTGGGGCAGAATCATCCTCACAACGCTCATCGGCTGTGCGCTCAGCGCGGGAATCGAGTGTGCCCAGTACCGCTACGCTCTCGGCATGGCGGAGGTGGACGACGTGATCTGCAACACGTTGGGCGCGTTTATCGGCTCTACATCGCTGCTCATCGCTCACGCCATCGAAAAACACAAAGAAAGGGCTTGACACACGAACATGACCCTGACCGCCACGGAGAGACAATTTCTTCATATCGCCAAGGCTGCCGTTTCCGGCGGGGAAGTCACCGCTGAAAGCGTGGACTGGCCTGCCGTTTTCGCGCTGGCGGGGCAGCAGAAGCTGCTGCCGATCCTCTTCGAGACCGTCCGCAAGATGCCTGTTGCCAAGGAAAACGCTGCGCTGTTCGCTGTGACCAAGCAGCAAGTCATCGGGCAGGTGCTGAATCAGACCGTGCGCTCGGCGGAGTTTGCTGACCTCTATCACAAACTCCGCGCCGCAGGACTGCACCCCATCGTGGTCAAGGGCCAGCTTTGCAGCCGCCTGTATCCGCTCAAGGATTACCGTATCAGCGCGGATGATGACCTCTACATTCCTGATGCGGAGTTCATGGCCTGCCATGAGCAGCTTCTTGCAAACGGTTTGACCACCGATACGCCCGCTGACGAGTTTGCCACAGCGGACGAGGTATCTTGCACAAAAAGCGACAGCCCACTTTACATCGAACTGCACCGACACTTATTCGATTCTTCTGAGGATGCCCACGACGAGCTGAACCACTTCTTTGCCGACCTCAATCTCGTCGAGATGGACGGCTTTCTCACCATGCCACCCCACGAGCACCTGCTGTACCTGCTTCTGCACGCCTACAAGCACTTCGTCCGCAGCGGCATCGGGCTGCGGCAGTTTTGCGACATCGGCCTGTGGGCGCGGGCGTATCACTCAGAGATCGACTGGCAGCGCCTGCACGAGCAGTGCGAGAGCGTCCACGCGGCGACCTTTGCCGCAGCGGTGTTTCGCATTACCAAAGACTATCTCGGTATTGACTTTGACCTGCCCGCGCCGTGGGATGCTTCCCTAGACGTGGAGCCGCTGCTGCACGACAGCCTCTGCGGCGGCGTGTACGGCTCCAACGACCTAACGCGCCTCCATTCCTCCACCGTCACGCTGAACGCCGTGAAGGCCAGCCAGACGGGGGAGAAGAGCGGCGTCTTGCGGACGGTGTTCCCCAAGCGCGAGTATCTGGAACGGCGCTACCCGTACCTCAAAAAGCGCCCGTACCTGCTGCCGGTCGCATGGGCGCAGCGCCTCGCACACTACGCCAGCGAAAAGCAGTCCGGCACGGATAACAGAGCCTCCGGCTCCATCAAGCTGGCAAAGGAGCGTATCGAGCTGATGAAGCGGTACGACATTATGGATTAAATTCAGACAAAAAGAAAACGGGCGGAAGGGATTGCTCCCTTCCGCCCGCTGCTTACCGCTCCATGCCCGCGGTACGCTGCTTTTTCGCCTGCTGCACGGCTTTTTCGGCGCTGCGGCGGCGGTTGAAGAGCAGCAAGTCCCGCGTGTTCTCATAAAGATCGCCCTTGCCGGACTCGAACACGGCGACCATGTATTTCTTCGTCTTATACTTGGCGTAAATCTCCTTCAGCCCCTCCCGCAGGACGGGGTCAATTTTTTCTGCATTCGTCAGCCAGATTTCAACAAGCTTCTGATCGTCCCTGACGTTCATCTCCAAATAGAACCAGCCTCCTTTAACATCCTTAGTTTCCTCATCTTTCCTGCTGCTTATGCGCGGCCACCTGTTTTGCCGCCTGCAAAATCTCCGACGGGATGCCGTCCACCATGCGGTGCAGCTCGTCCAGCTCCCGGAGCTTTTCGTTGATTTCCAGTTTTTTCAGGACGCTTTCCTTGGAGACAGCGCCCAGCTGCTTTTCGAGCGCCGCGTTTTCGGCGGTCAGCGCCTTGTAGGCCGCGTCATACTTTTTGAGCTTCGTCCGCAGGGCTTCTGCGCCGGGGATGTACTTGCCCAGCAGTGCTTCCAGCTCATCCAGCTTGGCTTTTTTGTTGAACGGATTGGTGTCATTCAGAATCGCCATGATCTGATCCTTCATTCGGTTCAGGTGGACAGCCTCCTTGAACAGCCGCGGCGGGATGTGAGTGCGTCCGGTCTCACTGGCACTCTCGCCACGTTCCAGATCGGGGTATTTTTTGACCATGCGCTCCCAAAATCGGTCCTGCCACTGCGTCAGCTTCTTCTTGTTGCCAACGATTTCTTTGGCGCTGAGTCGCTTGTCCTCCGTCAGCGGGACAAAACAAAGGTGCATATGAGGCGTTTTCTCGTCCATATGCACCACGGCGGATATAATGGTTTTTGGGTCTTGATGCTCTTGGATAAAGCCCAGCACCTCCTGAAAATAGGCTTTGATTTCGCCCTTTTTCTTGCCCTTAAAGAACTCCGGGCTGGCCGTCACCAGCGCCTCCACCACGCGCACACTGTCCGACCGCGTGCGGCAGCCCGCCTCGGCGATCTGCTTTTCCGCCTCGGCGCGGTACTTGCGCTGCGGCGTCACCAGATGAAAGTTGAGGTTACTGCGGGACGTGTCCACGTCGGGGTTGCTGGCGTATTTCTCCTTGGTGCGCTCATTGTGAGACTCAATGTGGCCGATTTCCGGCCCCTTGTACTTGGCAAATCGGAGAATGGCGTACTGTGCTTTCATCGGCACTCCCCTCGCTTCACCCACACGATGTCGCAGTCCAGCACGTCGGCCAGCTCCACGATCTCCTTATAGCGGATGCTCTCCCGTTGCAGCTTGGCAGACAGGTTGGACACGCTGTTACTCCAGTCATATTCCTCAGCCAGCCGGTCAACCAGTTCCTGCATGGTAAATCCGGCGCGGACGATCTGCGCCTTGATCTCATTTCTGATGTTCATAAAAATCCTCCTGTTTTTTCGTGATGAAAACAGCGAAGCGGGTTTGCGTTTCCGAAAACCTGCTTCGCTGTTTGGCGTAATATCCTGTTTTCCTCAAATCCGCTGGAAACGCGGCGGTCGATGCCTTCTTCGTAAGCGAGGGGTATCGACTTTCCGAAACCGCGTGACTTCGCTCTAAACCGTGCAGCCCCACGCGCATCCGTGAAGCCGGTGCGCGGTTCCGAGCAGCGCGGTTTCGTAAAATCCTTTCGCCGCCGCGCAGATTTCTTTCCGGTTTTCACCTGTCTTGCAGATACCCCTTCCGTTTCAGCTCTGCCAGATCGGCGGACACGTCCTCCGGGCGCATCTGTGCAAGGCAGCTCAGATCGTAAATGTCGAACTGATTCACCAGAAGCAGCGTCATCAGCAGCTTCTGCGTGCCGGTCAGATCGCTGTCGTACAAGTGAAACAGCGGCAGCTTCTTAAAATAAACTCTTCCCATTGCATCCTCCTTTACAGCTGAACTTGAAAACATCTATCCCATCCATCCCATCCATCCGGGGTTTTTGGGATGCTTGGGATGGATGGGATGGAGAATTTCATGTCTGAGCTCATACAACCGGCGGCGCGACCAACGCCTCGATGCCCCAGAAGCCGTTGACCCGCTTGCCGAGGGCGTTCTGGATGTGATTGTCGTGCTCCAAACCGAACTCGTCAGCGTGCTTTTTGAGCGTCATGCTCACCGTCCGCGCGGAGCGCGGCTTGTAGGCGTTGTCGCTGCACCACAGACAATAGATGCTGTACAGCGCGGCGGACGGGATGGCGTTGTCGGCTTTCAGGCGGATGTAGCCCTCGGAGCGGAGGAAGAGCAGCACATTGTCGGCCTCGCGGCGCGCATCCTCGCGGTTTGCCTTTGTCTGCGAGCTTTCGGTGAAGCGGAAGTTATTGGCCTGCAAGCGGCGCAGACCTTCGAGACACCAGAGGAAGATGCCCTCGATCTCGCCGCAGAGCTTGTCCGCCAGAAAGGGATCGTCCTCCCGATCTGGCGGCTTTTTCTTCACCGACAGGATAAGCTGGCGGCGGTAAAAGCCGTCCGAGTGGTCGTAGAGCGACTCCAGATCGCCGTTGGAAAAGGCCAGAAACCGGACGTACATCTTGCCCTGATAGCTCTGCTCGCCCTTGCGCTCCAAGTCCATCGGCATTTCGGCGGTGATGAGGGACTTGAGATAGTGCGTGGATTGCAGCGCCTCCAGCTTCATGTCGTCATCCACCATCAGAAGCTCGTGCTCCAGATCGGCGCGGGCGAAGGGGCTGCGCTCCACCTTGGCGATGCTGCCGTTTTTCAGGTTGCTACCGAGCAGCTTCTGCATCACCACGCCGATGCGGCTCTTGCCCTCGCCGCCGTTGCCCTTGAGCAGCATCATCACCTGCCCGCGGTTCGTCGGAATCAGACAGTAGCCGAGGTATTCCTGCAAGGTCAAAATGTCCTCCGGCTCCAGCAGGTCAGACAAAAACCGCAGCCATGTCACCGGCTGCGGCGCGCTGGGGTCATATCGGATGGGAAGCCGGTTGCGGCAGAATTCCTTTTCGGCACGAAACTCACCATTAAGAAACAGCGTGCCGTTGGCAACGTGGATGCGATCCTCCTGAATGGGCAGCTCCTGCGTGTAGGCCTCCAGCCTGAGCGTTTCGAGAAGACCTGTGGCGCGGCGAGCTGTGCCGCTCGTAAAATGCGGGCGCAGCATTTCATAGATCTGCTTGCGAATGCCCTCTTCGTCCGTGACGCGGCCCTCCACGGTGAAAAAGCTGCCGTCCACGCAGACCATCGGGTGCGCCGACAGAAAGTCCTCGCAGAACAGGATTTCGTTGAAGTGCTTGTCCTGCATCCAGCGGGGCGATTCATTTCGTTCCATCTTCGTCCCCCCTGATCTGCCGGTTTCGTTCCTCCATCCGCATGAGCCGCTCGTCCTTCTGCAAGTCGGCCACCACCTCGGCGCGCTCCTGCGGCGTGCCGCAGGCCAGAATGTCCAGCATATTCTCGATGCGCTCGAGCATATGGCAGGCCTCCGCATAGCGCGGGTCGATGGCGTCCTCCGGCGATTGCGGGGGCACAGTGCTCCTTCCAGTCCTGCAAGATTTGTAGGTAGTCTCCCAGCACGCGGAAGCAGCGCCGCTCGGTTTCCGCCTGCGATGCTCCGCGCTGTAGCCTTGCGAGAATGGACGGCTTCTGCCCGGTGATGTCGAAGTCCGCCGCCAGTTTCTTCGCCGCATCATAGCTGCTCAGGCCGAACAGCCTTGCCGCAAGGTCGATCACATCGCCGCTTGCCCCGCAGCCGAAGCAGTAGAAGTAATCCTCATTCAGCTTCATACTGGGTGTCCGGTCATCGTGAAATGGGCAGCAGATCATATTCCCTTGTTTGATCGGCAGCCCGTACCGCTCCGCCGCCATGCGCGGATGAACGGCAGCCTTCACGGTTTCAAATAGGTTCATAGGTAGTTTCTCCCTTCAAAATTTTCTGACAATTTCTCCTTGTCACCTGAATATACGGAGAAAAAGTCTTAGACCGACGAAATCAGGCACTTATGCAAGCAAATAGCAAAAGCCTCCTGCTTTCTTGCAAAAATGCAAGAGCACGGGAGGCTTTTGTCGAGAGGATATTCAAATCATTTCACAAAACAATTATAGAACATTTGTACTAGATTTAGAGCAGAGTATGTGCTATACTGAATTTACAATATCTGCTTGGCGCAGGATTTTTACTGGAATCGGAGGCGATATGCTCATGAGCAACGAATCGGTATTTCTCCCCGCGGCTGTCCGTGACCGCATTTGGGATCTGTTGAAGGAACGGAAGGTTACGCAGGCCGAGCTTGCCACAAGAATCGGCTGTTCGGAAAGCTCGCTGAGCCGCTTCATCAGCGGCAAGACGGACAAGTTGGGTGACGAAAATATCATCCGCATCGCCCGCGCGTTTGATGTGTCCACTGACTTTCTCTTGGGCGAGGTGGATGAGCCGGATCGCAAAAACTACGATATCTCAGAGCTGGGTCTTTCGGTTGAAGCGGCGCGGAATCTCTACACGCAGAAGGTCAACCCCAAAATCGTCAGCTACCTTCTGGAAAATCCACAGTTTGCCGACACCACATACCAGATTGCCCGATATCTGGACAACGAGCTGACCTCCGGATTTGCCGCGCAGAATCAGCTTTATTCGATGGTTTCGTCCATGCTGGGCACAGTGCCGCAGGCCGCGGATGAAGTTAAAAGCCTACGGATGCCAATCGATCAGGCGGAATTAAGCTCCATTCAGAACTCCTTTATGAAGGCTGTCCGCGCCGTGAAAAAGGAAGCCGAGGCAGAGATGCCGCCCACGCGCCAGCTTACGGCACAGGCGATGAAGAGCATCTATGCGGAGCTGACCAAGGGCGGTCAAAGACTGAACCGAAAAATCACGAAGGAACAGGTTGCGGACGCGGTGGCAGCCTCCGTTTCCCATCTGCCCGGTGTTGACACGGCGCAGGTCAGAAGGCTGTTCCTCTCCATGACCGGCACGGCGGCAAGCGATGAATCCGGCCAGCATGACCAATGAGCAGCTTTGCGCTCTGGCTCAGAAGGGAGACGCCCATGCCGCCGATTTGCTTCTGGAGCACAATTCCGGCTTCATTCGCAAAACGGCCAGTGAGATTTTCCTCAGATCCAATCTGGCGGAGAGCGATCTCAGCATCGAACCCGGCGATCTGGAGCAGGAGGGCTGCATCGGCTTATTGAAGGCAATTTCCAGCTATGATAAAAGCATCGGCGTCAAGTTCCTGACCTATGCCGCACCGCTCATCCGAAACGCCATGACCGATCTGGTTCGGGACGCCTTCTCCCGATATGAGCAGCGAATGGTCGATTGCGAAAATGGGCTGGGGCTTCAAAAAGTCCGGCTGGATGAAGTTCTCCCCGGCGAAGAGCGATTGCTGCGCATGGAGGCGGTTGCCGACATCGCCGCCAAATCTCCGGAACAGGTTTATGAGGAAAGAGAAACCTTGCGGGAGCTGTATGAGGGCTTGGGGCAAATCTCCGAGCGGGAGCAGACGTATCTTTTGTACCGCCATGGCTTTACGGACGATATTGGGCACACGCTGATCGGCACAGCGATTCATTTTCATCTCAGCGAGAACAGGGCAAAGAAGCTGGAAGGCGAGGCGATGGACAACCTCTGGCTGGAGCTGCCGTGGTGGTTTTAGCGCGTAACGCTGCGGCGGGACGGGGGCTTTATATACCTCTGCTTCCTTTTCCGGCCAGTCGGATTTTGCTTCTCAAAAATCCTGCATTTGTGCTGTAGCTCACATCACAAAATCCGCCTGTCCTACTGCCGCGAAAAAGCGTTTGTAGCCACACTCTGCCGCACCGCAGAGTACGCCGCCAACCCCTTTCCCGCGTCAGCCGGAAGCAAAGGTATAACACACTAGACTTTGCGAAGCAAAATCGTGTGCCAACAGGGATGCTGCGCGCCCCTATTGGAAACCCAGCGGCAAAGAGATGTTCCCTTTGCAATCCCTCATTTTCCTCGCGGGTGCATATACAAACTGCAAAAGGCAGCTTGTCATGCCTGCTCTGAAAATGCAAAAGGCAGTCCGTGCTGATGAGGAGCGGACTGCCTTTTTGCCGTCAATCTCAATTTTATCATCGCGCAAGAAATGACAAAATTAAGATTGACGATGATGCAATTCACGGATATACTGTAATTGCATCATTAAATGGTATTTGATGAAATTGAACGCCGAATGAGGAATTTGAATGAGAGATTTCAACTTCAAAGCAGAATATCAAAAGCTCCTGACGCCGGAGGTCGTGGCGTATCTGACGCAGATTCACGAGTACAAGGGGCAGCAGAACCTCTTTATCGAGGCCAAAGCGGATGCGCTGTCCAACCTCTTGGAGGTTGCAAAGATCCAGAGCACCGAAGCGTCCAACCGCATCGAGGGCATCATCACAACAGACGACCGCTTGAAAAAGATTGTCCGCGAAAAGACCATGCCCCAGAGCCGCAGCGAAAAAGAGATTGCCGGATACCGCGACGTGCTGGCGACGATCCACGAGAGCCACGACTATATCCCGCCAAAGCCGACGGTCATTTTGCAGCTGCATCGGGATCTGTACAAGTACAGCGGCAAGTCCATCGGCGGCAGCTTCAAAAATTCGGACAATGTGATTGCCGAGGAATTGTCGGACGGCCGGAAGATCGTCCGGTTCGAGCCTGTCTCCGCGTGGGA
>ENA-OZVY01000062-OZVY01000062.1-human-gut-metagenome-genome-assembly--contig:-NODE-62-length-43109-cov-13.346960_pt1 | contig 43109 bp, 43 predicted proteins | sample MGYA00243453_ERZ654061 | MGnify/ENA primary metagenome ERZ654061 (study PRJEB26926, sample SAMN06165135) | human gut metagenome | biome: ENVO:00009003; feature: ENVO:2100002; material: ENVO:00002003... | reverse complement strand
GCGCGCCCCGAACGGGGCGCGCAGCCGCTGTTTATCCGATCGTAAATATCTCCTGCGTGTCGATGTGGCCGTCATGATCTGTGCCCGGCGGGTTGTCGGGCATGTCATAGACATACGTCAGACGCCCGCCGTCGAGCGTCAAGGACGTGACGGCATACGTATCGGTGTAGCTGACGGAAAACGCCCCGTCGCGCCAGGCGACGCGCGTGCGCGTGACGGTGTCCGCACCGTCCGCGAACCGCAGTGTGTGGCACAGCAGCCCGCCGTCGCGGCAGACCTCGTAGAGCGCGGCCTCGGCCGTCTGCCCCGCCGCGCGCGCATCCCAGAACGCCGTCACCGTCTCCGGGTGCGTGACCGGGTCGGCCGCGTCCACGTGCACGGCCGTGAGTCCTGCGTCCGAGAGCTGCGCCACCGCCTGCGCGATCTGCGCGTCCGTGAGATCGACGCCCGCACGCGTGCCGTCGCCGACCGCCTGCACAATGGGCTGATACCGCTGCGCCGCCGCGACGGCGGGGTCGGTCCCTTTCCCGCAGCCTGTCAGCAGCAGCGCGCACAGCAGGCACAATAAAATGCGTTTCACGCGCACACCTCCCGTCATGTCTTAAAAACAGTGTACACGAAACAGTTCGGCATTGCAAATTTCGCCGCATCTGCTATACTGGCGGCAGATATATGCCGTATGAAGCCACCGGGAGAGCGCTGCGGCCGCCGAAGGAGTGACACTCTCAGGCAAAAGGACCGGCGGCGGACGGAGCTCTGGAGAGACGATTCTGCACCGAAGAAGCAAGACCGCACGGTCAATCTTTCAGGTAAAAGGACAGAGTACACACCTGCACCACGGCAGGGGTGTACTCTTTTTTCGGAGGTCATGACGATGGAAACCTTCCTCTTTCTGCTCGAGCTGGCCGGGACGGTCGCGTTCGCCGTCAGCGGCGCGGTGCTCGGCATCGAAAAGCATATGGACATTTTCGGCGTGGGGCTGCTGGGCATCACGACGGCCGTCGGCGGCGGCATTCTGCGCGATCTCGTCGTGGGGCTGACGCCGCCGCGCGCATTTCAGGACCCGATCTATCTGCTCGTCGCGCTCGGCGTGTCGGTCGTGCTGTTTTTCCCGTTCGTGCGCCGGATCATCGGCCGCAGCAAGCGTGTGTTCGACGCGCTCATGCTCGTCATGGACGCGGCCGGGCTCGGCATCTTCACGATCACGGGCATGAACACCGCCACCACGCTCGCCGGGTGCACCGACCCGCTGCTGCTGGTGTTTGTCGGCCTGCTGACCGGCACGGGCGGCGGCGTGCTGCGCGATATCCTCGCCGGGGATATGCCCTACATCCTGCGCAAGCACATCTACGCCAGCGCGTCCATCGCGGGCGGTATTCTCTATCTGCTGCTGCAGCAGGTCTGGCAGGGAGCGGGCGCGATCCTGACCAGCGTGGTCGTCGTCATCGTCATCCGCTGCGCCGCGGCGCACTTCGAGTGGGACCTGCCGCGCGCAAAAACCGTGTGGAAAAGTGACGAATGATGTGCTAGGATAAAGAAAAGAGTTCGCAAGACCGGAGGTCATGACCATGGCAAACACCCCAGCGCGCGTATGTCCGCTCGCAAAAAAGTGCGGCGGCTGCCAGCTGCAGAACCTGTCGTATGACGAGCAGCTGCATCTCAAACAGGCGACGGCCATCCGCCTGCTCGGCCACTTCGGCCACGTGGAGGAGATCATCGGCATGAAAGATCCCTACCACTACCGCAACAAGGTGCAGGCCGCTTTCGGCGTCAACCGGCAGGGGCAGATCATCTCAGGCGTGTACCAGTCGGCCTCGCACCGGATCGTGCCGGTCAGCGACTGCATGATCGAGGACACGGTCGCAGACCAGATCATTGTCACGATCCGCGGCCTGCTCAAGAGCTTCAAGATCCGTCCCTATGACGAGGACACCGGCCGCGGCACGCTGCGGCACGTGCTCGTGCGGCGCGGCTGGCGCAGCGGGGAGATCCTCGTCGTGCTCGTGACGGCGCACGGCATGCTGCCCGGCAAGCGCAACTTCGTGCGCGCGCTGCTGCAGCGGCACCCGGACATCACGACCATCGTGCAGAACATCAACGCCGGGCAGACGAGCCTCGTGCTCGGCCCCCACAGCGAGGTGCTCTATGGGCCGGGCTATATCCGCGAGCAGCTCGGGGACTTCACGTTCCGCATCTCGCCGCGCGCGTTTTATCAGATCAACCCCGTGCAGACGGAGGTGCTCTACCGCACGGCGCTCGACTACGCCGGGCTGACCGGCAAAGAGACCGTCGTGGACGCCTACTGCGGCACCGGCACGATCGGCATCTTCGCCAGCCGGAACGCCGCGCGCGTGATCGGCGTGGAAAATAACCGCGACGCCGTGCGCGACGCGATCAGCAACGCGAAGGCAAACCGCGCGGACAACGTCCGCTTCTACACGGCCGACGCGAGCGACTTCCTGCAGGGCATGGCCAGGGCCGGTGAACACGCCGACGTCATCATCCTCGATCCGCCGCGCGCCGGCAGCGACGAGCGCTTTCTCGCCGCCGTCACGGCCGTCGGGCCGGAGCGGGTGGTGTACGTGTCGTGCAATCCGGAGACGCTCGCGCGCGACCTGGGCTATCTCACCCGGCACGGCTACCGCGTCATGCGCATCCAACCGGTGGACATGTTCCCGCACACGGAGCATATAGAGGTCGCCGTGGCATTGGTCAAAAGCTGACGAAACGTGAATGGAAAAGCCACCGCAGCGCATCATGCGCTGCGGTGGCTTCCTTTTTGCTGCGGTGTGGGGTCACGCGCCGCCGGTTTCTTCGGCGCAGGCGCGCAGCTCGCGGAAAATGGTCGTATAATCGGCGCGGAAATTGCTGTTTTTCGGAAACAGGAACATAATGTCGTGCCGCAGCTCAAAGTCGCTCAACGCGATCACGCCGAGTGCGCCCGCCGCCTCCTCCGGGCGGATGGCCGCGCGGTAGAGAAACGACACGCCGTAGCCGCTTTTGAGCAGCGTCTTGATCGCGCCGATGTTGCCGATCTCGACCGTGCGGGCAAAATCCGCCGCCGCCAGGCCGTGCTCCTTCAGGTAATACTCCAAGATCACGCGCGTGCCCGAGCCCTCCTCGCGCAGCAGCAGCGGCTCGCCCAGCAGGTCCGTCAGCGGGCGGCCGCGGTAGCGCGCGGCCTTCTCCGGGTCTCCGGCGGCGACATACTCCTCCGTGCCGAAGACGAAAAAATCATACTCTGCCTTCGGAAAGTCACCCTCGACGACCGCAAAATCCAGCTCACCGGAATCGAGCTTGCTCAGCAGCACCTTCGTATCCGCCACCTGCATCTGAATGTGGCTGTCCGGGTGCAGGCGCAGAAACCGGCCGAGCGCCTCGTTGATCATGAACTCCGCGACCGAGAGCGTCGCGCCGAACGAATAGTCGCGCGTGCCGGAGACGACCTGCTGCATGCGCTTTTGCAGGTGCTGCTCGTCGTGCTTCATCGTCATCAGCGTGCGGCGCAGAATCTCCCCCGCCTCGGTCAGCTGCAGGCGCTTGCCGTTGTGCTGAAACAGCGCCGTACCATAAGCCTGCTCCAGATAGTGCATATGGTGCGAGACCGCGGGCTGCGTGATGTTGAGCTCACGCGCCGCCTTCGTAAAATTTATGTGCCGGCACACGGCCAGAAACGTCTCGACGCGAAAATCCAGCATGGGCATCCCTCTTTCCTGTAGGTTTTCAGCTAATGATAACACAAAATTATCATTTGATAAATAGAAATCATTTTTCTTTATCGTTCAGGTGTGCTATGATGCTCTCTGCAAACAACGCATGGAGAGAAAGGAATCCTCGACCCACTATGAACTTCATTCAGAAAAACTGGAAAGGCATCCTCGTGTGCCTCGTCATGGCCGTGCCCTGCTGGCTGCTCGGGCAGCGGTTTCCGATCGTCGGCGGCCCGGTGTTCGGCATCCTCGCCGGCATGATCGTCACGCTGCTCTGGCACGACAAGAGCGCGGCGCAGCCCGGCATCTCGTTCGTGTCGAAAAAGGTGCTGCAGTACGCCGTCATCCTGCTCGGCTTCGGCATGAACCTGTCCGTCATCTGGCAGACCGGCAAGCAGTCGCTGCCGATCATCCTCGTGACGATCACGACGTCGCTCGTCGTGGCGTGGCTGCTGCACAAGCTGCTGCACATCCCCGGCAAGATCTCAACGCTCGTGGGCGTCGGCTCGTCGATCTGCGGCGGCTCGGCCGTCGCGGCGACCGCGTCCGTCATCGACGCGGACGATGAGGAAGTCGCGCAGGCGATCTCCGTCATTTTCTTCTTCAACATGCTCGCGGCCATCTTCTTCCCCGCGCTCGGCGCGCTGCTCGGCTTTTCGACCACGAACGGCGAGGCGTTCGGCATCTTCGCCGGCACGGCCATCAACGACACGTCGTCCGTCACGGCGGCGGCCTCCACGTGGGACTCGCTCTACGGGCTCGGCAGCCAGACGCTCGACAAGGCCGTGACCGTCAAGCTCACGCGCACGCTCGCCATCATCCCGATCACGCTCGTGCTCGCCTTCGTGCGCACGAAGCGCGCCAAGACCGACGGCACGAAGGTGAATTTCAAGAAGATCTTCCCGATGTTCATCCTCTACTTCCTGCTCGCGTCCGTGATCACGACCATCTGCGTGAGCGCCGGCGTGTCGGCAAGCGTGTTCACCCCGCTCAAGACGCTCAGCAAGTTCCTGATCGTGATGGCCATGTGCGCCGTCGGCCTGAACACGAACATCGTCAAGCTCGTCAGAACCGGCGGCAAGCCGCTCATCATGGGCTTTTGCTGCTGGGTCGGCATCGCGGGCATGAGCCTGCTGATGCAGCACGTGCTCGGCATCTGGTAAGGCACGAACAAAAAACGGGCGGCAGCCGGAGCTATCCGGCTGCCGCCTTTGAGACTGTCAAAAAGTATTACTTTTTGACAAAGAGGCCGCAGTCTGCTGCGCGCATAATTTGAGCGCCGCCGGCGCACAAATTCCACACTTGCAGCCTGAGCGGTATTTTCTCCGCCGCACATGTCGCCGGAGAAAATGATCTGACCTTCTTTCGCCGCTGCGGCGGCGAAACTCTACGAGGTTTTTGGACAAGCTGTAGGCGGCGACCGGGGATGACCTGGCCGCCGCCTTTGTTTTATGCTTCTTTGCCGTCGCGCGGCAGCGTCACGAGCATGACCGTTCCGTCCGCGCCGCTGCGCTCGATCTGCACCGTACCGCCGTGCAGCGCGGCAATCTCCCACACAAGCGACAGACCGAGCCCGACGCCGCCGTGTGCCCGGCTGCGCGACTTGTCCACGCGGAAAAACGGCTGGAAAACGCTCTCCCGGTATGCCTCCGGGATGCCGGGACCGTGGTCACGGACGCGGATCTGTACATTCCCGTCCGCCTCGCTGACCGCGATGCGCACCGCCCCGTCCGGCCGGCCGTAACGGATGGCGTTTTCGGTCAGGTTGAACAGCAGCCGGTACAGCAGCGGGTCGCTGCCGGTGAGCACAGCGCCGCCGTCGGCCTCCAGCGCGATGCACTTGCTCTCTGCAAGCGGCGCGAGATCGGTGAAGATCTCCTCGATCATGGGCGCGAGCTCGACCCGGTCGTCACAGGGCACGGTGCGCAACTCGCTCATCTCCAGCAGGATCTTCGTCATCTGCGCCATACGCTCCGTCTGCTCCTGCAGCAGGCTCAAAAACGCCGCCGTTTCGGGCGTGACGTCCGCGTGCTCGGCGGAAAACAGCTCAAGCTGCGCCTGCATCAGCGCAAGCGGCGTGCGCAGCTCGTGCGCAGCGTTGCCCGTAAACTGCCGCTGCGCCGTGAAGCCCGCGTCCAGGCGGTCGATCATGCCGTTGAACGAGCGGCTGAAGCGCTGAAACTCCGGCAGCACGTCCTCGCTGACCTTGCACTGCGCCAGATTGCTCGGCTGAATGTTTTCCACCTGCGCTGCAAAACTGCGCAGCGGACGCAGCGCGCGGCCGCTGACAAAATACGCGAGCACGCCGCCGATGAGCGTGACCGCCGCCGTGATGTACCAGTTCGTGACGCCGAAGGCCGCCTGCGCGCCGCTGATGATGATCGTCAGCTCGTCATCCGGCTGTTTGCTCTGCGGGTCGAAGGCGTCGGGCGCACCGGATTCGATCTCGCTGTAAGCCGAGATGCCGCTGCCGATCGCATCCATATACCGCTTGCCGGAATAGCCGATCAGACAGTTCATGAGCACACACGTCACGCCGATCAGCGCCGCCGTCATCAGCGTGATGCGCCACTGCAGAGATAACCGCTTCATGTCTGCGCCTCCATAACATAGCCCTCGCCGATGCGGTTGCGGATGGGGTCATAGCCCAGGGCGGCGCGCAGCTTTTTCCGCAGTGCGGAGATATGCACGCGGATGGAGTTGCCGAAGCCGTCCGCCCCGCTGTCCCACACGTGCTCCAGCAGCTCCTCCTGACTGACCGGCCGCCCCTGATGCAGCAGCAGGTATTCGAGGATGCCCGTCTCCTTGCGCGTGAGCGACAGCGTCTCGCCGCGCACGGACGCCGTGCGCGCCTTGGTGTCAAACGACAGCTCGGCGCAGGTCAGGACCACGTCGCTCTGCGTAAAGCGGCGCAGCGTCAGGCTGCGGATGCGCGCCGCGAGCTCATCGAGGTGAAAGGGCTTGGTGAGATAGTCGTTCGCGCCCGCATCGAGTCCCGCCACCTTGTCGGCGACCTCGCAGCGCGCCGACAGGATCAGCACCTTGGTGTCGCGGTCACGCTCGCGCAGCGTCCGGAGCACCGTCATACCATCCTCGCCTGGGAGGTTCAGATCCAGCACGACCAGATCAAAGCGCTCGACGGCGAGCATCTCCGCGGCGCTCTGCCCGTCATAGCAGCAGTCCACGCTGTAGGCAAGCCGCCGCAGACTGCGCGCGATCGTGTCGCAGAGCGCCTTTTCATCTTCCACAACCAAAATATGCATACCATTCTCCTCGTGCGTATTTACGAATGTCCGACTTTGTTAACTTTGTTATATGATAACACAAAGGCATAAAATCTCTGTTAAGTTTCCGTTCTTAACGAAGATTTTATCTGCGCCATGGTATCATGGGGCAAACAGAAGGGAGTGATCCGGGTGTTTCGTGCGAAGAAAGCCGTTGTGCAGGTTCTGCTGATCGCTGCAGGCATCGCCATGGTGTGCTTCGGCGCGCTGCGCGGCGAGGCCGGCGCCGTGCTCAGCAAGGCGATCCGGCTGTGCTTGGAGTGTGTCGGCATTGGATAAGAAAAAACAGTCTGTTTCCCTGCTCTTGAGCCGGTTTCGCGGCTGGATCCAGGCGGCGGCGACGCTGCTGACCAACATCCACCTGCCAAACTTCTTCAAGGGCGGCATCTATCAGGGCAAGGGCAAGACCGTCTGCGTGCCCGGCCTGAACTGCTATTCCTGCCCGGCGGCATCGGGCGCGTGCCCGATCGGGGCGTTTCAGGCGGTGGTCGGCTCGTCCAAATTCCGCTTTTCGTATTATATCACCGGCATCCTGATCCTGCTCGGCGTGCTGTTCGGGCGGTTCATCTGCGGCTTTTTGTGCCCGTTCGGCTGGCTGCAGGAGCTGCTGCATAAGATCCCGGGCAAAAAGCTGTCGACGAAAAAGCTCAGGCCGCTGACCTATTTGAAATACGTCATCCTGCTGCTGGCCGTGGTACTGCTGCCAGCGCTCATCGTCAACGATGTGGGCATGGGAGACCCGTATTTCTGCAAGTATATCTGCCCGCAAGGCGTGCTCGAGGGTGCGATCCCGCTCGCAGCCGCAAACGAGAGCATCCGCGCGGCGCTGGGCGCGCTGTTTACGCGCAAGCTGATCATTCTGATCGCGGTCGTCGTTTTGAGCGTGCTGTTTTTCCGCCCGTTCTGCAAGTGGATCTGCCCGCTCGGCGCGTTTTACGCGCTGATGAACAAGGTCTCCCTGCTCGGCATTCAGGTCGACACGGGCAAGTGCGTCTCCTGCGGCAAATGCGCGCGCACCTGCCAGATGGACGTGGACATCACCAAGTCCCCCAACGACACGGAGTGCATCCGCTGCGGCAAGTGCATCCGCGCCTGCCCCACGGAGGCCATCCGCTTCCGCTATGGCTTCGGCCTGAGCGGAAACACGAATCCGAAGCAAGTAAGCAACCATCAAAATCAAACGGAGGAATCATGATGAAGACGAAAAAAATGACCAAGCTCGTGACGTTCCTGCTCGCGCTCGCGATGGTGTTCAGCCTCGCGGCGTGCTCGTCGGGCAAAGACAAGGACAAGGCGGACGGCAGCGCCGACATTGCGACCCTGATCGCAACCGAGCCGAGCAGCGCCGACGAAGCGGCCAAGCTCTACCAGCAGCTCATGCAGAAGGAAAACGACATTCTCGCCGCAAACTCCGAGCTCTGGAACAAGGTGTTTCTGTCTGCCAACAAAAACAACCCCATGATCGAGGACGGCACGAACTACGGTGACTTCCTGCTCGCCACGATCGAGAGCGCGAAGGACGGCTTCTCGGCCGACGAGCTCAAGACGCTCAAGGCCGGCGCCGAGCAGATCAAGGAGATCGAGGGCAAGCTCACCATCCTCGAGCAGAAGTATCCCGGCTGCGGCACGGCGCCCGGCGCAGGTGACAGCGTGAGCGCGGAGGAGGCCGGCATGACCGCCTCCGGCAGCGACCTGATGAAATTCCCGAGCTTTCAGGGCAAGGATCTCGACGGCAATGACGTCGACAGCAGCAAGCTCTTCGCCGGCAACAGCGTCACGGTCGTGAACTTCTGGTTCACCACCTGCAACCCGTGCGTCGGTGAGCTGGCCGACCTTGAGGCGCTCAACAAGGACCTCGCCGCGAAGGGCGGCGCGGTCGTCGGCATCAACTCCTTCACGCTCGACGGCGACAAGACCGCCATCGCCGAGGCGAAGGACATTCTGGCGAAAAAGGGCGTGACCTACTCCAACCTCTGGTTCGCCTCCGACAGCGAGGCCGGTAAGTTCACCGCCGGCCTGTACTCGTTCCCGACCACATACGTCGTTGACAAAAACGGCAACATCGTCGGCCAGCCGATCGTCGGCGGGATCACCGCACCCGATCAGGCAAAGAAGCTCAACGAGCTCATCGATCAGGCGCTCGCAAGCAGCAAATAACGACCCGAGACAGCATCCGCCTCGACGCGCCCTTCTGACGGAAGGTGCGCCGGGGCGGATATTTGCTGTCTGTCAGAGCCTGACGTCCTCAAGCTGGTGCAGCTGCTCGAGCGCGACGCTGCCGCCGCTGACGACAAAGCAGACCTTGTCTGTCCTACGCAGCGGCAGCTGCCCGCACAGCGCAGCGCCCATGCCGATGGCGGACGACGGCTCGCACAGCAGCTTGCCCTCCAGAAGCAGCAGCTTCATGCCGCGAAGAATAGCATCATCCGCAACGGCCGCAAAGCCGTCGGTATTTGCCGCCACATACGGGAAGCACACATCCCCCGGCATCTGCGCGACGAGCGCGTCCGCGACTGAGCGCTTCTGCTCCACCCGCACCGGGTGCCCGGCGCGCAGGCTCTCCCGATAGCGCGGCAGCGCGGCCGGCTCTGCGCCAAACACGCGCACGCGCGGCGCGAGCGCCTTGACGGCCGTGGACACGCCGCCGATGAGCCCGCCGCCGCTGACCGGGACGACGACTGCATCGATCTCCGGGCACTGGGCCAGGATCTCCAGCCCGACGGTGCCCTGCCCCGCTATGACCGCCTCGTCATTGAACGGCGGCACCATCGTCGCGCCCCGCTCGGCGCACAGCCGCGCCGCAACGTCGAACCGCTCGGACGCCTCGCACAGCACAAGCTCCGCGCCCAGCGCGCGGATAGCCGCCTGCTTGACGGGCGGGGCCGTGCGCGGCATGACGATGCAGGCGTGCGTACCGAAGCGCTGCGCGGCATAGGCCACCGCGCGGCCGTGGTTGCCGGAGGACGCCGCGACAAAGCCGCGGGCGCGCTCGGCGTCCGTCAGGGTGAGGATCTTGTTCATCGCGCCGCGCAGCTTGAATGCGCCCGTGCGCTGCATACACTCGGCCTTGACATACACCTCGCAGCCGAGGGCATCGTCGAGCGCCGGCAGGCGCAGCAGCGGCGTCCGGACAATATAGGGGGCGATGCGCGCGTGCGCCGCCCGGATGGTCTCCAATGTCATGTTCATGGGAACGCTCCTTTCTCAGCAGACCTATTGTAACGCAGCCGGCGCGCATTGTAAAACCCGATCTGCGCGGCCGCCGCGCTTGACAAGGCCGGTCGAAAAGGGGCATAATCAGAGGCGAACGACCCGTTCATTCCCACGTAAGGAGGGCAATACCATGTATGATCTTGATCGTTTTCTCACCGCACAGCGCCGGGACTATGCCGCCGCCCTGCGCGAGATCCAAAACGGCCGCAAGCGCAGCCACTGGATCTGGTACATCTTCCCGCAGGTCGCGGGGCTGGGCATGAGCAGCACGTCGCAGTACTATGCCATCTCCGGGCTCGACGAGGCGCGGGCCTATCTGCGCGAGCCGACGCTGCGCGCGCACCTGCTGGAGATCAGCAGCGCCCTGCTGGCACTCGACGAGAGCGACCCCACGGCCGTGTTCGGCTTTCCGGACGACCTGAAGCTGCGCTCGAGCATGACGCTCTTCGCGGCCGCCGCGCCGGACGAGCCGGTGTTTTCCGCCGTGCTCGATAAATTCTTCGGCGGGCAGCCCGACACGCGCACGCTGCAGATCCTCGGCCTGTAAGGAGGCGCGCCATGGACAACCTGACCGAAACCAAACTCACATCCGAAAAGATCTACAGCGGCTGCATTCTCGACTTTTACCGCGACACCGTGCGCCTGCCCAACGGCGGCACCGCGCCGCGCGAACTATCGCGCCACGTGGGTGCGGTATGCATCGTGCCGCTGCTCGACGACGGCCGCGTGATCGTTGAGCGGCAGTTTCGCTACCCGGTGAACGAGGTCATCACGGAGATCCCCGCCGGCAAGCGCGACAGCCGCAACGAAGCGCCCGAGGCCGCCGCGCGCCGCGAGCTGCGCGAGGAGACCGGCATCACGGCGCGCGAACTCATCCCGCTCGGCCCGTTCTACCCCGCCGCCGCGTACTCGGACGAGGTCATCTGGATGTACCTCGCCCGCGGCCTGACCTTCGGCGAGCAGCAGCTCGACGACGATGAATTTCTCAACCTGCAGGCCGTGCCGCTCGACGAGCTTGCGCGCGACGTGCTGGCCGGGCGCATCCCGGACGCGAAAACGCAGGCAGCCATCCTGCGCGTGTACTGCATGGAGCACGGCTTTGAGCCGAAATAAAAAGAAGCGGCACGCGGCGGTCAGATGACCGCCGCGTGCCGCTTGTCCTGTTCGGCTATGCTCAGTGCCGGTGGAACAGGCCCTTTTTCTCATACGGGGCGCAGACGTAGCTCGTGAGCTCGTAGCCCGTCTTGGCGATGACCGGGCGCAGCTCCGCCTCCGGGATCTCCGTTTCGGAGAGGATGACCGTCTGGCCCTTGCCGTGCGAGGACGTGACCTTCTTGACCGGAAAGGCATTGCGCACCGCATCGTTGATGTGGCTCTCGCACATGCCGCACATCATGCCGTCTATATTCAGTGTGATCTGATACATGGGATACCTCCTTGAAAACCGATTGGTTAGATATGTTTAATCTCAACTGCATGATAACACCGCCCCGTCCGGGTGTCAAGCCCTGCGGGGCAGAAAAAAGCGGACTTCCGCAGCCGGAAGTCCGCTCTGTTTTTTCCATACCGGGTCACGGGTTCGGGAACACGACACGGATGGTCGTGCCCGTGCCGGGCGTGCTCTCAAGCTCGATGCGGCCGTGGTGATACTGCACGGCGTGCTTGACGATCGACAATCCGAGGCCCGTGCCGCCGGACGCCTTGGAGTGGCTCTTATCCACGCGGTAGAAGCGCTCGAACACACGCGCCTGATGCTCCGGCGCGATGCCGATGCCGGTGTCGGCAACGGTGATGCTGCTGCCGCCGGCATCGGCCGCGACCGTCACGTCCACGCGCCCGCCGTCACGGTTGTACTTGATGGCGTTGTCGCAGAGGTTATAGACGATCTCATAGATCAGGCGGCGGACGCCGGGCAGGACGGCCGGCTGCCCCGTGACACTGACCGTAACGTTGCGCGCGGCCGCGGCGTCGTGCAGGTTCTCCGCCGCCTCCTGCGACACGGCGAGCAGGTCGACCGGCTCCGTCGGCATGGCGTCGCCCTCGTCGAGCTGGGACAGGCGGATGATATCGTCGATGAGCGTGACGAGGCGCGCGGCCTCGGCGTGGATGTGGCCGACGAAGCGCGGCAGATCCTCGGGCTTGACCATGCCGTTTTCGATCAGCTCAGCGCTGCCGATGATGCCCTGCAGCGGCGTTTTGAGCTCGTGCGAGACATTCGCCGTGAACTCGCGGCGGTTGCGCTCTGCAAACTCCTGCTCCGTGATGTCAAAGGCCAGAATGACCGTGCCGAGGAATTTCCCGTCGGACGTGATGCGGCTGATATCGAACTGATACACGCGGCCCGCGCGCTCGGCGCGCACCTCACTGTGGCCGTCCGCAGCGGCGGCCTGAATGGCGGCGCTGATCTCGTGGCTGCGCTCGATGGTGAGAAAATCCCTGCCGACGCACTGCGCGTCCGCGCCGAAGAGCGCCTGCGCCGCGGCGCTGATGCTCAGGATGCTGCCGTGCTCGTCGAGCAGGACAAGGCCCTCGCGCATGCTGCCGGTGATCTGCGTGAACTCGTCGGTCTTTTCGCGCAGCTCGCGCAGCTGCATCTGGATCTCGACGTGCTGGCGGTGGATGCGCTTGAGCAGCGGCGAGAGCTCCTCATAGGCGTCGTTATCGAGCGGGTGCTCGAGATCGAGGCTGTTGAGCGGATCGACGATGCGCCGCGACAACCGTCTGGCCAGCAGGCCGGAGAGGATGAGCGCCACGATGAGCACGATCAGCAGCGGCTGGATCATGCCGACGGCGATCATGCCGACCGTCGCGCGGCTGATGGAAATGCGCAGCACCGTGCCGTCGTCCAGACGCTGGGCGTAGTACATGGTCTTTTCCATGAGCGTCGAGGAATAGCGCGTGCTCTCGCCGGTGCCGGTCGCCAGCGCCTGACTGACCTCGGCGCGCGAGGCGTGGTTCTCAAGACTCTCGGCGTTGGTCTTCGTGTCGTACAGGACGCTGCCGTCGGCCGCGATCCATGTCAGGCGGCAGCGGTCGGCCGTCAGCCGGGACAGATAGTCCGTGCCGCCGTCCTCGACGGCCGCTGCGGCGAGACTCAGCTCGTCGCGCAGCTGGTTTTCCTCCACGCCGCCGAAGTAATCGTACAAAAAGCCCATGATGATCAGCAGGCTCGCCAGCAGCACGCACCCGGCCACGAGCAGGATGGATTGAAAGATCTTTTTGGTCATGTCGTTGCCTCCATGCGGTAGCCAACATTGCGCACCGTTTCGATCCGCCGTCCGTAGGGGCCGAGCTTCTGCCGGAGCGTCCGGATGTGCATGTCGACCGTGCGGGTCTCGCCGCAGTAGTCCATGCCCCAGATCTCCTGAAAGAGCTGGTCGCGTGTGAACGCCATGCCCGGGTGGGACAGAAACAGGCGCAGGAGTTCAAATTCTTTATACGTAAGCGCGACACGCGCGCCGTCGACCGTGACCGTGTGTGCGTCGAGATCGACGACGAGCCCACCGCTGCGCAGCTGATGTGCAGCTTTTTCCGGCTGGCAGCGGCGCAGCACCGCCTTGACGCAGGACACGAGCTCCATCACGCCGAATGGCTTGACGAGGTAATAGTCCGCGCCGAGGTCGAGGCCGCGGATCTTGTCGTACTCCGCGCCCTTGGCCGTAGCCATGACGACCGGGATGGTGCGCAGCTCCGCCGACGCCTTCATGCGCTGCAGCAGCTCGATGCCGTCCACGCCGGGCAGCATCACGTCGAGCACCACCAGATCGGGCTTCTCCGTCTGGAGCGCCGACCAGAATGACACGCCGTCGGCAAAGCCGCGGGCGTCAAACCCCGTGGATGAGAGCGTATAGACCTCAATGTCGCGGATACTGGCGTCGTCCTCCACACACCAGATCATGGCTTACCCCTCCTTGTGCACCCCGGTGACCGAGAAGATCACCCACTCGGCGATGTTCGTCGCGTGGTCGCCGATGCGCTCGAAGTATTTGGCGATCATGAGCAGGTCGAGCGCGTACTCCCCGTCGTCGGGGTGGGCGGCGATCTTGTCGATCAGCCGGCGCTTGACCTCGTCGAAGGCGTTGTCCACGACATCGTCCTCGGCGATGACCGTCTCTGCCAGCATTGTATCACGCTTGACGTAGGCGTCAACACTTTCTGTGACCATATGGATGGTCGAGAGCGCCATTTCGCGCAGCAGATCGTCATTTTCCGCCGAACGGCCGGCGAGAAACTGGATGATCTCCGCAATGTCCTCGGCCTGATCGCCGATGCGCTCCATGTCCGTGATCATCTTCAGCGCGGCCGAGATCTGGCGCAGGTCGCGCGCGACCGGCTGCTGCTGGAGCAGGAGCTTGAGGCACAGCGACTCGATGTTGCGCTCCTTCTGGTCGATCTCGGCATCGAGCGGCGCGACGCGCTGCGCCAGCTCCGGATCTGCCTCCGTGAGGGCCTTGGATGCGAGCGCGATGACCTCCTCGCACAGTGCGCCCATCTCGATCATCTCCTTGTTCAGGAGCGCGAGCTGTTCATCAAACCGGCTTCTCATTAGCCAAACCTCCCTGTGATGTAATCCTCCGTGCGCTTATCCTGCGGCTGCGAGAACAGCTGCTGCGTGTCGCCGCACTCGACGAGCTCGCCGAGCAGGAAAAACGCCGTGCGGTCAGAGATACGCACCGCCTGCTGCATGTTGTGCGTGACGATGACGATCGTGTACTGTTCCTTGAGCTGCATGGCCAGCTCCTCGATCTTCGACGTGGAGATGGGGTCAAGCGCGCTCGTGGGTTCGTCCATGAGCAGCACCTCCGGCTCGACCGCGAGCGCGCGGGCGATGCACAGGCGCTGCTGCTGGCCGCCGGAGAGGCCGAGGGCGTTTTTCTTCAGGCGGTCTTTCACCTCGTCCCAGATGGCCGCGCCGCGCAGGGACTTTTCGACGATCTCGTCGAGCCTGGCGCGGTTTTTGATGCCGTGCGTGCGCGGGCCATAGGCGATGTTGTCGTAGATGCTCATCGGAAACGGGTTCGGCTTCTGAAAGACCATGCCGATCTCGCGCCGCAGCTCGTTGACGTCCGTGCCAGGGGCGAAAATGTCCTGATCGCGGTAGCACACATCGCCCGTGATCTTCACGCCCGGGATGAGGTCGTTCATGCGGTTGAGCGTTTTGAGAAACGTGGATTTGCCGCAGCCGGACGGCCCGATGAGCGCCGTGATGCTCTTTTCGGGAATATTCATGCTGATATCGTGCAGCGCCTGATGATCTCCGTACCAGAGGTCCAGGCCCTGGACTGTCATAATGTCACTCATAAACTTCTTTTCCTCCTGAAGTATCGCTCAACGAGCGTAGCAGCGCCGTTGATGAGCAGCGTAAGGATCATCAAAATGGCGGCGATGGCAAAGGCCACATCAAACCGGCCCTGTTCCTTGGCGTAAACGTAAAGCGCGACGGTGAGCGTGGCGCCCGCGCTGCTCAGTCCCTCGAAAAAGTCGTTGAGCGCGTGGGCAAAGCCCGCCGTGAACAGCAGCGCGGCCGACTCGCCGAGGATGCGGCCGACGGACAGGATGCAGCCGGTGATGACGCCGTCCACGCAGCCGGGCAGCACCACGGTGCGGATGACACGCCACTTGCCCGCACCGAGGCCGAACGCGCCCTCGCGGTAGCTCTGCGGCACGGTTTTGAGGCTCTCCTGCGTGGTGCGCATGATGGTCGGCAGATTCATGATGACGAGCGTGAGCGCGCCGGCCAGCAGCGATGTTTTCATATTCAGAAACTGGCAGAAAAACAGCATGCCCACAAGGCCGTAGATGATCGACGGGATGCCGGAGAGCGTCTCGGCCGCGTACTCGATGGCGCCGATGAGCCGGCGATTCGTGGCGTACTCGGTCAGGTAGATGGCCGCGCCCACGCCGAGTGGCAGGACGATGAGCAGCGTCGCGATGACGATATAGAGCGTGTTGAGGATGTCCGGCAGGATGCCGATGCGGTCGGACAGGTAGCTCGGCGCGGTGGACAGCAGCGTCCACGACACGTTCGGCAGGCCTTTGATGAGCACGTAGGCGATCAGAAACAGCACGAGCGCCGCCGTGATAATGGCCGCCGCACCCATGAGGATGCGCATGGTGAGAATATAGGCCCTGCGGCCGCCGGAAACGGCTTTCTTTTTCATTTGTCCCCCTCCTGATTGCGCTTGAGGAAGAAGTTGAGCGTGGCGTTGATGAGCATGATGAACAAAAACAGCACCAGCGCGATGGAAAACAGCGCCTGCCGCTGCAGGCCGCCGGAGTAGGACATTTCGCTGGCGACGGCGGTGGTCAGAAAGCGCACGCTCTGAAACAGGCTCGGCATATTCGGCACATTTCCCGACACCATCATGACGGCCATGGCCTCGCCGATGGCGCGGCCGACGCCGAGCACGACGGCGGCGGCAATGCCGCTCTTCGCCGCCGGGACGGAAACCTTGAAATACGTCTCAATGGGCGTCGCGCCGAGCGCGAGCGATGCGTCCTCATACTCGGGCGGCACGGCCTCGAGCGCCGTGACGGACACCTTGATGATCGACGGCAGGATCATGATCGCCAGCACGACGATGGCGGCGAGCAGGCTCGCGCCGTCGGCCAGGTGAAACACCTTGCGGATGCCCGGCACGAGCACGAGCATACCCACAAGGCCGTAGACGACCGACGGGATGCCGGCCAGCAGACTCACGGCCGATTCGAGCACGGTCTTGAGCCGCGGCGGGGCGACCTTCGCCAGATACACGGCCGTCAGGAAGCCCAGCGGCACGCCGAGCACGATGGCCCCGGCCGTGCCGTATACACTTGTCAGAATGAACGGCAAAATGCCGTACGACGGCTCTGCCGCCGTGGAGGCCCACGTCTTGCCGAACAGAAACGGGACGAGCCCGATCTTCCGGATGGCGGGGATGCCGGAGACGATCAGGTACACGCTGATGAGCAGCACACACCCGACGGTGATAAGGCCAAGGAGCAGAAACACGCCATGCACGACCGTCTCCAGAACTTGAGATCTCTTTTTCATATCCAGCACCTCTGTATATGCGAAAGGCGGCTGGTCTCCAGCCGCCTGTACGCTTGTCTGTGGCTCAGGCCACCGGGACTGCGCCCGCCGCGGAGATGATGGACGCGGCATCTGCAGAGGTCGCAAAGTCGAAGAACTTCTGCGCGGTCTCGCTCAGGGCCACGCCTTCCTTCGTCACGAGGACGAACGGACGCTGCACGAGGTAGGTGCCGTCCTTGACGGTCGCTTCCGTCGGGGCAACACCGTTGACGGTCAGGGCCTTGACGCTGTCCTTGATGGCAGCCAGAGAGGCATAGCCGATGGCGTTCGGGTTCTGGGACACGGTAGTGATGACATCGCCCGTGGAGGTCAGCTCCTGACGGTACTGGCAGGCATCCTTCGTGTCGGTGATGGACTCGAAGCCGTCGCGCGTGCCGCTGCCGGCCTCGCGGCCGATGAGGACGATCTCGGCGTCGTTGCCGCCGACATCCTTCCAGTTGGTGATCTCACCGGTGTAGATCTTGGCGATCTGCTCCAGGGTCAGGTCCTTGACGGGGTTCTGGGGGTTGACGATGATGGCGATGCCGTCGAGGGCGAGGGTGGTCTCCTTCAGGCCGGATGCCTTCTCGTCGTCCTTGAGCGCGCGGCTCGACAGGCCGATGTCGCAGCGGCCCTCGGAGACGGCCTGGATGCCGGAGCCGGAGCCGGTCGGGTTATAGGTGAAGGTCGTGCCCGAGTTTGCTTCCATGAAGGACTCGCCGAGCGCGCCGATGACTTTTTCCATCGAGGTGGAACCGTCGGTCGAGACCGTGCCGCCGGCAGCGGCCGTGTTGTTATCATCCGCCTTCTGGCCGCAGCCCGCAAACAGCGAGAGCGCCATGACGGCAGCACACAAAACAGTAATGATCTTTTTCAAGATGAAGTGCTCCTTTCGAACTTCGATTTTGATTTTGGTTTTTTGTTTCCTACGCTTCACAGGATAAGCAGGGGATGTAAAAACGAAAAGAGCGCTTATGTAAAATGCGTGTAAAATTGTAAAACACCGCAGTTTGCAGCGCGTTTTTCACCAAATTTCGTATCTCGCGTTGATAAGCAGACGTTTTCCGTGCGACTGTCAGCAAATATTTCATGAAAAATCTGCGCATATTTTCATCCCCTACGGGGGCTTACAGTTTCGGCCGCCGTCCGTTATACTAATGACAATGCTCCGAAACGGAGAAATACAGGAAGAGAGGATACACGCACTATGCGAAATCGAAGATGGATCTGCCTGCTGCTGGCAGTCTTGACGCTGCTGGCCTGCACGGCCTGCGGCGTAAAAACGAACGACGGCGCCTCCGGCGACGTGCGCACGCTCACCGACAGCAAAAACCGCACCGTGGAAGTCCCCAAACAGGTGGACCGCGTCGTGTGCGTCGGCGTCGGCGCGCTGCGCTACAGCTGCTATGTCGGCGCGGCTGACCGCGTGGTCGGCGTGGAGGACTACGAGACCAAGGCCGGCATGAGCCGCCTGTATAACTACGTGAACTTCGACAAATTCAAGGATCTGCCCGTCACCGGTACGAACGGCGAGCCGTATGTGGAGCAGATCATCGACGTCGCGCCGCAGGTCATCGTCATGAGCGCCTACGCCTCGTGCGATGCGGACGAGCTGAGCGCGAAGACCGGCATCCCGGTCTTTGTCGTGCCCGGCAGCGACACCACGCTCGATGACGCCGCCTACGAGACCATCCGTCTGCTCGGCGAGCTCTACGGGCTGGAAACGCGCGCGCAAGAGCTGACCAAGTACCTCAAGGGCATCCAGACCGACCTCGACACGCGCACGGCCAAGATTGCAGACGATCAGAAGCCGTCCGTCTATGTCGGCGGCGTGTCCTTCAAGGGGCAGCACGGCTTTGAGGGCACGGAGGCAGGCTACGGCCCGTTCGCGCTCATCCACGCCAAAAACCTCGCCGACACGACCGGGCAGACCGGCGCGTTCAACATCGACACCGAGCAGGTGCTCGCCTGGGACCCGGACGTGATCTTCCTGGACTTTAATGGTATGCCCCTGATCAACGAAGATTATCAGGCGAATCCTGCATTTTATAACAGCCTCACCGCCGTACGCAGCGGAAAGGTCTACTCGCAGATCTCGTTCCGCTCCTCGGCCTCCAATCTGGAGACGGCGCTGGCCGACGCCTATTATGCCGCCTGCGTGCTGTATCCGGAGCAGTTTGCCGACATTGACCCCGAGGCCAAGGCCGGCGAGATCTTTACGGAGCTGCTCGGCTCCAACCCCTATCCCGATCTGAAGGAGGCCGGGTATGCATTCCGTGCCATCACACTCGGCGAGTAAGCCGCACGATTCCGACTACAGCCGCAACCGCGCCAGAAGCATCCGCTTTCTGGTTCTGCTGACGGCCATTCTGGCGCTCGCGTTCTTTTTGTCGCTGCGCGCCGGGTCTTACAACACGCCCGCCGCCGAGCTCATCCGGGGCATCTTCGGCCGGGCGTCGGACGCGAAGATCAATCTCGTCATCCGCAATAACCGCCTGCCGCGCATCTGCACCGCCATGGTCGCCGGCGCGGGACTGGGGCTGGCCGGGTGCATCCTGCAGGCCGTGCTGCGCAATCCGCTCGCCTCGGCCTCTACGCTCGGCGTGTCGCAGGGTGCGACGTTCGGCGCAGCCGTCGCCATCATCGGTCTCGGCCTGAGCCAGGCCGGCAGCTGGGCTATTCCGCTGTGCTCGTTTCTCGGCTCGCTGCTTGTCGCGGCCGTCATTCTGGGGCTGAGCCAGTTCAAGCAGATCTCCTCGGAGGGCATCGTGCTCGCGGGCGTCGCCATCAGCTCCATGCTGACCGGCGCGACCACGCTGCTGCAATACTTTGCCGACGAGGTCGCGCTCTCGTCGCTCGTATTCTGGACGTTCGGCGACCTCGGCAGCACGGACTGGCAGTCCCTGCGCGGCATGGCGCTGGCCGTACTGCTGCTGATCGGCTACTGCTACCTGCACCGCTGGGACTATAACGCCCTGCTCTCCGGCGAGGAGACGGCGCTGAGTCTCGGCATCCATGTGCGGCGGCTGACACTCACGAACGTTGTGCTCACGTGCTTTGTCTGCTCGGTGATCGTGTCGCACGTCGGCCTCATCAACTTCATCGGTCTCGTTGCGCCGCACATCGTGCGCATGGTCGTCGGCAACAACTATATCTATCTCATCCCCGGCTCCGTGCTCGCCGGCGCGGCGCTGCTGCTGCTGAGTGATCTGGCCGCGCGCGTGATCATCATGCCGGTCATTCTGCCGATCGGCGCGCTGACGGCGTTTCTCGGCGGCCCGCTGTTTTTGTACCTGCTGTTCAAGGGGAGGGGTCGGACATGATCTGTGTGGACCATCTCTGCTATCACTATAAGGGCGGGCGGCCAATCCTCCGCGATGTGAGCTTTGAACTGGAGACCGGGCACTTTCTGGCCGTACTCGGCAACAACGGCGTCGGCAAGAGCACACTGCTCAAGTGCATGAACCGTATCCTCACGGCTGACAGTGGGCACTGCCGTATCGACGGTGAGGATCTGCTCACGCTCTCCCACCGGGAGATCGCAAAACGCGTAGCCTTCGTGGCACAGCACGTGCCCGACACACAGATGACCGTGCACGACATGGTCATGCTCGGACGGCGGCCCTACATGACCTGGGGCGTGACGGAGCACGACCACCATGTCGTGCACGAGGCCATGCGCTATCTGAATCTGGAGGACATGCGCGGCCGGTTCCTCAACCGGCTCTCCGGCGGCGAGCGGCAGAAGGTCATGCTCGCCCGCGCGCTGGCGCAGGAGCCGACGCTCCTGCTGCTGGACGAACCGACCAGCAATCTCGACATCCGCAATCAATACCAGGTGCTGCAGATCACGCGCGACCTGTGCCGCGAGCAGAACCTCACGGCGATGATCGTCATCCACGACCTGAACCTTGCGCTGCGGTTCTGCGACCGCTTTCTGCTGCTGCGCGAGGGCGAGGTGTACCGTTACGGCGGCGCGGAGATCTTCGACGCCGACGCCCTGCGGGACGTCTACGGCGTGACGGGCAGCATCGTGGACGTGCAGGGGCACAGGCTCGTGCTCATTGATGACGAAGAAAAGGAGACAAGATCATGACCAACTGGGAAACCTGCGTACAATTTCACGGCCACGCCTGCGGCGGGCTGACGATCGGATATAAGGCCGCGTGCTACGCCGCCGAGCTGCTGGAGCTGTCCTTCTCCGGCGACGAGCAGGTCGTGTGCATCGCGGAAAACGACGCCTGCGGCGTGGACGCCATTCAGGCGCTGCTCGGGTGCAGCATCGGCAAGGGCAACCTGCTGTTTCATATGCGCGGCAAACAGGCGTTCTCGTTTTATAACCGCGCCACGGGCAAGTCCGTGCGCCTGGTGCTCCGGCCGCGGCCGGAGGGGATGACGCGCGAGGAATCCTTCGCCTACTATCAGGCGCAGAAACCGGCTGACCTGTTCGACGTCAAGCCGGCGACCATCCCGCTGCCAGAGCCGGCCAAACTATTTGACTCCTACCCGTGCGCGTGCTGCGGCGAGGTGACGGGCGCCAACTGGATCCGCCTCGTCGGCGGGCAGAAGCTCTGCCTCGACTGCGCCGGGAACTACGACCGGTTCGACGTCTGAAAACAACAAAAAATCCGGCTTCCGTGTTGGAAGCCGGATTTTTTATCCGCTGCACCTCAGCCGCGCAGCAGCGCGAGCTGGTAAAACGCGACGGCGCTCGCCGCGGCCACATTGAGCGAATCGACCCCATGCGTCATGGGGATGCGCACCGTGTAATCGCACGCGGCGATCGTGCGGGCGGCCAGCCCGTCGCCCTCCGTGCCGAGCACGATGGCGAGGCGCGGCACGGCGCGCAGGCGCTTGTCGTCGATGCGCAGCGAATCGTCCCGCAGCGCCATGGCCGCCGTTTGAAAGCCGAGGGCGTGCAGCGTCTGTTGCCAGTCGCCGTCCTCAGGCAGGTACGTCCACGGCACCTGAAAGACCGTGCCCATGCTCACGCGCACGGCGCGGCGGTAGAGCGGGTCGCTGCCCGCCGACGTGAGCAGCACGGCGTCCACGCCGAGTGCCGCCGCCGAGCGGAAGATCGCGCCGATGTTCGTCGGGTTCATCACGTTTTCCAGCACGGCCACGCGCGCAGCGTTGGCGCACAGGACGGCGACCTCCGGCAGTGCCGGGCGGCGCATGGCGCAGAGCATGCCGCGCGTGAGATGAAAGCCTGTCAGCTGCGTGAGCACGTCGAGCTCGGCGGCATAGACCGGGATGTCCGCGGGGCAGCGCGCCAGGATCTCGCGCGCCTTGCCGTCCACGTGGCGGCGCTCCATCAAAAACGACACCGGCACGCACCCCGCGTCGAGCGCGCGGCCGATCACGAGCGGGCTCTCGGCGATGAAGAGGGCGTTTGCCGGGTCGGCGCGGTTGACGAGCTGGTTTTCCGTCAGGCGGGCGTACACGTCCAGCTCCGGCGCGGAAAAGTCCGAAATATCAAAAATCTTTGCCATAGCTGCATCTCTCTTTTCCATAGGGTCAGCCCGATTATAACCGATTTTGCGCGCGGACGCCACCGGTTTTTTTCCGCCGGTGTATGTCCCGCCGCGCCGGTGGGCATACTGGCACTGAGGTGATATTTATGCAGTTGACCCCAAAAGAGGCCAGTTTACTCAAAGATCTCAAAGGGCAGGAGCAGCTGTGCGTGGACAAATATAACCGCCACGCCGCCAGCGCCAACGACCCGCAGCTGAAAAACCTGTTCGAGCAGATCGCGCAGGTCGAGCAGCAGCATCTCGACGCGATCACGCAGATGGAGGGCGGCACCGTCGCCGCACCGGCAGACTCCGCGACCGTGCCGACGACGTTCACGGCGACCTACAACAACACCGAGACCCCGCAAAAGCAAAACGACTGCTACCTGTGCACGGACGTGCTCGCAATGGAAAAGCACGCCTCGCACCTGTACGACACGTGCGTGTTCGAATTCAATGATGCCAACGCCCGCAGCGTGCTCAACGACATTCAAAAGCAGGAGCAGCACCACGGCAAGGTCATCTATGACTATATGAACACCAACGCCATGTACGCCTGACACCATCTACGCAAAAACGGCGTCCCCGAGGGCTCGGGGACGCCGTTTTTGTCTGCGAAATTTATTTGGTCAGGCCGTAGCTCCCGGCCAGCTTGCGGAACGCCGGGAGCGAGCGCTCGAGCTGGCTGCGCGCCACGCAGTAGGCCAGGCGCGCATAGCCGGGGCAACCGAAATCATCGCCCGGCACGAGCAGGATGTCATAGTCCATCGCGCGGCGGCAAAACGCCCGGGCGTCCGGCTCCGGCGACTTGAGGAAGAGATAAAACGCGCCGTCCGGCCGCGCGCACGCATAGCCCATGTCCGTGAGCGCGCCGTAGATCAGCTCGCGGTTGGCGGCATAGGCCGCGATGTCCGCCGTCTGGCCGAGGCACTCGGCCACGGCGAGCTGGAACAGCGACGACACGCACACATACCCCAGCGCGCGCCCCGCGCCGAGCACGGCCGCGTGCACGGCGGCGTAATCGTCCATGGCCGGGTGCAGGGCGAGAAAGCCCACGCGCTCGCCGGGCAGGGACAGCGTCTTGCTGTAGGAATAGCAGTAGATCGCGTTCGGATAGATCGCGGGCAGGAACGGCACCTCCACCCCGCCGTAGACCAGCTCGCGGTACGGCTCGTCGGCAATGATATAGATCGGGTGGCCGTACCGGGCCTGTTTTTCGCGCAGGAGCGCTGCCAGCGCCTCGAGCTCCGGGCGCGAGACGACGACACCGGAGGGGTTGTTCGGCGAGTTCAGGATGAGCAGCGCGGTCTTTTCCGTCACCGCGGCCGCGAGCGCATCGAGATCGAGCGCGAACGTGTCCGCCCGGCACGGCACAACGCGCACGCTGCCGCCCGCCGCCTCGGCATAGACGGCGTACTCCGGGAAGTACGGTGCGAACACGATGGCCTCATCCCCCGGACCCATGAGCGCGCGCGTGAGGATGGCCAGCGCACTCGACGCGCCGTCGGTCATGTAAATATCCTGCGCGCGGTACACCTCGCCGAAGGTGTCCGTCAGGTAAGCCGCGACCTTTTCGCGCACGGACGCCATGCCCGGCGCGGGCGCGTAGGCGTGCAGCTGCGTGGGCGGCACGGTGTGCAGCAGCCGCTCGACCGCCTCCTGCACGCAGTCCGGCGGGTCGATGCTCGGGTTGCCGATGGCGAAGTTATAGACGTTTTCCGGGCCGATCTCGGCCGCGCGGCGCTCGCCGTAGGCCGCGATCTCGCGGATGGAAGAGCCGCTCTCGCCCCAGGCGACCATTTGTTTCGAGATCATGCGTTTGCCTCCTCCAGATACTGTTTCAGGTACAAAATGGCCTGCCGGTAGCCCTCGAAGCCGAGACCCATGTATGTTTTCACGCACGCCATGCCGGCATAGGAGATCTGGCGGAAAGGCTCCCGGGCGCTGACGTCCGACAGGTGTACCTCCACCGCCGGGAGGGCCACAGCCTTGAGCGCATCGAGAATGGCGACGCTCGTGTGCGTATAGGCAGCGGGGTTGATGACGATGCCGTCGGCCGTGCCGTAGGCCGCCTGAATGGCATCGACGATCGCGCCCTCGTGGTTGGACTGGAACAGGTCGACCTCCACGCCCGCATCGGCGGCGGATGCGCGGATGAAATCCTGCAGCGCGGCAAAGCTCCGGCTGCCGTAGATGGCCGGCTCACGCAGGCCGAGCAGGTTCAGGTTCGGGCCGTTGATGACGAGAAACTTCATGCCAGCACCTCCAGAATTTTGCGCACCGTCTCCTCCGGCGTACCGTTGTTGTCAATGACCGCGTCGGCGAAGCGGGCGTACAGCGGCGCACGCTGCGCGTAGAGCGCGGCGAGGTCGCTGCGCTGGGAGATGGGGCGGCCGTCCTTCGGCAGCAGCGCGAGGTCGCGCTGAAGCCAGAAAATCGTGCCGTTCTGGTGCAGGAGCGGGTAATTTTCCTCGCGGCAGATGCTGCCGCCGCCGGTCGCAAGCACCGCGCCCGAGCGCTTGCCGAGCTCGGCGAGTGCGGCCGTCTCCCGCGCGCGGAAGGCGTCCTCTCCACCGGCGGCAAAAATGTCCGGGATGGACATGCCCGCCGTCTCGACGACCTGCGCGTCGCTGTCGAGCACCGGGCGGTGCAGCCGCTCGGCAAGCAGCGCCGCGATGGTGCTCTTGCCGCTGCCGGGCATGCCGATGAGGACGATGTTTTCCATCTCCTGCCGCAGCAGGCGGTGGATGCGCAGGATCTCCGCGTCGTCGATCACCGTATCGGTGAACACCTCGCAGCTGCGCTTGGCCTGCGCCACGAGCATATACAGTCCGCCCGCGCACGGGATGCCGAGGCTTTCCGCCTGCAGCAGCAGCGCCGTGCGCGCGGGGTTATAGACGATATCGAGCACGCCCGCGCACTGCGGAAACTGCCGCAGGTCGACGGCGGCTTTGCCTGTGTTCGGGTACATACCGACCGGCGTGGTGTTGACGATCACGTGCGCGTCGGCGTGGCGGTCGAGATTGTCGTAGTTATCCGGCCCGTGGCGGGAGATGACCGTCACGCGCGCGCCGAGCTGCTCGAGCACGGCCTGAATGGTCGCGGACGCGCCGCCGTTGCCAAGCACGAGCGCCTTTTGCCCCGCAACGTCGATACCGCTGTGACGCACGAGGTACTCGAAGCCGAAGGCATCGGCATTATCGCCATAGAGCGTGCCGTCCGCCCGGCGGACGAGCACGTTCACGCTGCCGAGCCTGCGCGCAATCGGCGAGAGCTCGGCGCAGTACGGGATGACCGCCTTTTTATACGGGATGGTCACGTTGAGCGCGTCGAAATCGCCGCCGGTCAAAAACGCCGGCAGATCCTCCGGCGCGACCTCATAGAGCCCGTAGGCATAGTCCGCGAGCTGCGCGTGGATGGCCGGCGAGTAGCTGTGGCCGAGCTTTTCGCCCAGAAGTCCGCACCGCATCATCACACCACCTCACGATAGCTGCCGAGGTAGGAGAATTCCTCACACAGGCCCGGCAGCTCGCCCATGAGCTGCTGGAACTGCGGCGAATAGACCGACGTCTCGAGATCGAAGTAGAACATGAACTCAAAGTCGCGCTCCGGCAGCGGACGGCTCTCGAGCTTGTTGAGGTTGATGCCGAGCGCGTAAAAGCGCGAGAGCACCTTGTACAGGGAGCCCGGCTTGTGCGGCAGCACCATCATGAGGCTCGTGCGGTCAGCGCCGGGATAGATCTCGAGATCCTTGGCGATGCAGATAAAGCGTGTGTAGTTGTTGCCCTGATCCTGCACGGAGGAGGCCAGGCTCTCGAGCCCGTAGAGTCCGACGCACGCGCGCGACGAGAGCGCCGCGACGTCCGTGCGGTCCGACTCGGCCACGCGCTTGGCGGCCATGGCAGTGTTCTCGCAGCGCACGACCGTCACGCCCGGCAGGCTCTGCAGGAAGCGGCCGCACTGGCTGATGGCCTGCTCGTGCGAGTAGATCTCCTTGATGTCCGAGAGCTTCGTGCCGGGCTTGGCCAGCAGGCAGTGGTCGATCTTCAGGCGCACGCTGCGCACGATGCGGAAGTTGTGCTGCATCATCAGGTCGTACACGGCGTTGACAGAGCCGGCCGTGCTGTTTTCCAGCGGGATGACGCCGTAGCGGCACAGGCCCTTTTCGATGGCGGCAAACACCGCCTCGAACGTGGCGCAGTAAAACACGTTCGGCATCGTGAACAGGCGGTCGCACGCGAGCTGGGAATACGCGCCCTCCACGCCCTGACACGCGACGGCCGGGTGCTCCGGGAACAGCTGCGGTGTGCGCGCGATGGCCTGCTCGATCTCGGCGGTCAGCGGACTCGTGACGCCGAGCAGCCGGTTCTGGCAGCTGCGGCTGAGCTCAAAGATGAGCGAGTAGAGCGACACGGCGTATTCGCGCAGGTCCTCCGGCGCGGCGTCCGCGATCTGCTGCAGCTTCGCGCGCTCGCGCCCGGCATCGAGCGCCGGGAGATTGTGCGCCTTCTTGTAGCCGCCGATCTGCGCCGCGACCTCCATGCGCTGGTAAAACAGAGCGAGCAACTGACTGTCGATGCCGTCGATCTGCTGGCGATAGTCACTAAGTTCCATGGTCAAGCTCCTTATTCAAGTTCTGTATTTTCCGCCGCGGGAACGGTTTTCAGCGCGGAAAGATCCGTCCAGAAGCGGGGGTAGGATTTGTCGGTACAGGCGCAGTCGCACACCGTGACGGGCGCGGTGCTGCCGCTGGCGGCGGCCGCCGCCGCCATGGCGATGCGGTGGTCGTGCTGCGGGTCGACCGTGCCGCCGGTGAGCACCTTTCGGCCGGTGACGGTCAGGCCGCTGGCGTGCACCTCCACCTGCGCGCCGAGCGCGCGCAGCATGGCGGCCGTGCTCTCGAGCCGGTCGGACTCCTTGAGCCGCAGGCGGGCGGCGTTGACGATCTGCGTCTGGCCGTCCGCGAGCGCGGCGACGACGCTCAGCACCGGGATCAGATCCGGGATGGGCGCGGCGTCGATCGTGACGCCGCGCAGCGCGCCGCGCCGAACGGTGACGGCATCCTGCGTCTCACGCACATCCGCGCCGAAGCGGCGCAGCACATCCAGCACCGCGCGGTCGCCCTGCGGCGAGTCGGACGCAAGGCCCGTGACCGTGATGCCGGCGGGCGAGAGCGCGCCCATGCACAGGAAAAACGCGGCGTTCGACCAGTCGCCCTCCACATGGCACCGGGCCGGGAGGCGCGCCGTCTGGCCGCCGGAGATGGTGTACGTCCGCTCCCGCTTTTGCAGGCGGATGCCGGACAGGCGCAGCGCGTCCTCCGTCATGGCGATGTAGCCCGCGGACTCGAGCCGGCCCGTCACGGCGAGCGTGCTCTCCCCCGGCAGACGCGGCAGCGCCATGAGCAGGCCGGAGATGTACTGCGAGGACACGTCGCCCGGCAGCGCGTAGGCACCGGGCCGCAGCTGCCCGGCAACGTGCAGCAGCGCGCCGTCGCGCCGGATGGTCATGCCGTGCGCCGTGAGCACCGCGTCGAGGGGTGACAGCGGCCGCTTCGGCAGGCGCCCTTCCATGTGGAAGGTCACGTCCGCGCCGAGCGCACCCACGACCGGCAGCAGAAAGCGCAGCGTCGAGCCGCTCTCGCCGCAGAAAAGGTCTGCGCGCGCGGGCATTTCCCCGGCAATGGGGTCGATGCGCAGCGTGCCCGCGCCGTCGTCCGTGATGTCCGCGCCGAGGGCGGACAGGCAGCGTGCCGTGGCAGCGATGTCGGCCGAGACGCCGTCGCACCGCAGCGCCACGGGCTGCGCGCCGAGCGCAGCGCAGATGAGCAGACGGTGCGCCTGCGATTTCGAAGCCGGGATGCGCACGCTGCCCGTGCGCGGCCCGGGGGAAACGGTCTGATTCATGCGATGCCTCCGTCCGCGAGCCAGGCGGGGATATCCGCCGCCGGGATCGTCTCGATGCGGCAGCGGCCGATGCGCTCCGGCACGATGAGGTGCAGCTTGCCGTCGGCGATCTTTTTATCCGAGCGCGCGGCGTCCGTGAGCGCGTCACGGGTAAACGCCGTCTCCGTCGGCAGGCCGTACTGCCACAGGAGCGCGAGGATCTGCGCGCAGGTATCGTCCGTGCAGATGCCGCGTTTGGCGGCCGCGCGCGCGATGATGGCCATGCCGATGGCCACGCCGCAGCCGTGCGGCACGGCGTAGTCGCTGCATTTTTCGACCGCGTGGCCGAACGAGTGGCCGAGGTTCAGCAGCTGGCGGCTTCCGCGGTCAAACTCATCGGCCGCGACGAGGTCACGCTTCATGCCGACACACGTTGCGATGACGTGCTCCACCTGTGCGCTGACCGGCTCTGCGCGCAGCGCGTCAAAAAACGGCTCGCTGCGCAGCACGGCGTATTTGATGACCTCGGCGCAACCGTTGCGGTATTCCTCCGGCGGGAGGGTGCGCAGCGTGTCCGGGTCGCAGAGCACGAGGCTCGGCTGATAGAAGCAGCCGACCTGATTTTTGCCGCTTGCGAGGTTCACGGCCGTCTTGCCGCCGACGGAGGAATCTACGGCGGCCAGCAGCGTCGTCGGCACCTGCACGAACGGGATGCCGCGCTGATACGTCGCGGCGGCAAAGCCCGCGAGGTCGCCGGTCACGCCGCCGCCGAGCGCGACGATGAGGTCGCTGCGGCTCAGGCGGTGCGCAGCCAGAAAGTCCAGCAGCGCCGCATAGGTGGCGAGCGTCTTGCAGTGCTCGCCGCCGGGATAGGTGAACGTCACGGCGCGAAAGCCCGCGCGCGTGAGCGACGCCGCGAGCCGCCCGGCATACAGGTCCGCCACGGTCTCGCCCGCGACGATGGCCGCCGTGCGGCCCGTGCCGAGCACGCGCGCGATCTGCGCGCCGGCGTCGTTGAGCAGGCCCGGCTGCACCAGCACGTCATAGTCGCGCGAGGCAGTCACGTGGATGGTCGTCATCGGCCGTCTACCTCCTCCTTGCGCCGGCGGCCCTCATCGAGCAGGCGCGTGAGCGCGGGCAGGTCATCGCGCGCCATCGCGTCGCGGTACTCGCCCAGGTGCGTCATGAACATGTCCAGCTCATGGAGCAGATTGTCCTTGTTTTCCAGAAAGAGCTCGGCCCACATCTCGGGGCTCAGCCACGCGACACGGGTCATGTCCTTGTAGCTGCCGGCGGAAAAGCCCTTGTGCTGCGACGCCGTGGGGCTCTTGATATATGCGTTCGAGACCACATGCGCCATCTGCGAGGTGAAGGCGATCATCTCGTCGTGCGCCTCCGCCGTCGTGAAGGAAAAGCGCGCAAAGCCCGCGGGCTGGAGCAGCTGCTTGACGTGGTCGAAGAGCAGCACATCGTCAAAGTCCGGCGGCACGATGACCATCGGCGCGCCATGGTACATGGTCGCCTTCGCGTTCTTGAAGCCGGAATACTGCGTGCCGGCCATCGGGTGGCCGCCGAGGAACGTGACGCCGTGTTCCTTTGCGATCGGGAAGCACGCGGCGCAGATGGTGCGCTTCGTGCCGCCGCAGTCGAGCACGACGGGGTGCGCTCCGATGTGCGGGGCCATGCGGCGAAACCACTCGATGGTCGCCTCCGGGTAGAGCGCGATGAGCACAAGATCGCACGCGGCGATGTTGTCCTCCGTGAGCTCGGCGTCCACCGCGCCGCTCATTATGGCAAAATCGAGCACGCTGCGGCTGCGGTTCCAGGCGAGCACGGTCGCGCCCGCTTCGTGATACGCCTTGGCAAAAGAACCGCCGATCAGGCCCAGGCCAACGATGCCGACCGTCATTTCGCGATCACCTCACGGATGCTGCGCACCTTTTTGGCGAGGTCGTCGTAGACCTCCGGGCGCAGGGACTGCGCGCCGTCGCACAGGGCGTGCATGGGGTCGTTGTGCACCTCGATGATGAGGCCGTCCGCGCCGCAGGCCGTCGCGGCGAGCGCCATCGGCTCGACCAGGCGGGCGATGCCGGTCGCATGGCTCGGGTCGACGATGATGGGCAGGTGCGTCAGCTCCTTGAGCATGGGCACGGCCGCGAGGTCGAGCGTGTTGCGGGTGTAATCGTCGAACGTGCGGATGCCGCGCTCGCAGAGGATGACCTGCTCGTTGCCGCCGGCCATGATGTACTCGGCGCTCATGAGCAGCTCCTTGAGCGTGCTGGCCAGGCCGCGCTTGAGCAGGATGGGCTTGCGCAGCTTGCCAAGCTCGCGCAGAAGGTCGAAGTTCTGCATGTTGCGCGCGCCGACCTGAATGATGTCCACATCCTCAAACAGCGGCAGGTGCTCAACGCCCATGATCTCCGTCACGATCGGCAGGCCGGTGGCCGCGCGCGCCGTTTTGAGCAGCTCGATGCCGGTGGCCTTCAGGCCCTGAAAGTCGTAGGGCGAGGTGCGGGGCTTGAACGCGCCGCCGCGCAGGATGTTCGCGCCGGAGGCCTTGACGGCCTTTGCGACCGCGACGATCTGCTCCTCGGACTCGACGGAGCAGGGGCCGGCGATCATGACGAAGTTGCCGCCGCCGATCTTCACGCCGCCGACCTCGACGACGGTGTCCTCCGGGTGGAACTTGCGGTTGCAGCACTTGAAGGGCTCGGTCACGCGCTTGACGCTGTCGACGATGCCGAGGCTGCCGATCAGGTCCATGTCCACGCGAGTCGTGTCGCCGACGAGGCCGAGCACGGTCTGGTATTCTCCCTCGGAAATGTGGATGGTCAGGCCCTGACCCTTGAGCCAGTCGATGAGCTGCTCGCGCTTTGCTGCTTCCACGCCATGTTTGAGTACGACGATCATGATGATTACCTCCGATGTATTTACCTGAATTTTTGTTTTTGTTTTTCAAAAGAAAAATGCGGCACAGGCTCAACCTGTGCCGCATGAAACATTCTCGGGATCCGAGCTATTTTTTGCATCACAAATCAGCCTTACTATATTGTCATAGTAAAGTAATAAGCGTATGCAAAAAAGTAGGTACGGTTCATGATATTTGCTCCGATTCTGATGAAAAATCCTGATGGTTCGAGTATAAAAACTTCGCGCGCAAATGTCAACCGCAAATTTTCACAAATTCCGCATTTTTTTGCGCCCCGGCGTGCAGCAGATGCCCAAGCGGCAGGCGCAAAAAGTGCGCGGGGGCGGCATATGCCGCCCCCGCCGGGAAATCGCTGTGCTGTGAGATATATGAAAAAGAGGATCAGGCGTTGACCACGTGCTCGGCGTAGCTTCTGAGGATCATGGCGACCTGCGCGCGGGAAGCGCTGCCCTGCGGGTCGAGGATCGTCCGTCCGCCGTACAACGTGCCGTTGATAAGGCCGGCTGCATTGGCCCACGAGAGCGCATCCTGCGCCCAGCCGGACACGCTGCCGGCATCCGGGAACGCCGAGAGATCGGCGCGCGCGCCCACGTCATAGCCGCAGCTGTGTGCGTAGTTGAAGAGGATCTCAGCCGTCTGCTCGCGCGTGACGTTGCTGTTGGGAGCAAAGCGGCCGCCGCCGATGCCGGAGACCACGCCATTTTCCGCCGCCCAGGTGACGGCGTCCGTGTACCATGTGCCGCCCGGCACATCGGAAAACGTGTTGACGCCCTTCGGCGCGGGCGCGCCCGCGAGCCGCCACAGCACGGTCACGAACATGGCGCGGGACATGACCGCGCTCGGGGCAAACGTCGTGGGAGACGTGCCGCCGAAGAGGCCGTTGTTGTAGGCATAGGCCGCCGCGCCGTAGTACCAGCTGCCGGCGGGCACATCCGTGAACGGGAAGCGCGCGATGGCCGTCACGCCGGAGACAACATCAAAGGTATAGGTCTGCTGCTGCGCATCCCACGCACCGCCGACGGCCGAGATGGCGCCGTCCTCGGCAAGGCTCCACGCGGTGAGCGCATCCGCTGCACGCGCCGGAACGCTGGCGCGCACGCTGCCGGCGGGGTAGCTTTCCGCCGCGCCGTCAACGGTGACGGAGGCATTGGCAAGCGTCGCCGTAGCGGCCTGCGTGCCGAGGGCACGCTGCTGCGCCGCGTTGAGCGACGCCCCCGTGAGCGAGACGGCCACGTCCTTGTGCAGGTCAAGCGCCGCGAGCGCGGCGCTATCCAGCGTAACGGTGCCGGCTGCGAGCTGCACCTGCAGGGCCGCAACGCCCGCGCTGCGCGCATTGGCGATCGAGCGGCCGGCCAGGATGACCGTGTCGGCCACGGGATCTGTGGCGTTGACCGTCACGGTCGCGCCGGACTGCGCATTTGTGGCCGCACGGAGCTGGCGGCTGGTGAGGAACACCGTCGCGGTGCTGCCCTGTACGTACGCCTGCGTAACGGCGGCGCTGCTGCCGGTGACCGGCAGGAGACGCACCTGCGCACTGCTGCCCTCGAGCAGGATGGTCTTGTCATTGTCGTCGGGGCAGTTGTTGTCCACGCTCATGGAGACGACGATCTTCACGAGCAGGTCGTTGAGCTGGCTCTTGAGATAGCGGGTGAACAGGCCCTGGAACTTCGTGAACAGCACGCTGCCGCGGCCGAACGCGTCTTTGGCAACGATGTTGAGCACCTGATCGAGCAGCGCGCCGCTCTTGAGCTGGTCGACGCCGGACTGCACCCAGGCGGGATAATTGCCGTCGTCCTCACCGGCGAGGTTGCACTGGTAGATCCAGTTGGCAAAGTCGAGCAGGTCCTTGCCGTCCGCGATCGGGACGGCGGCCACGTCGTCAATGATCTGGTCGATGTTCGCCACGATCTTCGTGACCGGCCAGGTGTCATTCGGCAGATACTTGCCGAAGAAGGACTTGACGAAGTCGCCCGCGACCGTCTTGAGCATATCGGTCGAGAAGCCGAATTCCCGGGCATACTCGGTCAGGTCATCGATCACATGCGCAGTACCCGTGGCGGGATCTGTGTAATGGATGGGGCCGGTATGCGTCTTGGTGCTCACGCTCATGTAGGTGCTCGTCTCACCGCCGACGGTGCTGCGGCGCAGGTCGACAAAGCGGATCGGGCACGGATACGTCAGCGCAGAGCCGGTTTCGATGTCATAGAAGGTGTTGCCGGCCTTCGTGGTCATGGCAGCGATGTCGACCGCGTGCATATGACCGGTGAAGACGACGCTCATGCCGGCATCGGCATACTCCTGCGCGATGCGCTCATAGCCGTTGACGAGGTACATGGGCAGGATGGTGGGCTCGACATCGAAGTGCGGCACCAGACCGTGGTGCTCCAGACCGATGACAAGGTCGCCGCGTGCCTTGGCGGCGGCAGTCTGCTCGATGACCCATTTTTCCAGATCGGCGCTGATGGCGCCGCTCGTCTCATGCTCATCCGTGCCGTTGGAGGTGTTCTCCTTGCTGTAGCGGCAGGTGTCCATGGCGATAATGGTCAGCCCCTCGACCGGTCGCGCAACATAGGACAGGCCGCCGGCCTCATTGCCCGCGGCCGGGGTGAAGGTCGCGATGACGGTCGGATCGGAGTAGACAAAGTCGTAGATACGCTTGAAGTCCTCCGGGTGCGTGCGCGTGGCGGGCACGGCCTTACCGTCGGGGGTGTTGAAGTTCTTGGCATTGTAATTACGGATGTCATGGTTGCCGTTGATGACATAGATCTTCAGCCCCGGAATATCCTGCTGCAGCTGCTGCAGCTGCTTTGCCAGCGCCGCGTGGCACTCCTGCTCGCCGTCCTTGGTCAGGTCGCCGGACACGAGAAGGATGTCGGGCTTGTCCGCGCGAACTTGCTCAAACTTTTCGTACAGGATTGCGGAGCTCTCCTTGAGCAGCTTGCGGTCGCTGTTGAGTGCATGCTCAAAGTCCGCCGTGTCTGCAATCATATCCGGCGAGAGATAATGCAGGTCGGACATGACGGCGATCCTCAGGTTCATGTCCTGCGGCTTGTCCGCCGCAAGAGCCGGAACCGTCAGTGTGAAGACAAGGACTACCGCCAGCAGCAGCGACAGCAGTCTGCTTCCATTGTGCATTCTGATTTTCATTTCTTCCTCCTGTTTTTTAGATTCCTACAACATTGCACGGCCCCCTGCCGCACAACTGTATTCCTTCCTCACCGTGTAAAATCTGCAGCCGCCCTTGTGTAAAAGCAGTTATTACACGGCATTTTAACTGTATCATGCCGGAGGCCCGATTGCAACCAAAATACAGCAGCAAATGCGAAAAAGCGCGGGCGGCAGCAGGCGGGACCCGATGCGTTTGGAATGGTTCATCTCTTCCTCCTGTAACATTCAAGATTTTGGCTCTTACAAGCTCACGTTTCTGTTTTACACAGCGCGTGTAAAGTCTAAAACCGCAGCCATGTAAAGTTCCCGTGCCGCAAAGCGGTGAAGATTTTACATTCCTGCCTTGACAAGCCGGCGGTTTCGTCCTATCATGAAGTGAACAAACACGGGGAGCCGCTCGGCTGAGAGTAAGCATCCGCTTAGACCCGCATACCTGATTTGGACAATGCCAACGTAGGGATTCATACTGCCGGACCGCAACAGCAGCACTCTTTACGGGCGCCGCTGTTTTTTTCGTGCAGATCTTCCGGGAAAGGAGTCATGATTTATGCAACAAGTGCTCAAGGCCATGCTGGAGAACGTGCGCGCGAAAACGCCGCTCGTGCACAACATCACCAATTACGTCACCGTCAACGACGTGGCAAACGTTCTGCTGGCGGCCGGCGGCTCGCCGATCATGTCCGACGATGCCGACGATGTCGAGGACATCACGAGCATCTGCGGCGGGCTGAACATCAACATCGGCACGCTCAACAAAAACACCATCCCGTCGATGTTCCTCGCCGGGAAGAAGGCAAACGAGCTGGGCCACATTGTCCTGCTCGACCCCGTGGGCGCGGGCGCGAGCCGTCTGCGCACCGACACGGCCAACCGTCTCATGCAGGAGGTGCGCTTTGACGCCGTGCGCGGCAACATCTCCGAGATCAAGACCCTCTGCACCGGCAGCGGCAGCACCAAGGGCGTGGATGCTGACGCGGTCGACGCCGTGACGGAGGCGAATCTCGACGACGGCGTGCAGCTCGTCAAGACCTTCGCGCAGCGGGCCGGCTGCATCGTCGCCGTGACCGGCGCGATCGACCTCGTGAGCGACGGTGAGCGCTGCTGGTGCATCCGCAACGGCCGCGCGGAGATGAGCCGCATCACCGGCACGGGCTGCCAGCTCTCGGCGCTGATGACGGCGTTCCTGGTCGCCAATCCCGACCACAAGCTCGCCGCCGCGGCGGCCGCCGTGTGCATGATGGGGCTCGCGGGCGAGATCGGCTGGGCCAACATGCAGCCCGGCGACGGCAACAGCACCTACCGCAACCGTATCATTGATGCCATTTTCAACATGACCGGCGACGCGCTGGAGAAGGGAGCCAAGTATGAACTGCGATAACGCATCTCTGCTGCTCTACGCCGTGACCGACCGCTCGTGGCTGCACGGCCAGACGCTCTATGAACAGGCTGAGCAGGCGCTGCAGGGCGGCGCAACGTTTTTGCAGCTGCGTGAAAAGGAACTCGACGAGGCGCATTTTCAAGAGGAGGCCATCGCGCTCAAGGCACTGTGCAAACAGTACGGCGTGCCGTTCGTGCTCGATGACAACGTGGCGCTCGCCGTGGCCACGGACGCCGACGGCGTGCACGTCGGCCAGAGCGACATGGCGGCCGGCAAGGTGCGCGCGCTCATCGGCCCGGACAAGATCCTCGGCGTGTCGGCCCAGACGGTGGAAGAAGCGCTGCTGGCCGAGCGCGAGGGCGCGGACTATCTCGGCGTGGGCGCCGTGTTCCCGACCGGGACGAAGGCCGATGCCAACGCCGTGAGCTATGACACCCTGCGCGACATCTGCGCGGCAGTGTCCATCCCGGTCATTGCCATCGGCGGCATCACGAAGGACAATGTCGCCCGGCTCTCCGGCAGCGGCATTGTCGGCGTCGCCGTCGTGAGTGCGATCTTCGCGCAGCCGGACATTCCCGCCGCCACGCGGGAACTCAAAGCCGCCGTGCGCACGGCGCTGGACCTGTAACTCCCTGCGCGCGGGCGCAGACAAACATACAAACAGCGGCGGATCGGGGGCACCACTTTCCGTCGCTCAACAAAATTGATGCTGAAAAGGAGACAGAATATGAAAACAGCATTAACGATCGCCGGAAGCGATTCCAGCGGAGGCGCCGGTATTCAGGCCGATCTGAAAGCCATGACCATGAATGGCGTATTTGCCATGAGTGCGATCACGGCGCTGACCGCCCAGAACACGACCGGCGTACAGGGTATTTTTGAAGTAACTCCGGCATTTCTCGGCCAGCAGATCGACAGCGTCTTTACCGACATCCGGCCTGACGCGGTGAAGATCGGCATGGTCGCGTCCTCCGGCCTCATCGAGGTCATCGCCGAGCGGCTGCAGCACTACGCGGCGCAAAACATCGTCGTCGACCCCGTGATGGTCGCCACGAGCGGCGCGCGGCTCATCTCCGAGGACGCCATCGCCACGCTCGAGGCGCGGCTGCTGCCGCTTGCCACCGTGCTCACGCCCAACATCCCGGAGGCGGAGGTGCTCTCGGGCCTGACCATCACCTCCCCCGACGACATGATCGCCGCCGGAAAAGCCATCAGCGAGCGCTACGGCTGCGCCGTCCTGTGCAAGGGCGGGCACCGGCTCAACGACGCCAACGACCTCCTATACCGCGACGGCGGCTACGAGTGGTTCAACGGCAAGCGCATCGACAACCCCAACACCCACGGCACCGGCTGCACGCTCTCGAGCGCCATCGCGGCCAACCTTGCCAAGGGCTTTGATCTCGACACGGCCGTCCGCCGCGCGAAGGACTATCTCTCCGGCGCGCTTGCCGCAATGCTCGACCTCGGCGCGGGCTCCGGCCCGATGGACCATGCGTTCGACCTGAAGCCGGAATACCGGCAGGAGGCCCAAGCATGAAAAAGACCTCCAGCTTCCAGAACAGCCTTATCTGGTTCGGCGCGGCCGTGTCCATCGCGGAGATCCTCACGGGCACGTACTTTGCGCCCCTCGGCTTCACGAAGGGCCTGCTCGCCATCCTCGTCGGCCATGTCATCGGCTGTGCGATGTTCTTCTTCGCGGGCCTCATCGGCGGCCGCACCGGCCGCAGCGCCATGGGCACGGTCGAGCTGAGCTTCGGCCGCATCGGCTGCCTGTTTTTCGCCGCGCTCAACGTACTGCAGCTCGTCGGCTGGACGGCCATCATGATCTATGATGGCGCACTGGCCACGAACACCGTGCTCGGCATCGGCAAGTGGGTGTGGTGTCTCGTCATCGGCGGGCTCATCGTGGTGTGGATCGCCGTCGGCATCAAGAACCTCGGCTGGATCAACAAGATCGCCATGGCGGCGCTGTTCATCCTCTCGATCGTGCTGTGCGTGGTGGTGTTCCGCGGCGGCACGCCAGTCACCGCGCCGGACGACAGCCTAAGCTTCGGCGCAGCGGTCGAGCTGGCCGTGGCCATGCCGCTGTCGTGGCTGCCGCTCATCTCCGACTACACGCGCGAGGCCGAAAAGCCCTTCGCCGCCACGCTCTCGAGCACGCTGACCTACGGCGTCGTGAGCTGCTGGATGTACGTCATCGGCATGGGTGCCGCCATCTTCACCGGCGAGGGCGACATTGCGCTCATCATGGTCAAGGCCGGCCTCGGCGTGGCCGCGCTGCTCATCCTCATCCTCTCGACCGTCACGACGACGTTCCTCGATGCGTACAGCGCCGGCATCTCCGCCGAGTCCCTGTCGAAGAAGATCAACGGCAAGTACGCCGCGCTCATCGTGACCGTCATCGGCACGGTCTGCGCCATCTGCTTCCCGATGGACGACATCACGAACTTCCTGTACCTGATCGGCTCGGTGTTCGCGCCGATGATCGCCATCCAGATCACGGACTTCTTCCTGCTCCGACGCGGCGGTGCGAGCGGCAGGCTCGATGTGTGCAACGCCGTCGTCTGGGTGCTGGGCTTCGTGCTCTACCGCGTGCTCATGACCGTGGACATCCCGGTCGGCAACACCCTGCCCGATATGGCTGGCACGATGCTCCTGTGCCTGATCGCGCACAAGATCGTCCCGGATAAGACCAGGGCTTCCTGAAGCCTTTTGCGAAAATTGCCAAGCCGAAAACGCCCGCACGATGTGCGGGCGTTTTTGCGTGTCAAACAGAGTTTTGACACGCTCAAACGAGACCCACTGCGTTGGGCTCTCGTTTGAAAAGATCGCGGCTCGCTGCAGCGCACGCGCCGTGCGCGCACGTTTGCGAGCCGAGCGGTATTTTCTCCGCCGCGCATGTCGCCGGAGAAAATGATCAGACTTTCTTTCGCCGCTGCGGCGGCGAAACTCTACGAGGTCTTTGAAAAGCTGCCGAAAACGCCCGCACACCGTGCGGGCGTTTTTGCGTCTTGAATTCCCAGCAAAGCCGTGTTATTTTAAGGGCAGAAAACACTTTCAGGGAGGCAAGCATATGAAAGATCTCAAACCGACGTGCCGCATCGCCGTGGTGCAGGCGGCGCCGGTGCTGTTTGACAAGACCGCGTGCACGGACAAGGCCGTGCGCCTGATCGCGGAGTGCGCGCAGCATGGCGCAGAGCTCATCGTGTTCCCGGAGCTGTTCATCCCCGGCTACCCGTACGGCATGACGTTCGGCTTCACGGTCGGCGCGCGCAAGGAAGACGGCCGCAAGGACTGGCAGCTGTACTGCGGCAACTCCATTGTCGTACCCGGGCCGGAGACGGAGCGCCTCGCCGCGGCGGCAAAGGCCGCGGGCGCGTATGTGAGCATCGGCGTGTCGGAGCGCGACGGCGTGACGGGCACGCTCTATAACTCCAATCTCATCTTCTGCCCGGACGGCACGCTCGCCCCCGTGCACCGCAAGCTCAAGCCCACCGGGGCAGAGCGCGTGGTCTGGGGCGACGCCGACCGCGGGTATTTCCCGGTCGTGGACACGCCGTGGGGCCCGATGGGCAGCCTCATCTGCTGGGAGAGCTATATGCCGCTGGCGCGCACGGCGCTGTATGAAAAGGGCGTGACGCTCTACATCTCGCCGAACACGAACGACAACCCCGAGTGGCAGGCCACCGTGCAGCACATCGCGCTCGAGGGCCGGTGCTATTTCATCAACTGCGACATGGTCTTTCACCGCGCGGACTACCCCGCCGGGCTGCACTGCCCGGATGAGATCGCGCGCCTGAACGACATTCCCTGCCGCGGCGGCAGCTGCATCGTCGACCCCTACGGGCACTATGTCGTGCAGCCGGTGTGGGACAGCGAGGACATTCTCTACGCCGATCTCGATATGCAGTGCGTGCCCGCGAGCCGCATGGAGCTCGACGTGTGCGGCCACTACGCGCGGCCGGACGTGCTGCGCCTGACCGTGCAGGACGCATGAAAGGAGCGCACGTATGAAGCTTGCCATGGCGCAGATGTCCATGACCGGGAGCATGGACGAAAACCTGAAAAGATCCCTCGCCTTCTGCGACGCCGCCGCGGGCAGCGACCTGCTGTTTTTCCCCGAGGTGCAGCTCATCGTGCAGGAGCTCGACCTCGCCGAGGCGCGGCTCTGGCGCGAGCAGAAGTGCCCGTACCTCAGGCAGCGGCGGCCGGAGTGCTATCTGTAAAAAGAACGATCCCGCGTCGGAAGTCCGGCGCAGGGATCGTTTCTTATTTATATTCCGGGCACTGGTAGCGGGGCTTGCCCTGACTCTTATGCCCGTACTCGATGGCGGACACCGGGCAGCCGCAGATGCAGGCCATGCAGTGCGTGCACGCGCCATTCCAGTGCGGGCGGCGCTCAACGATGTCGATGCCGTTGACCGGGCAGCTCAGCGCGCACTTGCCGCAGCCGATGCACGCATCCGAGACCGTGAACGGCCCGGACTTGACAAACCACCGATAAAAGATCGTGTTCACCGGCCCGGTCTTGAACCGGTCGAGCGGGCCGACCTTCGGCGCCGGGAACGGCTCGCCGCGCTGCACGCAGGCAATGCCCCCGTCGATGGACGGCTGCGCCGCCGCGATGATCTGCGCCGACTCCTCCGCGCCTGGCACATAGAACATGGCGACGTAGTTTTCCGGCATGACGACCTGCAGCACGCCCTGATAATCGAGTCCGATATCCGCGCACAGCGCCGCGATGCGGCTGCCGGCGTTGCCGATCTCGCTGCCGCAGGTCATGACAAAATAGGCCTTCCGGCTGCCGGTGAAGCGGCCGCGGCGGAGAAAGGCCGCAAAAATGTGCGGGATCTGCCAGCCGTACGTCGGCGAGACGAACACCCACGGCCGGTCGGAATGCAGGTCGGCGGGCGCGTCATTTCGGATGTATTCGTTCGCGGTGATGAGATCGTCGCCGAGGGCGGCGGCGAAGCGCTGGGCAACATAGCGGCTGTTGCCGGTGCCGGTGTAATAGACGATCATAATACTTCCCCCAAAGTACGATTTTTGCCCAGTATAGCACACCCGCGCCCCGATTTCCAGCCGGACGTTGTGTCCGCGCGCCCGGTGTGCTACAATGGGGAAAACACCGCGACTTATGGGAGGGACCGCATTTGTATTGGTATACCATCGGGCAGACGCTCACGCAGCAGGAGCACGCGCCCGCGCCGGAGCAGCCCGCCGTCGTGCTGCTGACATCCGAAGAGCTGTCGCACCAGCCGGCGCTGCCCGGTCTGGAGCGGACGCTGCACCACACACCGCCGGCGCGCGACGCGCGCGTGTGCAAGGCCGAGGTGCGCTCGGACTGTCTGGCAGGCACGCTCGTGCTGCCGCGCCAGGGCAAGGACGGCAAGCCGCTCGCCTGCGGCTATCTCGTCACGGCCACGCGCGTCGTGCTCGTGGACGACGAGAGCGCGCTGCAGGGGCTGCTGCGCCGCATCGCCCGGGAAAAGCGCTGGACCGACGGCAGCGTCGGCCGGTTTCTCTACGACTTTTTTGAGCAGCTCATCGCCCGCGACCTGCACCAGCTCGAAAAGATCGAGGACCGCATCGAGGCGCTCGAGGATCGGGTGCTGGCGCACGAGCTGGACGACTTCTCCGCGCCGATGACCGCGCTGCGCAAGGAGACCATGGCGTGGTTTCGCTATTACTCCCAGCTCGACGACGTGGCGTGCGAGCTGCACGAGAACGAAAACGGCTTTTTCACCGACAGCGAGCAGCTGCTGTTTCGCATGTTCGAGGACCGGGTCATCCGCCTGCGCGAGGAGTCCCAGCTGCTGCGCGAATCGTGCGCACAGCTGCAGAGCCTGTTTCAGGCCGAGATCGACACGCGGCAAAACCGCATCATGCAGATCCTGACGATCGTGACGACGATCTTCCTGCCGCTGACGCTGCTCGTCGGGTGGTACGGCATGAACTTTGTCGGCATGCCGGAGCTGACGTGGAAGTACGGCTACCCCGTCGTCGTTATCGTGAGCATCGTGACCGTGGGCATCAGCCTGTGGGTATGCAAGAAGAAAAAGTTCTGGTGACGAAAACGCCGGCTGAGGAAACCCTCAGCCGGTGCTTTTTATTTCCCCGCGCGCTCGGCAAAGTGCTCCGGGTTCTCGATCGACGTCAGCCGCAGCGGGAACGCCTGCTGCCCGAGGTCTGCGTAGGTGATGATCCACTCGCCGGAGTCGATCATCATCGCCATCGACAGCAGGTCGGAACAGTCGACCGTGCCCTGCGCGCCCACCGGGAGCGCGCCGACGTTCACACCGTCGGCGTCGCCGAAATCGAGCACTTTCACTTCCAGCGTTTTCGCGTCCTTGTCGCGCGAGAGCACCTCCACGCGCAGGTAGGCATAGCCCCCGTCGAGCGGGAGGTCGCTCATGTCCGGGGCGGGCGTTGACTCCGCCGCGCCGCCGGCGGCGCAGCCCGTGCACAGCAGCACGAGCGCGAGCAAAAGAGGCAGGATACGGATAGACTTCATGCGTTTTCTCCTTTCAAACCGTCGCGGTAGAGCTCCCCGGGAGCGATGATGTGACCATCACGGACGGCGGCAAAGGCGGCCGCCCCGGACAATAATTCTGCATTGTTTCTCCCTCCAAATAGAGAAAGGCACGCCCCTGCCCCTTCCGTGCAGAGGCGTGCTGACTTTCTGTTTTCTGTTATACCATCGCGGCGGGCGTTTTACCGTACACGCGCGTGTGCACAAGCGTCTCGATCGCGCGCAGCTCGGCGGGCGTGCGCACGCCGCCGGTCGTGAGCAGGTGCAGCGGGATCGGGCTGCCGCCCGGCGTGAGCGCCGGCTGGAAGTAAGGGTAATCCGCGTTGACCGTAAAGCCGTGCCGCTCGTAAAACCCGATGCGCCGCGCGGCCAGCTCCGTCTCCGGCAGCTCCGCCTCCAGACAGGCGGGCTTATCAAAGCGCGCGAGCAGCGCGTCGAGCATCTGC
>ENA-OZVY01000040-OZVY01000040.1-human-gut-metagenome-genome-assembly--contig:-NODE-40-length-51497-cov-7.070001_pt1 | contig 51497 bp, 57 predicted proteins | sample MGYA00243453_ERZ654061 | MGnify/ENA primary metagenome ERZ654061 (study PRJEB26926, sample SAMN06165135) | human gut metagenome | biome: ENVO:00009003; feature: ENVO:2100002; material: ENVO:00002003... | reverse complement strand
GAGATGTCTTAGGGTCTCGTGGGCTCGGAGATGTGTATAAGAGACAGGAAGATGAATTACAAACTTTTAATTACAATAGGAATGTGGGTACTTGGAGCAGTATGTGTATGGGTTATGAAAAAAATAGAACCCGATAACAAGATATATCCTGTATGGGCTCTATTCATAGCATTAGCTTTTACCGGGTTCGCGCTGTATGACTGGCTTGGTTGATGCAAGTTCTTCATTAAGAGAGGTGGTTATGGATGTGAGCGTTTTAGTGTATTCGTCACGTTCGTTTCGCGTATAACCATTACCGAAAATACTATCTGCATATTCAAGAAAGCCAGATAGTAAATCATAATTTGATTTATTGCAATACAGCATGGCGATATGGGTGGTTGATTGAAGTTCTTGATATGCTTGGGCGGTTTGTTTAGAAAATGAAAATTGTCCAGCAGCATTTGCAAAATCAGCAAAAGATTTTTTCTTATCAGCATAATAGATATCAAACTGCTTGACTGTAGTTGTCTGTTGCAAATCAAGCCAACGTATATATTCATCATGTTCAAGTTCCATTTTACGGAGTCGAGCATGATGGCGATTGTTTATGATAGCTACAACTATAGGCGATAAGAAAGAGCTTACTGCAATTATCGCAGTAATTGTCCAAGTAATATTTATTTCCATACAAAAACTTCCTTTCATGATTACTCGGCATGGCGGTGCCTGTATCTAAAGTATAGGAGAGATTGAGGAAAGATGCAATAGAGAAAGAGAGGTGAGTAGAATGCAACGATTATGTCCAGCGTGTTTTACAGAACTCGCAGAGGAAGCAAATTATTGTCCGGTATGCGGAAAATGTATGAGAGAGCCGGTGGGGCAGACTTTACAGTATGTAGGGGGTGTGCCAATAACAACAGTATTTGAAATAAAGGATTGTGCAATTCACATTGGTAAGAGGAAACAGGGAGGTGAGTAGATGCAGGATATATTAAATTCCAGCCAAGCAGCCAGAGTCATAGGCTGTGGACCTCAAAAGGTCCGTGAACGAATTAAGCGAGGTATCTGGACGTTTGGGACTATAGTTACAGCCAAGGAAGCCGGCAACACACAAAATTCTTATGAAATCAATAAGTATCAGCTGGCAGCGTATTTAGGAATACCACCGGAAGAGGTGGACAGAAGATGGAAAGGAGGACAAGCCCATGAGAATTAGAGACTGGATAGTGGTAGGACTGCAATCGGATACCGTACTGACAGTCGGGCAGATCAAGCAGTTGTTCGAACTGGCAAAATAAAAATGAGCGCTCATATAAGCCGGCAAGCTTAAAGCGCTCAAGAAAAATAAGTCAATTACATTATAAGAAAATAGGAGAAATAAGTCAAATGACAGATGAGAAGAAATATGAAATTACAGTGGCGGATATCAGAGCATATATTGGTCTTGCAATGGCTGATGTGTTACCCGAAGATATATCGCCTGAGAGGGAAGTAGAATTTGTTAACTTTTCTGCTGACATAGCATTTAGAATTGAGAAACATTTAAATGGGGAAAAACCATTCAAACAAGAAGATCTTACTCTTTGTAAGCTTGTAACAACTGTATAGGATGTGCTTGAGAAGATAGGGATGACGGTTGAAAAATCCGAAGAATAAGATGATGAAAAAAAGGAGAAGAGAACAATGACGGCAACTAATTATGAAATCCAGGAGAATATCCTGACATTAGAAAAAGAGAGTGAATCAGATGTCTATCACAAGGAGTTGAATCTGATCAGTTGGTGTGGGAATCCAGTAAAGCTTGATATCAGAGGGGGGTCCGATGACCATACCAAGATGACAAAGGGAATCAGCCTCACAGAGGAAGAATTCATAAATATCGCCCGGGCAGGGCTTGAAAAATTAGGAGGTAATGCATAATGGCACAGATTACAGTTACATTTGATAGTTTTGAGGATATGAAGGAGTTCGCAGAAAAATTTCTCGGTACTGAGAAAGTCCCAGTCAGCCTGGGAGAAAAAGAGGTACCCGCACAAACACAGAGCATACCTGTTACGCCAGTAGCACCTGTGACGCCGATTACGCCCGTACAGTCAGCACCGGTCACACCAGTTGCACAGCCGGCGCCAGCCACACTCGTACAGACAACTCCCGCAGAGCAGACAGTTCCGGTCACACCGGCACAGCCGGCAATGTCTACAGTGCCGACAACGGAGCGTACATATTCGCTGGACGAGTTGGCAAACGCAGCCATGACGCTGATGGATAAAGGAATGCAGAATCAGCTGCAGGAACTTCTTGCAAGTTATGGCGTGGAGGCGCTTCCGGCACTCCCGAGAGAAATGTACGGGAACTTTGCAACAGCACTTAGAGGAATGGGGGCAAATATCTAATGGGACATGCAGAGAGAGCACATGCGCTTTTAAACGCGTCAGGTGCACACCGTTGGCTGGTGTGCACGCCAAGCGCAAAGCTGGAAGAACAGTTTCCGGACTCTACTTCGGAAGCAGCAAGAGAAGGTACGCTGGCGCATGAACTGGCAGAGTTAAAGGTACGGCATTATTTTTATACTACAGATTTTGGAAAGAGAAAATATACGACATGTGTCAATAAGCTGAAAAAAGATGAACTCTGGAAGGACGAGATGGAGCGGTATACTGATGAATACTTAGAGTACTTGAAGGTCACAGCCCTCAATCTGACGTCAGCGCCATATGTTGCAATCGAGCAGAAGTTAGACTTAAGTGTTTGGATCCCGGAAGGATTTGGCACTGCAGACTGTGTAATGGTGTACGGCAATACGGTGCACGTCTTCGACTTCAAGTACGGAAAAGGGGTACAGGTAGATGCAGAACATAATCCACAGATGATGCTGTATGCACTGGGCGCTTATAACACCTACAAGATGCTGTATCCGATAACAAATATCCAGATGACAATCATACAGCCGCGTATCGACCACGTATCGGAATGGTCCTGCTCACGAGAGGAGCTGTTGGACTTCGGTGAAGAGGTCAAAGAAAAGGCAGCACTCGCCATTGAAGGAAAAGGGGAATATCATCCGGACGAGAAAGCGTGCCGGTTCTGCCGTGCAAAGGCGCAGTGCAGGGCGAGATCTGATTATAACGTGAAGAAGGCTTTCGATATTGGCGAACTGCCACCACTGATCAGCGTGGAAGAGGCAGGAAAAAGGCTTTTGGAATTACAGGACGTCGTTAAGTATCAGAAAGATCTGCAGGAGTGGGCGTTAAGTGAATGTCTTGCAGGAAAAGAAGTTCCCGGATGGAAGGCAGTAGAGGGAAGAAGCACAAGAGACTGGACGAACATGGACGACGCGTTTGAGAAACTGATCAGCACAGGAGTATCCCCGGAAGAGATGCTGTATGAAAAGAAACCGCTGACTCTTGCACAGGTGGAAAAAATGGTCGGAAAGAAAGAATTCCAGGAAGCAGTCGGAGAATTTATTGAGAAGAGACCAGGAAAGCCGACACTGGTGAAAGAATCGGATAAGAGAGAAGCAATTACGAACAGAGTGACAGCCGAACAGGTATTTAAGGAGGAAAACTAACATGGATAATTTATGTAACGTAACAACAGGAAGAGTAAGATTTTCATTTGTACATTTATATAAGCCTTATGCATATCAGCCGGGGCAGGAAGAAAAGTATCAGGTAACGGTCCTGGTTCCGAAGAGTGATGTGGATACCAAAGCGAGAATCGATGCAGCCATTGAAGCTGCGAAGCAGAAGGGCATTTCTGAAAAATGGAACGGAGTCTGCCCGCCGATCGTTTCGACTCCTGTCTATGATGGAGACGGAGTGAGACCATCTGATGGAATGGCATTTGGACCAGAGTGTAAAGGACACTGGGTATTTACAGCATCAGCAAAAGCAGATTATCCGCCGGAAATCGTAGACGCAATGGGAAACCCGATCATTAATCAGTCTGAGGTATACAGCGGAATGTACGGACGTGTCAATGTGACTTTTTTTCCGTATATGTTCGGGGGAAAGAAAGGAATCGGCTGTGGACTGGGACCGGTACAGAAACTGGAAGACGGAGAGGTACTTGGAGGAAGCATGCCGAAAGCATCTGCAGTATTCGGAACAGGCGCGACAAACGCTCAGCCAGTTACAGGAGCATCACAGCCTGTTGCTGGCAGCGCACAGAGAATCAATCCGATCACGGGCTTACCAATGTAATAAGGGAGAGGGCGTATTGCCCTCTTCAGCTATCAGAAGGAGAACATGATGAGACACTTAAGTATAGATATCGAAACAAAAAGCAGTGTTGATATTGGAAAGGCTGGATTATACCGGTATGCACAGTCTAATGATTTTGAGATCCTTCTGTTCGCATATCGATATGGCAATGAAGAAGTCCAGATCATAGACCTTGCACAGGGGGAGACGATACCAGAAACAATAGCGGAGGACTTGAAAAATCCACGTATTGTAAAACATGCGTACAATGCAGCATTCGAATGGTACTGTCTGAATCGCGCTGGTTATAAGACACCTCTTGCGCAGTGGAGATGTACCATGATCCACGGGCTCTATTGCGGATATACTGCAGGACTGGACGCTACTGGAAAAGCAATCGGACTTCCGCAGGATAAAAGAAAACTTGCAACGGGAAAAGCCCTGATCCGGTATTTTTGTGTACCTTGCAAACCGACGAAGAGCAATGGAAATCGCTCATGGAACCTGCCGAAGCATGCACCGGAAAAATGGGAGTTATTCAAAGAATACTGCCGGCAAGACGTTGTGACAGAGAGTGCTATTCTGGCAAGACTGGATGCATTTCCAGTACCGGACGAAGAAGAAAAATTATGGCAGATGGATATCCGCATGAACGCTTTTGGGGTAAGGGTGGATTCAGAACTGATCCGGGGTGCTTTACAGGTCAATGAGCAAAGTACAATTCTTCTTGAGGCTGAAGCGAAAGAAATAACAGGACTGGATAACCCGAATAGCTCCACACAGTTACTGGACTGGATCCATAAACACGGGGTGGAAATGGACAACCTGCAGAAGGCAACTGTAACAGAAAAGTTAGCTGACAATCTTCCGGACAATGTGAGACGGGCGCTGGAAATTAGGCAGCAACTTGGAAAGACGTCAATCAAAAAGTATGTGGCTATGGACGTAGCGAAAGGAAACGATGACAGAGTGCGAGGACTTACACAGTATTATGGCGCGAACCGGACAGGACGATGGGCGGGACGATTGGTGCAGATGCAGAACCTTCCGAGAAACTATATCAAGTCCCTGGATTATGCAAGAAAACTTGTAAAGGCTCAGAACTATGACGGAATCAAGCTCTTATACGGGAACGTGCCGGATACATTGTCACAGCTTATTCGGACAGCGTTTATCCCATCAGAAGGAAATAAATTCGTGGTTGCGGACTTTTCTGCGATTGAAGCCAGAGTCATAGCCTGGCTGGCAGGAGAGACATGGGTCAATGAGGTATTTGCCACCCACGGGAAGATCTACGAGGCTACTGCATCTCAGATGTTCCATGTACCTATTGAAAAGATTGCAAAAGGGAACCCCGAATACGCTCTCAGACAGAAAGGAAAGGTAGCGACCCTTGCACTGGGATACCAGGGAGGCTCTAACGCACTGATTGCAATGGGCGCGCTAAATATGGGATTATCAGAAGAGGAACTTCCGGATATTGTCCAAAGATGGAGAAGTGCGAACCCGCGGATCCGTGACTTGTGGTATGAAGTCGAAGAGGCAGCTCTTGCAGCTATGCAGACTGCTCAGCCACAGGCAATCTACAATCTCATTTTTAATCTTGAGAGCGATATCGTATATGGGCAGAATTTTCTGACCGTTCAGCTCCCGAGCGGGCGGAAGTTATATTACCCGAGACCGTTCCTCAAAGAGAATCAGTTCGGGAAGATGGCAATCCATTACTATACGGTCGGACAGCAGACGAGAAAATGGGAAGTGACCTCTACCTATGGTGGAAAAATGACGGAAAACATTGTGCAGGCGATTGCAAGGGACTGTCTGGCAGAAACTTTAAGAAGAATTGACGCAAAGGGATTACAGGTCGTATTCCATGTGCATGATGAGGTCATCATCGATGCGCCGATGGATACGACAGTCGAAGAGATCTGTGATCTGATGGCGGAACCGATACCATGGGCACCGGGATTGATATTAAAAGGTGCAGGATTTGAAAGTAGCTATTATATGAAAGACTAGGAGGCCGTAAGGTGGAAAATAACAGAATGCTGCTGATCAGTATGGCAGGAACACGAAAAACCAAACACTGGCCGAGAACAGAGCTTACATGGGCAGAGTTCGTGGAGAAATTAAAGACACCGGTACGCAGTACAGAAACGCTGGAAGAGTATTTAAGCTACGCAAAAGTGAAACAGGACGAGCTAAAGGACGTGGGCGGTTTTGTAGGAGGAGTATTTGCCGGAGATATAAGAAAGGCAGCTTATGTAGAAGGGAGAGACCTTCTGACACTGGACCTGGACAATATTCCGGCAGGAAGGACCGAGGATATCCTGAAGCGCGTGGCAGGGTTAGGCTGTAATGCAGCCATTTACAGTACCAGAAAGCATTGTGGGTACAAGCCGAGGTTAAGAGTTATTGTACCTTTAGACAGAACAGCAACTGCAGATGAATATGAGCCTGCAGCAAGAAAGCTTGCGTCCCTGATCGGAATCGAATTCTGTGATCCGACGACATTTGACGTGGCAAGACTGATGTACTGGCCGAGCTGCTGCAGAGACAGTGAGTATGTCTGTGAGGTATATGACCGTCCGTTCTGCAGTCTGGAAGGGCTCCTTGGGATGTATGGAGACTGGACGGATATCTCACAATGGCCACAGGTACCGGGAACAGATGCTGTGGAAAGACGCAGACTTGCAAAGCAGGAAGACCCGACAGAAAAGAAGGGAATCATCGGAGCATTCTGCAGGACCTACAGCATCACTCAGGCAATGGAGAAGTTCATTCCGGGAATGTATGAGCCTACGGTCATGGAGGGCAGATACACTTACACAGGCGGTTCTACCATTGGCGGTGCTATCGTTTATGACGGCGACATATTCTTATATAGCCACCATGCAACAGACCCATGCTCCGGATTACTGGTCAATGCGTTTGACCTGATACGGCTGCATAAATTCGGAGACCTGGACCAGGAGGCGAAAGAAGGAACACCGAATAGTAAACTGCCTTCCTTTATGGCTATGACAAAGCTTGCAAGCAACGATAAAGCGGTATCCGCATTGCTCGCAAAGGAAACATTTGAAAAGGCACAGAATTCCTATGAACAGGTAGAACAGCCGGAAGAACTGGACCTTGCGTGGCTGGATCGGCTTACAAGAGATGGGAATGGAAAAATAGCCAAGACCATCAATAATGTAGTACTGGTACTGGAAAATGACCCGCTGTTAAAAGGGAAGATCGTGACGGATGAATTTGCCAACTGTGGACTTATCCTCGGCAAAGTGCCGTGGAGCAAAGAGGAAGGAAAGCGCAGATGGAAAGATGAAGACGATGCGGGATTCTATAACTACATGGAGCTGTTCTATGGGATTACTGGAAGGGACAAGCTGGACAGCGCCCTTCTGATCGTGAGCAGCCAGAACAAGATCAATGATGTAAAAGAGTATTTAAAAGGACTGACCTGGGACGGAAAAAAGCGCATCGACACTTTGCTTTCGGATTATCTGGGCGCAGAAGATAACATTTATACGCATGCAGTCATGAGGAAATCCTTGTGTGCTGCAGTCGCAAGAGCCATAGTCGGTGCAGTGAAATATGATTACATGCCAATCTTTACAGGACCGCAGGGAATTGGAAAGAGTACATTCTTAAGTATTCTTGGAAAGGAATGGTTTTCGGATTCCTTGACCAGTTTCGAAGGTAAGGAAGCCGCGGAGCTGATACAGGGAACGTGGATCAATGAGGTCGGGGAACTGACGGCCATGACCAAGCAAGAGACCAATGCGGTCAAGCAGTTCTTAAGTAAGACGGACGACATCTACCGCGCTGCTTACGGGCGCAGAACGAATAAATATCCTAGACGGTGTGTGTTCTTCGGCACGAGCAATGAGGAAGAGTTTTTGAAAGATATGACTGGAAACCGCCGGTTCTGGCCGGTGGATGTCGGGGTGCACCAGGCAAAGAAATCCGTGTGGAACGAACTGCCGCAGGAAGTGGACCAGATATGGGCAGAGGCCTACATGTACTGGAAAATGGGAGAGCCCTTATATATGTCCAGAGAAGAGGAAGAAATGGCTGTAGAGATGCAGGAGAGCCACAGAGAGTCTTCAGGGAAGGAAGGGATTATCAGGGAATTCCTGGAGCGCAAGATACCATCGAACTGGGATTCTTTGGACCTGTTCCAGAGACGCCTGTATTGGAATGGGAATCTGAGACTAAATGACAAAATAGAGCTTGTGGACAGGAGTAAGGTTTGTGCGTTGGAAATATGGACAGAATGCTTCGGTGGTGACGCAAGGTATATGAAGCGGACGGACAGCCGGGAAATCAATCAGATTTTATCCAGTCTGAAAGGATGGAAACCGAATCGGTCAAAGCGGAGATATGGCCCGCACGGGATTCAAAAAGGGTTTGAATACGTTGCCAAAAGTGTTGCCAAAGCGGAATTTTAATGGCAACCGAATGGCAACATTGGCAACGAACAAAAAATGAGCATGTTGCCAATGTTGCAAATAAAATTTAAAAGTGTAACGGTTTTGGCAACATGAAAACTGTTGAAAATAAAGGCTTTTCTATATTATGTTGCCAATGTTGCCATATTTTATATATGAGAGTAGAAATAAATAATAAAAAATATATATGGCGTACATAACGTACATAATACAGGGGTACATATACATGTGTACGTGAGGAACAGTAACTCAGGAGGCAAAGATGGATTGCGAAAAATGGTTGGAAAAATTGTTACGGACAGAAGGAACTATACTTTGTGATGATGTGAGAATAAGAGCATTGAAGAATGGATTTACCAGAAAAGAATTAAAATCTGCCAGAAAAAAGTTGGGCGTGAAAACATTTCATCAAACGATAGATGGTAAGACGTCAGAAAACTGGTTCTGGTACTTGGGGGTGTAGGGCATGGCGGAACGGGAAATTGAAAAGAAACTGGTGGACGGTGTACGGAAACTGGGAGGCAGGGCGTATAAGTTCGTGAGCCCTGGAAATGATGGGGTGCCGGACCGGATCGTGGTACTTCCGGGAAGAGTGCCTAAATTCATCGAACTGAAAACGGAGACCGGAAGATTATCCAGTCTGCAGAACGTACAGATCAAGAAGCTTAAGGATTTAGGACAAGACGTCCGGGTCCTGTATGGTCTGGAAGACGTGAAGAGATTTTTGGAGGAGATGCGAAATGGAATTTAGACCACATGCATACCAAGCGCACTGCATTCAGAAAATCATTGAGATACATAAGATCGGCCTGTTCCTGGACATGGGACTTGGAAAAACAATCACGACGCTGACAGCAGTCAAGGAATTAAAATATAACCGCTTTCAGGTCAGAAAGGTCTTGGTGATCGCACCGAAGAAAGTAGCAGAGGGAACCTGGACGAAGGAAAAGGATAAATGGGAGCACACCAAAATGCTTCGGGTATCACAGGTACTTGGGAGCCAGGCAAAAAGGATCCGGGCGTTAAATACACCGGCAGATATTTATATCATCAACCGGGAAAATGTATGCTGGCTGGTGGATTATTACAAGCAGTCATGGCCGTTTGATATGGTGATTGTGGACGAGTCCTCATCGTTCAAGAGCCATAAGGCGAAACGGTTCAAAGCATTGGCAAGCATGGGGAGTCACATCGACCGCATGGTGGAGCTGACCGGTACACCATCACCGAACGGACTGGAAGACCTTTGGAGCCAGATATTCTTACTGGACGGTGGCGAAAGGCTTGGAAAACGATATACACAGTTCCGGGAACGATATTTCGACCCGGGAGACCGGGGACAGAATATCGTGTATAACTACAAAGCAAAACCGGGGACCGAAGAAAGTATTCTGTCTAAGATATCGGACATCTGTATCAGCATGAAAGCTGAGGATTATTTACAGCTTCCGGATATCATTTATCATCAGGTGCCGGTGACTTTGGACACGAAAGCAGAGAAAGCCTATAAAGATCTGGAACGGAAAATGGTCCTGGCACTTCCGGAAGACGAGGATGAGATCAGTGTGACCAGTGCAGCCGCTTTGAGTAATAAATTGTTACAGCTGTCGAATGGTGCAATCTACGATGAGGACCACGAGGTACATGAAATCCACAGCTGTAAGATCGAGGCTTTTCTGGAGCTGATCGAGAGCCTGCAGGGAAAATCGGTTCTGGTGTTTTATAATTTCCAGCATGACAGGACACGGATACTGGGAGCACTTAGCAAACTGAATCTCCGGGTGAGAGAGCTGCGCACGACAGAAGACGAGGATGCGTGGAACCGGCATGAGGTAGATGTTTTACTTACACACCCGGCAAGCAGTGCTTACGGATTGAACCTGCAGCAGGGAGGGAACCATGTGATCTGGTTCGGGCTGACCTGGAACTATGAACTATACACCCAGGCGAATAAACGATTGCACAGGCAGGGGCAGGAGGAAAAAGTAATTATCCATCATCTGGTGAGCAGCGGGACGAGAGACGAGGACGTTATGCTGGCTCTGGAGAAGAAGGACGATGTGCAGAACTGGGTCATGGAGAGTCTGAAAGCAAGGATCCGGAAGATACGACAGGAGGTGTGAAGTGATGTACTACTTAAGCAAGGCAGAGAAAAAAGTAAGATAGAAAAATGGGTTGAGAACCATAAGACACCGGTTATTTGCCCAGGATGCAATGAAGTCATCCGGGAGGACGAAGATCTTGAAGGTGTCGAATATGTGAAGACAAAGAGAAAAACTGAAATATTTTTTCATCGAGAATGCTACAGAAAAGTGTGGAGATAAGAGAACAGACAAAACGACGAAGGAGTTGAGGACGATGCTCATTAAATTAATATATAAAATCCTGAAAAAACTTATTGATAATTGCGATAAATTCTACTTGGAGGAAACAGATCCGGACGTGATAGAGGCGAAAGAACTTCTTGGTAGAGTGGAAAAAGCTATGAAAGCAAAAGGAGATGATGCTAATGCACATCAGTAAAGACCAGCGCCTCGATGCTATATCAGGCCGTGACCAGATGGCGGAAAAGCCGCCAACGGAAGAAGCGAGCAGACGCTTCCGGACACCGGCATGCTACAGCATATTGGGATATTTGGCAAGGCAGAAGGCGAAAAGGAACAAGATTGATACAGGGGGAGGAGATAGGACATGGACAAGAATGTTCTGATCCAGTACGTGGAGATGAAGGAAGAAATAAAGGATCTGAGGAGACGGATTCATGAGAACGAGAGAGAACTGACAAAGCTAGAGAACATGATTGTCACGGACTCTGTGACCAGGGGAAAGCGGGGAAAGAAGCCACTTGGAACGGTTAAGATCACGGGCAGACCGACAGCAGCTATCAGCATGAAGCAGAGCTTGCTGAAAAAGCGGAATAAAAAACTGGAGGTCTCGGAGGCAGAACTGTTGGAGCTTACAAGCCAGGCGGAGGAGTACATAGAGACGATACCTAAGAGTGAGTTGAGGATTATGTTTCGATTCTATTTCTTGGATGGAATGTCTTATCTGAAGGTAGCGAAGCAGATGAACTGCATGTTCCCGAAAAGAGATATTAAGTATACAGACGAGAATGTTAAGAAAAGAATTCAAAGATATTTTGAAAATGTCCCACAATGTCCCGATAAAAAGTGATAGAGTATAAACTGGAATTGATGAATAGATATTAAATCATTCGATTAGTTCTCCCGCAACCTAATAAAACCGAGAGAGGACACCTAGTGATGAGGGTGTCTTTTTCGTTGCGTAATGTCGAGAAATGAGATATTATGGGAGTAGGTTTTTAGATAGGTTGGAGGAAAAATATGAAGGTACAGCACATATTAGGGATTGCAACAATTGTGATTGGTAGTGGAGGAGCTGCTGCAGTGGTAAAATCAATTTTCCCTAATTGGGGATTGAAAAAACAGAAAAAAATAGAGCTTAATGCAGAATTGGCAAAGCAACGTATTGAAGCGGCAAAAGAAGTAAAGAGAATAGAACAAATGGCAAATGTTATTGAATTTGCAAATATAACGCACCCGGAGCTTTTACAAGGGGAAAGTGAGATTGTGTATATATCTATAATGGAAAATATGGAAAACTTTAAGGCATTTGCAAACGAAATCAATAAGGCGAGGGCAACGATAGATGATTACTTGAGTTGCAAAGTGTCTGCGTATTTATTATATGCAGAAAAATATATTATGCAATTTATGGAATTCCTTAAGTATTTGAAATATACCGAAAATGATTTGTATCCATTTGGTTTATTGCTTGCATCGGATATACAAAAGTGGCAAAGAAAACTAGATAGTATTTTGGTTCAGGAATTAAACAATGTTTCGTTCGAAATAGAGCATCATGGAGGAAAGGAATGGGAACATGAAAAAGAGCTTTTAAAAAACGAATATGAAAAAACTGTTCTTTATGGCTTGATTCATAAGACGAATAAAGAAGCGATGAACTTATTATGTGCTATTTTAACTGAGTATGCAGTTAATGTTGCTAATGAGAGCGACAGTACGGAGGCAGTGGCTCAGCGATTAATAGAAGCGGGTTATCTTACGATTACTCAAAATAGTAATAACAATTAGTAAAGCGATGATTTAAAAGAATGACATAGATATTGATTTTTAGGCACCCTCCGGGGTGCTTTTCTGATGCAATAAAACAGGAAAGAGAGAGGTGGTGACGTGTCAGATGTAAAGGAGCAGATAAAAAATGATTATCTATCAGGTGTCTCTCCGAAGAAATTGTCTGAGAAGTATGACACCAATTGGAATACAATAAAGAGCTGGATCAAGCGTTACGGCTGGTCAAAGCTCAAGAAAGAACGGGGTGCACCTTCTAAGGTTGAGGGTGCACCCTCTGTTGTACCCGCAAAAAGAAAACGGGGAGGACAGCCAGGGAACAAGAATGCAACTGGTCCACCAGGAAATAAACATGCTGAGAAGTTCGGGTTCTTTTCCAAGCACCTTCCGGAGGAAACATTATCCATTATTCGGGAGATGCCGGAAGATCCGTTAGATGTCCTGTGGGATCAGATACAGATTGCTTATGCTGCTATTATCCGGGCGCAGAAGATCATGTATGTCCGTGATCAGAATGACAAAACTAAGGAAATGACCTTGGATGGAAGTGAAGCTACCGGATATGATGTACAGCAAGCCTGGGATAAGCAGGCGAACTTCCTATCAGCTCAGGCGAGAGCACAGAAGACGCTGGAAGGCATGATTAACCGGTATGAAGATCTGTTGCATAAGAACTGGGACCTTGCGACAGATGAGCAGAAAGCAAGAATCCTGCAGATCAAAGCGAATACGGAACGAATGAAATCCAGTGGCAACGATGATGGAGAGGACGGTGTGGTGATTGTCAACGACGCCCCAACAGGTGAAGATATCGGACATTGTGATACCGAAGTATCTGGCGATATTCAACAACAGGAAAGTTAAGCACATCATTCTGACTTCCGGACGTGCCGGCACGAAATCCAGTTATGCAGCTATTCGGACAGATTATCAGGTTGTATCAGATCCGCATGGTTCTGCAGTTGTTCTTCGTAAACACCACAATAAGCTACGGAAGACTGTGTACAAAGAAATGATTCGAGGAATCAACCGTCTTGGTATTTCCAAGAAAAAATTTGCGATTACAAAGTCTCCAATGGAGATTACGTACAAAAAGTATGGCACCACCATTTATTTTTCCGGTTCAGACGGCATTGACGATACCAAGGGTATTATCGATGAGGATAAACCAATCAAGCTTGTAGTGTTAGATGAGCTGACGGAGTTCTTTGACGATGGCGAAGGCGAGGATGAGCTGAGCAATATCGAAGCGACATTTGTCCGAGGTAACAGTAGCGGATTCCAAATGATTTATTTGTATAATCCTCCGAAGAATCCAAATGCACCAATCAATCAGTGGTGCAAGAAGATGGAGAAACGTGAGGATTGTATTCATATCCACACGGATTACAGAGATGTTCCGGTCAGCTGGCTTGGACAGGCGCTGGTTGATTCTGCAGAAGCTATGAAGCGGGCAGATGAAAAGATGTACCGCTGGGTATGGCTTGGACAGGCAGTCGGTGTAGATGAGCTTATCTATTACATGTTTGGAGACCGGCATAGACAGAAGCCTGATTTGAACAGAAGATATGACAGAATTTATATTGGCGGAGATTATGGTCAACAGAATGCGACGACATTTGAAGCATTTGGACTTGATACGTATCGAAAGAAATTTCCAGGACTGGGAGAGTATTACCACAGTGGCCGTGAGACGGGAAAACAGAAGAGTCCGTCAGAATATGCACAAGACTTGGTTGAGTTCATGAATGAATTGCATGAACAGTATGACAACCGGGTCTTTTATATTTTCCTTGATCCATCTGCAAAGGGACTGGCAGAGGAAGTCAGGCGAGCAGTCAGAGCAGTGAGCCTGGATTATCAGGTATTTCTAAGAGATGCTGAAAACGATGTGGCACTTGGAATCAGCCGTGTGCAGAAGGTGCTGAGTTTTGACATTATGAGCGTATCCCCAAAACAGGAATATGCAGTAAGTGAGTTCGGTACTTATGAGTACGACAAGAAATCCATTGAAAAGGGCAAGGAAGTACCTGTAAAAGAAGATGACCATTGTATGGACGCAATCCGATATTGTGTTATGGGAGCTTGGAAGAGGTTAAAATATTGGTTGCCAAAAGACGAAACGGAAGAAATAGATGTATGCGATATTAGCAGGAAGGAGGTAGAGGACGATGAATATCTTTAATTATTTCAAAAAAGCTGGAATCGATACGGTAGATGCATCATTTTACCGGAAGATAGCAGAGTGGGTATCCTGGTATGAAGGAAATGTCAGAAATTTCTCTTTTTACAAGGTGTACAGCGGTCGCGGAACATATAAGCGCTGCCGGAGAAAAAGCATGGGGATGGCAAAGAAACTGAGTGAAGATATTGCTGATCTCCTGCTCAATGAAAGGGTTACAATTACTCTGGATGATGAGGCTACGCATAATTTTGTGCATCAGATCCTTGATGATAATCGTTTTCTTGTTATGGGAAATGATTACCAGGAACGGAAAGCATTCACCGGGACGATCGCATATATCCCGTATTTGGACAGCGCTGAAATCACGGAGGAAGGTACAGTGATTTCCGGAAAGATTAGCATCAATTATGTGGACGCACCGAACATTTTTCCAGTCAGTTGGAATAACGGTAAGGTGACAGAATGTATTTTTGCATTTCCACATACCGTAGCGAGAAAGAAATATGTCCAGTTGCAGTCGCATCTCTTAGAGAATGGTGAATATGTAATTAAAAACACAGTGTTACGGTGTGATTCTGGAAGCCAGGAGGGTACGGAGTTACCTGAGAAAGAGTGGAAACAGTTAAATCCATTTAAGGAGCTTGCAAAAGAAGTAAGAACGGGATCCAGCGAGGCGCAGTTCGTGATTGACAGGCTGAACATTACGAACAATGCTGATGAAAACAATCCGATGGGCGTTGCAATCTTCGCAAATGCAATTGATACGCTCAAGAAGCTGGATATTGAGTATGATTCATATTGCAATGAATTCGAGCTTGGCAGAAAGCGTATTTTTGTACGCCCGGAGATGTTGACTAATGCAGATGGTACACCAGCATTTGATCCGGACGACAGTGTATTTTATGCACTGCCAGATGATGATGCAAATGGAGAAGGCCTTCTGAAAGAAATTGATATGTCTCTCCGGGCAGAGCAGCACAGCAAGGCAATCAATGATGATCTGAATTATCTGTCGCTAAAATGTGGATTTGGTACAGACCGATATCAGTTCGGGGCGACTGGAGCTAAGACAGCCACAGAGATTATTTCGGAAAACTCAGATATGTATCGAATGATTAAAAAGCATGAAATACTTTTGGAAGATGCTCTGAGGCAGTTGATTCAAATTATAATCCGTCTGGGAATGATACTGGGGAACACACTGAATCCTGAATGCGAAATCACCATTGACTTTGATGATTCAATCATTGAGGACAAAGAGACAGAGCGGAGCAGAGACCGACAAGATGTCAGTATGGGAGTCATGAGTCTGGCAGAGTACCGTGCTAAATGGTATGGAGAATCAGAAGAAGATGCTGCTAAGAATCTCCCGGAACAAAATCAGGTGATGGAGTAATATGAAAGATGATTACAAGAATAAGCTTGCAAGTAAGATTGCTTCCAGGTATCAGGATTTGGAAGAGCGTATCATGCAGGATATTGTCCGGAGGATTATGAAAGCTGGTGAAATAACCAGTACTGCAGATTGGCAGATTAACCGGTTACGGATTTTGGGATATTCCTCCGAGGATATTGAGAAAGAAATCAAAAAGGCGCTCAATGCTTCTTATCCAGAAATGTTCGAGTTGTACGACAAGGTGATCAATTGGGAATATGTCCGGAATAAAGATATATATGAACAGATTAACGCCGAGTACATACCATTCGAAGAGAACGGACAGCTCAAGCAGATTACAGAAGCAATCATTGACCAGAGTTTTGATGATTTGGAGAATGTGACCAACTCCCTTGGCTTCTACCTGGACTACGGCAATGGTCAGAAGGTATTGACGCCACTTTCTCAAGTGTATACCAAATACCTTGATGCAGCATGTTACGATATTGTAACTGGTGCATTCGATTATAATAGTGTGTTGCGTAGAGTTGTGACACAGCTCACCAACAGCGGACTCCGGCAGATTGATTATTCTTCCGGGAGAGCCAACCGGGTTGATGTAGCCGCAAGGAGAGCAATCATGACTGCAGTCAGTCAAATTACCGGAAAGATATCTGAGTACAACGCGCAGAAGCTTGGAACAGAGTATTTTGAAGTGGAGTGGCATGCGGGAGCACGTCCGACTCATGCAGTGTGGCAGGGGCGTGTCTGGTCGAAAGAGCAGTTGTATTCAGTCTGTGGGCTAGGTACCGTGACCGGACTTCTGGGAGTTAACTGCTACCATACTTATCATTTGTTCTTTCCAGGATTATCCGAACGTAACTGGACGGATGATTGGTTGGAAGAGCAGAACCGAAAAGAAAATGAACCAAGAGAGTTCCTAGGTAAAGAATATACTTTGTATGAAGCCAAGCAGAGACAGCGTCAGATGGAGACAGCCATGAGGGCACAGCGTGAAAAAGTCAAATTATTGCAAGCTGGCGGTGCTGATCAGGACGAAGTCATTCTGCACAAAGCGAAATATCAAGGCCAGCTTAACGAGTATTCCAGGTTCTGCAGGAAGATGAGTCTCACGGAAGAGCGTGAGCGTATTTATCTGGATATGATGGGAGAGATTGCTACGAACAACAAGAGCCAGAATTCCATATTCCATCCGGAAATGATTAAAAATGCAACCAAAGACATAGCTCAGTACAAGAGATACAAAGAAGTTCTTGGAGATTCTGTTGGTTCACTTGCTAAGTTCGGGCGGGTGAAATATAATGATAGTGAACAGTGGAAAAAGCTTCAAAGTAAATTTTTCGCATATCTTGAGATTAACAAGAAAGATTGGTCAGAAGAATTTAAGAACACGTCTAAACAGGCGTATGATAGATTTGCAAAAGAAAATGTTGTAATGTCTGTACATGCACTTAGTCGACTTCCTCGATTGAATAAACCTGGCTTACCGGAGGTGTCAGAAGAAATGCTGATAAAAATTATTAAAGGTACACCTAATTATACAGAGGGAGAAGATAAACAAATCTATTTCATTCATGCATTACAGTTATTAGTTGTTAGAAATAAAAAAACTGGAGATATCGTATCTGTTGTAAGAAGAAGGGCTCCAAAGGAGGCATGGGGAAATGTTTGAGAAGGTAATGAATTATATCAAAGATTTTTTGGAAAATACTCCAGAGGATATCTATGATTTTTCTTGTGAACTGGAAGGAATGTTAATTATCCATTATGACGAAATGTATAAGGAACAGCCAAGGGCTACAAGAATATTGAATGAAGAAATGCCTGATATTTGCGCATCCGGAGAACCGGGAATGAAACCAGAAGAGATTGAAAAATTTAAACGTGAGTTGGAAATTGAATACAACAAAGCGTTAAAAGCAGTTGTGTAGTTACCACCAGTTGATAAGACCGGTGGTATTTTTATACTCATTTAGGAGGTATCATGATAACTGTAACAGTAAAAGATAAAAAAATTAGTATGTCTGGTCATGCCTGTCGGAAGGATTCAAGCGGTATCGATCGGGCATGTGCTGCAGTATCAGCTCTGACATACAATCTGATTAATTCATTAAGAGATCTGACTGGTGACAGAATCCGTGCAGATACAGGCAGTGGTATGACGGTAATTGAATGGGAGAATCTTTCAGATGGCGGAAAACTTCTGATAGATTCATGGTTCCTGGGACTTACAGATATCAACCGGGAATACAATTGTATAGAATTTCAGTAACAAGCACCCGAGAGGGTGTTTTTATTATGTCCAAAACGTGAAGACAAGAAAAGCTCGGGAGCCTGTCGAGGCAAAACGGAGGTAGAAAGCATGAGATACAGAATGAATTTACAGCTCTTTGATGACGGCGCAGGAGCTGGCTCTGGTGGGCAGGGTGGAAATGCCGGGGCTGGAAACGGCGGTCAGGGATCCGCTGGGAGCGCATCCGGAGCGCATAATACCGGAACATATACCTATGAACAGCTGGAAGAAATCGCGAGTGCAAGGGTAGAGCGTTCAGAGAGAACAGCACTTGCAAATTTTTTCCGGACGCAGGGAATGACAGAAACTGAGGTTACACAGGCAATCAATAATTTCAAAGCAGAACGTGCTGCCAATCAACCGGACGCTGCAAAGCTCCAGAAGGAGCGTGACGATGCTTTGAATGAGGTGCAGCAGATGAAGAATGAAAAATTCTTATCTGGGAAAGGCGTAAAATCAGAAGATCTTGATTATGTCATGTTCAAGGTATCGAAACTTGTAGACGATAAGACAACATTTGAGAAAGCTGCAGAAAGATTCCTGAAGGAGAATCCAAGATTTGCAGGTGGTACGAACAGTTATCGTATTTCAACATCTGCAGGGAACACTTCTGAGGGTTCTGGTGGAGACATAAGTGCTTCCATCAATGATCGTATCCGTGCTGCGGCTCGAAGATAGTGGAGGTAAAGATGAATAAAAATAGAATGAATTTAAGACTGTTCGATAATGATGTGAGCATTATCGACCGTACTGGAGCGGAGTCTCTGATTCCGATACAGGAATCTAATGAGATTATCCAGGGCGTAATTGCTCAGTCAGCAGTTCTTTCAAGAGGACGAAAGCTGGCAAATATGACAAGCAAGCAGTACAAGATGCCAGTTCTTGATATGCTGCCGATTGCCTATTTCGTAAATGGCGATTCTGGACAGAAAAAGACAACAAAGCAGGCATGGGATAAGAAATTTATCATTGCAGAGGAAATTGCAGTAATCGTACCAATTCCAGAAGCCGTACTGGATGATTCTCAGTATGATATTTGGGGCGAAGTAAAACCAAGGGTCACAGAGGCATTTGGAAATAAGGTTGATGGAGCTGTACTGTTTGGTACAGATAAACCGTCTACTTGGAGAGACGATGTTGTTGCGACAGCCACAAAAGCTGGATCCGTGGTAACACTTGGCTCAGCGGATCCGCTGTATGACAAAATCATGGCAGAAGACGGTGTGATTGCAAAAGTCGAGAATTGTGGATACATGGTCAATGGTCACATGGCTGATATTTCCATGAGAGCAAAACTTCGTGGATTAAAAAACACTAATGGTGATCCATTGTTTAAAACAGATATGCAGGGGTCTACACAGTATGCGCTGGACGGTTCTCCAATGAACTTCCCAAACAATGGTTCATTCGATAAGACTAAGGCGCTGATGATCTCTGGAGATTTCTCACAGCTTGTATATTCCATCAGACAGGATATTACATTTAAGCTGTTTACTGAGGGTGTTGTTCAGAACACAGATGGATCTATTGCATACAACCTGATGCAGAATGACATGGTTGCACTTCGTGCAGTAATGCGTCTTGGCTGGGAGATTCCAAACCCAATCAATGCACTTGCAAAAGATAAAGCTAAAAGATGTCCGTTCTCAATTCTGAAAGCAGGGGAGTAGGAGTAAATGTACGCAGATTATTCATATTATGCGGATCACTATGGCGGGGATATTCCTGAAAGGGAATATCCATCTGCTGAGCGCAGGGCTGAAGCTTATATCAGGAAATTGACTTATGTCAGAGGAAATATTTTTGCAGTTGAAAATACTGCAGTAAAAGATGCAGTGTGCGCTGTGGCTGACGTGTATTATTCCTGTAAAAAGAAGCAGGAAGCAGGTACGGTCAAGTCTGAGAATAACGATGGCTACAGTGTATCATACGCGGTAGAACAGGCTGACGGTCAGACAATGGAAGAGCTGATCAGAAAGAAAGCGTATGAAGCTGCATCTACATATTTGCTTCCGACCGGGTGGTTATCAAGAAAGGTAGGGTGTTGTCATGCTGACAAATGCGACGATTACAATCTATAACCGAATTCCCGGAAAAAAGAACACATTTGACGCCTGGCACAGAACGGTGGTTAGAGATGTACATGTGTACGTGGATCACAAGGCATCTGTTGGAGATTCCGGACTTAACAGCGCAGAAGTGTACAAGATTCGTATTCCTACAGATGTGGGGAATGCAAATCAGTATCTTCCACCAGAGGAATATGTGAAGAAAGATAATCCGGGAGATTGCTGGACGATTCAGATTGATGATCATATTGTTCTGGGAGAATGTGACAAGGAGATTGAAAAGCCAGCAGATCTCACCGATGTGCGATTGAGACACTGTAAAGTATTGTCCTGGTCAGACAACCGCTTCGGAGGTCTCCCGCATTGGAGAATAGGAGGCGCTTAAGATGGCATCAAAGAAAAATTTCAGCATTACGACTCCAAGAGGAAGCGTATTCACAGAGGTAACGGCGAACGGTTCTGTCCAAGCGAAGCTTGAATGGAATCCGTCATTTGCCCGGACAAAAGCAGAGAATTTTTCGAAAGCTCAAGAGTTTGTCGATTCCGAATGCCTGAGATATATGAATCCGCTCACGCCAAGGAGAACAGGTATGATGATTAAGTCAGCAACGCTTGGAACTGTGATAGGTTCTGGATCCATTGAGTATCTGGCACCTTATGCCCGCCGGCAGTATTACGAGCATAAGTCTAAAGCGAGATGGTTCGAAAAGATGAAGGCAAGCAACAAGGAGGCTATTCTGAAAGGAGCAGAGCAGATTGCAGGACGGTAAGAAACCGATTATCCAGAGTATCCGGGATTATGTAATGACGTACCCGGATATTGATGACCGGAAAATTAATATTGATTATCTTGGCAATGGAATGGAATATTCTATAGACCCAATTGGGGCAGATCCTATTTATAAAAGATATGTAGATGGGAGCTGCCTGAAACAATTCCAGTTCGCATTCACTTCGAAAGAAGCTTATGATGGTGACGCCAGAACAGGCATTGCCAACAGTGGTTTTTATCAGGATTTTGCGGAATGGACAGAACAGAACAATTTAGACGATATCCTCCCAGAGCTGGACGGGCACGATGCTATACGGGTAGACGTGTTGCAGTCCGGCTATTTATTTAGCACAGAGGAAGATCTGGGGCGGTATCAGATGATTTGCAGATTGATTTATAAGTAGGAGGTACAAAATGTCAGAAGCAGATACAAAAAAGAAATTAGTCGGAAGACACAAAAGAGTGGCATTTATGGACGTTGCCGGTGATGGAAAGACATATACCAGAATGACAGGATTCACGTCCATGTCTGAGAGCAAGAACGCTTCCGAGTACAGCCGCCATTATGTGGACGAAGAAAGTGAGAGAACAGATGTTGTGGGATATGCCCCATCAAACGATTATGAATTTGACCGCTATACCAATGATCTGGTACAGCAGAAAATTGCAGAAATCACAGATGATGAATTACTTGGCTCTGATGCACAGGTAAGCATCGTTGTGGTAGATCTTTTTGATATTAAGGCAGATACACCGAATACATGTGTTGCTAGAAAGCGTGATTGGAGCGTTGTTCCAGACAATTCAGGAGATGGAACTGATGCATTGATCTACAAAGGTAGCCTGAAAGCCAATGGTGAGAAAATCAAGGGTACCGCTACTACAACAGACAACTGGCAGACATGTACGTTTGCAGCGGATTAATAAAAAGATAGGAGAGTGAGCCGATGAGCCTTTTTAAATACGGAAATCTCGAAGCAGAGATTGATTTTACAGATGTTGATTTTTTGGAAGACCTGGAAGAAGCAAAGCGACTGATGCAGGAAGAAGCAAAGCAGATTCCGAAAACCGGAAAGACGGCGGATATCATCCGTGCACAGTGTCAGTGTTATTTTAACTTCTTCGACCGTGTGATCGGAGAAGGTGCGCATGAAGCTATGTTTCTTGGGAAAACAAGCCTTAATTCGTGCCTTGATGCAACAGATGCGTTGCTCGAGTTCGAGAATAGCGAGGCTGTTAAAATGAATGAACGGTATAGTGAATACACCGTTAAGCAGCATGGAAATCACCAGCAGAAAAGAAATTATAATAAGCAACAGGGAAAGAAAAAGAATCAGAATTTTAATGCAGTTCGCAACAGGTAGCATGCTATGAATATTCTGATTGACAAATTTCCGGAAACGGTAAAGGTAAATGGAAAAGATTATCCGGTGGAGACAGACTTCCGGGAATGGATCCGTTTTACAAAGCTGGTGGAAGATGAGGACGTGCCCTGGCAGATCAAATGCCACTTGCTTATGCAATGGTATATAGATGATATCCCGGATGACCTAGAGGATGCGATAAACGCGCTGGGTGATTTCCTTGCAATGAAGCAGGAGGATGATGAGCAAGAGAGTGAGGCACCTGTAAAGCCTCCAAAGCAGGTCTATTCGTTTGACGAGGATATGACTTGGATCTACAGTGCATTCCGGGAAGTGTATGGAATTAACCTGCAGACGGTTCCATATATGCATTGGTGGGAGTTCCAGACGTTATTCATCGGACTTCCGGATAGTACAGAGATTAAGCAGCGCATCATGTACCGGAACACAGACCTCCGGGATATTAAGGATAAGGACGAGCGCAAGAGAGTGAAAAAGATTCAAGAGGCAGTTGCTCTCAAGAAAAAGAAGCGCAGGAAAATGACGGATTATGAGATTGGAGATATGTTCGCGTGATGAAGCATATGATTAAGATCCCGACAGAACGAAAATGGTACAGATGTCCTTATTGCGGTAAGAAGTTATTGATTTACGAGGATACAGCCAAATGTAGTGGAGTGTATCTAAACTGTCGGGAATGTAAAAGAGAAATAAATATTAAGATTTAAAAGCACATGTGAGCCGTTGAGCCGTGCTATCAGAAAGGATGATAGTATGGCAGACGGATATTTGAATTTTGATACCAAGATAAATGAAAAAGGTTTTAATGAGGGCATTAGTAAGATCAGCAAGATTGCCACCACAGGTTTAGGTGTAGCGGTTGGCAATGCGATGACCAAGGTAGCTGGAAAAGTAGGTGAGATTGGTACCGCGGCCATTAAAGTCGGAATGACATTTGAAGCAGAAATGTCGAAAGTGTCTGCCATATCTGGAGCGACGGGTGATGAGTTGTCATCTCTGACAGATAAGGCAAAAGAGATGGGAGCCAAGACTAAGTTCTCAGCCACAGAATCAGCGCAGGCTATGGAATACATGGCTATGGCAGGCTGGAAAACCGCGGACATGCTCAATGGTATTGAGGGTATCATGAACTTGGCGGCTGCTTCCGGAGAGAATCTTGCGACAACTTCTGATATCGTAACTGATGCGTTAACGGCATTTGGATTGTCGGCGCAGGATTCTACGCATTTTGCTGATGTTCTGGCGGCAGCATCGTCTAATGCAAATACGAATGTTTCCATGATGGGAGAGACATTCAAGTATGTTGCACCTGTGGCTGGAGCGTTAGGATTCAGTGTTGAAGATTGTGGCGTGGCCATTGGATTGATGGCGAATTCCGGAATCAAGGCAGGACAGGCAGGTACTTCTCTGAGACAGATGTTGAGTAGACTGACGAAGCCTACAAAAGAAGTACAGACCGCAATGAATACGTTAGGCCTGTCGTTAACGGATTCAGTAGGAAATGTGAAATCCCTGGATACCGTTATGTCAGATCTTCGCAGTGGATTCAGTGGTCTGTCAAAGGCAGAACAGACACAGATAGCAACGTCTCTTGCGGGACAGGAGGCAATGTCTGGACTCCTTGCTATTGTCAATGCATCAGATGAAGACTTCAACAAGTTAAAGGATTCTATCTACAATGCAGATGGCGCTGCAGCTGAAATGGCGGCGACCATGCAAGATAACCTTGCTGGCCAGATTACAATTTTAAAATCTGGGCTGGAAGGACTCGGAATTTCAATCTATGAATCTGTTGAGGTCCCATTAAAAAATCTTGCTTCTGTTGGTGTTAAGGCTATATCTGACTTAAATGAAGCATATGCATCAGGAGGCTTTGCTGGATTCATCAATGAAATTGGAAATAAAGTTCCGATGCTTAAAAGCTTTACAGATGCAATTGCCGGTTTTGCTGAAAAAACAAAAGGAATGTCCACAGATGAGCTAATGAATCTAGGTAAATTGACCGGGGTATTGGTCGGTGCAGTCCCAGCATTTTCACTGATTGGCAAGAGTGCCGGAACATTTTCCGATGTCCTCGGCGGATTAGGGGAGGTTAGCGGTGGAGTTACCGCTAAGTTTCAGAAGATTCCGGGAGGAATCAAGAGTCTTGGGACAAGTATGCAATCCGGGGCGAAGGTATTCCGTAACATTAAGGATGCCATACTACTTCCGTTTGAAGATTTGTCTCCGAGTCTAACTAAGATATTTGGAAAAGTAAGTAGCTCCGTTAGTTCTGGCCCACTCGGTAAGCTTGTAAATGATTTCGCAGAAATTCCAAAAGGAATTGCAGCTTCATTTGGAAAAATCGGACCAGCTATTTCCGGAAAATTTCCAAAGATAACAGGCGTTGTTAAATCCATTGGAAGTAGTATATCCGGAACGTTTATGACCATAGCGAATGGGGCAAAGGGATTTGGTTCATTGCTAGGAGGGGCACTTAATTCGGTATTACCAAAGATATCCGGATTTGCAAATAAATTCATAGGCTATCTTGGAGTAGCAGGAGATGCATTTGCACCAGTCTTATCAAAAGCAGCAAGTTTCGTTCCTCAGTTATTGGGATTTATGAATATAGCAGCGGTAGTTGCTCTTGTAGCCGTGGGGCTTGGCTTATTATACAGCCAGTTCGGTACACAGATAGACCAGATACTGCTTATGATGCAGACTAAGGGACCGGAGGTTATTACCAATTTCTGCAATGGAATTGTAGCAGCATTACCGAATTTGATTGCGCAAGGCGCTACGATGCTGAATAACCTCATGCTTGCGATTACAGCAAACTTGCCCGCAATTATCCAGGGCGGAATAGCGATCGTGTCAACACTCATTACAGGCATTGCGCAGCAGTTACCTACATTGATTCCAACAGCACTCATGATGATTGTGACGTTGGTCAGTTCCTTACTGTCTAACGTTGGGCAATTGGTAGACGCAGGCATTAACCTATTGGTGGGACTGGCTCAGGGAGTTGTGAATGCACTTCCACAGCTAATTAATAAGGCACCGACGATTATCGGGCAGTTAGCAACGGCAATTATTTCCAATCTGCCGAAGATTTTGCTTGCTGGAATTAAGATTATAACGATTCTGGGAACCGGACTTATACAGGCAGTGCCACAGATTATTAGTAAGATTCCATCGATTATCAGCCAAGTAAAGAACGCATTTACAAGTGTTGATTGGGGCAGCGTAGGAATGAACATCATTAAAGGAATTGCGAACGGCCTCAAGGGTGCCGCAGGAGCAATTGTAGAAGCTGCCAAAGGTGCAGCGGAAAGCGCACTGAATGCGGCCAAGAATTTCCTTGGTATCCATTCCCCGTCACGTGTATTCCGTGATCAGGTAGGTAAGATGATGGCTCTTGGAATGGGAATTGGATTTGAGCGGAATATTCCAGTCAAGTCAATGAGTACCGGAGTTCAGAGGGCTGTAGCTGGATTACAGAAATCCGTAGACACTGCACTGTCTGCAAGAACTTCTGATAAGACTGTAGGAGGCGTGAAGAATATGCCGGGATTCGATAATAATGATATTGATTATGACAGACTGGAAAAAATTCAAATGAAAGCAGCGGGTAAGCTTGCGAAACGTCCGATATTCCTTGATACGAAACGGATAGACACACCATTACCGGAAGGAGCGGTACCTGTATGGTAAAAGCATATTATAAAAATAGTAAAGGAGAGGTGCTTTGGTTGACCAGGGCGCCTTTTCGTACAGTTGAGGCTGATTGGTTCGACTCCACCTGGGAAGAGACCGACAGCGGATACGAGAAAGAAATTACAATTGATGTCTTCGGAAAAAGGGAAGAATTCGTGAAGAACATGGAGACTCTGTACAGGATTATTTCTGTAGATTCGGAGACGGGGAATTATGGCCGGCTCTATGTGAACGATACATTTTTGCCGTGTCAGATTTATAAGACCAAGAAATCCGGTTGGAAGGGTTATGTGTACACGGAAGTCGTACTTACATTTTTAGCTCCGGAGCTGTCATGGATTACAGTCCTTGAAAAGAGATTCTATCCGCAGGAGCAACCGGCTATGGAAAGTGGACTTAACTTTCCGCTTAATTTTCCGTTCAACTTTGCTGACGAGAAGCGTGGATCCAGTTCATTTGAGATTGACCATATTATTCCATCTGATTTCGAGATGATAATTTATGGTCCATGCGTGAATCCAAAGGTGCTGATTAATGGATACCCATATGAAATCCTAACAACACTGGAAAGCAATGAGTACCTGGCACTGAATACCTTGGAGGAAACAGTTGTGAAATACCTGTCTAATGGTACGATAGCCAATCTTTTTGACGTTCGCGGATATGATTATTCCATATTCGAAAAGATACCATCGGGACTTGTGTCTGTGAATTGGAGCGGAGACTTCGGAATAGATCTATACATATTCCTGAAAAGGAAGGAGGCAGCATGGTAATACTTGCTACAAAACAACGAGAGATTGGAAGCAATCCACTGAGAAAAGCCAATTGTACCTTCGACGTGAACGGGGAAATGAAGTTCTCTGTAAAGATTGCCCGGTGCTATTGGACAGAAGAAATGACCTACGGGAATCTAGTATATATTCCGGACACAGAATTCGGAGGGGTTGTTGGAGAGATTCTTACCAGTACTACGTTAGATTATGTAGAACTGAAAGGCTATACATGGCGAGGACGATTAGCATACAAAGCCATTGAGCCACCGTCAGGAAGTGATTATAAGGTTGTGTCGGGAGAGCTTAACACAGTGCTTAAATCGCTGATAGAGCCTGAATTTGGAGGTCTGTATGTAGTATCCGGTGAGAATACCGGGGTCTCTGTGAGCAATTATCAGTTTGATCGATATTGTACGCTATTGGAAGGTATTACGAAGATGTTGAAATCCGTCGGGTATCGGCTAGATATCCGACATAAGAGAGAACAGGGTGTTCCCGGATACATTCTGATCAGAGCGGTTCCAATTATAGATTATTCTGATCAGATAGAGTTATCTAAAGACTGTGGACTGAATTATACAATGGAAGATATCCGGGACGGAATCAACCACTTGATCGTCACCGGCAAGGGTGAACTGCAGGATAGAAATGTATTTCACCTGTATGCCTGGCCGGACGGGAGTATTAAGAAGACGCAGTATTACAAAGGACTTGATGAAATCACTCAGGTCTATGAGAATACATCGACAGAGACAGATCAACTGGAAGACCAGTCAATTGATAAACTAACAGAGCTGATGAGTAAGAAAAAATTCGGCATGGATGTGGAGAAGCTTGGTATTGATGTAGGCATCGGAGATATTGTTGGCGGACGTGATTATCTGACCGGTATGTACGGAGCCAAGCCTGTTGACAATATTATATGTAGCATAACTGCAGGTGAGATGTCAAAAGAATATGAATTGGAAGGAGAAAATGACGATGGAAATAGTTAGTGGATTAGGCGAAAAGCCTCATGTGACGAGTCAACAGTTCCGGCAGATTCTGGAGGGAACAATTGGGCAGGAAAGCTATATTGTGACTTCTGGAGAGAACCTGGAACCGGAGCTGGCTGCCAGCAATCTGCTTAAGATTCGAAGCGGAATGATGAGTCATCACGGAAACGTATCCAGCGTGAATATCGGAACATATGATGAAGTGGAGTTGACGAATGGAAGTCAGGGCATGAAACGTATCGACCTTGTGGTTAACCGATATACAAGGAATGCCGAAACGAACATAGAAAAAAATGAATGGGTTGTAATCATGGGAACACCCGTAGCATCTAACCCAGTAGCTCCGGCATATACTGTCGGGAACCTGCAGAAGGGTGACCTTGTAGATGACTGCCCGGTATTTGAGTTGCATTATGACGGAATTAATGTGACAGAAGTTAAAAAAATGCTGTCAGTTCTGCCTAATGTTGCTGAATTAAATAGCAATATACTCAAATCACTGATGCCATATAAGGTCGGATACAAGGTATTAGCCATCCCGGCCGCAACCGAAACATCAGTAAGAGTGCTCTCCGTAAGTGAGATTAACAAGTTATTCGGTGTAACTGATGCATCAAGAGGAAATACAATGGCGATGTTCGCAAATGGAAATGGAGACAATCAGACCGTGCATGTGGAAGGAGCTACGTTTAAGAATGACTATTGGTTCGCAGTCATGGACAGTGGCGTACTAAAGCAAGATATTCAGATTAACTACGTAGTCTGGTATTTCGGAAGTCAGACACCGGCTTCAAACAATACTGGGACAGCAAAAATGCAAAAAAAGACTGCAACTCCAACACAGACTACACAAGTAGTTACTCCAGATACAGGATACGATGGATTGTCAAGCGTAACAGTCAGTGCCATCCCGTATGAAGAATCTGACGGAGAATCCGGTGGAACGACCGTGAATATTGGTTAGGAGGCGCGATATGGGAATCAATAAGGTAATGTATGGCTCAAGGACGGTCATAGATATCTCAGGAGACACAGTAACGCCAGACAAGCTATTATCCGGAGTTATTGGACACAACGCTTCCGGGGAGCGAATCACTGGAACGCACAAATGCGAAGGTGGAACGGCAGAAGGAATCGGAACTGGTGCTTATGTATGGGCAATATATGATACTAAAGAAGAGTGGGATTATACAACAAAAAGTTTAAGTGGATCAACATTCCCTAACGGATATGATAGTACAACATATGTTGGTTGGACTATAACGGATGACGGATATTTTGAATTGAATAAAGGGACAACAAGTGGTGACACATATTATCTACCGGAAGATTCGGTGGGCAGAAAAGCGAAGAAAATTCTGAGAGAGGGTAGGTACTCTGCTATCAATCCGTATACGGTTATGACGGTAAAGGATGCACCGGACACAGTAAAAGGTGATAATCTGCTCGGTTATATATCGGCAGACGCGGCAGACGCATATCAGTTAAAAGGTGTCCAAGATAATAAGTATTATATCCGTATATCTGGTTCAGATGCTGATGCTACAGCAGGTAAGATGCTATCGGGAATTGTTGGTTATACAAACAATGGAAGAGTAACAGGTTCCATTCAGAGCCAGGCTGCACAGACCATAACACCGGGAACGGAAGACCAGAACATAGACGCTGGTGTATATCTGTCTGGGAAGCAGACTATTAAAGGTGATGCAAATCTATTAGCTGAAAATATTAAAGAGGGTGTAGAACTTTTTGGAATCACAGGAACATATACAGGAGGTGATACAGTGAATCCGTACAAAGGAAAAACAATAGTAGCCTTCGGCGATAGCATTATAGCCGGCTGGGGATGGAAAGAGGGAACAGGCATCGTTCAACCGCTGAAAGAAAAATATCCCGATGGTACATGGATTAATAACGCTGAGTCCGGTGCGAATATCGCTATTTCAAATAACCCTGCACACACTCCGATTATATCTCAAATTCGTTCATATATTGGACAGCCCGATGCAATTATATTTGACGGTGGGGTGAATGACTTAAATAATAATATTGCAATGGGAAATATATCGGATTCATATGACTCTAATTACGATACGACTACTATTTGCGGAGCTATGGAAAGTGCTCTTCAATACGTAATGGATACGTTTCCGCTTGCTGTGAAATTATATATCATACCTCATTCGTTTTCAAAGAACAATTATGTTGATCCTGTCCATGAAAAAATGATTGAAATTTGCAAAAAGTGGAATATGCCTTATTTGGATATGAGAAAATGCGCTCAGATTGCAATGACATCCAAGAATAAGAGCAAATATACACGCAACGCAAATACAGGTGTCGGTGATGGAGTGCATCCGACGGAAACATGGTACAGAAAGTTCTACGCTCCACTTGTAGACCAACGTTTGCGTGACTTAGGTATCGGTTATACAGAATCGGTCGCTCCAGCAACTGTACCCGTGACAGGTGTCACATTGGATAAGTCAACACTCAGTATGCAGGTAGGAGACAGTCAGAAACTTACTTCGACAGTGCGACCATCTAATGCGACAAACCAGTCTGTGAAATGGTTAGCAAGTAACGATAATATAACAGTATCAAACGGTACAGTGACAGCAAAATCAACTGGACGTGCAGTAGTTACAGTACAGACAGATGATGGAGGATATACCGCTACCTGTGATGTTACAATTCAGAAAAAAGTCCCTGAAATTGTACCGGTAACGGGCGTCGAATTAAATAAATCACAAATGACACTTGAAGTTGATTCAAGCGTGACGCTTATCGCGACAGTAAAACCATCAACAGCAACAAATCAGTCTGTGAAATGGAGCGTTAATAACTCTAACGTAATAGTACAGAACGGAACGGTAACAGCTAAAACCGTCGGAACATCAATCGTCACGGTTACAACAAATGATGGTAATCATAAAGCACAGTGTACGGTAGAGGTTATAGCAAAACAAGTACAGCCGTCCGAACCGCATACGAATATTGGAGGTCTTAATATTGACGGTAACTGTTATTTCGACACGGAAGTACTACCTGACCAAAACACTAATACTGATATTAGGTTATATGTTAAATCTAACAGCACATATATATGTGGAGCTAGGGATGATAATTATAAATATGGATTTACTAAGACTGATAATTTCTATGCGATCAGAGGCACGGTAAGCAGTTCGGCGAAATCTTGTACGTTTTGGGAAGATACATGGACTATCAAGCAAACGGGTGCAACTGCTTCGTTCAACAATAATACGGTGGAACTTGACCCAATTGATAGTTTTACACTCACAAGTCCGTACTATATTGGAACGATGAGCAAAAATGGCGCATCCGCCGGAGCTGGCATGGTAGGCGCAATCATATACGCGAAAATCTATTCGGGAAGTGAGCTTGTAGCAGATATGATTCCTGTAAAGAAGGCAGATGGAACACTTTGCTTGTATGATGAAATTAGAAAGAAATATTTATATAACAAAGGTTCGGGAGCTGTTACTGAGCTAAAATAAATGACTTAATTATGTATATTGTTTACGTGATATTATATTTATTAAACGAACGCAATAAAATACATAGTTGCGTTGGCACAAAAGAAGTTGATAGAAAAAGTAATAACTAAAGGAGAATTTAAGGCATCCGTAAGGGCGCCTTTTTCGCGTGAAAGGAAAGATTGAAATGAAAAAAATAATTGGAATTTTACTTACATCTATGATTGCAGTAGCAATAGCCACACCGACTTGGGCTTGCACATCGCCGCTTGGTGGCGGCAACATTTGGGGAGACCTGACGCCACCGAATGAAATTGAATACACGCCGTCGGAGGAGATTGATAAAGCTTGCGACAACGCTGCCAAAAAATGGTTAGAGGAACACCCGCTTGATATCAAAATTGAGACGGAAACGGAAACTGAAATTCAGGAAACAGAGGCAGAAGCAGAATCAGAGACAGTGGAAACGGTTGTTCCTGAATCATACTCATTTTGGGAATATTACAAAAACTGGTTCAAACGGTTTAAATAAAATTGTTTGTTTCAAAATGTCCAAAAGAGAGCTTTAATTAGTCAGAAAATTTCGGGGGTATAATCCAAGTTAAAAACAGTGCAAAGATGAATATCCGAAAGAGTAGAGGTGATCATATGGAGATACGTGCAAGGCCGAGAGGTCTTATTTTGATACCATAAAATTCAAGAATCGAGGTACATAGAGTGTATGTAGACGTAAACACAATCATTATGGCCGGAAGTCTTTTGACAGCCGTAGTGGTTATTTTTTCTGCTATTTTTGCGGTGTACAAGTGGTACTTAAAGCAGAATCAGCAGAACGTAGAAATTGAAAGAGTAAAGTCAGAACAATGCTTGCTGACTTATGGAATTCTCGCTTGCTTGAAAGGACTTAAGGAGCAGGGGTGCAATGGTCCAGTAACTGAGGCAATAGACAAGATTGAGAAGCATATAAATAAGCAAGCGCATGATCAGGAGGATTAGATGATATGGATATTACAACATTAGGAACAGTAGTTGGAATCGTAGCAATCTGCTATGTGATTGGACTTGGCTGTAAGGCTTATGAGAAAATTCCGGACAAATGGATTCCGGTCATCATGGCTGTATGTGGCGGAGCTCTGGGCATTGCCGGACTATACACAATGCCGGATTTTCCGGCCGGAGATGTGATTAATGCAATTGCGGTCGGAATGGCGAGTGGGTTGGCAGCGACCGGAGTAAATCAGTTGTATAAACAGCAGTGTAAGTAGAGGGCGAGTAATCGTCCTCTTACATATTATATAGTGTGCGACATCGCACAGGAAGGAGAAGAGTATGAACATTATCGAAACAAACCTTGAATTTGGAGCATTATCCACACGTAAATCAACCAAGAGAGCAATCCTGCATCACGCGGAAGCTTCTAAGTGTACTGCAGAGGATATCCACCGTTGGCATCGGCAGAAAGGCTGGTCCGGTGCTGGTTATCATTTTCTGGTAAGAAAAGATGGCTCTATCTACAGACTCCGACCAGAAAACGCAGTCGGTTCCCATGCAAAGGGTAGCAATTCAGACAGTATCGGAATCTGCTTTGAGGGGTCTTACATGACGGAGACCATGCCACAGGCACAGATCAACGCCGGCCGAGAGTTGTTAGGCTACCTGAAAGGCAAGTATGGATTCAGTAAGGTCCAGGCTCACAGAGATGTATGCTCTACCAATTGTCCGGGCATGAATTTCCCGTTCGCGGAGATTACTGGGGTAGCTGCATCAAATACACCAGTTAATTCCACGCCAGCCCAAATGCCAACAACATACACTGGAAATGACTGGGTACGCAGATTGCAGACAGAGTGCAATACTCAAGGGTTTTCTAATCAGAAAGTTGATGGCATTCCGGGAAAGAACACTCTCGCAGGTTGCCCGACCTGTAGAAAAGGAGCAAGGGGAAATATCACGAGATTGATTCAGGAGAGATTGAACAGTCTTGGATTCAATTGTGGCAAAGTAGATGGAATTTTTGGCACTGGAACACGCGCGGCAGTAATCGCATTCCAGAGAGCGCATGGGCTTACAGCTGACGGTATTGTTGGCAAGAATACATGGAGAGCTTTGCTAGGACTGTAGTATCTGCATATTATGGTGGGAAGAAGTATGTAGGATAAAGTTGTTACAAATAGGCATAAACTGACACAAATAAATTTAAATGGTTAGCGACACGTTAGTGACACGAGATTTTGGCCGAAATCTCAAAAAACCCGTAAATACGGGGGCTCTGAATAATGTAGAATTTATTGTGATGTCAAAAATCTTAAGAAATAGTTCATCTTTTTTTTATGAAATAGGTATTGAAATCGTGCTGATGTTGTACCATTATAATGATTAAAGGGTCAAAATATATCATTATTATGATGTAGAATAATGAGGGAAAACGGTGAATAGCATGAATCAGATGAACAAAGACAGCAACAGCATAAATATCACGGGACTTACCGATGAAGAGGTAAGGCAGAGAGTGGAGGAAGGATTTACCAATAGAACAGATATATCTACAGACAAGACGACAAAGGAAATTGTGATTTCAAACGTTTTCACATATTTTAACCTTATATTTCTTGTCATAACGATACTTCTCATAATGGTAGGTTCTTTCAGAAACCTGACATTTCTGCCTATAATTATTGGAAATACGGTAATCGGAATCGTTCAGGAAATCCGCGCAAAAAAGACTCTTGAAAAAATGAGTTTACTGAATGCTCCACATGCGGATGTCATCAGAAACGGCAGCGTAAAGCAGATTAGTACGGAGGGACTTGTAAAGGACGATGTGATTTTACTTACCGCAGGAAAGCAGATTTGTGCGGATGCGGTTGTGATATCCGGAAATATACAGGTAAATGAATCACTGCTCACAGGTGAAGCCGATGAGGTAGAAAAGACAGAGGGCAGCACTCTCATGTCGGGAAGCTTTGTTGTATCGGGAGAGTGCTATGCACGGCTTGAAAAGGTCGGTAATGAATCATATATCTCAAAGCTGAGCCTTGAGGCAAAATCAATGGGCGGCAAGGAGCAGTCAGAGATGATACGCTCCATCAATTTGATCGTCAAATGGGTTGGCATAGTTATTATTCCGATTGGGCTTATATTGTTCTGGCAGAGTCATTTTGTGAATGGCGAGTCTATCACAAAGAGCGTTACATCGACAGTTGCAGCGATTATAGGAATGATACCGGAGGGCTTGTATCTGCTGACCACAGTGGCGCTTGCCTTAAGCACTATGAAGCTTGCAAGGAAAAAGGTATTGCTTCATGATATGAAAAGTATTGAGACGCTTGCACGAGTGGATGTGCTGTGCGTGGATAAAACGGGCACAATTACTGAGCCTGATATGAAGCTTAAGGAAATTTTTCTCTGTAAAAACAGTGGAGCAGATGGCACACAGACAGCTTTGACATTAGATGAGCTTAAGAGTCTTATTTTAGATTATGCAAATTCTTCGGTTGACAATAATGCGACTATGCTCGCACTAAAAGCATATGCAGCGGAAGCTTTGACAAATAATACATCTGCACTGCATCGTACAGCTGTTTCACAGCAGGCATTTTCGTCGAGCCTCAAGTATGGCAGCGTTACTTTTTCTGACGGAACTTATCTGCTCGGAGCGCCGGAGTTTATCATGCATGATGACTTTGTGCACATTGAGGAAGAAATCATACCATACGCTGACAAAGGCGACAGAGTACTTTTATTTGCAAGGTACAATGGGGAGAACGTGGAGAATGGCATAAATGGCAGCGTTACTCCGCTTGGATTTGTGGCACTTGCCAATCCTATCAGAGCAAATGCAGTAAAGACCTTTGAGTATTTCAAGAGTCAGGGTGTTGCGATAAAGGTTATTTCAGGTGACAATCCGCGTACTGTTTCAAGGATTGCCATACAGGCAGGAATAGAAAGTGCAGAAAGCTTTGTCGATGCGGCTACACTTGATACTGAGGATAAAATAGCCGATGCAGTGAATAAATATACTGTATTCGGACGAGTGACACCAAAGCAGAAGAAACAGCTTGTAAAGGCTTTACAGGCTAAAGGTCATACAGTTGCGATGACCGGAGACGGAGTCAACGATATACTTGCCATGAAGGATGCCGACTGCAGTGTGGCTATGGCATCGGGAAGTGAGGCGGCAGCCCAGGCAGCCCAGGTTGTCCTTTTGGACTCTGACTTTGCACACATGCCGGATGTGGTGTATGAGGGCCGCAGGGTGGTAAACAATATCCAGCGCTCAGCAAGCCTGTTTCTTGTGAAAAATATATTTTCACTGTTACTTTCACTGTTTTCGGTTATCCTTATGGTTACGTATCCGCTTGAGCCGGCACAGGTATCGCTCATCAGTATGTTTACCATAGGAGTACCGGGATTCTTATTGGCACTGGAGCAGAATAAGGACAGGATAAAGGGGCACTTTATCACCAATGTCATGCTAAAGGCACTGCCGGGTGGACTTACGGATGTAATAGCTGTCGGAGCGCTTGTCGTATGTGGAGAAGTATTTTGTATATCAGATGCAAGCATAGGAACGATAGCGACGCTTGTACTTTCAGTAGTGGGCTTTATGATTCTCTTTAAAATCAGTGAGCCGCTAAATGGAATGAAATATGCTGTTATTATCGGAAATATAGCAGGTCTGGTATTTTCGGGTTTCTTCTTAAAGAAACTGTTTGCACTGACAGATTTGTCAAATATATGTATTCTTCTCATGATAGTGTTTGGCTTTGCGGCTGAGTCACTGTTTAGGAATCTGACACTTCTGGTTGAGAAACTGAGAGGCTCATATGAGAAAAAGAAGGGCTTCAATGTCTGATATTAAAAATCTGCATGGCACCATAGGTGTGTGGCAGCTTAGGACCAGGGGCCTTTCTTGATGGGCACGACAGATTTTTACAGTTCGCGCAGGTATTACAGAGCTCTTTGATATTTTTCTGCTTTTGTGAGTCAAGCTTTATTATGAGGGCGGCTGTCTTAAGTGGCATGAGCATATTTGAACCGGTGAGATGTATACCATCAGGGCTTACGTGCTCAAAAATCTCAGGCAGCAGCTCAAGCGGATATTCATCGCCTAAAAATGACAGCTCAATGGCATAAAGAGAGCTTTCTTCTTCGACAGCCTTTGCAAACTGCTCATATGCGTTTGACAAAAGCATGAGGCTTAAACAGTCTGCTATGTAGGCCTCCTCAAGCTGCTCATGATTTAAATACAGCTCTGACAGCTCGTCTGCACCGTTTCCGAGTGTCACGAGGCCGTAGGCATAGTGTGCCAGGGATACCCCGGGCAAATCCTGTTTTATGGAATAATATGCAAAGGCATCCACCAATGGAAGCATTGCGGTGTATATTGCCCGGATAAGCGGCAGCTTATCGTTATCAAAATGAAATCGGCTGCAGAATTCTTTCCAGTCTTTAGATGATAATTCAGGTGTGATTTTGCATTTCATGGTTTTTTGGTTACATCATCAGATTCTTTATCATCAGAACCCTTTAAAAGTCTGTATACAAATGAATACGCCCAGATAAGCACCGGGATAATGATAGTTGCGGCAACGGCGGCCTTCCAGTAGCGCATGTCACTCGTGTGATCGAGCATAGTGGCAACAAATGCCACAACATATAAAAGTAATAAAAGGATGGCGCCAATCAGTGCCAGAATACGTTTTGTCTTTTTCATGAATTGTTCTCCGTGGTTTTTGAATAATGTAACAATTCAGAGCCATCCCACGCACATTCGCAAAAACGCACGATACTCGTGCTTTCTAGCTGCTACACAGCTAATTTTGCTCATATGTGTGGGGTGGCTCTATTCGAGCCACCCTGAGAACAAGAAAATCTGTTGCTTACATGCGAGCATGACGCATCAGTTTTTCTTGTCCTCAGTCATTCTGAATAGTTATTTAATAATTATAATATAAAAAAACAAAATTGACGTCAAGCTGTTATTTTGGTATAATACATCCATATGTAAAGTTGAGGCTGTTTGGCCTCATATCAGTTTATAAAAGATAAAGGTGGTAGTAAAAATGGCTTTATTAGAAGAGTGGCACAAGATTGCCTACAATGACAAAGCAGATCAGGGAGAGTTACAGCGTTTTTGGCAGCATTATTTCCTCTTGGAGAAGGGTGTATATGAGAAGCTCCTTGCAAATCCGGATGAGGCAGTAGAGGGAACAGTCAAAGAGCTTGCTGAGAAATATGAGTTATCAATCATGGAGATGACAGGCTTCTTAGACGGAATCAATGACAGCCTTGTCACACCAAACCCAATCGAGGAGATGGATGAGGACACAAAGGTAAGCCTTGCTTTCGATAAGGAGAAGCTCTATAAGAACATGGTAGATGCAAAGGCAGACTGGCTTTACAATCTCCCGGCATGGGATGAAATCTTTGATGCAGAGACAAAGCATGCGCTTTACCTCGAGCAGAAGAAGTCAGGAACAGTGGTAGTAGGTAAGAAAATCGGCCGAAACGACCCATGTCCATGCGGTTCGGGCAAGAAATATAAAAAATGTTGCGGAAAAAATGCATAAAGTACTTTACAGATTAGAAAAATAAGTATATTATCATTTTTTGAAAGGAACATTAATTGTTCCAAAGATATGTATGGCACATGTTTGCGTATATTACATACATATGTGCAACAGCATAATAACAATACGTTGAAGAGCACAGTAAGTATATTAAAAACAGCAGAGAGGGAAGCCTTGGAAGACGAGAATCAAAGTCCAAAGAGTGGTGAAAGCTCCCCGGTGGATGATATACCGAACACCAGCTTGGAGTGGCTCCAATAAAGCCCGGTGACACCGTTATAGTCAAATGAGTTTCTGTCGGATACAGACAAGCAGTATGTTTCCAGGCAGAAAGAATGTGGGTGGAACCACGGTAACAAAGCTTATCGTCCCCGATGTCGCAGCAATGCGGTGTCGGGGATTTTTATATTAAAATAAAGGAGAGATAACCATGAAGATAACATTGAAGGATGGCTCATCAAAAGAGTACAGCGAAGCAAAAAGCGTATATGAAATCGCAAAAGATATAAGCGAGGGACTTGCAAGAGCAGCCTGCGCAGGAGAGGTTGACGGAGAAATTGTTGACTTAAGAACAGTTCTTGACAAGGACTGCACACTCAATATAATCACAGCAAGTGATGAGGAAGGACTTCGTGTCATCAGACATACAGCATCACACGTGCTGGCACAGGCAGTAAAGAATCTGTTCCCGGATGCAAAAATCACAATCGGACCGGCAATTGACGATGGCTTCTACTATGATTTCGATTCACAGCCATTCTCAAGAGAGAATCTCGATGCACTTGAGGCAGAGATGAAGAAAATCATCAAACAGGGTCATGAGATAACAAGATTTACACTCCCTAGAGAGGAAGCAATCAAATTCATGAAGGAAAAGGATGAGCCGTACAAGGTAGAGCTTATCGAGGAGCTTCCTGAGGGTGAGGAGATTTCATTCTATGACCAGGGTGGATTTGTAGATTTATGTGCAGGACCACATCTTATGAGCACAAAGGGAGTAAAGGCTTTCAAGCTCACATCATCATCAATGGCATACTGGAGAGGTGATTCAAACAAGGCAAGACTCCATCGTATCTACGGAACAGCCTACAATAAAAAAGAGGATTTAAAGGCACATCTTGAGAGAATGGAGGAGGCTAAGAAGCGTGATCACAATAAGCTTGGCCGTGAGATGGAGCTTTTCACAACAGTAGATGTAATCGGACAGGGACTCCCGCTTATGATGCCAAAGGGCACAAAGATGATTATGAAGCTGCAGAGATGGATTGAGGACCTCGAGGATAAGGAGTGGGGCTATGTGCGTACAAAGACACCACTCATGGCAAAATCAGACCTGTACAAGATTTCAGGACACTGGGATCATTATCTTGACGGCATGTTTGTTCTCGGAGATCCTAAAAAGGACGGCGAGGAAGAGGTTATGGCACTTCGTCCGATGACATGTCCGTTCCAGTATTATGTATACAAGGCAAAGCAGCACTCATACAGAGATCTGCCTTACAGAATGGGTGAGACTTCCACATTGTTTAGAAACGAGGATTCGGGAGAGATGCACGGATTGACACGTGTCAGACAGTTTACTATCTCAGAGGGTCACAATGTTATCCGTCCTGACCAGTGTGAGGAGGAGCTCAAGGCATGCTTCAATCTTAACAGATATGTCCTTAAGGTGCTGGGACTCGAGAATGATGTGACATACCGTCTTTCAAAATGGGATCCAAAGAACACAGAAAAGTATTTAGGAGATGATGAGTACTGGAACTCAACACAGGAGGTTCTTCGTAACATCCTTATTGAGGAAAATGTTCCTTTTGTTGAGGCCGACGGCGAGGCTGCATTCTACGGACCAAAGATTGATATCCAGGCCAAGAACGTATACGGTAAAGAGGATACCATGGTAACAATACAGCTCGACTGTGCTATTGCTGAGAATTTTGATCTGTACTATATTGATCAAAACGGCGATAAGATCCGTCCATACATCATCCACCGTACATCACTCGGCTGCTATGAGCGTACACTTGCATGGCTTATCGAGCACTACGCAGGCAAGTTCCCTACATGGCTCTGCCCTGAGCAGGTTAGAGTGCTTCCTATCTCAGAGAAGTATGCTGATTATGCTAAAAAGGTAGCAGATGAGCTTAAGCGCAATGATGTCGATGTGACAGTTGACAACAGAGCTGAGAAGATCGGATACAAGATCAGAGAGGCTCGTATGGATAAGCTTCCATATATGCTTGTTGTCGGAGCTGACGAGGAGGCAGACGGCACAGTATCGGTAAGAAGCCGTTTTGAAGGAAATGAGGGTGTTAAGCCACTTTCAGATTTCATCGACCAGATTTGCAAGGAAATCCGTACAAAGGAAATCAGAGTGGAGCTTCCGGAAGAGGAAAAACACAGATAATCGATTAAAAAGTATAAAAAAAATCAATCAGGACATACTAGCCTATGCATAAGCAAAGGAGGCAAAAGTATGACAAGACTTGATTGTAATGTTGAAAAATGTGCGTATAATGCAGATAACTGCTGTAAGCTCAGAGAAATCGATGTGAAAGGAACTAAGGCAAAGAAAGCCTGCGATACACAGTGTGGCAGCTTTTCAAATAAGGCCTGTGACTGTGAGGTATCTGCAGAGTTAGCTATTCACAAGGAGACAGATGTGCACTGTGATGCGGCAAAGTGTAAGTACAATGACCACAATAGCTGCATGGCCAATCAGATTGGCATCAAGAAAAACTGTACACCAAACAAGTGCAGTACAGAGTGTGCAAGCTTTGAGTGTCAGGCGTAGACTAAGAAGCGCATAATGACAGTTGCCCGGAGTATCAGGTTTATGGTGCTCCGGGTACATATATTTTCGTAATTTGTGATTGCTGCCGTATATATTATGGTGTGACAGACAGCAATTACAGTCAGGAAAGGAAAAATATGGATTATAATATAAATTTCCCACATCTTCATATATATCTGCAGCATGTGATAAAGAGCATTTCAATAGGAAGCTTTGATATTGCGATGTATGGCATAATAATAGCATGTGGTATGCTTGCGGGGCTGGGCGTGGCCTGCTATGTGGCCAAAAAATCAGGACAAAATCCTGATACATACTTTGATCTGGCACTCGTGGCAATCATATGCTCGGTGATAGGCGCAAGAATATACTATGTGGTATTCAGGTGGGATTTGTACAAGGACGACCTGCTTAGCATATTCAATATCAGGCAGGGAGGACTGGCAATTTACGGAGGCGTGATAGCAGCAATTATCACCACATTCGTTTTTGCAAAGGTCAGAAAGCTGTCGTTTCCACTGTTGTGTGATACGGCGGGGCTTGGACTGATACTGGGACAGGTGATTGGCAGATGGGGAAACTTCTGCAACAGGGAGGCATTTGGCGATTATTATGACGGACTTTTTGCCATGCAGCTTCCGGTATCAGCTGTCAGGACGTCGGATCTGACTGAAAAGCTTATGTCACATACAACTGTGGTAGACGGAGTGGAGTATATCTCGGTGCATCCTACATTTTTGTATGAATCCTTTTGGAACCTGTGCTTATTTATTTTGTTGATGCTTTATTTTAAGCACAGAAGGTTTGACGGAGAGGTGTTTCTTCTATATTTGCTAGGCTATGGTGTCGGAAGATTCTGGATAGAAAGCCTGCGTACAGACCAGCTTCTCATCCCGCATATCAATTATCCGGTGTCTATGGCACTCGCCGCCACTTTGGTGGCAGTATCAGCCATATGGATAGGAATTGTCAGATATAAGCAGAGGAAAATGGGCAAAATGGTGGACACTCCACCACAATCCACCACTAAAGAGTAAATTTCATATCATTTTATAAAAAAGGCGCAAAGTCCACGAAAAGACTGAGCGTCTTTTTTGTTGCCTTTTTATGGGAATTTGGCTTAAAGCCTTGATTTTGTGGGCTGTTAGGTGTAATATTGTAACCAAGTGGTGGAAAGTGGAGCGAAATACCATATAAGTGGAGTGAAGTGGTGGAAAACTTCAAAATGAGGAAAAGGAGGATGGCTGCCATGTTCATGGGCGAATATAATCATTCAATAGACGCCAAGGGCCGTATGATTGTCCCGGCGAAGTTCCGTGAACAGCTTGGCAATGAGTTCGTAGTTACCAAGGGCTTAGATGGCTGTCTGTTCGTCTATTCCAACGAAGAATGGCATCGCATTGAGGAAAATCTTCGCGACAAACCACTCACATCAAGAGAAGCAAGAAAATTTATGAGATTCTTCTTTGCAGGAGCAGCCACCTGTGAGGTGGACAAGCAGGGCAGAATCCTATTACCGGCGAACTTAAGAGAATACGCAGGTATAGATAAGGAAGTTGTATCTGTCGGAGTATACAGCAGAGTAGAGATCTGGAGCAAAGACAGATACCTTGAGAACTCTGATTTTGACGATATGGATGAGATAGCCGATCATATGGCAGAGCTTGGCATAGGCATTTGATATTAAATGGAGAGACCACATGGAATTTAAGCATTATTCAGTCTTAAGGGACGAGACAATTGAAAATTTAAACATTCGTCCTGACGGGATATATGTGGATGGTACTCTCGGAGGAGCCGGGCACTCGTATGAGATAGCCAAGAGACTTTCGGACAAGGGCAGGCTGATAGGCATAGATCAGGATGCAGATGCCATAAAGGCGGCAGGAGAGAGACTTGCGGAGTTTGGAGACAGGGTAACGATAGTCAGGAGCAATTATTCTGATATGAAGAATGTGCTTCATTCACTCGGAATTGAAAAGGTGGATGGTATTATGCTGGATCTTGGAGTGTCATCCTTCCAGCTTGATACACCAAAGAGAGGCTTTACCTACAGGAGTGAGGATGCACCGCTTGATATGCGTATGGATGACAGGAATGCCCTTACTGCAAGGGATATAGTAAATACCTACAGCGAAAATGATCTGTACCGTATCATCAGGGATTACGGGGAGGACAAGTTTGCAAAGAATATTGCAAAACACATTGCAGCAGCAAGACAAAAGCAAGAGATAACGACAACAGGAGAGCTCAACGAGATAATAAAGGCAGCGATACCAAAAAAGGTCAGAGCTACCGGTGGTCACCCGTCAAAGAGAACATATCAGGCTATCAGAATTGAGCTGAATCATGAGCTTGATGTGTTAAGGGACAACCTGGATGACATGATAGATTTACTTAATCCGGGCGGCAGGATATGTATAATCACATTCCACTCGCTTGAGGACAGAATAGTAAAATCCAATTTCAAAAAAAACGAAAATCCATGTACATGTCCACCGAGTTTTCCGGTATGTGTATGCGGTAATAAATCGAAGGGAACGGTTATCACCAGAAAGCCTATCCTTCCGTCAGAAAAGGAACTTGAAGAGAATTCACGCTCGAAGAGTGCAAAGCTTCGTGTGTTTGAAAAGAATGAATTGTAGAATGACAGCAAAAGGAGCAGCTAAATGAATAAAACTACTTATTATATAAATGGGAACGCAGTAAGAGAGCTTGACGAGGCAGCACCGGTCAGAAGACCACAGAAATCGACAAGAGAGCTTGAGGAAATAAGAAGAAAGAAAAACAGAAGAAAATCTGCAAGAAGAAATCAGGAGAGAGCACTCTCAATGAACCGGGCATTTGTAGCCTTTCTCACAGCGTGTGTGGCAGCTTCAGCCCTTGTATCTGTTTCACTTATTCAGATAAGGTCAAATGTGACACAGCAGATGAATGAGGTTGCAGCACTTGAGAGCCGAATAAATGATATGAAGGCTGATAATGATGCCAGATACAAGCAGATTACTACATCTGTCGATTTAAATGCAATCAAGGATGCAGCTATCAACAGACTTGGCATGAAATATGCTTCACAGGATCAGATAGTTTATTACTCAATTGATAAGAACAACTATATGGATCAGTACAATGATATTCCGGAATAAATTGGAGGAATCATATTGGCAGCCAGGACAAGAAAAAGACCGGTAAGAAAAATTGGACGCAAAATGAAAACAAAGCTGTTTGCGTTGTTTATGTTAATAGTTGTAGCCATGCTTGGACTCATTGGCAGGCTGATGTTTATTGAATATACAAGCGGAGACGCATATACTAAAAAGGTACTATCATTACAGTCATATGACAGCAAAACAATACCGTTTCAGAGAGGAAATATTGTGGATTCAAACGGCACAGTGCTTGCTACGAGTGTGGCTGTTTATAATGTCGTACTTGATTGCTCGGTTATGACCAGTAAGAAAGAGTATATAACTCCGACGATAGATGCACTGACACAGTGCTTTCCGGATTTAGACAGGGCAACACTTGAGGATTATGCAAATAACAGCGAGGATAACAAATATATTGTACTGTTAAAAAAGCTGTCATATGATGCAATTCAGCCATTTGTACAGCTGCAGGATGCAACAGACGAAAAGGGTAATCTGAAGAATCCAAACATCAAGGGTGTGTGGTTTGAGACAGAGTATCAGAGAAATTATCCGTTTAAAACACTGGCAAGCTCAGTTATCGGCTTTACCTCAGCCGGAAATGTAGGTACAACCGGACTTGAAAACTATTACAATGACACTTTAAATGGTGTAAATGGCAGGGAGTACGGCTATCTGAATGCAGACAATGATTTCCAGAAAACAGTAATTGCTGCACAAAACGGAAATACACTGTACACAACTATAGACGCAAATATCCAGTCGATTGTTGAGGATAAGATAAAACTGTTCTCAGATACTTATGCAAATAATGCAAGAGAAGGACTTGGCGCAGAAAATATTGCAGTCGTTATAGAAAATCCTAAAAATGGTGAGATACTGGCCATGGCGAATTATCCAAACTTTGATCTGAACGATCCGAAGAATATGAAGGATTACTATACACAAGAGCAGCTTAATGCAATGAGTGATGATGATACATTAAATACTCTGAATAAGCTGTGGCAGAACTTCTGTGTTACACATACATATGAGCCGGGGTCTGTACAGAAGCCTTTTACTGTGGCATGTGGACTGGATACAGGCACGCTCACTACTGATATGACATTTTTATGTGATGGATACGAGATGTTTGGCAGTGAAAAGGTATCATGCGTCAACCGTAGCGGACATGGCATAGAGACACTTGAAAAGGCACTCATGGATTCATGTAATGATGCACTCATGCAGATGTCATATAAGATTGGTGCAGAAAATTTTCTGTACTATCAGAGTGTATTTGGCTTTGGTCAAAAGACAGGTGTTGACCTGCCGGGTGAGGCAAATACATCAACGCTCATGTATACACTCGACAATATAAAGCCTGTCGATTTAGCGACAAACGTATTCGGACAGAACTATAACTGTACCATGATAGAGATGGTCAGTGCATTTTCCTCACTGGTGAATGGCGGAAATTATTATCAGCCGCACGTAGTAAAGAAAATCGCAGATGACAACGGCAATACAGTAAAGACAATTGAGCCTACACTGCTAAAAAAGACAGTGTCAGAGAATACAAGTGCGACACTTAAAAACTACCTGCAGAATGTAGTTGCAAACGGAACCGGTAAGGTGGCAAAGGTTGACGGATACTCAATGGGAGGCAAGACAGGAACAGCGCAGATGTATGATGAGACAACGCACCTTAGAAAGAGGGGCTGCTATCTTGTATCATTTATAGGCTGTGTGCCTGCGCAGGATCCGCAGCTTGTTATTTACACTGTAATCGACCAGCCGAATGTACAGGATCAGCCTCACAGTAACTATGCACAGAACCTGACCAGAGAGATATTAAAGGAAGTACTTCCGTATATGAATATATACCCTGATGAGGAGCAGACCGGTGTAAATGCTGACCTTACGATAACAGGCGCAAATCCTCCGACAGGAGAAAAGGTCACCCAGGAGGGTGAGCAGGGCGAATAGAGAATAGCCTCAATATTTTTTGCATATATTAGTGTAAAAATATTGAGGCATTTTTGTTCATGATACTTAACAATACGCGCTACAGAAGAAAAATATGCGTATTTTGCAGTATACTGACAGCTGTTCTTATCGCCTTGTGTTTCAGACTGTTTTATCTCATGATAGTAAAAGGCGGTTATTACAGTAAAAAGGCAAGCGCGCTTCAGGAAAGAGAGCGTGATATTGCAGGGATACGCGGAGATATAGTGGATAGAAATGAAAGGATAATAGCGACAAATGAAACTGCATATAACATAAGCGTTATACACAATCAGATAACCGACAAGGAAGCAGTCATCTCTGTTTTAAGCAGTGAGCTTTCGATTGACGAAAAGACTATCCGCAGTAAGGTGGATAAGGTTACATCCATTGAAAAAATAAAGAACAATGTCTCTAAAAAAACAGGCGATAAAATACTATCATATGGCTTGGCAGGGATAAAGGTTGACGAGTCAAGTGTCAGGTACTATCCGCTTGATGAACTGTTTTCAAAGGTTATAGGCTTTGCAGGAGCAGATGGTCAGGGTGTTGTTGGGCTTGAAACCACATATGATGAAATTCTGCGTGGTACACCAGGGCGGATATACACTGTATGTGATGGCAGAGGTGTGGAGGTGAAGGGTTATAAGGAGAGAAGAGAAGCTCCTAAAAAAGGAGACACACTTGTCACTACACTCGACATAAATATACAAAGAGTATGTGAGAAAAATGCAATGATGGCATATGCACAAAACCTGGCAGACAGTGTGAGTATAATTGCCTTAAACCCTAAAAACGGAGAAATATATGCCATGACCGACTACCCGGAATATAATTTGAATGATCCTTTTTCATGTGAAAACCATGATGAAGCCTGGAGAAACGGCTGTGTAAGTGATACATATGAGCCCGGTTCAGTATTCAAGATAATTACGGCAGGAATCGCACTGGAGGAGGATGTGGTGAGCCTTGATGACAGTTTTTACTGCCCGGGATATATTACTGTGGAGGACAGACGCATACACTGCCATAAGAGAACAGGACATGGAAGTGAGACCTTTGTGCAGGGAATACAGAATTCATGCAATCCGGTCTTTATTGATCTAGGTCTTAGAATAGGCAGTGAGAGGTATTATGCTGATTTCATGAGATTTGGTCTGCTTGATAAGACAGGTATTGATTTGCCGGGAGAGGCCGCCACCATAATGCATCAGCCGGATAAGATAGGCCAGGTGGAGCTTGCAACAATTTCATTTGGACAGTCATTCCAGCTCACACCCATCGAGCTTATGACAACAGTATCATCGCTTATAAATGGTGGTAACAGAATTACTCCTCATATAGGTAAGGAGATTCATGGCACCGAAGGTACGGTAAAGGAGGTGCTGTCCTTTGAACAGACGTCAGGTATATGCAGTGAAGAGACATCTGATACACTGCGAAAGCTTTTGGAGGGCGTGGTAGCAGAGGGCTCAGGAAAAAATGCAAAGGTTGAAGGTTATGCGATAGGAGGAAAGACTGCTACATCGCAGACACTTCCGAGAAGTGACAATGTATATATAGCCTCGTTCCTTGGGTTTTATCCGGTGGATGATCCGGCACTTATGGTGCTTGTGAAAATAAATAATCCAAAGGGCGGTGCATACTATGGCGGAACAATCGCTGCACCGGTTGCAGCTGAAATATTTAGGGAAATCATACCGTATGCACAGGAGATAGGATTGTTTAACTGATTTACGGGCTCTTGCGAAATAGAACTAAATAACGTATACTATAATTTAATGATTAAGGCAGTCGTTTGGAGAAATTGATTTGTTAAACATATCCATACGGATGGCTGCAATAAAAGATGGAGGAATAAAAATGAGCTTACAAGGAAAAAAGGTACTTGTTGTCGGAACAGGAAAGAGTGGCATTGCAGCGACTGAACTTTTGTGCGCAAATGGCATCGATACAGTATTGTTTGATGGAAATAAAGAACTGGATTCAAAAACACTTTATGAGAAAGCACCAAAGCTTAAGGAGGTGCCGCTTATTTTAGGCGACCTGACAGATGAACAGATTGATGAGTTTGATGTGGCTGTGCTAAGTCCGGGAGTACCAACAGACATTCCTATGGTCAATTCCTTACGTGACAGGGGCGTTAAAATATGGGGTGAGATAGAGCTTGCATACACATTTGGGGCAGGTGAGATCATCGCTATCACAGGAACCAACGGAAAGACGACAACTACAGCTCTGACAGGTGAAATAATGAAGAATTACTTTAAGGATGTGAGAGTGGTAGGAAATATCGGAATTCCTTATACATCAATGGTCACAGGAAGCACAGGTGAGACAGTAACGGTTGCAGAGATATCAAGCTTCCAGCTCGAGACAATAGATACCTTTAAGCCACATGTAAGCGCAATTTTAAATATTACACCCGATCACCTGAATCGACACCATACTATGGAAAATTACATCAGGGCAAAGGAGGACATCACAAAAAATCAGACAGCAGATGATTACTGCGTGTTAAACTACGAGGACGAGGTGCTTAGAGATTTTGCAGCAGAGTGCCCTGCTAAGGTTATATTTTTCAGCAGTAAGTCTGAGCTTTCAGAGGGCTTTTATCTGGACGGAGATATCATCATATACGCACACGACGGTGTACGCGATGAGGTAATTGATGTAAACGAGCTGAATCTCCTCGGAAAGCATAATTTTGAGAATGTGATGGCAGCGTGTGCCATGTCTATAAGCTTTGGGGTACCGATGGATAAGATTGTCGAGGTGCTTAAGGTATTTAAGGCAGTTGAGCACAGGATAGAGTACGTGACCGAAAAGCGTGGAGTCAGATTCTACAACGATTCAAAGGGCACCAATCCTGATGCAGCCATTCAGGGTATACGTGCCATGAACAGACCGACACTTCTCATTGGCGGTGGATATGATAAGCAGTCGGAGTATGATGAGTGGATAGAGGCCTTTGACGGCAAAGTAAAGGAGCTTGTGCTTATCGGTCAGACTGCAGATAAAATCGAAGAGTGTGCACACAGACACGGATTCATGAATACTGTAAAGAAGGATACGTTTGAGGATGCAGTAAATTATTGCTATGAGCATGCTGTTTCAGGTGATGCAGTGCTCTTATCACCTGCATGTGCAAGCTGGGGCATGTTTCCTAACTATGAGGAGCGCGGACGTATTTTTAAGGAAATAGTAAAAGGATTTAAGGAGTAAATATTTTGGCAGGAAAGCGTAGAAGAAGTAGCAAGAATAAAGAAAAAAAAGAAAAAGGAATACCTTATTTCGACTACAACCTGTTGTTTATAGTTATATTTCTGCTCTGCTTTGGTCTTGTTATGCTATATAGCTCGAGTGCATACACATCGGCCATCAAAAATCATGACAGCATGCACTATCTTAAGCTTCAGATACGAAATATTGTACTTGGACTTATACCTATGGTATTTCTGGCAAAGGTCGACTACAGATATTGGAAAAAGCTTGGCTTTTTTGCGTATATAGTATCGCTTATACTGTGTGTGCTTGTGTTTGTGCCGAAAATAGGCTCAAGCTCACATGGTTCATCGAGATGGATTGGCATAGGACCAATACAGTTCCAGCCTTCAGAAGTGGCTAAAATTGCGGTCATACTGTTTATGGCTATGATTATAGACAAGATACCCAAGCAGTTTGATAAGTTTTTAAGTCTGGTAAAGGTGCTTGCTATGCTTATTCCGCTCATAATAGTTGTTGCAATCAGCAATCTGAGTACGGCAGTTATCATCATAGGCATTTCGGTCTGTATGTTGTTTGTCGCAAGCCCAAAGTATCTGCAGTTTATTATTGTAGCAGTGGCGGTAGTTGTGTTTGCAGTGGCGTTTGTCATGCTGGCAGGCTATAGAAGTACACGTATTGAGGCATGGCTGCATCCGGAGACTGCGGGAACAGACGCAGTATTCCAGACTATGATGGGACTTTATGCGATAGGCTCGGGCGGATTGTTTGGAAAAGGACTTGGAGAGAGTTTACAGAAGCTTGGCAATGTGCCGGAGTCACAAAATGATATGATATTTACAATTATTTGTGAAGAGCTTGGACTGTTCGGAGCTATCTGCCTTATTTTACTTTTTATACTGCTTATATGGCGTATGATGGTCATTGCAAACAATGCAAGGGATTTGTATGGCTCACTTTTAGTGATTGGTGTGATGAGTCATATTGCAATCCAGGTGATATTGAATATTGCGGTAGTTACCAATTCACTTCCAAATACCGGTGTTATTCTGCCGTTTATCAGCTATGGAGGTACGTCAATCATATTCCTGATGGCGGAAATAGGGCTTGTTTTGTCTGTGTCAAGAGGCATCAGGCTTGAAAATGTGTAGATTAAGGCGTGAAATATAATGATTAAGAAAAAAAGAAAACATAAAAAGAGTTTAAAGCATTTTTTTATGGGACTGCTAATTACGATAGCAGTGCTCGCGATACTGTTTCTCATTGCACTTAAGCTGTTTACGGTAAAAAGGGTAGTTGTCGAGGGCAATGAGCTTTACGACCAAAAGACTATAGAGGATGCGGTGCTTAATGATAAGTACTCATGGAACTCACTGTATGTCTATCTGAAATATAAGGTAAAGGATACTAAAAAAATACCGTTTATTGATACAATGAGCATAAGCCTGGATAGTCCGCATACTCTTCATATATCAGTTTATGAAAAAGGAATGCTTGGATACATATATATTCCGGGAATTAATGAGAATGCATATTTTGATAAGGATGGCTTTGTGGTGGAAACATCCTCTGACACGGTGCCGGGTGTGCCATGTATAGACGGCATAAGCTGTGACAAGGTAGTGCTTTACGAGAAGCTGCCTATTAAGCAGGCTATGCTAAAAGATATCCTTGAGCTTACCCAGGGATTAAAAAGGCAGGATCTTGTGCCGGATTCTGTGGATTATGGTGCGCAAAATGCACCGGTAGTCAAGTATGGTAATGTGAGTGTGATAATTGGTGACACGACAAAGCTTACACGTAAAATAGAGAGGCTTAAGGCTATCATGCCATCGCTTGAGGGACAGTCCGGTACACTACATTTAGAGAGCTGGACGGAAGAAACAACAAATATTGTGTTTGACAAGTCAGAATAATGTAAAAGTACTGTCTCTTATACACATCTCCGAGCCCACGA